>Ga0214921_10000257_pt1 | contig 105065 bp, 105 predicted proteins | sample LL1505_MetaG_FD_177992 | JGI IMG/M metagenome (GOLD analysis project Ga0214921, IMG submission 177992) | Freshwater microbial communities from Lake Lanier, Atlanta, Georgia, United States - LL-1505 | ecosystem: Environmental > Aquatic > Freshwater > Lake | place: USA: Georgia | collected... | reverse complement strand
ACATTTATTTATCTAGTGTAACACCATTTAATCAACTATCTACAATATCTACTATTCAATCCACTATAACTTCTAGTATAGTGGGTTTAGGAACTCTAGGATATATTTCTAGTTCACAACTCATATCAACAGTAAATGGTTTAGGAAACATTTATTTATCTACCAATACTGTTCCATCAACAATAGTAGGTTTAGGAACCTTTGGCTATTTCTCATCTTTCAATACTATTTCTTCACTCAATATTTCTTCTGGAAATATATTTGCTTCTCTAATATCAACGCAAAATATTAATGTATCTACAATGAGACTTGATAAATTATTTGCTGGTATATCAATTGGTGCTACCACTACACAGAACTTATATCCTTTTAGTGCTGGCGCGACATTAGGATTTGGTTCGAATACTGCTCAATCTGGTTTTTATGGTGAAGGGCATTTTCGATCCACCTTTACACAAGTGATTCAACCCACATTAGACAATGATGGATTTTCGAATGTAGTATTAATAAATGGTAACGTTTCTACAGCAAATATTTTTGTTTCAACCATGACGGCAAATACTATCACTACATCGAATATTAGTAGTTTTTTCTATGGTGGTATTGAAAAATATAACTATATTTCTAGTATAGCTTTACAGTCTAGTATAACAGGTTTAGGAACTACTGGTTATATATCTTCATCGCAACTAACATCGAGTATAGCGGGTTTAGGAAGATTTTATTTATCAACATTCGCAGGGTCAACAACATTTCTAAGTAGTGCTCTAGCAAATATATCGTCATTAAATGTAAATTCACTAACAATTGGTAGTGGAACAGGATTTGTTGATTTTGGCGCAATAAGAGCGCTTCTTGTATCAACTATTCAAACAAATACTGGTATATTAAATGCTTCTTCTATCATAGGAGATGGATCACAAATATATAATTTACCCGCAATATCAAGTCTTTCATTACAATCTACTGTAGTAGGTCTAGGAACTGCTGGTTATATTTCATCAACACAACTCTTTTCAACAGTTGCAGGTTTAATAAGTACTCCGAAAACATTTATTATTCAAACATTTACTTTTTAATAGATAGATGAATTCAAGTCAATTGACTGTTATAAAAGAGGCAAAAAGAATTTTGGAGGACTGTGCGTGTTTCCGAGGACCACAAGGAGAAACAGGGGCTACTGGCGCGACTGGTGCGACTGGTGCGACTGGTCCAACTGGCGCACCAGGAACTATTACAAATTTTACAATTCCTGGCGCTTCCACGAACGCTTTAATGTATTATACTGGATCTGGATTTGGTGCTATGAGTTCATTGTTTTATTATTCAACAACAAATACGTTACAAGCAAATTTAGATATAATACCATGTATAGATAATATATATAGTTTAGGTTCATCAAATTTACGGTGGAATAATATATATGCCACTAACTACAATGGTATTCAAAATTATAATTATATTTCAACAACTGGTTTAACATCCACAGTAGCAGGATTAGGAAATATTTATTTATCATCCTTTAATACAAACTTTACATCAACAGTAACAGGTCTAGGAACTGCTGGCTATGTATCCTCTAGCCAACTACAGTCAACAGTAAGAGGTTTAGGAAATATTTATTTATCATCTATACCTCTAGTACAACCGAACGCATCGTTTGGTAAAATTCTCCGTGTAGACTCTATTTATGGAAATGATACTACTGCTTTAACAAATCAATACAGTTATCCTTTTTCTACAATATCTGTTGCTATGTATTGTGCTTCCACGCAAGATCAAATATGGTTATTGCCAGGATCGTACAATGAAAAAGTAATATTTAAAACCGGTGTAAATATGCGTGGAGTAAATGTAAATTCTGTTATTATTGCTCAATCCAATGTTACACAAGATACAACATTAGTAACATTTACTCAAAGCAATCGTTTAGAAGATGTTACTCTGAATCTTACATCAAAAACACCACTTGCTTCCAATTTAATAGGTGTTTCTTTTTCATCATGCCAAGATACTTGTAAATTACGAACAATGGTTGTGAATGTGAATAATTCTGCTATAACAACAAATAGTATTCCAACTTATGTATATGGTGTCTATTCATCAGGACATTCATCTACATTTTATAATGCGAATGATAATATGCAACGAACAGCGTTGACAGTTACAAGTGCTGGTTCCGGTAAAGCGTGTTGTATATATAGTGATGATTCCAATAAGTTTTCTGCTCGTGATGTGAATTTATTTTGTACAGATGCTTTGAATGCTATTTATACTGGTGGAACTTATTATGGGGCTGAAACAAACCATAGCAACGCAATTATACAAATTAAATCTAGTTCTGTAAATGGAAACGCATACAATGGTGGAAATTATGCCCAAGATATTTCACAAACAAAAGGACAAATTATAGTTGGTTTTACAGATTTAGTGAATAAAACAGCAAACAATAATTCTTTAACAGTAAATGGAACACAAAGTATTATTAATTTTGGCGTTTCAGGTGTTTTATCAAATTATATAGCATTTGATGCTGGAGGTGGTCGTCATCTTAGTAATAACTGGTCAAATTCCTTTTTAGTTCCAGGAACTTTAAGTTTTACAACAGTAAACGCAGATATTATTACAAGTTATAACGGTATTCGTATTGCAAATACAAATTTAATAACAACGTTTGGCATTCAAGCACAAATCGGGCCAGGTGTTGGAAATAGTTCGTTTGCAGTTCTTTATAAGAATGGTGTAGCTTTACCAAACTTCACCGTTCCTTTAGTTGGAACCAATACATTATCCTATCTATCAACGAGCACAGTTACAATAAAACTAACGGATACATTTGCTGTATATTTATCAACATCCTCTTCCAATACTACAATGTCAAATGTTGTAATAAGTGCTAATTTCTTCTAAATAATTAACTATCTAAAAAATAGACTGTATAGTATATATAATGCTATTAATATGCCTAGGACTATATTAACTACACCACTATAATAATGGAAATCATCTTTTTTCGAATTATCTAGATCACCAATTGTTTTTTGATCCATGATTAAAAATGATCCACTTACAATAAAAATAATTGATACAACAATGGCACCTAATGTATTCATTAATTTCTTCTTCATAGGGTCCTCACGTAAAGAACTTAAATAAGATCTCGCATATGATGCCATTTCTATAGATAAAAAACATTTAATATTAGATGGACTTTGAATTACCACAAATTTATAATTATAATGATACTTCCGATTTAGTTTATATCTTTTTTGGGATTTTAAGTTTAGACGTAATTGTTCTTTTCTTAACTCGTTATTACAAAGTCGGAGGGAAGTATCTAAATGAATGGTATGATCAATTCAATATTTTAGCCGTTCTTGCCGATGTTATGATTATTTTAATTGGATTCTTAATAACAAGATTTATTTACACAAATTATATTTTCGAGAAGTTTGAATATAGTCTAATATACTTCTTGATTACATTAGTCGCAGTTCAAGCAGTTCATGATATATTCTTCTATAAAGGTGTTATACAGCCAATACCATACGGGCAGAATGAGATGATGGATGTATTTAAGAAATATGCCGAAGACTTAGGCGCCAGTGTTATTGGAGGAGATGCTCTTCTTATGATAGGTTCTGCTTTTATAGCACTATTTTACAAGTATATACCTACATCTGCTTTTGTAAGTATCGCTAGTTTGTTTGTGTATGCCCTCCCATATATTCTTTTTACGCGAAACCCTTATAGTATAGTTGTGGAAGTTAAAAAAGATGAAAAAAAGGTTGATGTTTCAAAAGAAGGGGTTGAAGATCCCAAATTAGACGCATATAAACGAATGGTTGGACTATAAAAATTTCTTTAATTTCCCTTCCTTATCAACATAAGATGGTTTATAATAACTTATATACAAAGCATATCTAGTATTATTTGAATCATTTTCTAATCCTCTATGAAGTGTTCTTCCATCGAATACAACAGAAGAACCTTTTGTTGATTTTATTATTTTTTTATTATAGGAAGATTTATTATTATCATTATTATAGTTACTATTCAAACAAAATTCTGTATTCGATAAATTATCTAAATAAATAATTTGTGTAATATAAAAAACTTTCTGTGAAAAATCATTTTTTGATTTTACAAAAATATCTCTATGCCACTTTCCTAGACCTGTATTTCCTTCCAAAGGTAATATACAAAATTCTTCAATTACATCTCCATAATTATTTTTAATAATATTTTTTAATAAATTATTTATTTCAATAAATTTTTTATTTTTCATTAATAAACTTTTTATTTTTGTTTCTAAAGTTTTCGGTGGAGTAATTTCAAACCTTCCTTTATTTCTTTCAATCAAATCTCCATATTTTTCTTTTAATGGTCTTTCCATTTTTTCTATCTTTGGTAAAACAGTATTTGTAAAATAATCATCCACTAAATCTCTTATATCTGAATTTGTAAATAGATCATCATATTTTTTAATAGAATTGAAAGAACTTATTTTTCTTGTATAGTTCTTTTTTTCTTTCATTACTTTATATTTAGAAAAAATTGATATAAAAATATTTTAATAAATCATTATAATAAAATGCTTTCCTCCTATTTAAATATAGTTGATCCAACTCTAGATATTGTTTTGGATGAACCTTTAGCTTACAATTATTCCTTTCCCTTAGACAAATTTCAAAAACACGCTGTAAAAGCGATTCATCGTTTTAAATAAATGGTGTAATAATATTCCATTTTTCATCTGCTAAACTATTCCATCCATCATAATACATATAGAAAGAACTCAGTAAAGCATTTGGTAAAATTGTTTTATTTTTTAATATTGACTCTATAAAGTCACCAAGAAGTTTATATCGTTTTGTTAAAACTTCAGGTTCTTTCTTATCATTTTCTGGCAAATAATCATCTGGATTCCAACGGATAAAATATACTTGTAACCCACCAAATCCCTGACTAATATTTATCATTCTTGTTTGCTCACATACACATTGTCTATCATTATGTTGGTTTTCATCACATTCTAAAATTAATACAAATGAATCTGTTTCATAAACTCTATCCGGTCTTTCTTTACCACATTCACCATTATTGACAATAGTATCTGTTGAGAAACCTTTTAAATTACGGTTATTAAGATAATCCATTAAAGCATTTTGTTTAGCAAGTTGATTACTTTTAAATATTTCTGGATTACAATACTCGCATTTTTTATTTTTATCTAAAATCATAATTAAATTACATGATGAACAAGGCATTTCAATAAGATTTTGTTCATTCTCTTTTTTATGTATTTCACAATGTTTTGGCGTAAAATTTGTTCCATAAATTGCAGGAGTTTTACAAACTAAACATTTACCATTTGATCTTCTTATCATACCTTTTTCTCTATGTTTAGCACAACAACTCATAGAATTTCCAGGTAACCCATAATACGCCCTTGTAGAACATAATTCATATTTACAATATGTTTTCCTTATATCAATCATATTTTCTAATTTATGATTAATACAATATAAACCCTTTTTATTATTTTTATAATTATATCTTGGTTGAGCATTAATACACCCTTTAAAATTACATGTTTCTCTCATTTTTAAATTTATCATTTCTGGAGTTTTATGTGTAAAACAATATTCACCTCTTTTTTTGTCTTTATAATTATACGATGGTTGAGTTTTACAATTTTCATATTTACAAAATATAGAAACAACATCCGTCATTTCTGAAGATTTATGCTTTATACAATATTCTGGTTTTTTTCCTTCTAAATTATATGATGGTCTTATATAACAACCACTATATATACATGTTTTATGATGAACATCAATCATATCTTCTTTTTTATGTTTAGCACAGAATCTTCCTTTACCACCTTTTATATCATAATTAGCTTTTGACATACAGTCTTTAAATTCACATGGTATTTTTGTAACATCAATCATATCATTTTTTTTATGTGTAGAACAAAATTTTGCTTTTTCTCCAATATTATTATATGTTGGTCTTACAGAGCAATCTTTAAATTCACAATATTTATGTTTAATATCAACCATTTCTGGAGTTTTATGTTTAACACAGAACTTTCCTTTACCTCCATTAATATCAAAATTTGGTTGAGATAAACAACTTTCAAATTCACATCTTTTATTAACTAGATCAACCATATCTGGAGTTTTATGTTTAGAACAATAATATTTTATACTATTATTTAAACTAAATACTGCTTGGGTATTACAATCTTTTTCAGAACATTTTTTACCCATATTCTTAGCTATAATATATGAATAAAATTGATTTAATTTTATTTATATTTTGTTAGTATATAAAATGCCACTTTCAAAATATCTTAATATTGTTGATTCCAAATCTGATTGCTTAAACTATCCTAATGAAGATGAATTAGCATATAATTTTCCATTTAATTTAGATCCATTTCAAAAACATGCGGTAAAAGCAATTCATCAAAATGAAAATATTTTAGTAACTTGTCGGACAGGTTCCGGCAAAACCGTTTGCGCTGAATATCAAATTTACCATTCTTTAAAAAAAGGAAAACGAGTCTTTTATACAACTCCTATTAAATCATTATCCAATCAAAAGTTTTATGATTTGAAACATATGTTCAAAGATAATTCGGTTGGCATTTTAACAGGTGATATTAAATTTAATCCTAATGCTGATATTATAGTAATGACAACAGAGATTCTAAGAAATCTGTTATATAAGAAAGGATCTGTTACAGAAAGTCTTGGATTAACAGCGTCTCTTTCTTTAGAGAATTTAGATGCGGTTATCTTTGATGAATGTCATTATATTAATAACAAAGAACGAGGAGCCGTTTGGGAAGAAACAATGATTCTTTTACCAAAAGAAGTAAATCTTGTTCTTCTTTCTGCTACTATTGATTCCGCAGATCTCTTTGCTTCTTGGTTAGGTGAGTTAAAACAGAAACGAATTCATCTCATTTCAACAACCTATCGCATTGTTCCTTTAGAACATTATGTATTTAAGAAAGATGAATATGAGAAACTCTTGGATGCCAAAGAAGTATTTTATCCTGACGCATACAATCGTTGGTTACATTATTTAAGTGATCAAGAGAAATCTCAGAAAAATCATAAACAACTTGTAACGAATCGACGTTTAGGAGGTTATGAAGATCCTGTTGTAACAAAAGGAGACCAACAAAACTCTTTTACACACACTTTAAATAAAACGATTCAGCATTTCTACGATAAAGATTTACTACCAGCATTATTCTTTGTTCTTTCAAGAAAAGGTTGTGAAAACTATGCGTCAAAAGTATCAGGAACATTGATTGATACAAGTGATGCGGCAAAGGTGAAGCACATTATTGAGTTTCATCTTCATCGTTATAAAGAGAATGTCCAGATATCACAACAATATTTTACTTTGATATCTTTGTTAGAAAAAGGAATTGGTTTTCACCACAGTGGTTTACTCCCTTTATTAAAAGAGATTGTAGAAATATTATTTTCGAAAGGATTGATCAAAGTTCTTTTCGCAACAGAAACCTTCGCAGTCGGCTTAAACATGCCTACACGAACAGTGGTATTTACTGGATTAAGAAAGTATGATGATTCTTCTGATTCTATGAGACTTCTTTCAACCGATGAATATATTCAAATGGCTGGAAGAGCTGGACGAAGAGGAAAGGATACAAAAGGATATGTATTTTATCTTCCTGACAGACAGCCAGAAATGCTAGATGAAATGAAAAAAATGATGACGGGTTCAAAGACGAAGTTACAGTCCCGTATGAAATTTAACTACGATTTCATTTTGAAAACTACTCAAAGTGAAAATCTCAATTGGATGGACTTGGTTGAAAAATCTTATTACTATGCGCAAATTCAAAGGACAGTGAATAGTATTAGTTTAGAAAAAGAAAACTTTGAAAAAGAACTTTTCTCTATTATTATATCGGAAGAACAAATTAATACTTGTAAAAAAGAAGAATTTTATAAAGAACAATTAAAGGTAACAACCAATGCTGCTAGAAGAAAGATTCAAGGAGAATATGAATCTTGGAGGAATAAAAATCCAGATAGAATTATGGATCCTTTAAGAAAAACATATGAACGATTTACAACCTTACATAAGAATATTGAAGATATAAAGGAAGATTTAAAATATTATAATAACTTTCAGATTACTTTAGAACCATATTTTGGTGTTTTACAAGAGTTAGAGTTTATGAAGCAAGATAAGACGCTAACACAAAAAGGAATTAACGCAACAGAAGTGAATGAAGGAAATGCTTTACTTATGGCAGAACTGTATGAAGAAAGAGTATTTGATACTTTAAATCAACAAGATATATTAAAAGTTCTTTCATCTTTTATGGAATCGGATGAAAAAGAATCAAAATCATATGAAACAAATGATTCTGTTCAAAAGGTTTTGGAGTATGGAGAAAAGATTTGTAAAATGATTGAAAAGATAGAAAGAAAATATTCAATCTCTTTTCAAGAATGGAAGTTAAATTACGAATATATTAATGTGTTAGAAGATTTGTTTACTGGTTCTTCTGTTGGAACAGTTTGTGAAACCTATGGAATTATGGAAGGAAACTTAACAAGATTTCTTCTAAAACTCTTAAATATTGTAGATGAATTAAAAAATATAGGAACTTTGAATAAAGACGTTCTACTACTAGAGAAGTTAGAAGACGTCCAGAGTTACGATTTCTACAAAATTGCTATACCAGAGAGTTTGTACTTGCATATTTAATTTGGAATATAATTTTATCTTTCCATCCAACTTTTTGTTTATCTGTATAATACAACAATTTTACATTTGATTTTGGTTCTAAAATATTTTCACATTGAATAATCTTTTTTAGAACAGGTATAAATATTTTTTCTTCATTTAATATTATTCCATCTAAGAATGCTTTTTTATTATAATAAAGATCGATAAATAATAATTCTTGTTCATACTTCTTTGCTGCTTTCTGTTGATTGTTAAAACGTTCTATACTAGAATATTCTAGGATCTTACCTTTTAAAGCCATTTGATTAATAATATCTACATAACGTCTTATAGGAGAAGACGCATGAGCATATGATTTTATATTTAACATAGTATGTGTTGTATCTTCATTAGGTAAACAATAAGAAGCAGATTCATAACATAAATACATATAAGTATCTGAAAATCTTTCAAAGAGACTTGCTCTATGTAAATTCACTCCTTTTTGTTTTCTGAGAAGACCCATATTTTTTTCTTTTAACGTTTTTCCAGCAATTGTATTATAGAATAACATTAAGAGTTCAACAATTTTATGATTATCAGTAGTTCTTAATCCAGTTAATTTATAAACATAATTATTTAAAATATCGTTATTAGGAAAATTATCATATGTATAAGATTCATCTACTTTTACAAGAGTTTCTTTGAATTCACAAGTAAACTCATTTTTCTCATCAAATTGTATTATGAGACTTAACGCATGTCGTTCTTTATCTTTTACCAAACTCATTAAATTTTCAGAGAGAACTGGAGGGAACATTGGTTTTACACAAACACCATTTTCATACAGTGATGTTCCCATATATTCAGCATATTTCATCCAAGGATTCACTTCAACCCATTTTGCTACATTCGCAATACTAATTGCGAAGCCATTTTCTAACAATGTAAAACAATCATCAATATCTTTACAACCTTCAGGATCAATATTAAATGTGAAACCGTTTAGATACAAGCAATTTTCTTTTGATGGTTCTATAATTGCGGGAAGAACTTTGTTCCATTTGTAACCATTTGCTTTTAAGAAAGATGCTTTCTTTTCTGCTTCACAATCACCACAATCTCCTACTAAATCCATAAAAGTTCCTTTCGGAAATTCAGAGTTTTCAGGCCAAGAATCGAATTTAAATGTAATTAGTTTATTTGAAAGAATATCTTTTATTTTTGAACCAATATAGAAAGGAGGATATCTTTCATCCAATGGTTTACATAAATATATAGGGTTTCCATGAGATGTAAAACCATATTTTGCCCCCGTTGTCTGAAGTATTCCCACCAAACGAGGGTGTTCGTTCCTCCTAGATAAACTACACCCTGTACTTGTAGGTATAACAAAATCATAAGGAAGACATTTATTAGCGTTCTTTGCTCCTTCAAAATCATTACCGTTAAGTTGAAAACTACCATACTTCTTTTTAACGATTAATACAAGCATTTGATTAAAAATGATTTTATTTTTTTTAAAGTATCAATTTTTTAAATTATTCTCAATGTAATGTCTTCTACAAAGAGATTCATATTTATCTACACCGCCTACATCAACTAATGAAGAATTGTTTACAATTTTAGAAGTAAATATAGCATCATTTACTATATTTTCATCACTACATTTTTTACAAATTGCTTTCAACTTAACAATATGATCAGCAAGAGGAACTAAATTTAATACTTCTCCAAATGGATTTCTATTTGCATCTCCATCTAAGCCAGCAACAATAACATGTTTCTCATGTACATCTACCGCCATAACAACGAAATCAAGAAGATTTTTATGGAATTGAGCTTCTTCAATAAGAATCACTTTCGCATTCAAGAATTCTGTATCAATCATAGCGTGTAATAAGTCTTCAACTGCTATGTTTGCGACACAAGAATCTTTATTGTGGTTCACAATCTTTGTTTCATTTGTGTAGCGTTTATCAAAGATTGAAGTAATTACGAAAACCGGCCAATGAATTTCTTTATATTTGCGTATAGAGGAAGTAGATAAGACGACTTTCCGCTGAACATAGGGCCTATTACTAAAGTTAAACTCATTGATATACTAAAAATAGGTTGGATTGTTTAAACAATTTTTTGAAATTAGTGTGTGCCGGTTGAGCCAAATCCACCAGAACCACGAGCAGTTTCGGGGAGACTGTTAACAATCTTAATCTCTTTGATCCAATTCATATCAGGAGCAATAATTTGTGTAATACGTGTCCCTTTGACAACATTGGGATATGTATGTTCGTTCAGATTTGTTACAAGTGCTTTTAGAGTTCCACGATAAGTCCTATCAATAATCCCCACCGAATTCGCAAGCATAATACCAGACTTATACATAGAAGAGCGGGGATACATGTAATAATGAACTTCCTCTTCACAACCATCAGAGAATACACGAACAAGACGAGCACGAGTTCCTAAATCAAGAAGATGCACCGCCTTTGGCGGACCATTGTGACGCTCATCAAACTCGCTAGAAACTTTGTAATCTTCAACAGAATACAAATCTACACCAGCGTTATCATTGGAACGATTACTAGTGCCATAGTCTTTATAATACAAATAACCTTCTTCAGTAGGCCACAGTTCTAGACGATAATAGTTAGTTAGAAGCGAAGGAACACGGGTATTAGGAGTATGAACATCATCTGAAAACGACATTTTATAATATCTTATATTAATAGAATTTAAAATCAATTTTTAGCAAACTTCGCATGATTACAGCGCACACATGACGCAATACTGTAGTCGTTATTATAAGGCACTATAATTGTATACTTGTGCATGCAGTTTTTCTGGACTCTTTTTAACTCTATTTCTTTCTGTTTCTTTTCTTCTTCTAACTTTTTATAAAAGTTATTTCGGAAATCATCAATCGGATCCGTGAATACTGCAGTATTCAACCAATCATTATTCATCTACAAAAGGTGAATGATTTAAACATATTTCTGGAAAGAAATATGTTTTTCCATCATGTAGTTTCATTGTGATAACATTAGGCTGATCAAGAATGCTAGGAATTGGAACTTTATTAAATGGTAAATTTTCACATAAATCTTTGCGAATATAAGTGCATTCATAAAAGTTAGGAACTTCTACATTGTTTATAATACTAGTTCCACAACAGTTATTTGGATGAACATGAACTAGCCAATGGGTTTTCGCTAAACGTTTTAGTGGTTCTACTTTATAAGCAGAATGGAATTCAATAGTTAACTGTTTAATCTTCATAAGTTCAGAATCATCCAAACAGTTAATCCATTCAACTTCTGCTCCTTCAATATCCATTTTTAAAAAAATATTATTATATGTTTTAAAAAAATGCTTCAAGTTTGTGCTAGTTTCATTTTCTTGTGTACCAATGTTTTTCTTAATAAATATAATTTTTGAGTTATGTTTTGGTAGATTTTCTACAAATCCATCATACGCAATACATACTAGATCTTTATGTTTTTCTAGAAAATATTCTTCAAAACTGATATCATCTGCTACACCTGCTGATAAAAATAGATCATAGCCAGATAAATCACAAATTACATAACCACCATCATTCGGTTTACCTAAACGAATTTTGGGAAAAGGCGATTCATATATTCTCAAATATTCCATTAAACTATATTCTTATTTCTTGTTTATACCAGTCTAAACAATATCTTGTATTTATTCTTATGTCCAAGATTGTTTTGGAAGTTTCGCTAGGAGAAGCGCTTGATAAACTTACTATTCTTGATATTAAAATTGATAAGATTAAAGATGAACGGCGTAATGATTGTGTAAAAGAATATAATGTATTATATAATGAACTAAAAGAGTATGTTGAAAAGTTTCCTTATCATTATAAAATTCTAAAACAGATAAATCTGACTATTTGGAATCTACAAGATAATATTCACAAAGATACTAATTTAACAAAAACCTATGGGGAAGTCTTAAGAGAAAATGATAGACGGTTTCGTGTAAAAAAGAAGATTAATGAAGCAGCAAATTCGAACCTTAAAGAACAAAAAGGGTATGCAAAAACAAAAGCATTTATTTATCATCACTTAGGATTAGGGGATTTTTTTTGGATGAATGGATCTGTAAGATATTTATCTACATGTTATGATGAAATTGTTGTTGTATGTAAAAAAAACAATGAAGCAGTTGTAAGATCAATGTATGCGGATGATTCATCTATAAAACTTTTTGTAATTAATGATGATATGGAATTATATCCTTTTGTATCGAGAAAAATTTATTTTGAAGATGAAGGATACAAAGTATATAGTTGTGGATATCACAGTGAGCGACGTATGATTTATGATTTTCCTTATAGTTTTTATGATGATATGGATTTATCTCGTGAAATAAGAACTAATTACTTTTATGTCGCACCTTATATAGAATCATATGAATTATATAAAGAAATTAGTGATGTTGAAAGAAATTATATACTAATTCATCAAAAATCGTCTACTAAAACTATAGATTTATATACTAAACTACAAACACAATATCCTAATACACTAATTTTAGATATTAATGAGAATCACTATAATAAAGATCATCCTTTTCACTATTTGGCAGGATTTGTTGTAAATAAACCTATGCTTTACTATAAAGAGTTAGCAGAAAATGCGAAAGAAATTCATTGTTTAGAATCATCATTCTACTGTTTTGTATCTCATTTAGATCTTTCAAAAGTGGAAAAAAAGATGTGTTATGATCCTTTTGATAATTCTGCTCAAAGAATTGGTGTATTTAATACTGCTATTATATAGATGGATGGTAGACAACTTATTTTGCAAAGTATTGAAACAAAGAAAAAACAGTCTGCTACTATTGGAACAATGAATTTAGTAGGATTTGGTGTTGTTGGTGGATTAACTGCTATAGGTGTATCATCTCCTGCAGGCCCTGTGATATTAGGTCTTTCAGTTGCGGTAAGTTTTGTATTACGGCAATACGCACTTGTAAAAGAATTAGGTGAAGCGTTAATATCAATACAACTTGATTTAGACAGAATGTTAATTATATATAATCTAATGGAAACGATCGCCGCAGAAAATGATATACCTTTAAATACACAAAATTTAAATAAATGTTTGAAAAAGATCTTAAATTATATATTAACAATTATACCAAAAGATGCGTTATCGGCAGTAAGATCTTCACGTAATTCTGGTGGATTTAGTATATCTGAAATAACAAATATTGAAGTGAATCATACGAAAAAGCCTAAACTAATGGAACGTATAGGAACGTGGTTTGCCCCACAAGATTATATTACAATTTTATCAAATGATTTTACAAGAGTTATTGGTTCATTTACTATACTTTTAGCAGAATTTAATGTTTTGGTATTATCAAAAGAAGATAGCATTGGACGTAAATGGGCTGGATCAAATATTTTTAATCTATTAGTAAAAAGAAGTTCTGATAATATTGAAGTAATAGAAGAAAAACCTTCTACAAATGAAAGTATGGAAGTATTAGATAACGCTGTAAACGATTTTAAGATGTATATTAATCCAATGCTTAGTATACAGAACAAAGAACAAAAAGAGGCGGAAATAGAAATGCAGTATGAATTACAAATGTATGATATACTTAAAAAATCGTTTGATGAACCAAATACACGTAGATATACAAATCGGTTAAGAGCAATGACTGGAACTAGAAAATTAATAGGTGGTAAAAATAAAAAATAAAAATGCGTGAAACACCTAAACGTTTTAAATAAAAATATAAAAGATGAAGGTAGCATTTATAACTGGCATTACCGGTCAAGATGGTTCTTATCTTGGAGAACTACTCTTAGAAAAAGGTTATAAAGTTCACGGATTTTTCCGTCGTGTATCACTGAATAACAGTTTGGAAAATATTCAACATATTTTGAGACATCCAAATCTCACGCTACACAATGGTGATATGACAGATTGTTCATCACTGTTAAATACTCTTCGTAAAATAGAATATACATTTAATGAAAATACTACACGTTTTGAAATATACAATTTAGCAGCACAAAGTCATGTTCAACGTTCTTTTGAAATGCCAGGATATACACTAGAATCGGATGGATTAGGTCCATTATATCTATTGGAAGCAATGCGTCATTCGAAATACAAGAATATTACACGATTCTATCAAGCATCTACATCGGAACTGTTTGGAAAGGTTCAAACATATCCTCAAACAGAATCTACACCATTCTATCCTAGATCTCCTTATGGTGTAGCGAAACTATATGGCTTTTGGATTGTAAAGAATTACCGTGAGTCTTATGATATGTATGCAGTGAATGGTATCTTATTTAATCATGAAAGCCCTCGACGAGGAAAAGATTTCGTAACTCGTAAGATTACAACAACGCTTGGTCGCATGGTAAAAGGTCAACAAAAGACTTTGGAACTGGGTAATTTAGATGCGAAACGAGACTGGGGTCATGCGAAAGACTATGTAGAAGGGATGTGGAGAATTCTACAAGCAGATAAACCAGAAGATTTTGTATTAGCAACAAATGAAGTTCATTCCGTTCGTGAATTCTGTGAGATTGCTTTTGCAAAGAAAGGTTTAACACTTACATGGCGTGGCTCTGAAGATAAAGAAGAGGGGTATGACCAATATGGAAATCTTCGTATTAAAGTCAATCCTGATTATTATAGACCTGCGGAAGTGGATATATTATGTGGGGACGCAACAAAGGCGGAAACACAGTTAGGATGGAAACGTTATTATTCCTTTGAACGACTTGTAAACGAAATGGTAGAAAATGATTGTAAATAAACTACTTAAAGTTTTAAAGTAAATAATATATAAAATTGATTATTGAGGTTTTAAAATCTACTTATAGAAACCTTAATTTATATAAGAAGAATGCCCAGTGGATTAAATCAACCATCTTCTGAGATTGATCCGATTGTCGGTATTCAATTCGGTATTTTCAGTCCAGAAGAAATTGAGCGTCGTTCGGTTGTAGAAATTACAAATGCGGGAACTTTTGATGGAAATGAGCCACGTATTGGAGGACTCTTTGATCCTCGTATGGGTGTGCTAGATAATGGTAAAACATGCCGTTCTTGTGGTCAAACAAATCATAACTGCCCGGGACATTTTGGGCATTATAAGCTGGCTCGCCCAGTATATTTTATTCAGTTCTTCCCCATGGTCTTAAATATTCTAGATTGTGTATGTGTTCGTTGTTCAAAACTACTTATTGATAAAAATAATGCTAAACATCTGCTAAAAAAGCGTGGTGAGTCCCGTTGGAAAGCGGTATTAAATCTTTGTAAAAATATTGCTCGCTGTGGCCAAGATACAGAAGATGGTTGTGGCGCATTACAGCCTGACCGGTTTGTTCATGAAGCCATTTCACGAATTGTTGCGGAATGGAGAATGACTGAACAAGATAAATCAAAAACAGCTCCAAAGGCGGCTCCAATTCGTCAAGTGTTAGAGTGCGAATATGTGCTACGTCTGTTCCGTAAAATTACAGATGAAGATGTTGATTTTATGGGATTCAATCGTTATTGGTGCCGTCCAGATTGGATGATCTGTTCCGTGCTTCCTATTCCTCCTCCTCAAGTGCGTCCTTCCGTCATTCAAGATAACAATCAGCGCTCTGAAGATGATCTGACACACAAACTGTTTGAAATTATTCAAGCAAACAATACTCTTCAAGATAAGATTAATAACAACGCAAATAAGAGTATTATTGATGATCAGTATTCAGTTCTCCAGTATCATGTCGCAACACTTGTTGATAATCAGATTCCTGGTGTAGCACCGAGTGCCCAGCGTTCTGGTCGCCCACTCAAGTCAATTCAACAGCGTCTTGGTTCAAAAGAAGGTCGTATTCGTTATAACATCCAAGGTAAGCGTGTTGAGTTTTCTGGACGTTCCGTCATTACACCAGATCCCAATATCTCTATTGAAGAGATTGGTGTGCCGATTAAGATTGCGATGAATCTGACTGTGCCAGAGCGAGTAACAAAGTATAATCGTAACATGTTGTATAAACTCATTCAAAATGGGGCAGATAACTATCCTGGTGCAAAAACAGTTGTGCGTAAAGATGGACGCATGATTTCTCTAAAGCACGTAAATACAAAAGAGATTGTGCTCCGTCTTGGTGATACTGTAAATCGTCATCTGATGGATGGTGACCCGATTCTATTTAATCGTCAGCCAACTCTACACAGAATGTCCATGATGGGACACAAAGTGAAAGTCTTACCTTACAATACGTTCCGTCTAAACGTATCTGTAACAGCGCCTTACAACGCTGATTTTGATGGTGATGAGATGAACGCTCACATTCCTCAAAGTTATGAAGCATCTATTGAACTGGCTGAAATCGCCGCTGTTCCTAAACAGATTATTACACCTCGTCATGCCAAGCCTGTAATTGGTATTGTCCAAGATACTCTCATTGGCTCATATCGTCTGACCCAGCCAAATGTTCATTTCACACGACGTGAATTCATGAATATGATGATGTGGAATAAACATTTTGATGGTTCTCTACCACAAGCTGCTTTTAAGAAAGGAAAGGTCGAACGTTTTAATGGCCAGCAACTCATTTCAGAGATTCTTCCTTCTGTAAATATTGATATGGGTAACTCTCGTTATAATGATGAGAAGATCCCTGATAACTTTGTGAAGATTGAAGAAGGGAATGTATTACAAGGTATCTTTGATAAAGACATCTTCTCTAAGCCTTCTAAAGGTGTAATCCACACAATCTACAAAGATTATGGACCTCAAGAAACTGTTCATTTCCTTGATTGTATGCAAAATACTATTGCGCAGTTTCTTGTATATAACGGGTTTAGTGTAGGTATTAGCGATTTAATTGCTGATGAAAAAACGCGCAAAGATATGGATGACAAGATCCGTGCGCGTAAAGCAGAAGTAGAGAATATTATTTTACAACTTCACTTGGATCTCTTCACAAATAATACTGGTAAATCAAATCGTGAAGAATTTGAAAATCGTGTATTTAGTTCTTTGAATAAGGCGACGGAAGAGTCTGGTAAGATTGGGCGTGGCAATCTATCAGCAGAAAATCGTCTAGTAAGTATGATTCGTGCTGGTTCTAAAGGTTCTGATATTAATATTGCCCAAATGTTGGCGTGTGTAGGTCAGCAGGCACCAGAAGGTAAACGTATTCCACTTGGATTCAATGATCGCACACTACCACATTATAAGAAGTATGATGATGGAGCAGAAGCACGTGGATTTGTAGAGTCATCGTTTATTCGCGGATTAAGTCCTCAAGAATTCTTCTTTCATGCTATGTCAGGTCGTGAAGGTCTAATTGATACTGCGGTGAAGACAGCGACAACTGGTTATATTCAGCGTCAGCTTGTAAAGGCGCTAGAAGATTGTGTAACGCAAAATGATGGAACAGTTCGTGATGCTAAAATGAATATTATTCAGTTCCATTATGGTGAAGATGGATTGAATGCTACTGCTATTGAATCCCAAGTGCTATCTCTTGGTAAACTATCAATTGATGAGATTAATAATGAATATGGTATGGTAAATGTAAGTTTAGATTCAATCTTAGATACAAGTGTTGCGCGCGAAGATGATAGTGAGGTACTGGCAAAATATGTTGAATCAGTGCTGAGAGATCAGAATATCATGGCAGAGAAAGTGAATAAGATGAAAGATGTTCCTAACTCATCCGCTGTATATTCTCCAGTAAATATTGAGCGAGTGATGAAGAATGTAAAAGTAATGTTTAAACTAACACCAGAAAATAAAACGGATCTAACACCACTATATGTGATTGAAGGTATTAATAAAGTAATTCAGAAGACACAGTCTTTCCATAAAATATGGTGTGCGCTTCTACGTTTCCACTTGGCGCCTCATAAACTCATTGGGAAAGAGCGTTATACAAAGAAGGCGTTCGATACACTATGTGAACTACTCATCGTGAAGAACTATCAAAGTTGGGCGCAACCTGGTGAACAAGTAGGTATTATTGCGGCTCAGTCTATTGGTGAGCCTTCTACACAGATGACACTCAATACGTTCCATTTGGCAGGTGTAGCATCGAAGTCAAATGTGACACGAGGTGTTCCTCGTTTGAATGAACTTCTCAAAGTATCAGCAAATCCAAAGGCGATTTCACTGACGATTCATCTAAAGAAAGAATATCGTGATTCTATTGAAAAGGCGCGTCAAGTAGCCCAAGAACTAGAACTAACACTGCTACGTGACATTGTAACAAAGGCGGCGATCTACTTTGATCCCAATGATTCAAGCACGATTCTAGAAGAAGATAAAGATGTAATTGAATTTTATAAACTATTTGAAACAGAATCACAAAAAGCAGAAACAGGTGAACAGAACGTGTATGGTAAGGGACTACTTCGTTTGGAGTTTGACAGAGATACTATGTTTAGTAAGAACATTAGCATGGATGATGTATACTTTGCTCTAAATAACAAGTTTAGTGGTGAAATTGGAATAATTTATTCAGATTATAATTCCAATAAACTGATTATGCGAATTCGTTTAGCAGTTGATAAGAAAGATCCTAACAGCGATGACATTCTAAATTTGAAGAAGATTCAGAATCGCATTCTTAATAATGTAATTATTCGTGGTATTCAAGGAATCAAGTCAGTATCATACAGAGAAGACACAAACTATTATGAACTAAAAGATAATAAATATGAACAGATCAAGCAATATATTCTCGATACAGATGGTTCTAATTTCCTAGAGATTATGAATCATCCTTATGTTGATGGCAATAAGGTGTTATCATCGCATGTCCATGATATTCATGAGAATCTAGGTATTGAAGCTGCGCGCGCTACACTACTCAATGAGATTACAAATCTATTTGCTGATGCTGGTGGTGTAGATTTCCGTCATCTTGGTCTACTATGTGATTGGATGACACGTGTTGGTAAACTACTATCCGTTGATCGCTATGGTATTAATAAACAAGATATTGGCCCTCTAGCAAAGGCAAGTTTTGAAGAGACTGAAAAGATCTTACTGAAAGCGGCTCTATTTGGCGAAGTAGATCCAGTGATAGGTGTATCTGCGAATATTATGACAGGGCAGCCCATTCGTGGTGGCACAGGATTCTCAGAGATTCTACTGGATGAAAATACACTAATGAAACTTCAAGGTTCATTGCCTCCACTTGATGAAGAAGAAGAGGAAGAAGAAGATGAACAGTCGCCAACCAATGAACAGATTGAAGAAGAACTATATGAAACTGAGGCAGATAAGTGCGCAGTGACAAATCTACGTATGAATGTTGTGATGCCTCAAGAAACTATCTTCATTGAAGAACCCGATGTAGATATTCTTGTAAATGAATAAAGGTCTAAAAATTTAAATATAATAGTATGTATGGAACAAAGTGTAGAAGGTGAACCGTCTTGGAAACATATAACTTTTTTTAAATCGGTTCATACTGGTTTAAAAAAGGTTTTATTTAAAGAATATGAATCAAATATTCCAGAAATAATTTTTAAAAAACGAGATGAAATCACTCAATATGAAAAAGAGCATAAGTGGGAACTGGCTAAAAAGTTAGCAAACCCATATGAAATGGTATACACACAAGAAGAAAAATTCCCATATCCAAACATATCTGTAGTTAAACCATTAAGTAGAAGTTATTTTAAAATGATTGAAATGTTATATGTAACTAATTTTTTAAATGAACTACCAAAAGATAAAAATATTCGTTCTGCTCATATAGCGGAAGGGCCTGGCGGATTCATGCAAGCAATTATAGATGTTGCCGAAAAAGAACATAGAACTATTAAGAAAATGTATGCCATTACATTAAAATCAGATAAATACTATATTCCAGGATGGAAAAAGTCAACATATTTTCTTAAGAAATATTCAGATATAATTAATATATCATATGGAAAAGATGGGACTGGTGATATTTATATAAAAGAGAATCAAGATAATTTTATTAAAAATATTAATGTAAAAGTTAATATTTTTACTGCGGATGGAGGGTTTGATTTTTCGCTTGATTACACGCAACAAGAAAAACAAATATTTTCATTGCTAGTATGTTCTTTTATTATAGGAATACAGACACTAGGAATTAATGGAATGTGTATAATTAAGATATTTGATACATATTCATCTCATACAAAATCTTTAATATCAATATGTGGATCTCTTTTTAAACAATACACCTTATATAAACCAGCAACAAGTCGTCCTTGTAATAGCGAACGATATTTTATTGGTAAAGAGTTCAAGGGCTTGAATAAGCAAGTATTAGATATTCTTAAAATCATTTACGAAAATAGTCTTAAAAATAATTACCCATATTTTAATCTAGATGACAATGAATATAATTTTATTGAAAATATATCAAAATTACATGAAAAGAAACAGATTGAATTTATTGATTTAGCAAAAGAATTTGCCAAAAATAATGAATTATATAAATCTTATTATAAAGATAATTTAAATAAATCATATAACTTTTGTAAAGACTTTAATATAGTAACAAAGCCTATGACATCTATGATGAACTCGGTTTAGCATAGTTTTTCAATAAATGTGTACCAACTTTTACAGAAGCATCATGTTGGCTAATTTCAGAAGAAGCCATTTTATCAATCATAGTTAACATAGTTTTCAAAGTTTCTTTATTATAACCATCTTTAGAGGTTACCATAATGAATAAATGAGGAAAGTTATTAGCAAATTCGGGAGCTTCTTCTTTCATCTCATCAAATGTTTTTCCTTCATCCCGTAAGCGTTCAACAATACGAATATTATTGCGAATAAAACCAGCTCTCATAGAAGCTTGTTCTGGTTCAAGTGGTGGCGGGGGAGCTTCTTCGCGGAGTCTAGGTGTTGGTTTATTACCCGATGGTGGTTGGCTTGACATCTCTTATATACGTATGAAATCTTTATTTTAAATTCCCGCAAAACATCAGATGGAACAACAACAAAAAGATGATCAAATAATAAAGGAGTTTCGTAGAATTATACAAACTATTAAAAAAAATGTATTAAATAAATTATCATATGAGTCGAATGATTTAAATACTATTAATAAAATTGTGAAACGATTTATACAGTTTTATATTATATTAAAGCCTGTAATATATGATAATAAATCAATTGAAACTATTCCAATTGAAGAGTTAAAGGATCTATTTTATGAAACTCTTGAAGAATATAATCGTTCACCATATTATCAAAATAAGTTAGAATATTATTTAAAACGAGATTTTATTGACTTTCCTTTATCTTTAGATGAAGAACAGATAGATTCTTTTGATATAGTTGAACATTATGAGGAGCCAAGAATTGTAGAAAATAATACTATGCTAACAGAATAGATGCCATATACATTATCAAAAGCATATAGTTATATAGTTGGCTGCCCTAAAGGTTATCATAAACGTAAAAGTTATAAATCAGTAAAAGGGAAAACAGTTCCAACACGTTGCGTAAAGTCGACAACAGTTAAGAATGAATCTTCCAAAGAATTAAAACAAACAAGACGTTTAGCAAGTGCTAAAAAACTTTTACCAGGCATTAAAACATTACGTCGCCAAGCTTGTCCACCTGGTATGATTGAGCGTAAAGAATATGCTCGTCGTTATTCTACGGCTGTATTACAAAAAGGCTTTACAAAAAAGACAAACGCTGGTAAAACTATAATAGTAAAACCTCATAAACGCAGTTTAGCATATGTAAAATCAAAATGTGTAAAAGATGTTGGTTTACCCGGCAAAGGAAATCAAAAGATTGGCCCTTTACATAAAGGGGAATTAACAAAGCATGGATATCAGATATTCCAAAAAGATAAAGATAATAAATATATATTTGAAAGTGATAATAAAACACACAAAGTGGTATCTGAAGAAAAACGCCATAAAGCCTTGCGTAGCGCAATAAGAGAATATGGCGCATTAGGAGTATACCGCAAATTAGATGCGGTGGTAAAATTATCTACCCGAACAACTACGCAAGGTTCTAAATTATGGGAAAAGGATCGTAATTGGGTAAAAGAAACATTTAGCCTGAAAGCATTTTAAAAAGATATTATAGAAGAAGATGAGAAAGTCTAACAATACAATGTACATTGCAGCTGGTGTTTTAGTAGTGGCTGCTGTTGTTCTATTTGTGATGAAACCAAACATTAAATTAGGTTACAAAGATTATAAAAAGAAGGAAGGATTTCAAACTGTAGCAGATGTAAAGTTAGCACGTGCCAAAGCAGGTGCTGAAGGCTTTGCTAGCACTCGCGTTGGTAGATCTAAAGAAGGGTTTCAAGCTATGAATACATCCAATATTATTGCGGCAAATCCTTTACCGATGAATATTCCTAGACCCGCGATGTCAAATATGGTTCAACAAGCTGCTCCTTCTGCTCCTTCTGTTGTAACGTTAGCAAATAATGCTCAAATGCCAACAATGCCCACAATGCCCACAATGCCAACAACGGCCACAATGGCCACAATGGCCACAAAGCCCACAATGCCCACAATGACAGCGAATGCGTTATCAAATGCGATGATGCCTAATATGCCTGCTGCTGCTATAGGTAGCAATACAATGGTACAGAAGTTCACTAACATGAATGATACACAAGGCACTGAATATCGCAAAGGTGCGAAGGAAGGTTTTACATCTGGTAACTATGGTATGAATGCGGCTGGTGCCAACGAATCTTACGAGCCTATGGGTGGTTATGATAATGTAAAATTATCTACAGGTAACAATGTATCTTCTTGGAAAAGTAATACTCCTGATGAACCTTTAATAGGCGCACCTTTCAAAGTAGATCAAGACAATCTTTTCATCTTTAAGAATAATCAATGCAAGCCCGAGTGCTGTGGCGCTAGTTTCTCTTGCTCTGGTGGCTGCGTGTGCACAACACCCGAACAAAGAGGGTTTATCGCATCTAGAGGAGGTAATAGAACATCCGCTCAAGAAATTTAAGTATGATATTAGTATAGATGAAAAAGGATTATAGTTCTATAATAGGTTTAGTTATTTTAATAAGTATAGTTATAATCTATATTTATTTTAATAAGAGCAGTGAAGGATTTCAAGTAAGTGCTAATAAAATAAATAGAATTAAATCTATTACAAATGCATTAGATAATGCTGTAACAGAATTTGTAGATACGAATGTATCAAATGAAAATACACAAGTAATGTCTATAAATAAAAATAATCCTCTAAAAATAAGACCAGGGCGGAAAGGGGCGCCAGGGCTAGAAGGAATGCCACGCCTAGAAATTTCACAAAGTTCACCAGTGCCACAAGTTCAAGAAGGGCCACCAGGTCCACCAGGTCCACCAGGTCCACCAGGTCCACCAGGTCCACCAGGTCCACCAGGTCCACCAGGTCCACCAGGTGAAAAAGGAGATCAAGGAGTTCAAGGACCTCAAGGAGTTCAAGGACCTCAAGGTGAAAAAGGAGATCAAGGAGCTCAAGGAGCTCAAGGAGTTCAAGGACTTCCAGGGATGAATTCACAGCCACCATCATTTACAAGTGATCAAATGAATTTATTACAACAAATTAATCAAAATACATACCCAGAATTATATAATAGACTAAGTGCATTAGCTAATAGTCCAACGATGATAAACTTATTAAATGCACTTAAAAACTTTATGGATTCTTTTGAGTCACAAAATAGAAGATCTGTCAACGTTAATGATATAGTTACATTTACAACTAATTATTTAGATACTAATATTCCAACAGTACAAGGTTTTACAAATTATAGAAAATCATTTGAAGGCGTAACAGATACTACTAGTTTAATACCAAAAGAGTATGCAAGTATTCATTAAAACTTACTAAATATATAATAGGTAGAATATATAATGGAAGAAATATATTTATTAATGTTCTTATTAGTAGTTTTTGCTGTAGCAATTTATTTAATCATACAAATTCCAGAGGTAAAAGATTATATTGCTTCTCCTTCAGGCGAATTTGGAGGTGTTCCGACATCAAGCAATAGTTCTAATGCCTTATCAAATAGAGTTACACTAAGTAATACATCGAATGTCTTATCAAATAGAGTTACACTAAGTAATACATCGAATGTCTTATCAAATGTAATATCCAATATAATATCGAATGCAATATCGAATTCTTCAAATATTGTATCAAGTAATAGTTCAAATAATTTATCAAATTACCAAACATTAAGCAATCTGGGATCAAACTATTCAAATGTAGTTTCTGGAACACCTATAAGTGGAGTTTTAGCAACTGATTTAAATTCAGTATTTAGTAACTTATCTTATAATTTATTTTATGATGGTTCTATAACACCAAGTCCAAGAGCAACTCTAGATTATGCAAATAGTATGAATTCAAAACTTAGTTTTATGACTAGTAGTGATTTGACTGATTTAAATAATAGAATTGAAACTTATTTGAACAGTGGGAATTATGCTACAATTGAAGAAGTAGCGACTAACGTAAAAGATTCACTCACTTATTTAAGTGGTTATTTAGGTTATGATATACCACCTATTAATACTATGCAAATTATTAATCTAAATAATTTGATAAATGATTCATTTACAAAAGATACTGGATTTAGTATCCTAGCAATCACTAGTGTAACGACATCAAATAACATAGATACATATAATAATATGGTATCTTTCAGAACATATTCTGCGCATTGGTATTTACAAAATAGCAATTTATCAAGTAATATATTAATATCAAATTATATTAATGTGGCTACATCATTCTTAAATGATACTTTTCCTGCCAGTAGTAATTAATTTTCTTCTTTAGCGATGAATAAATATTTTTAAATACTAGAATGATATATGACTATACGATTATTGGATATGGGATAACAGGAATGTTAGTTCTTGCTATGCTCCAAGCAAACAACGTTGATATATCGAAAGTATGTATTATAGATCCATATTTTGATGGGGGTGCTCTTTTACGTGAATATGGAAACGTAATAAGCAATACTCCATTAAGTAAATGTATTAATGCGTTAAAGTTAATTAAACCAGAGTATACTCTTCCCGAAGAATATAAGATATACGATGAAACAAAAACAACACCGTTACATGTTTTAGCGCATATAATAAGAGATTTTACAAAAAATATAACAAAACAAGTTGATGTAATAGAAGAATATGTGACATATATTAAAAAAGACGATATTTTTACAGTTCAAACAAATAGTTCTGAAATAAAGTCAAAAAAAATAATCTTATGCCAAGGTTCTAAACAAAAAACTCTAGAATGTGAAATTCCATCAATACCAATTCATGTCGCGTTAAACAAAGATATATTATCAAGATATGTAAAACCAACTGATAAAGTTATAGTGTTTGGAACTGCGCATAGTGGTTGTTTAGTATTAGAAAATTTACACCAACTCAATATACAAACAACTGCTGTGTACAAACATGATACGCCATTTTTATTTGCGAAAGATGGTGAATATGATGGTATTAAAGAAGAAGCAGAACGTATCGCCAATTCTATATTAAACGATGAATACAAAAATCTAACATTTGTTCATTCTTCAAAAATAGATCAACTAATAAAAAGTATAAGAAAATGCGATTGGATTGTATATTCAATTGGATTTAACCCAAATAAAATATGTTCAAATATTGATTTAACAAAATATGATAAAACTTCTGGTAAAATTCTTGAAACAGATAACGCATATGGATTTGGAATAGCGTATCCATCATTAGCCCCGGATTCTATTCACGTTGATGTTGGTGTTATTTCCTTTGTAGAACATATTCAAAAACAAATTCAATTATTATTAACTAATTAGATGAACACTAGTTCCCAGAAAACAGTAAATAACTTAGGAACATTTTATACAAATCTTGGTAAAACCACAAATCAAGCAATAAATAATGTAAAAAATTCTTTAAAGAATGTGAACAGTTTAATCCCTTTAAATAATTCTAAAACATCAAATAATGGATTTTTCTCAGGATTAAGTCCAGCTGCAGCTACAGCGAACTCCGCAAATTCTGGAAAAACAAGATTAGCATGGCCTTTAATTATATTTATTTTAGTATCTATTTTATTTGTTGTTATTTTCTTAAAATTTAAAGATCAAATTACTGCTGCTATTAATAATTTAGGTCAAAAGATTCGTGACACTTTTAATAAACCATCTTCTCCATTGGAAGATGCATCGAACCCAAAACCTGCCACAGTAAATGGGCCACCGGTTTCTCCTCAAGAAGAAAAGGCACTTGAATCGCAAATGCAACAACCAAAAGATATAATTGATAAGATTATACCAATGGGAAATCCTGAAGTATTTAATGTAAGTAAAAATGAATTTACATCTGAAGATGCTGAACCATTATGTAGAGCACTTGGAGCTGAACTCGCTACTTATGAACAAGTAAAAGATGCTTGGTCAAAAGGAGCTGATTGGTGTAACTATGGTTGGGTAAAGGGACAAGCAGCTGTATATCCTACACAAGAAGATTCTTGGAAACGTATACAAGCTGGACCTGAAGAAAATAAGAATTCTTGTGGTATGCCTGGAGTAAATGGTGGTTATTTTGATAACCCTGACCTACAATTTGGTGTAAACTGTTATGGCTCAAAGCCAACTCAATCAGAACATGATCAAGAACTATTAATGAGGAAAGGTAATATTCCTAAAACAGTGCCACTTCTAAAAATTGATCAAAAGATGGAAGAATATAAGAAACAAGCAAACGATTTAGGAATTCTACCTTTCAATGAAAATAAATGGGATCAATAAACTATTCTTCTTTTCTACTATTCTTAAATGATGTATATTTATTCATTTGATCTAAAATATAAGGGTCAATATTCTTTTCTTTCTTAGATTGCTCATCATCAGAATTACTATAATTATCTTCTAGATACTGTAAGTATGTAGAAGATTTTTCTAAATTAATATATTGATATGCTAAAACAATTAAACATCCAAATAATTGAGATGCACAGTTTGCAAATAGATCATCAAGTATATCATTCCAATAATTTAAAAAAGAATACCAATTTTCATATGGGATTTTAAAATTAAAGTGATACCAATGTTCATCATAGTTATTATTTATTGGAATATTATAATCATAAAATTTATCAATATGATAAAAAAATAACATACTTGCTATTGTATTTTCTAGAATTTCAATATTCTTACTAAAGACATATCCATTTCTAGATATAAGAGGTATATAACCTTCTTTAATAAATTTGGTAATAGCATGTTTTCTCGGCATATAACCAAACTTATAAGAACATATCTCTTCATTCTGCCATTCTAAAAACCAATTTTTAAGAATAGTATTTTTACTCATTCTTACACCTATTATTAGTATATTTCTAATTAAATAAAGAGTCATATGTTTAAACCATCTTTATAATCATACAGCGCCTAGACCTTCGGACCAGGCTGTTGTATTCTACAAGCGCCTAGACCTTCGGCCCAGGCTGTTGTATCGATAAACTCCACAAGCGCCTAGACCTTCGGCCCAGGCTGTGGAGGTAGTTGAGGAATCTTTTTTAACTTCATATTTGTTTCAAATGTTCTAGCACCTTTAACATATTTAACAACGTCACTTGTTTCATCAACTTTTTTCTTTGATGAATAGTAATCATGTAATGATTCTTCAAGTGATTTAAATGTTAATGGTGAAGCGTGTTTTTCTTCTACAATTTTTAACTTTCCACCAACAATTTGGATAATAGCATTTTCCATATTATTCTTTTTTAATTCTTCTATTACTCTTTTTTCATAATCATCACGAACAGCACGAGCATTTTGTGTTTGTTTCCAGAATTGTGATGCTAAATTATCATAATGAACATAATTACGAATTAAACTAGCAACATCTTCTTTTTGTGTTAAACTCATTATTCAGTTATTTGTTTTTAAGCAATTTTTTTTTACGCTATCGGGATGTTATACTTGAACTTTTTATATCATAATAAATGAAAATACAAATTGTAACGATACATAATATCATAACGATAAATAGTACTGTTGTAAGAATAATATAAGGAAATATTCTTTCAAGAATATGATTCAGCATCGGTTCAATTAAATATATTTGAATATATTTACGATTTTCTTCATTGTTTAGTTTTAAAAATACTTTATTAATAAATTTTTGTATTGTATCTCCCATATTTACTATGCCTAAAGCCTTTTAAATATTATATCGCAGATGTATTTTACAGCTCCAGTATGGAATAGTTCTAAAAACTTATATAAAGTTGCTTTTCTTCCATCATATGATTTTGAATATAGTGAATATCGTGAAACATCTTCCGGTAATTTAACGGATCCTCCAAATGAGTCTTCTGAAAAGTTTAATACTATTATAATATCAATCGCGAATACTATTTATAATGAAGGAAGTAACTGGTTTTCATCTCCAATTAAACAATCAGTATTTCTTAAAAGAGTAAGACATACGTATTCATTTCCAACAGATGGAAATAACTACGGAGGAAATATGCTACGGGTAGTATTTAGTCCAACAACACTCTTTATTAAAGCAAATATATTTGAAATTCATTGGACAACACGATTTGAAAATTATACTGAAACACATTCTGATAATATTGAATATTCTGAAGATTTAACACAAGCGGAACCAACAAGGACAATAGTAATTCAATCTCATCCGGCAGATATTGAAATACTAGAAAATGAAGATATACCCTTTGATAATTTACCTTCTGAATTGGAATTATCATCCCGAGCAATTCAGAAAAAACGTGTCCGAGAGGCAAGGCTAAAAGCAGCAGTTGCTACAATGAAAGCTGAACAAATGGTGGAGAAGTATTTCCGACGCTATGGAACTAAAATTAATACAGATTTTGATTCCGATTCAGACCTTTCATTTGAATCTGAAGAAGAAGATTCTGAATAAGAATCAAAAAAATATACGCTTACATTATTACAGAAGCAAAGATGGCATCCAATAAAACTGTTCAAAACGTTATGACTGGATTATTTGTCGTAGGTGTCGCCGTGTTAGGATTATATCTATTAAATCCATCAATGTTCAAAAAAGAGGGTTTCCAAGGCACAATGTCTGCGGCTTCTAACTACTCTGCCCCCGCTGGTCTAAATGCCATTAATGGACGTGTTCGTGAAGAAGAAGTAAAAGGTAATCCTGATGTAGTGCCTAATACCCCCGCGGGCCCTGCTGACTTTGGCAGCGCTGAAGCCCCTTCTGGTTGCTATCCTCGTGATCAACTAACACCTTCTGAACTCTTACCCAAAGATGTAAATAGCACATGGGCTGAACAAAACCCTATGGGTACTGGTTCTTTAGCGGGTAAGAACTTCTTATCTGCGGGTGCATTAATTGGTGTAAACACAGTTGGCCAGAGCTTACGTAACGCTAACTACCAGTTACGATCTGAACCCCCGAATCCCCAAGTGGCTGTATCTGTATTCTTAAACAGCACTATTGAACCTGATGTAAATCGTCGTAATTTAGAAATTGCTTAAATAAAAGGTTTAAGATATAAAGGATAAAATATACTATATTTTATTCTTCATAGGTCATAGTATGGATTTCAATCCTATTAATGGTATCAAAAAACTATTTGGCTTAGGTCAATATCAATTAGTATATGTAAAAAGCACAATTGATAGCAAAGAATACTTAGTTCGTGATATGCCTGATAAACAAGAAGCATCTAATTTAATGGCAAAAGTAAGACTTCGTCTTAAAAATTTAAAAATACATTTAGAATCAAAGTTTCCTGATAAGCCACAAGTAAAACAACTAATCCAGAATTTTGAAGCAGATCCTTCAAGATTTTATGAATCAACACCTGACGCTGATTTAACAAGTTATAGTGTAAATAAAGGTGAATCAGTTCATTTATGTTTACGACAAAGAGAAAAAGATAATGAAAGTTTAGTCCCAGAAGATGTAATGATGTTTGTAGCAATACATGAAATGGCACATATGATAACAAAAACAATAGGGCATGGACCCGATTTCTGGAACAATTTTGGTTGGTTATTAAAAGAGGCAGAAACAGCAGGATTATATAAAGCTCAAGATTTTAAAGCACATCCAGTTAAGTATTGTGGAATGTCAATTACTGATCAACCTTCGTATGATCCTTCAAAAGATGGAACTGATTTATCATTAGGTACACTAGGATAAGATGGAAACTCCGACAATGAAAACACAGTTTCGTGATTTTATAAAAAAAATTACTAAACCGAAATTGTTATCAACATTAAAACCAATTCCATTTAATATTTTAAGAGGAGATTCTGAATATATTGTTGAAACATATCCATTTTTTACAGTTAGTGATCTAAAACTTGCTATTTATGAACAGTTTGAAAAAGAGTCTTTTGCAGCACCCAACAATCAACTTATCTATATTGATAAAGGTGTAGGTATTGAACCAATTAATTTTTTATGGGATGCCCCAATGTTAAAAAATCCTCAGCTTGATCTTATTAACAACTATTTTGTAAATCCTGATGGTTCAAAGAAAAATGTTAAAATTATTCTAAATGACAATATATTACTTGAAAATAAATTAAAAAATAATACAATACAACTATTATTTTATAAAGATATTGAAAAATATTTGAGTGATACAAGACCATTTTCTGAAAAAATATTTAATGGTAGAATTTATCCATATTTTCCTTTTCTAAAAAATGGTGTAAATTATCCTAATGAAGCCGATCTACAAATACTTTCATTAAAATTAGAATACTATAATACAAAGTTAGAATATATAAATACAATTGAAAACTTATTATCACAAGGAGATCCATTAACGGAACCTGTATTTGCTGGTTTACGCTTTTTAAAACTTACATGGCCTTATTGCCCTATTCAAGATAATATTGATTCATATTTTTATGAAATAGATGTGAATCCTACACGTCCATATTTAAGATTATTATCTTCAGGAAATAATACTATTTCAAAAGTTCATTTAAAAGATGTTGATAATAAAATACCCAGTATTCATGATATACAGTTACTAAGTCAATGGTCAGAAGAAAAGAATCCTATTCCAGAAAATGATTTTATTATTGGTAAAATAGCTCTTCGTTGTACTATATTAAATTTACCATTTATTTATGCAACAATTCGTTTATGTCACGATGGTTCATTTGATGTAATTATTGAACCTCCAAAAGGGTTACGTAGATTGGATATGGGAAGTGATTTTGGTGATACGTTTGAAGAAGATATTGTAAATGGCCTTGATAAGATTAATATTAAGAATGTTAATCCATCTATAAGTTCTGGAAACTTTATTTTTGGACTACAATTATCTGCTAATTCTCAAGTTATAACAAAAAAACAGTTTGAAAAACGTATTTCATTATTTAAATCTATTTTTCAAGAAATATCTCCTTTACCAAACGAACAACCTTTTTATATGTTACGTTATAAATTAGTGAATAATTTTAGCAATGAAGATAATATTTCAAACTATTTAACACAATTAGCAAATAAGAAGATTATTAGCGGTGATGAGTTAGTATCTGTTATGATTTCTTATGTAGCAGAAGAGTTCCAATTAGATTTAAATACTGCTCGTCAAAAAGTAAGTGATTGGTTTACAAAGCGTGATGAGATTCAAAAGATTGTGATTGGTGAAACAAAAGAATATACACCGTTTAATAATACTGGTATAGATATTTCTATTTTCCAAAAGAAGAATTTATATACGTTCCATTTGTATAATGTTGATAGTTTTATTAGTTTAGAACGAATTATTACTTCATTATCACTTATATTAAGTTTACCAGAAATAGATTTGAAAGTATCAGAAAAGAAGGTGAGAGAGTTTCAAGCACTAGAAAAAATATCTAGAACAGAAGAAGAAGAAGAAGAAGTTGAATCTGTTCCAGAATCGGCAGAAAACTCTAAATATCTTGATGAGTTTGATGATGATTTAATGCAAGACTTTTCTGAGTCACCAGAAACAGAAGAAGAATCTTCTCATTCGAATGTTCAGGTTCTAAGAGAAAAGATTCAAAATGATTCAAAATCACCTGAAGAAGATTTGAAAGGAGTTCAACTTATTCAAGAAAAGAAGATAAAAGTTGCGACATCAGAAGATACATCAAAAGGTGTAGCAAACTTCTTTATACAAAAGTTAAAAGAAGTAGATAAATCATTATTTGATTTTCCTATTACACACCCATCTGATTTAGGATATGTTCAAGCTTGCGCGGCAAACGAAATGAGACAACCTGCTGCTTTAACAAGAGCACAATTTGATGATATGAGAAAAATATATGAAGAGGATGATGTCGATTTTAGAGTATATCCTCCCAATGAAGGTGAAACGTTTGAAGAACCAGATAAGTTTAGCGATCCTAATAAAATAATTACAGTATTACGTTATAGAAATAACTATTATGTATGTAGTGAACTATTTTGTACACGTGATGAAATTGTTGTATTAAAGAAAGATTTTATTGGAACTAAGTTACGCACAACTATTATTGAACCAGATGGGACAGAAATCAATTCAAAACCACCAAATACATGTCCTTTTTGTCTAGGAAAACTTATTACAAATCGTAAGAAACCTGGTGAAAATGAAACTGTATTACAAAGAGCGTATAAACCAAAAACTATAAAAAGACATGTGTGGATTAATTTTCTTAAAAAATCTTCTCATCCAAGTGGATGGCAACTACCTTGTTGTTTTATTTCTCCAAGTGCTATTCAGTTCAAAGATTTAGGAAGAGGAGAGTTTGAAAAGTATAAGCCTAAGGTTGAAGATGAAGATGAAGAAGATGAGTTTGGTACTGAATTAGAAAAAGGTAAATCGTTCCCTTATACGCTTGCTTTATCTAGAATTAAGAAGAAATATATTGTTGGAGATGTTATACCACTCGATATAGCAGAAAATAATGAACCTCAAATTGGCTTATTACCAAAACAATTAGATGAACTGTTTGAACAAGATCCTTCGACAATTGTTGGACGTTTTGGCAATTTACAAAAAATTCTTCCAAATGCAAAAGGATTTCTACGTATAGGTGTTGAAAATAAGAAACGATTTCAAGGAGATAGTTTCTTAGCTGCGATTGCACCTTTTTTTGGTAGAAATAGTGCTATGGAGATGAAAGTTCGTATGTTAGAAGTTATAATTCCTAAAGTATTTCTTACTATGAACTATGGAAACTTAATGATGGAATTCTATTCTCCTACTGATCGATCTATTCCAAAACAACGTTTAGAAAAATGGTCAAAAGAACAGTTAAATGTAACATATTCTGATGAAAATTCTTTAGAAATTGAGCGTATTTATAAATCATATAATAGATTTAGACAATGGCTATTATCTGAAAATACAACGAAAGAATACAGACAATTTGGTATGATATTATCACAAACAAGTTTAATTCAACAAGGTATTTCACGTGCTGGTATGACATTCATAAATATTGATATGGCTGAAGATGGAACTATATCAATTCGTTGCCCCCCATATGGTTATAATGATGATATTAATACAAATAATGATGTTGGTTTTCTATTTCATCATTATACTGGTATTTGGGAACCATTATTTTATGTAAATAATATTGAAACTGGTTTAACAAATATTGAACCTTATCAACTAGTATTTTCAAAATCAAATTATGAAGCATGGCCTAGTATAGTTAAAAAATTATTAAAACAGTATTCTAAAATATGTTCTGGTCCTGGAAGAACAGTATATACTTCTCAAACAAGAGTAAATTCTGATTCATTAATACCTGTAAGTACTGCACAAGGATTATTAAGACAAGTAAGCCAAGGTTTTCCAAACTTTTCAATAAGTGGTATATTAAGAGATAGTTTTAATCATGTAAGTGCTATTGTATGTGAAGAAAAACGTTCTGATAAAAACTATCAAGTGCTGCTACCAGTTATAGATGATGGTGTTTATATTCAAGAAGAAATTTATTTAAATTATGAAGAAATAGAACCAGAATCATTTGAAAATACAATGCGCATCTATTCAAGATATTTAAAACCTATTATTTCTGGTTATCCTAATTATATTCCTGTAGCAATTGCTATTAATAATAATCAATACGTTGCCATAATTCTAAAAAATGGTTTATATATACCAATAATTCCAACAACAAGTATTAAATCAGATTTGAAAGTAGTAAAAGTAAACGATTTTGATTGGATTATTAATAGAAAGATTGCCTTTGAAAATAAAGATTTTGATAAGACAAAAACTGAAACATATAAGATTGAACAAGAAGTTTTAGTTGAAAAAGAAATTGATGAAATATATCAACATTTACGTGTAACATTTGGAAATTATGTTGCGAAATATGGTTCACCTTTTAAAGACACGTTACAAAATGATATTATTGATAGAAATGATTTAAGTTTAAATGAAAAACGTTTAAGAATGATATTATTATTAGGAAATGTAGTAATGTCTTGGTTTAGCACACAAAAGTCTGAACAGAATATGTTATCTGTATTACGCAAAGATTGCACTATACAAGGTCAAACCACATGTAATGATAAATGTGTTTGGACGGAAGATTCTGGTTGTAAGATTCATGTAAAAGAACAATACAAAAATGTAAATATGGCGTATTTATTAATGTTACGTTTATTTGATGAAATTCTCAGATATTCTGAGCAAAGAAAACAAATCTTTGAAAATGAGATTACAAAACTTGTATTTTTAAATCAACCAATATTTTTAAATGATCAATATATTTTACCAGAAAATAGTTTAGAATGGTCAGAACTTCTGCGCAGCACATCTATGATAAGAAAATCTGAAGCATCAAGATTTTTTGAAGAATTTTCAGAAAATGAATTAGTTGAAAAAGAAGAAAGCGATGAAATCTTTGAAATACCAGAATCTGTTAAAGAGTTCTTACATCTTGATTCAAATACAAATCTTAGATTTAAAGTTATTTCAAATGAATCATCATTGGTACCCATATTAAATACTCTGGCAATAAATCCAAAAGATATTGTTGGCTATAGTGCTGTGCCAGAACAATTTGATATTAAACAAATTATGCGCTTAGGACAATTAACATCATCTTATATAATACAATTAAATGCGCTGATTACACCAGTTTCATTTAAAAGAATTTCATCAATAGATGATAAAAAACCAATTATCATTCTATTAATCACAGAAGGCGCAATAGGATTTATTGTTAAAAATAATAAATCAGTGAAGTTAAACTATTCTGATGTTCCAGTTAAGATTCTTCCTCAATGAAGTTACATTCTGGTAATGGAAGAACAATTGCTTTATTTACTTTCATATCAAGAGCTCGTTTACGACATTCTAGCATACCAGCAACTTCATCATCTAACATGTTTAAACGAATAAGTCTATAGTTTTTATTATCTGGATGAAGAATTACTAAACATAAATCAACAATATTTAATCCATAGAACTTCTCCAAGAAATATTTGTATATATTTAACTGGAGAGTATAATGCCAATAATTTGTATCTGGTAAATGTTCTACAGGTCCGAATCCATTGGCAAAATCATTTTTAGTTTTAATTTCTTTTGAACGTTTCCAATCATAAATTACATAGCCATTGCGTTCCTTATCAAAGAATACCATATCAATAGAACCACATAGTAAATACTCTTTCATCCATACTTCCCATTCAGAACGGTAAGGAACTAGATCGTGTTCCACGTCGCGCCAAAAATTCATAAAATACTTCCATTCAATTGTATCATAATTTGCTGGATCAATCTGTTCAGAAGATCCATGTAGAAACTGTTCAATTGCTAAGTGCATCGCAGTCCCTTTTGTGGATGCCTCTTTACCAGAATCGTTCCAAGTTTTCTTAATCTGTTCTGGAGTCATTCCATACCAAACACTTGATGTCCATTTAGCAGATTTCATCATCTTTTTAATTGTAACATCTGGATCAAAGTGGGGGAAGAAATCGTGAATAAATTTAGTACAACTAATCACACCTTCACTTGATCCATCAATATAATACGTATGTGTCGGTTCATGGAATCTAATATTATCGTCGCGTGGATGTTTATTTATAAACGAAAGTTTTTGCCAAGATTGAGGCATCTTACTATTAGTAATTATAATCAACCTTTAATTCATTAAATTTTTTTAACACTTTACAGGCATAATAATAGGAGGGCGAACTTCTTCTCCATTAGAACAATGAGCATTATAATAATCATTATTTAATTTAAAACCGGCTTCGCAACTGTAGCAACCACCATTTCTTAATACAGAACCAGATGGGCATACACAAAATCCTTCTTTTTGTTTTACAGAAGCGTATATAATAAAAGCAATTAATAATATAATTATTAAAATTGGAAACACATACTTATTTATTATTTTCATATACTTCATTCTATTCTATGCTGTTATAACAATTGGGTTGAATAGAATTAAAAGGGTATTCTCTATTTACGCATTTTGTATCAATTAAATTATAGTTGTCAGGGCAATTACAATTAATAGAAACCGGGTATTGATCTGAACCTTTCCATTGTTTATAATAGTTTTGCCCCCAACGCGCTACCCCTTTATAATTTGTAAATCCTTGTTTTACACCTTTGGCATAAGTAATAAAAAGTATAGATACTATAAATGCTATAATAAATACAAGTAATCCAGGATTAAATGATTCCATTGAAACCTTTTTCATCTAATTTATATATTTATTCTGTAATTCAATTAACGAGTTTTACTCGCTAATTCAATTAACGAGTTTCACTGTGTAATTCAATTAACGAGTTTCACTGTGTAATTCAATTAACGAGTTTTACTCTGTAAAACCAGCTAACTCCATATATAATCTACCTAACTTATTGTCCCCTTCAATCGTCCCATTTGTCTTTCTCATGCCTCCAAGATTCTTAATGCTACTCTTAGTATAATATAGCAAGTATTTTCCAGCTTTTCTAGCACCTTCTAGAATCTTACGCATCCTCTCATCTTTCTTATATCTTTGTTCTACTGCTTTCCGTAGTAACTCATCTTTCTTCACCAGATAGTTACTTTCATTGTATACAACTTTATATTTCTTAAATGCAGCATGGCGTAATTCAGCTTTAATATCATTTATCTCTTCATTAATTAACTCATGGTCTTTATCATATGATAGTGGGACTGTTTCATCTTTTGTTTCAAGTTTACGTCTACGTAAATATGCTTGATGAATAGTTCCTTCACGACTAAATAGTGTTTTTGCCAGATCAGGATTTGTTGTCCCATACTTATACACCATAGCAGCCATAAAATGCTCAATTGAAGGATATACTATAGATGGATCATCTGTATCTTTGATACGGAACGGTGTTTGAGGTGATATATAACGAGCAGATTCTTTATCACCAATCTTTAGTTTATCATCAAGTTGAGCATCAAAGAAGAAATTGAACACTTGATTACTAGCATATGCCTTTCGTACTGGAGCAGCTGTTCCAAGCTCTACTGGAATTGTTCTTTCTGCCGCTGCCGCTGCTGTTTTAGCATGTGTTCTCTCAGCCGTATCTTCTTTTACTGCTTCAACAACGTTTTCTTCTTCTCTTGTAAGCAAGTTTTCTGGTGTTTGGTTCTTAGTGACTACAATTCTTTCTGGTTCAGAATTCTTTTCTAGAACTTGAGCAACTGCTTGAACTGTAGGTGTAGCCAACTTCATTGTCTTCTTTGATTTTGTAATAGGGACAAACTCTTCTTCTGAAACTACTTCAGGCACAATATCACGAGATTTAACAAAGATAAACCAACGATTTAGGAATGAGAACTTTTTGACTGAATCACTCATAATATAGTTCTTACCAAACTGTTTTGCCATATCATACGACGTTCCAAACATGTTTGTGCTGTTCTTCAATCCTAGAGCATTTGCTTGAGTTTCATTTAGTAGTTCACATCCAACTTCTTTCATTCGTTCAACAAAATATGAAAATGATACTAAATATTCATCATGAGGATTTCCAATACTAATGAAATCAACATTAATCTTATGACCTAGCGATGAATCATTGGGTTCTAATTCATCAATATCATAATCTTTGCGAATATTCCATAGTATAGCATCTTTTTCCATACCAGTTAGAACACCACCTTTAGAAGTATCTTTAAACATATCAAATACAGAATCCCCATCAAAACAGCATCCAAAGAAATAGCCGCCTACTTTCAAACATTCGCGAATATTTTTTAATAAACCATCAAGTGTTTCTTTCTTTTCAAAGAAATAGTGTAGAGCAAACATACAAGCCATAGTATCTGCTCCTTCTTTTAACTTATTAGCAGCTTCACGTGATACATATGGTGGAATAGAACTAACTGGTGAGAATCTACCATAAACACTTCTGAGAATATCACTTTCTTCCGCACTTGAACCAGCATTACCATCAATAATTCTCTTAGAACCATCACCAATTACAAATATCATTGGTGGAACTTCAACACGTCTATTCTTCTGTTTAAATGTAATATAACGAGCATATGCGCCATCTTCCGTATTTGTAATATTATCGCCGGCATAGTCGATACCAAGAACAAATGATACTTTATTATTCACCCAGCGACGAATGTCAGAACCTTTACCTACCGCAATATCAAGTAATGTCTTATTTCCACCTTTTAATACCGTATTATATAATACAATTTCTTTGATATATTGGTTATGGAACTCACGTAGTCCACGAACAAATAGTAGATCTTTTTGAGGCGCTTTACGTTCAAAGTATTTGAGTGAAATATTATCACGTTGTTCTATTTTTTTCATTGTAGAATTTACTTCTGCGTGGTTTGGATTTGTATTTCCAGAACGAATCATAGATTCTGTAACAGGATCATGAATACTATTCCAAACACTATCTGCCACATCTTCTGAGTTCAATGTTCTTGCTAAAACCCCTTTTTGTAAACGCTCAGTCTTATCATGACGAATACGAATAGGAATCCAACGCCAACCTTCTGCCATTGTTGGATCATATCTCATTTCAATAATACTTTTATCTTGAATTGGTTCATTGTTTAGTTCAGTAGATACATATTCTTCAGATGTGGCAGGGTCAAACTTGATTTCGCCATATGATACGGAAGCCTTCTCATCAAAATACTGTTTAGGATGAAATAGCACTGGTCTATATTCATTTCTATTTTGTCTTCTATCTTCAACTCTTTCATTTAAAATCATATCACGTGGATTGAACGCTTTATTACGACTACTTCCAACATATAGACGCATAGTTTTATAACGAACTGTTTCATTTGTTTCAGGTTTAATCCCAGAAACCACTTTATCTTGTTTAGGGTTATTTGGAACTTTTTCAAATCGCACTAAGAAATCAATTGTATTATCTTCAGATGGTTTCCATTTAAATTGATGATAGAATGTTGCACCAGGCTTAATAGTTTTTCTTTCTTCATCATATCCTGGCAGTGGTAGAGTATTAGGAGTGAAGATTAAACCATCTGTATAATAGACTCTATACGTATCAAGAACTTTAGCAGCAGTTTTAAATATAGAAAGATCATTTGCTCTTGCTTGAATAAACGTTTTCATTGATACGTTTACTGTAATTTGAGACGTTAAATAGGAAAGAAGTTTCTTTGGGTTTTCTTTCGCATTAAATGTTTTTACCCATTTTTCTAAAATAGAATGACGCGATTTCTCTTCATCATCTTTATTATAGAAAGGATACTTGCTTACTAAATTTCCATCAGTGGCATAATAAATATCAAATGCCATAAATATGTTTATTGGCTGTTTTTTAGAAGTTTTTGTAACCCATTCACCGTCAATAATAGTTTCACGATTTTCAATACAACTTAATCCAGTGCGATATACGTTCATTCCCATATCAATTAAATAGAACTCACCATCCGAATCTGTAAATCCTAGACAACGTAATCCATCCGCTTTATCCGTAACATTGTAACCAGTGCGAATATTTGGAACCGCTTCATCAATCACTTCACTAAAATTTGGCTGTTCAAGTGTTACTGGAGAACATCCAAGAAAACGGTTTGCTTTTGTTAACGATTCATATTCTTGTATCACTTTTTCCTTTTTTGATTTCGTAATTAAGACACTATTCTTTTGAATACCGCGTAGAATTTCTCCAACACCTTTAATAATACGTTTGATTGCCGATTCAACTGTATCATTTTCCATGCGTAGAAGTTCAACTTCCATCTCATATAAATAAGGGGCAAGTGATAAGTCTTGATCTAAAAACTTCTGTTGCCATTTAAATTCACCTTTTTGTGTTCTAGCACTGCTTCGCACAATCGATAAATCATAACGAATACCAGGCTCTTCAAATGACCAACGACGAATCATACGAAACGCCTTTCGTTGTGTAGGCCAACGCGTTAACATATCTTTGATACCAATTTCATTATTTGCCATTGGAATTTCTCTACGTGTTTTGATTCGCACATCATATTGTTCAATATCAACATTTGCCTCTGCGGAACTTCTATCTTTAATCATAGCAACAAACGGTTTATTTAGTAGTGAATCATCACGACAGTATTGTTGAATAACACCCATGCTTTGAATGGTAAAGCGCACATGTTCGGGTGTTGTAATTGTTAGTCGGTCTTCTTGAGAAAGCTCGCGCATATTTTTTGATCGTAAACGTTGGGCTACTTGAAAGAATGTTGTAGCATCCACAGTTCCTTTGCCGAATGTACATTCTAACTCGTGGTCAGGATGATCAATCCAGTTTTGAATCTGCCTCTTTATACTCTCAACTTCTTTTTTTGATAACTCCATTGTATATTCCTATAATAACAAATAGACAATGCTTTAATTCTATATTCAAACATATTCAATTTTAACTAATATCAGTAATGTAGTTAAACTCATTGTTTATATGACGTATTGTCTCAGATTTTCCAACTGCCGCGGCATAATCTTCTTTCTTAGATTTGTTTGGCAACACTAAATGAAATGAATCATATCTTTCTTTGAGTTCTTTTAATGTTCCAGATGATTCACACCATTGATACTTATATGTCTTTTCTAGTTCAAAAAACCAATTCTTAAAGAATGATCGTGCCTCTTCTACATTTTGTTTCACATAGATGCTGCGGCAACCAATTGATACAAGATAAATAGGATATTCATTGCTCCAAGTTCTTAAATCTTCAGGATATGAAAAAAATTTCTTATGAACTTCATCCACTTCCATATATTGAAATCCTAGCACATAAGAAATACCTTTCGAAAGTTCGGGAGTATGTAATGGTGGCGATACTGCGGAACTATCTTGTTCTTGTAGTTGTTCAATAGCCTTCTTGCGATTCCATTGACGTCCTTTGAGTTCAGATTCAAATCGTCCATTTAAATCTACAATAAACTGTCGTAGAATATTTTTACGGGTTAGGAAATTTCCAGCTCGATATTCTGGATTTGTGTGCCATAAATATAAAGAAACCGGGCCTGGTGGATCAAGTGGAATTACACCCACTCCACCGGGACCAACAACAGGGGTTTCAGAACCTTCACATGTATCGGAAATTACCTGAATTTTAATATGTGGAACTGAAATATCTTTATTTTGATTTTGAGAAATCCATGAAGAAATCTGTTTTTGAATATTATTAATATCCATTTTGCTACTTATAAAGAGTGTTCAAACTTTAAACCTACATTATTAGTTATGTAACATTTCTTGTGCAATTCTCTCTTCTTTTTCTCTATCTTCAAATGCTTGTCTGTTTTGTTTACAAAAATCTAAAAACTGTTTCATTTCATCAAATGTTTCAGTATTTAGTTTTAACAGATCAAAAAAGATACCATTTGAATTTTCAGAATAGAGACTATTTGTAGATTTCAAAATTCTAAAAATACCTTCTTGTTCAATCTTAGTTAATAATTTAATTTCTTCTAAAAGTTGTTTGCGTTTCTCATAATCGTCACTCATCTTCTAATACGAGGTCGTCTTCTTCATTATCGTCTCTTTCCGCAGAACCTAGTTTGCTAACAAATGTACCAACACTTAAAATAGATTCATCATTTACTTGAAAACGAGACTTCTTAATTTCTACACGAATTGTATCTCCAATATTCACTTTATCAAATTCTTCATTGCCAATATGTAGATCACGAGGGATAATTACACGGATAGCATCTTTGTAGTTAATATAGATACCCATCTTATTTTTACGCATTACACTACCTTCAATGACAATACCATCAGGGGGATTTAATATATTTCCTTGAATTTGAACATGGTATACAAAATCACCTACAAAACGACCAGCAGATGCCTTTCCAAGTGAACGTGATAATAGTTTTAGTGTATCTTTAACGACAAATCCATGGCGAGAACATTTATTTTCTAGTTTATATTTTATTTTATTTAATAGAATTTCATCAATAGACCGAATCTGCTTTGATAAATCTTCTGGAGATAAGGATACTTGTTCCTCAAATAAAACGTTATGTTCCATTCTTACTAGTATTTATATATATACTATTTTAAACCAATTTTTTATGAATTTTACATATTATTTCTTTTTTGTCACCACTAAATGATTTGTTTTAATAGCAGAAATTGGTCTGTAGAACCATCTTAAATTATTTACTTTCTTAATATCCATAAAACGTAACACAAGTTCTCTTAAAGAACAATAACGAGGTGCGCTCTTGAACTTACGCTTTCCGTCTTTTGGATCCATAATTTCTTCATTTATATCATACTCATAATTATATCTTTCTTTTAGAACTTTTCCTAAAGGATACATATAATTCAAATGATGTGCTAATGTTGTAATATTGTGGCACGCTTCTCCTTTTTCAGGTTCTTTACCAACAGAAGGGGGTGACTTATTTGATTTGAACATTAAAATTTCTTTCATTGGAACTAAGAATCCATAGAAGTTTCCAGTATTTTCTTTATTTACTTTTAATGTATTATATGTATCTTTTTGATCTGTTTCTAAATCTTTAACAATAGCAGGGAAACAAGGTTTACCATCTTTACAAATATATTTTATATCAAACGGAGGAGTTTTAAATTCAACGTATCTAAAATAACGTTTATCTTTTACAAGTTGTTCTCTTGCCACTTTTGCTATTAGTTCATCCATTGTTTTTATTAACTTATATTGTTCCATAGGTAAAATAAAATTATCCCAAATATATTCTAATACTATTTCAGCAAATAATGATCTATCTTCTTCTTTTGTTTTAATTGTTTCATAAAACCAATATATCATCTCAAGTCTTTCTATAGAATTTTTAATTAAATTATCATTCATTTTATACTTTTCTTTAATAGCATTTACTACACTATCAGATGGTTTAGATTCTAAAATTCCTTTTTCGATTTTCTTTGCCATATTTACAAATGTTTGCCAGAATTTTAGAATCATATCATTTGATATAACTTTTTCTTCTTCTTCTCTTTTTGTTTCAGAAATTTCTTCCGCCTTTGGTAACACTTCTTCTTTTACAGGAATAAATACATCTGTTTTAACAGGGTAGTTCTTAATACGTAATGCAAGAGGTATTTCTAAATCTTGTAGCGCAAACGGTTGGAACACATAATATCCATTTTTATATATTAAATATCCTTCTTTGTTATTTAATACAAGTCTAAACGATTTATTATCAACAATATCATATAATATAGAAAACAATGATTCTTTAGGAATTTCTGTTAAAATATTTTGTATATCTTCTAATTGTAAAAATGGAACTTGTTTATCTTCAAATGTTTTTTTAATAGCACGTTTCACTTGTGATTCTCTCCATCGCGAAGTATAATCATCATATGTTAATGTACTTGCTCCTTTGATATCAATATCAAGTGGTTCAACTGCGCAAGTATATTCACATTCTGCCCAGTCACATAAATTAGTATAATTTTTATCATTAATATCAACTAATTCACCTTCTGGAGGATCATTTTGGGCATTAATTTGTAACCTCGCCTCCATATTTGTTATCATATTTCCTTCTTTATTTAAATTACAATCTATGGCATATCGTTTTACAACACGTGATATTCTTCCTATTTGTAACGCTTTTGTCATACCAATTCTATACATATATAAATCTGCTGATTCTCGCGATTCATTTAAACTATTTACCATTAAATATACTGTACAGTTGCGTTTAGCGAAAGGTATATTTGGATGCGCATGGCTACATGTTCTGATTCCACGCCCTAACACTTGTTCCATCTTATTTAAGTGAAACCAACTATCAAATACATATATTTCTCTTATAAATTTAAAATCAATACCTTCAGATGCCACTTGAGAACCAATAACAACTTTAATTTGAGATCCATTATAGTTATCAAACGCACGTTCTGATGATACTGCGAAATTATTATTTGGACTAATATCTTTTCTACCAGTTAATAACACATATTTAGCAGGAACAAACGTGTGATCAGATTCTCTATGTTCTCGTTCCTTAAATCTACATAATGCACATTGACGACCTCCTTCTGCTATATTTCCTTCTACTAATAATGATTTATCACGACCAAAAGGCGTATAACCGTTTGCTTCTAATGCAAGAGCTAATGGAAGTGCGCCAGATTTAATGAAACGACTGTAAATAAATATAGGACCTTCAGCATTTTTTATTCTCTTAATAATATAGTTTGCTTTGGGTGAATAGTTCGCTAAATTATCTTCCAGTAACCAAGTAGGTCTTCCTATTTTAGAACTAAATCTGCGTAAACCTGCCAATGAATGAGAACGCTCATCAAACACATTATCAAACCCGCTATCACGAATACGTTGTTCTAAATCTTCATCTTGATACGAAGATGGATAAATCCAATTACCAGATTGAATCATAGTATCAATACTTGATACACCTAACCCATATGAACCAACTGATTCATTAAGAATTCTAATATAATTAGCATAGTTTTCTTTTCCAAATGCAACTGGAATTAATGGTAGTCTTAGCACACGTTCGCGTTCAGTATCACTTAAATTTAATGCTTTATTATCAGGTGAAGCATTAGGCCATATTTTTAAAAATGGAGTATTTGTTGGTTCTAAACGTGTGGGGAATGTTAATGGTGTTTCACCTCTCATATAACTTACATATGGTGTAATAAATCTACCAAGAAGTTGATCACCGCGAGATTTAAATGTTCCATCTACATTAAAAATATCCAATGGTTTAATTTCTGCCTTTTTATCATTCATTAATAATAGATTTAATAAGAATATCATTTCTAAATAGTTATTATACATGGGTGTAGCTGTTAATAATACTAGTTTCATATCCATAGAATTTTTAAGAACACGCATCAAACTTGGTGTAAGTTTCTTTCCTTGTGCCATATCACTTAACTCTGTAATACCTCCAGGGGCATCAAGATTTTCCTCTTCTTTTTCTCCAGGGACATCACGTAGATTATGAGCCTCATCAATAATCATACATTTTCCAGAAAATTCTTTTTTAATCACTTTAATTTCTTCAAGTTTCTTATTTTTAATGATAGGTGATACTTTTGCGACAGTAGATTCAATAAATGAAGCAAGTTGAATATACCCCATAAATTCATATCGTGTATCAATAATTTTTTTAACTTTTTTCTCAATAATTTTCTTATCTTTTTCAAATTCTGTTCCAGTTAATTGTAAATACAAATTTCCAGTAGCACCATTATGTTTATTGGGAACATTTACATCATTTGATATTGATACAGCATTAATATCAAATATTGTTCTCATAAAGTTAGGTTGAATATTAGGAGGCGCAATCAAATATACCTTTTTCTTGGGATTTAAATATAAGTTTGCTTCTGCGATTGAAATAGCGGCAGCAGTTTTACCTACACCTACACCGTGATATAAAAGAGCAGAATGATACGGTGTTTTTCCTGACATAAAATTACTTACAAAACGTTGAATAGGACTTAATTCAAACTCAACTTTATTTCCACAAGATGCTAATTCTTGTGATGAATTCTTAAACGGGTTTAACTTATTTTCAGCAAATTCTCGTTTGTGGAAAAGTTTAACAAGAAAATCTTCATCTTCAATATCTGGATAAAGTCCATATATTTCTTCATAATCGTCTTCATTTTTAGGAACCAAATTTCTTGCGCCAAGTGTTTCCAACAATCTTTCTCTGGCTTCAAGATTCGTTTCCTTAAGCCATAGATCTAATAACTCTTTATTGGTGGCCATCTATATCTTAATAACAAAAGCGCAAAGGACAATAATTCCTCAATAAACTAATAGCCCGTAGAAGCACTTCTTTCTTCTCAATATTTTCAGGTCTTATTTTATTAAGACATTCATCCAATGTAAACCATCCTAAATCTCCAATTTCTTGTGCCATAAATTTATTTGTTTTATCATATACTATTTCTTTATCAGAATTATATAAACATAAGAAATATTTATGACAATAATCAATGTGATTAGAACCAAAAAAAGTTTCACTAATTGGTTCTAAATTACGAATAAATAGTATATCTTTTTCTTCAATACTAGTTTCTTCTTTTAGTTCACGAAATGCGCAATTAAGTTCTGATTCATATTGATCACGACGTCCTTTCGGAAATCCCCATTCTGCTGTTTTCCATGGTTCTTTTATTTCTGAAATCATATGTTCTAATGTGATTGTTTCACCAGAATCATCTGTAATTCCAGATTTAAGCATGTCAAATTTAATACGAGAGGCATCTTTATCATTTTTATAGTTTTGAGATTGTTCTTTTGGAGTCCCCCATAATCCTAGCCATAACGTATCAAAATCTTGTGAAAGAATCTTGTTATGTTCTGATACAGTCATAGTTCCAATATGATATTTAATATATTTAATATCAGTAACCTTATATTTTCCTCTCATAATTTCAATAAATCCTAAAGTATCTCTTCTTTGAATCATTAAAAATTTAGTTTCTTTGAGAATAGATTCATAACCAGATACATATTTTTCATTTCTTAGAAGTTCTAATGCTTGATCAAACCCATTTGGTACTTTTAGTAAAATACATCCATAACTTGTAATTGGCGCTATACATGATTTAACATAATGCCCATATATGCCACAGTTAGTGCAAAGCACCATTTTTTTTTGTTGTTTGTTCATATAACCTACTTAATTTTATTTAAAACTGTTTAAACCTTATGCGTGTTGATTTTTAATATATAAATATATTAATAAATAGCATGAAACTTCCTCCGTCAAGTTGGGGGCCACTGTACTGGTCAGTCATACATATTACCGCTTTAGCATATCCTAAAAATCCGACATATTCTGATAAAAAAGCCGCAAAAGAGTTTTATGAATCTTTACAATTTATATTACCATGTCCGATATGTAGAGAACATTTAAAAGTTCATTTAACAAAGTTTCCTATTACACCACATCTTGATAGACGTGAAGATCTTTTTAAATGGACTGTAAATCTACATAATGAAGTGAATAAGTCTCTCAATAAACCATTATTTACTGAAATTGAGGCACTTTCTTATATTAAAAGATTAGGTGAGAGAAAAACATCTCCGATGATAACTCATGATATGTTAAATGAAATTGATATGCGTTCAATGATTAAAGGAGGATTTATGGGAGGTGCGGTTGTTTTTACAGTAGGCTTATGTGTATATTATTTCTCCAATGATAAATAGATGGCTTCTTTGGAAGATTTATTTATAGGAGTTCAAATTCCAAAAGAATCAACTAGAACTTTAAAAAAAGATGTTAAAAAAATTGTTGTAAAGGCTAAACTAACAAACGAAGAAATGGAGGCAAAAGAAGGTGTATACTGCACGGAAAAAGATGCTGATAAGATTTATGATGAAGATGTTGATGTATATGTAGAACTTGCGGATGGAACACAACAGCTGCTAGCAAAGTTTCGTAAAAATGTAATTCCTAAAGACAAGATTGAAGTGGGATGGGAAGCGTTTTATGAAACTGCCGCTACATCTAGAAATCGCGGTGCTGCGGCAGGTCCTATTCAACTCAAAAGTAAGTACTGGAAGAAACGAAAGCCAGTGAAAACATCCAAATGGTCAACACATTATATGCAAGATGGTAAACTCTCAAAAATGAAAGTGAATAATTTAGTATTTTCTAGTGTCTTAGGATATTTTGAAGAAACACCGTTTATGAAACTTCCTTGTCGTTTAACATCTTACACACAACGTTATTTTGAAAATTATAAGAAAGGTATACCTTTTATTCAAGCATTAAATAACTGTTTTAAAACGTTAACGCCAACTGAATATAAGAAACAACTTCAACGTGCGAATAAGCAAAAGTCTTTCAAAATAGAAGATACGGCATTTTCGTCAGTTACCATTAATAGAAATTTTAGAACTGCGTTACATATGGATGCTGGAGACTTTCGTGAAGGATTTGGTAATCTATCGGTAATAGAACGTGGTAAGTATTCGGGTGGCCATACCATTTTTCCACGATACAAAATTGGTTTTAATGTTCGCACTGGAGACTATTTAGCAATGAATGTTCATGAATTTCATTGTAATACTGAAATGAAAGAAACAGCAGAGCAAGAGAAGTTTAATAAGTCTTTACCGCAAATTCATTTTGAAGACCCTTCTACGGGCACACTTGGAGGTGAAAAAAAGTTTACACGTATATCATTTGTATGTTATTTACGTGAAGGATTAATTGATTGTAAGGCAAGTGAAGCAAAACAGTACTACAAACGCATTGGGTTTGATACAGAAAAAGGCGATCTCAAGAAGTATAATAGAACCTTGAAGAAAAAGAAGAATAATTAGATGGATATACTCCAAACAGTAAAAGTTGGTTCTGGATCTATATTAGTAGTTTCATTAATAGCACTTGTAATTTTTATTATTTTAGTTATTTATCATTATAATGTAAAACCTATAATACCATTTTTAACAAGTAACCAAACACAGTACCAAACTTTACCTACATATGAAGTTCAAACATTGCATGCGAATAGACCAGTTTCAAATGATACCGCACTAGATTTTTCGTCAATCGCTAATTTTAATTCAAATAAATTTACATTAAGTTTTGATGTATTTTTAAGTAATACATATAAATCAACAGTTGTCCCTCGTGTTTTACTATATTTTTCAACAATACCTGTAAATATAACATCAAACACTTTCAAAGAGTTCAAAGAAGATTCTATTAAAATTCCCAGAATTATGGATTCTACACAAACAGATATATTAACAATTTTTGATAGCACAAATATTATTGTATATATGGATCCAGTAAAAAATGATTTAAAAGTTGGTGTTGTAACAAATGTCGGTGTAACTAAATATTTAGAACTTTTACCTACAATTAATAATGTTCCAATAAATAAAACATTTCAAATAACAATTATTAAAAGTGATAAGTTTATTGAAGTGTATAAAAATAAATTATTAATAACAACATATAAAATGAAAAATAATGTTGTTATTGTCCCAACAACATCTAAATTATATTCTCCTATTAATTTTATTGGAGACACAATTAAAATAGGAAACATACAATATTTCAACAATGTAATAACAAGTTCGCAAGTTCGTTCAATTACAAATGATTTGAAAAATAATACGTTTTTTACTACTAGTTAAATATAGATGGAACAATCAAATAACTACCCAATATATATATTTATGCTTTTAGTTTTAATAATTATTACATTATTAATACTAACATTTGTGCCATTTTCATCAATATCAAAAAGTGTTCAAAAAGTTGGCCCATATTCTTTAGAAGAAGAAACAAATCAATTCTCAAATAAAGATTTTGTGAATAATTCATCAGTATCATTTCAAGGATTCTTTTATTTAGAGAAACTTCAGAAAACAGCAGTAACAACATCTTGTAGTCCTACGGATCCATCTTCACTAAACTGTAATACTGGTCGTTATTCCTTATGTGAATGTGAAGGGACTAACTGTTCAAAATGTGATCATAAAGGTTTTATTCAGTTAGTGAACTTTAATAATATTGTAACTTTAGAAGTTTTAGGTGCTCCCGATGGAGGAAGACAAGGAAAAGCTTCTATTCAATTAACAATTAAAACAGAATCTTCTGGTGATATTGATAATTCTGGAAATTCTTTGAATCCTGAACTACATGCCGCGGATTCTACAGGTGCTTCTAATACCACATCGATACTATATATTGAAACATTTGCTTTACCGCCGATACCTTTTAATAAATGGTTTATGATTACGATCAATAAAGAAGGGAGAAGATTTGATATATATTATAATGATACACTTGTATTATCAAAACATACATCTACAGTATTATATCATAATTCTACATCTAATAATATAACTGTTGGAAATAAAAATAAGTATATAAGTGGTTCTAGTGGTTATTTTACACTATATAATTCTATTCAAAGTGCTATTGATATTTCTAAACAATACCATTCATTTGTAAATACAAGAGGTTCTCCAGTATTTAATGAAAATCCTCCGACATTAGCCTTAACAAATGTTTCACTTGATAGGCTACCAAGTCTTATTGGTAATGTAAGTGTTCCATCTATATGTGGTTCTGGTGATTGTATAACTTCTCCATCGAACCCTCCCGCATCTCCCTTATACGAATGGCAATCATCTTACGCATAATCTATTATTAAAGAAGAATGGATCAGCCTATACAACGAAATACTGGAATTATGAGAAAAATAGGTTCGAATATATTGGTATATGTTATAACTTTAGTAGCAGTAGCTATATTTATTTATTTTATTTATAAATTTATTTATGGTAGTTCTACTTTTAAAGCGAATTTAATTATGGCTGATAAAGTCACTGCGAATGATCCTGATGAAAAAACATATAAGAAGAATGTGAAGTTACCAAATATATATGAAGGTAATGAATTTAGTGTAAATTTCTGGATTTATATAGCAGGGTATAAGTATCGCAATGGTCAACGCAAACACATTGTTGAAATAGGACATGATACTTCTCATATAAGTAATACTAACTTTTCTACACTGTTAGTTACTTTAGGTGCATCGAAACCTTCTTTACAAGTCCGTGTTCACACAGTCCCTTCCGATCATACGATTGATGGATCGCATAATTTAGGTATAACAGATTGCTCTGGAACAAATGCTTCTGATTGTTCTGGTGGTGACATGACAGGGTTTCAACAAATAACAGATCCTAACTTAGTATCTAATAATAATCTCAAAGATAATACATTATATGTAAAGGATATGGCTAATTTATATAAACCATTTAATATGGTTGATGAAAATAGTTTAATTGATTCTCCCAATACTTGTGATATTAAAGAGTTACCATTACAAAAATGGATTAATGTATGTATTGTAATATCTGGAAAAACTCTAGATATATATCTGGATGGAAAACTTGTAAAAACATGTGTATACAAGAATTATTTTAGAGTGGATCAAGCTGGCGGAGGTCCAGTGTTATCATACTTACAAGGTGGAGCGCCACATGGATTTGATGGAGAATTTTCACGTTTACAAGTGTATAATACCGCTTTAACACCCGATGATATTTACAAGAATTATTTAGCTGGACCTAGCGGCTCTAGCGTCACAAATGATCCTATTTCATTTTTAAAATATCTTTTTACTGGATAAGTAGAAGATGGATGGTGTAAGAATAGTTCCAAGTGAAGTTATGCTAGGCTTAGGTATTGTATTAGTTACTGGTGCATCATTTTTTATAATGCAATCTGTATTTGATATGGCGAATACAATACAGAATAGATATATTGAGTTACTACCACGAACTGCTTCTTCAGATGATAAACAAATAGTTTTTGAACAAGATTCAACGAAGAGAGCGGATGCTAAACAGATCCTCCCTTCCGATAATGAACGAACTGGTATGGAGTTTGCTTATAGTTTTTATTTAATGGTGGATGAAAGTAATTTTGATGGATCTGATAAATTACATCCAGTATTTTACAAAGGTTATTCCAATGGCATTTGGCCCTTACAATCTCCCGGTGTTTTCATTAAAGGTGATACAAACACTATGAGAATTGTAATGTCTAGTTTTAGTGATGCTTATAATCATGTTGATATTGAAAATATCCCCATTGGTAAATGGTTTCATGTTGTATTAAACTTCCAGAAGCTAGCACTGGATGTATATATCAATGGTAAAGTTGTAAAGAAGTTAAAATTTAATGATACATTACCTTATACAAATTATCAAAATTTAATTGTATTTCCTAATCTTACACCAGTTGATATTATTAGACCTAGTTTACCAACAATACATTATTCAACAAGTGTAAAAGGAAAGATTAGTAACTTATTTTATACCCGGTATGCGTTATCAATTCGTGAAGTTCAGAACTTCTATGCGAAAGGGCCTTCTAATATAGTAGCCACCCCCAAGTCTTCAGAAACACCTCCTTATTTCGCAGACTCTTGGTGGAACCAATAACCAATAACCAATAAATAAGCATATAAACATCTATTGTTTTTTTAGCAAGAGATGACTGGTGGAGGCTTATTAACACTTGTCGCATATGGACAACAAAATGTTCTTTTGAGCGGTAATCCACAATTTACTTATTTTTATAAATCCTTTCGTCGTTATTCCCATTTTTCTATGGAAAATGTAACAAGTCCACTTGAAGGGCCTTCAGAATTACTATATGATCAATCTATAAGGCTTCGTAAAAAGATTGAGCGTATTGGTGATTTAGTGAGCGATATGTATTTTTCATTTCGCATTCCAGATATTTATTCAAAATTTATTACACCTACAACAAATTATAATTCTCAATATGAATTTCAATGGGCACGTTATTTAGGAGCAGCTATTATTCAAAATGTCGCATTTTATGTTGGAGGAACAAAAGTTCAAGAATTTGATGGAACATATATTATGTCGAAAGCTTTACTTGATTATGATAAAGATAAGTTACAAAAATGGAAAAATTTAGTGGGTGATGTACCAGAAGTAGTTGATCCAGCAAATAGCAAATATGGAGGTGGTTTATTAAATCAAGGATATCCTACAGTATTAAATAATAGCACAACAACTCAAGCACAATTTAATAGACCATCTATTTTTGGTCGTGATATACATGTGCCATTACCATTTTGGTTTTGTGAAAATACATCACAAAGTTTACCTCTTGTTTCTTTACAATCTCATGATTGTGAAATTCAGATTACACTAAATCCAATTGAACAGTTATATTCTATACTGGATGCTTCTGGGTATCGTGTTGCTCCAGGATATCGCGTTGATACTGATATTTCTGGAGTTTACAATAATATTCCAAACTATGTAAATATTCCAGATATTACTGATATAACAATGAATAATTTCTTAGTTGATTGGTCTTATCAGAAACCGCCATTTAATAATTGGCCATTAAATCCTAGAATTCAAACAACCTATATATATTTGACAGATGAAGATAGAAGAGTTTTTTCAAGTTCTCCATTATCATATTTATATCAAGAAGTCCGTATGTTCCCATTTTTAGGTCTTTATAACAGACAGATTTTAGATGTGGAATGTCATAATCCAGTATCAAGATTGTATTTTGTTATGCGACGCTCAGATACAACTTATAGAAACGATTTTGGAAATTTAACAAACTGGTATAACTATCCGCATCCCCCATTTTATCCAACACCAGGAACAACAAACTACTATAAAAATTCTTTTTCATCTGGACTTTTAATTCCTCAAGGTCAACTTGAAACAATTCGTGCAATCCGTATTTTAGCAGATGGTAATGAAATTCAACAAGAAAAACCAGTAGATTTTTTTACAAGAATTACACCGTATAAAAATTTAACAGGTGATTCTGAAGATTTAATACCAGTATATAGTTTTTCATTACATTCACCAACAACACAACCGTCAGGAACAATTAATACTTCAAGAATTCGTAACTTCCAAGTGGAAGTTGATGTATATCCTCTTCCTCAGAATACAACTTATACATATAATTTATATTTGTATGTGGAAAGTTATAACTTCTTTGAAGTAACTTCGGGTATGGGGGGTAAGAAGTTTGCAGTTTAGTAGTAATAAGTTTGTTCTTTAATTTAGTTTATAGAATAGATGAGTTTTTTCAATTCAATCGCAGAGTGGTTTAATAATACGATTATTAAAGCTACGTACGACCCAGCGGCAGACGCTTTAAAACAAGTGTATAGACAAAATGTTGGTCAGAATTTGGGTATGTTACAACAAACAATAGGGAATATAGGAGGGGGTTTAGGAAATGTTATAACATCTATTCCCGGAATTGGAGATGCAACAAAGGCTGCTTATGACGCTTTGAGAAATGAATCAGAAAAATTACTTGAAAATGCTAAAAATATGACACCAGATCAAATAGCAGAAAAAAATGATGAAATGACAAGAAAATATAATGAAATTTTGGCTCAAGCACAAGCAGATGGTATTTCTTATGAAGAAGAATTAAAGAAACAAGGATTGCAAAATGAAAACTTTTCAATCACAGACTTTTTTAATGAAGTATTTAGTAATACATTATATATATTCTTATTTGTATTAATTGTTACTTTAGGTTTATTAGGATCTTCATTGGCTGCAAATGCTGCGGTGACAAAACCGTTTTGGTATAAGATATATTATATGGTATATGGATTTTTATTATTCCCTGTTCCAATTATTCAAGGAATATTTAATTATTTAAATAAGAAACGTTTATTTTATGCCTTGTGGGCCCCATTATACAAAGGAACTAGTTTCGGACTTTTTTCATATAATGCTGGAATCACAGAATCATCTCATTATACATCAGGATCATTAATAGTAAATCCAACTGAAAGAAGTGCTCGTGCGGCATTAATGTCCCGTCAAGCGTCATTAAGATCTACATTTGAACCTACACAAGTATTACAAGGGACAGAGGTTTAAAAAAGGCACAGATGTTTAAAGGGACAGATGTTTAAAGGGACAGAGGTTTAAAAAAGGCACAGAGGTTTAAAAATTTATGAATAATTGTATAAAGATAATGAGTGATAAAGTAAAAGGTTTACCAACACATCCTTTTGTGAGTGTTGTAACACCAACATATAATAGGAGACGTTTTATCCCACACTTAATCAAATGTTATCAAAATCAGATCTATCCAAAAGAACATATGGAATGGATTATTTATGATGATGGTTCTGATCGTGTAGAAGATTTATTCAAAGATCTACCTTTTCCAAATGTTCGTTATATTTATAATGAAGAAAAACAGAATATTGGTTATAAACGAAACAGATTAAATGAACTAGCAAAAGGCCAAATTATAGTTGCTATGGACGATGATGATTATTATCCATCAGAACGTGTTCATCATGTGGTTCAACAAATGAGAGCTAACCCAAGATATATGCTAGCAGGTTCATCAGAGATTTATATATATTATAGTGATATTAAAACTATTTATAAGTTTGGTCCTTATGGTAGTTCACATGCTACAAACGGGACAATGGCGTGGTCAGGGATATATGGTAAAAGTTATAAATATGACGAAACAGTAACACACGCTGAAGAAAGGTCATTTTTAGAAGATTATAAACATCCAATGATTCAATTAAATCCATATAAGACTATGTTAGTAATTAGTCATTCAGAAAATACATTTGATAAGAAAAAAATGAGAGAAAATGAAAATCAGTTTATTAAGAAAACAAGTATGAAAATAAAAGATTTTATTAAAGAAAAATATTTAAGAGATTTTTATGCTGAGGCATAAAATTGAATTCATAATTCATCATTAAAAATATATAAATGAATCAAAATGATATATTATATGTTAGTGTAGTAACACCAACATATAATAGAAGAAGATTTATCCCTTATCTAATTAAATGTTATCAGAACCAGATCTACCCAAAAGAACATATGGAATGGATTATCTATGACGATGGAACTGATCCAGTAGATGATTTATTTAAAAATTTACCTTTTCCGAACGTTCGTTATATTTATAATAAAGAGAAACAGAATATTGGTTATAAACGAAACAGATTAAATGAAATGGCAAAAGGGCATATTATTGTATCAATGGATGATGATGATTATTATGTACCAGAAAGAGTATATCATGTAGTTCAAATGATGAAGACAAATTCAACTTATATGTTAGCGGGCTCTTCTGAAACATTTATATATTTTAATGATAATAAGACTATTTATAAGTTTGGCCCATATAGCAGTTCTCATGCTACAAATAATACGATGGCTTGGACGAGTGTTTATGCTAAAACTCATACATATGATGAAACAGTAAGTCATGCGGAAGAAAGTTCTTTCTTAGAAAACTATAAACATCCTATGATTCAGTTAGATCCAAAGAAAGTTCTATTAGTGATAAGTCATTCAGAAAATACATTTGATAAAAAGAAACTGATAGAAAATAAAAATCAGTTTGTTAAGAAAACAAATATGAAAATTGAAGATTTTATGAAAGAAAAATATTTGAGAGACTTTTATGCGGAGGCATAAACATTAATTCTGTAATAATTTAGAAATGTCAATAAACGTCTTAAAAATATTAAATGATGTGTATAATAATAGTTTAGAGGATGATGAACTGAAAGTTTATACTCCTATTGATAACGTTAAGGTTCCATTGCGAAGACATCAGCACGCAGTTATAGAAAAAATGATAGAATATGAAAATAGTTTTTTAAAGGGTTACGAGAAACATAGTCATACATTATTTTCTAAATATGCCGTGCTAGGAGATAATGTAGGTGTAGGTAAAACATTAATGATATTAGGTCACATATCATCTATTAAAAATAATTCTAAGCATATGCCATTTAAACTATTTGATGCAAGTTCTAGTAAGAATTTTTATAGTATTGTTAATTCTACAGTAAATGATTTATCGAATGCTGGATGTTTAATTATTGTTCCTCATACATTATTTCGTCAATGGGATGATGAAATTAGCACAAAAACAAATCTAAAATTTCATTCACTAAAGACAAAAAAACATGTATCAAGTGAAAGTTTTTATAAGAATGTCACAGAAGCAGATGTAATACTAGTAAGTAATACTTTATATAAAGATTTATATATACGTTCTGAAGAACTTGGAATTAAATGGAATCGTATATATATTGATGAGGCAGATACAATTGAATTGACTTCGACATTTTTAAGAAAAGATGCACCAACTAATTTTATTTGGTTAATTACAGCGAGTTTTACTCATTTACTATTTCCACAGAATTATAGTCTATATATTTCATTAAATCAATATAATCTTATGAAAAATAATAATAATTTAAATAATGAATTAGATTTAATTTTACAAAAGTGTTATAAACCTCTTAATGGAGCCTTTTACTTAACATCATATGTTCGTTCATTAAGATTTTTAAGTCAAATACTAAATGATACGCATAATATGCGAGGTCATTTGGTTATTCGTTGTTCAAAAACATTTATTGATAAATCAATTCAACTACCTCAACTATTTACATTAAATGTACTATGTAAACCATCCATCGCGCATCAAATTGTATATGATGTTATTGGTTCAAATGTTAAACAGTTATTAAATGCGGGTGATATAAAATCTGCGTTAGAAATTTTAGGTGTTAAAACAGAAAATAATCAATCGCTAATTGAAGCAGTGAATGAAGCAAAACTAAAAGAACTTGAACGTTTAGAAAAGACATATAATTTCAAACAGTCACTAGAATATGTATCACAACAAGCAAAAGAATCATCATTAAAAAATCTAAAAGAAAAAATTGACCATATTAAAGATCAGATATGTACATTTAAACAACGTGTTGAAAATTATAAAGAAGATGTATGTCCAATTTGCTATGATGAACCAAACGATCCATTACTAACAAACTGTTGTTCCCGTATTTTCTGTGCTCTTTGTATTCTCCAAAGTTTAGCCAGAAATACTTCTTGTCCGTTATGTAGAACAACAATAAATCCATGTTCACTCAAAAAAATTACAACTGAAAATGTAGTTGTAACAAATAAGAAATCAGAAGAAAATACAAATGAACCAAAAAAGAAGATAGACGCCTTTTTTGATATTATTGAAAAGAATCCTAAAGGTAAATTCTTAGTATTTAGTCGTTATGATAACTCTTTTATTGAGATTATTTCAGGTTGCGCAACTAGAAATTTAGTAACAAAAGAGCTAAAAGGCTCTAAGGATATGATCGCATGTACATTAAATAATTTCCGCGAAGGTACTGTAAACTTATTATTAATGAATACAATTCAAATGGGCGCAGGATTAAATATTACAGATGCAACACATGTTATTTTGCTTCATAGTATGACACATGAAGAAGAAAAACAGATTTTAGGACGCGCATATCGCGTAGGACGTAAGAACGAACTATATTTCATTAGACTTTTGCATCCTGATGAGCAATAGTCTCATTATGAGTAATAATATTTTTCATCATTGTTTCTAAAGAAATTGCTTGATATCTTCGTATCTTATCAGGTTTTAAATTATCTTTTTCAGCATGTAGCTGCGCATTCATTGGAGTTAAGCGAATGGGTACTTTTGTATCGTTTGAAATCTCACATAAGAGTTTCCAAGCGTTAAACATTGCCGATTGTTTTGTTAATACAGGTGTATATCGTAAATCCTCATATTCTGGAACTTTACATATTTTCTTTAATGGTAGTTCTTTGTTTAAACGTAAACTAATATTCTTGAGTTTTAATTGTAAACTTAAGGGTAAGATACTCCAACATTGATAAAAAAAAGCCCAAAAATCTCCTTCATCACTTAAATAATAGGCTTCAAAGAAAGAGCAATATTTCTTCCATGCATCATGATTATTTCCAATACTTTCAATAATACGTTCTGGGATATTTTCTAATGTAATTAAACTTGCTAAGTTTCCTTCATTATTTTCAATATCTAAATCTAATAATGGATCCCACACTTCCCATAATGCCCACCAAGCTATTGGAATAACACCTTCTGGTATATCAATAAATTCTTTTATATCTTCAAATCCTTTCATTTGTCTTTGTAATACACGTAAATCCCCAGAATAGTTTTCTGGAGGATATGTTCCAAGCCAATTATAAATATTTTCTTTTGATGGGCTAGATACTTTAAATGTTAGGCATAATTTTGCTATCTGTTGTAAAACTCTCGAATCTAACGTATTACTAATTAAAATTAATGGTCTTCCTAGTTTACATTCTGGAGATTTTAGATACGTTAATAGTTCTGATAATCCACCACGTTCTCCATTACTTAATCCATCTATCTCATCTAGCAGAATTCCAATACCACCTTTTTCTCCATTTTCCATCATTTGAAGAATGCCACCTTCTCTTAATAGAGGCAATATAGTCTTACGAAATGATGCGCCAGATCTAGTATGACTCGCATTAAACTCTATTGTTTTTAGTGTACATTCTTTAAAAATTCTATGTGCGATTGTTGTTTTTCCTACACCAGGATTGCCAGAAAGTAATACTGCGGAGAAGTTTCTTTTTTGAACCCAATCTTTTATTTTTTGTTCAATCTCTGGATGTAAACATACAGATTTTTGAATCATCCTTTTAAAGAATTTCAAAATATATTTAGGTGGGAGTTAAAGAAAGAATCTAAGAAGGAGGAACTGGAACTTTTCCATCAAGAGGTTGTAATCCATCAAAAATTCCTTCCCAAGTTATCTTCTTATCTTGACATTGTTCAATTAATATTGATTTTCTATCAAAAGGCTTCGTCGCATTATTTGTATCTGCTTTATATGCATTTATAGACTCATCAGTTAAATATAAATGAAACATTTGTCTTTCTGTTGGCACTGTATTTGTATTGGGATTAAATAGTTGTAATGAATTTCCAGAATTTGTTGATGCTACACCAACTGTATCAACACACATTAGTTCAGTTCCGTTCTTAAATAAAGATAAGAAATCGGGGCAATAGTTAATTTGTGGAGGCCAAGTCTTATATTTATCTGAAACTGTTTGTTTATATGTTCCATCTTCATTAAAGAATTGAATACCAAATAATATGAATAATATTAACATGCCAATAGCGGCAATAATACCTGCGGTTGGTTTATTAAATAATACTAATATGAAAAAGATTCCAGGGATTATAATAAAAGCAGCAAATAGATAAAATATAAATGATAGTTCCATCTATCATTTATATTTTATTTTTTATATTATTATTTAACACCTAACACCTAACACCTAACAACTATAAACAACAATCCTCACGTTTATAGAGTGCCATATTGGGCTACAGGTGTGGCAGGGCCAAGACCGTCAAAGCCCAGCTCAATGTAACCAGTTAGATAGTCTTGGTTAGCGGTAGCACCAGTGTTTGTACCGGCTACACCGAATGTAGAGGCAGTGGTGGAAGGAGAGGCGCCAGCTGTGCGGACAACTAGTTGAACCTTGCGGAACACGCGGCCAGCGGAGACTACTTGCTTGCCAATATCTCTCAGAATACCAGCACCAGCCGCGCGGACGGAGGAGTAGTAAGAGTTGTTAACTTGGGTAATACCGGAAGAAGCCCATGTAGCAGTTGTGAAGGGCACAGCGCCGGTGGTGGGGTTGTAGGCAAGAATTAAACCTTCCAGAGAAGATAATGGCATGTAGAAAGCGGGGGTGTTTGTGCGGTAGCGAACGGGGATAGATGTCATCTTTATACCTTGTATTTAGAAAATTATTTTTAAAGAAATAAAAAAATATAGCCGGTGGTAGAGCGATGAACTTTGCTGAAGTAAATAATTCTGAAATGGATCTTAGAGATTTACCCGTACCGAACTCTATGAAAAAAGAACAAAATGGAAGAGTCGCTTTTGATCCAACATTTAGTGCCGGTGGTAAATTAGAGTCAATTCCCGGTTATGGTCATGAAACAAAAGTTGAGACAAACTTTATAGATGATATGTTACGTGGTAATTGGGAAAAAACCGCATTAAGTGCTGCTTTTTTTTCACCTGAAAATATTAAACTAATACAAAATGCTATTCGTAAAGAAGTATATAACAGAAGTGGTGAAAAAAGATATGTTATTGATGATCAATCTGTTGATGAACTAAAAATTATTATGAGAGGTATGTATTATCAATATGCTCGTAATTTAGATACTGGTGTATCAGAACAAGTTCAAGATTTGAATCAAAAAGTAATTAACTGGTCAGCTCCTCATATTTTAAGTGCAGTAGATCATTATTATTACTATATTAATGATATTAGTCATATGCCAGTGCCTATGCAACAACCTCAAAATATTTCTAGAGCTGGCACAAGAAGTTTACCGGCAAACCCTTATATGTAAAAAATATTTTCATTTTTCTTTTAATAATACTTAAAAACGAGTCACGTTTTATAATTGTGGAGGAGTTCCTTCCCATGGTTCATTAGCTCAGTTGGTTAGAGCGCGGTGCTTATAGAGTTTTCTATACTTACGCAACGCCGAAGTCACGAGTTCAATCCTCGTATGGACCATTTTTTTTATTTTATATATCTTAAAGTATAAGATATATATAGTAAATATGGGTTGTGGTAGATCTAAATCGGCAGAAACAAGTTCAACACCGGCTACAATAACTGCTGGTTCACATACGAATCAAAAAGTATTAAACTTAGGAAATGGACAAGTATTTGATATTTTTGAAGATGATTTTGATATAAAGTTTGCTAAGAGAAATGTAACAAATTCAGATGGAAGCACTGGTACGAATCACATACTTGAATTGTATATGAATATACAAAGCAGCACGCCAATTGCTAGTGTAACAAGTTCACCTAAAGTTAAGATTTCAAAAGATGGCGTTGTAAAATACAATCATGATATTGATTTAGTATATGATTCATACAAGAAAAAATTTGAATTTGATAAATTTTTTTATTCAGATGGCGCGAAGATTACAGTTATATTTACTTTCTCAAGATATAATATAACTATTGAAAAAACAGTTGGCAGTGTTGCTGACTTAGCGGATGGCTTCACAAATTATAAAAAAAATTTTGATATTGATGGTTATTCGGATGAAAATCCTTTATTAGGCAAAGTATATTCGTCATTTAGATAATTACTTCTTAACAGTTTTCTTCATCTTTGGCTTCACGCCTTCACCACTTAGAAGACGCATACGTTCATCTTTCATTGAAGACCAGCTGTTCATAAACTCTTCTAGTTCTCGCGTCCAAATTTCAGTTGCGGTTGTAGATTCTAGTAGTTTTAGAGCTTCATGCGCTTTCATCACTGCCTTCTCAGCTTCTTCAATCGCACTCGCCTTTACACGATCAATGCGTAGTCGCAGTAGATACTCATAAGAATCTACTACATCTACATTCTTTCCCTCACTTAGTGGTGGTAGATCATGTTTCTTCATGATCGCTACAATCTCTTCATCTGATTTACGTCGCAGATCAATTGTATCGTTTAATACTCCACGTAGGAAGCGCGCTTTCGCATCTGCCTCCATCGCGTCTCTCTTTAGTGACTCAATCTCTTTCTGACGACGCTCTTCATATTTTGCGAGTCGCGTTACATAATACTCTTCCATTAGATTACCAACACAATCATATTTCTTAATTTTTAGGTCATGCGTAAACGCCACCATATTTGATGTGCGCCAAGTAGTTGTTAGCTTGAAACGCTTCTCAAATTCAGCGGCATTATCTTTTACATCATCGTAATAGTCAGGCTCTAGATATAGATCAAAGCGAATATCAACGTGATTATATAGATCTTCATAGTTCTTCAGCACTGGTTTCTTGGATTCCTTGTCATTTACGGAACATAATTCTTCTAGAAACTCTTTGTAATCATGTGTCCATGTTCCAATAGGAAGTTCAGTAATAGATACTACTTTCTTTGCGTCATCAAATGTATACATACCTTTCGTTAGCCACACGCCATTCTCTACCATTTGAATAGGACCTTTGAATCCTATCCAATAAGGACGAAGAGCTAGATTCTCAAGTGTTTGACGCTTTCCAGATAGACGATCTTTTAGAAGACCAACAACATCTGCTGGATCGTGAGGAGGAATATCAGTGCTAAATCCAGTTCCAATACCAACACAACCATTAATGAGCAGCATAGGGATAGTAGGATAATAAGTTTCTGGTTCTACAATAAAACCATCATCGTCAATATGATTTAGAATACAAGCATCTTCTTTGCGGAAAATCTTATCGACAATTGGTTCTAGATGAGTATGAATGTATCGAGGAGAAGCAGAGTCCTTACCGCCAAGTAGACGACTACCAAACTGCCCTACTGGTGCCAGAATATTAATGTTGTTTGCTCCTACAAATGTTTGCGCAAGACTTACAATTGCCCCTTGTAGAGATGCTTCACCATGATGATACGATGCGTGCTCTGATACATAGCCAGCCAACTGTGCAACACGGACTTCAGAACGAAGGCCACGCTTCAAACAACCAAATAGAATCTTACGCTGTGAAGGTTTGAATCCATCCATCACACTTGGTAGAGAACGAATATTATCACCATTACTAAAATGAATCAGTTCATCGTGAATAAAACGAGTGAAATTTACTTTACCATTCTCTACATTTACAATACGCTTTGAGTCATAATCGCCTAGCCATTTCTTACGATCATCAGAACGCTTCTTATTAAATGCGAGAGAGAAACTCTCATCTGTGCTATCATCGTAACAATATTTAATTTCATGAAGATTCTTGAACCATTCTTGAGCCTCTTCAGGGGTTGAAGTGCCCAATCCCTTATAATACTTTAGTGTCCACTGCTTAGAATCATTTTTTAGTTTCCATGTTTCAAACTCTTGAATTGTGTAGAAACTCACAGTAATTCCACGACGCGTCGCTTTGAGTAGAGGCGTTAGAAGAGAACATAGGAATCCAGACTTCATTAGCGTAGGCCATTCTGTGTGAAACAGATTCATTAATAGACCCTTGATATGACTACCATCCAAATCTTGATCGGCCATAATCATCACACGACCATAACGAAGAGACTTTGTATCATTATACTTCTTATTTTGTTCTAGACCAATGATTTTCTTGATTGCGGTTAGTTCTTCATTCTTTGAGAACTTTTCTTGAGAAATATCACGAACATTGAGTAGCTTACCACGAAGAGGGAATACGCCCCAGAACTCGCGACCAACTACTTTGAGTCCAGAAATAGCAGATGTTGCGGCTGAATCTCCTTCCGTTAGAATTAGTGTACACTCTGGTGATTTTGCTGTGCCAGCATGTAGCGCATCTACTAACTTGGGCATGCCACGAATAGTCTTCTTCTTAGTTCCATCAGTTTTCTTGGCATCTTTTACAGCTTTGGCATCTAGAATGCTTTGTGCTTCGTCTAGTAGACCAATCTTCACTAGACTGTCGACGAGCTTTGTTGAAGGCTTGAATACGGATCCAAACTTAGAAGCAGGAGTTGTGAGAGTCTCTTTGGTTTGAGAATCAAACGAAGGATTTACAATTGTTGAATTTACAAATAGTAGTAGAGAATCTTTTAGTTGAGAAGGTTTAATATCAATCTTCTTCTTCTTAGCGAATTCACAGAAATCGCCAATAAGATGCTTGAATACCGTTTCTACATGCTTACCACCTTTCTTTGTATTAATTCCATTGACAAAACTAATCTGCTTTTCGTCTGGTAGAACGGCATCGTTGTCAAACAGATTTCGAGTAAGAATCGCAGCCACCTCCCAGCGATCAGAACAACGCTCATAGGCTATGTTCTTCTCATTCTGAGTAAAGAGCTTTACAAACTTTTCAAACGTATTTGTTTTAATTTCAGTACCATTAAATGTTACTTTAATATCTTTTCCTGCCATCGCTGCGATTTCAAGAACACGTGTGTGAAATACTTGTTCCATATCGCTTGTTAGATTCGCACCATCAAATGCGCCTTGGAAGCGAGTTACATCTGGGCAGAAGGTTACTGATACATAACCTTTAGAAGATTGTGTCTTTTTAATTGTTGGTTTCTCACATACAGACATATTATTTTTCCATGTTTGCTTATATAATTTACCAGATGCTGCGTGAAGAGTTTCTAGAATAAATCGCATCGAAAATATATTGGTCAATTTCGACCCGTACCCATTTTTGCCTCCCACAATCTTTTCTTCTTCTTTATTATAGTTGCTCGATGTTAGAAGATGACCAAAGATTAGTTCTGGCGTATAGATAAATTCTCCTTTCTCATTTTTTTCTTTACTATATTCAATTGGAATACCACTACCATCATTTTTTACAGTAATTGTATAATCTTCATCTACCATACCAGAATATACATCAATATGTTTTACATTTCCAGAACGCACTATTTCGTCACGAGCATTTACAAGTACTTCATCAAATACTTTCAAAAGTGCTGGATTAAAGTATACTGTTTTATATTCCATTTTTTCTAATTCAGTATTATACAGCCATCGCGTATCAGTGTTAGTTTCTACAGAATTTAAATATGTATCCGGTAACTGAAGAATATGTTCGCGATGAGAAAGTTTTTTATATTCTGATGCCATTTTTCTAATAATATAGTAAGGGTGGGTCCTTAAATCAATTTTATAATTTTTTCGTAAAAAAATTATAAAAATATTATATGTAAAGAAAATAAAAAATTATTTCTTAATTAAAACTAATAATTTATCATTATTCCATCCTGGCGAATACTTGTTATTATGTTCTGTAAGAATAAAACTTATAAAAGAAAACTCATGGTCAATACCTTTTAGAATATGTTCGTATACAGAATCTTCTTTCGAACGTTCTACATCTTCAATAATAATCATTCCACCAGATTTTACAAATGGTAATCCTTCACGAATAATATGATACTGATCATCTGGATTATGACTAGAATCATCTAGTAGTATATCTAAGTTTCCTCCAGTTAATTCTAAAGAATCACGCACAGATTCTGCTTTTGTTACATCCATTAGAAGAAAAGAACATTTTTCTTTTCCAACTAGTGATTCCGCATTATTTAAGAAGCTCTGGTCTCTGTCAAAAAAATAGAAGTTCCCTTTTTCAAAATAGTTGTACCACATATTTACACTCGCACCTCCCGCAACACCAATTTCGGCAAATCGTATTGGTTGATTTTTATACTTTGCCATTAACATACTATATACTGGCGTGTAAGGATGTCTATGTCCTGCTACATTATATGGTGATTTATCTGTATTATAGTACTGTCCTAAACAGCATAACTCAGTTATACAGTTTGTTGAATCAATAACTAAAGTAGGGATCATCTTCATACAAAATATAAGATAGATTTAGATGGGTTCTTATTATCAATCACCTTCTTATTTAAAAGGCGGAAAACGCAAGTCAAGAAAAACAAGAACAAGAGAAACAAGAACAAGAAAAACAAAAACAAGAATACATAAAGGTGGATTTTATCCATCAGTAATGAGTGGTGTGGCAAAATCTGGTCAGTACTTATTACCCATCGCCTTCAAAGCAGGTTCTCAACTTTTAGAAACCCATTTTAAGAAACGTAAATCAACGCGTAAAAATCGCAAATAACAACCTAAAGTTTTATAGTTCAATTGTTTTAGAAGATGTCACAAAGTAAGGTGAATCAAAATGGAAACTTATTTGAAATTAAAACTGTTCAATCTGGCGCATTCCGTTCACTCATTGAAGCAATAAAAGAGATCGTTACAGAAGTAAATTTAGAGTTTTCTCCTGAAGGAATTAAAGTTGTAAATGTGGATGAGACACATACGGTATTGGTATATCTCAAGTTACACGCGGAGCGTTTTGAGAGTTTCTTCTGTCCTAAGAAACATGTGCTTGGTGTGAATATGATCTACTTTTTCAAGTTAATTAAGACGATGGGAAATAATGATTCACTCACATTATATCTGCCAGAATCGAATCCTAATAAACTAGGTATTCGCATGGAAAACTCTGAAAAGTCTACGGTAACAAACTATTTTCTGAAACTCTTCGATACGGAGATTGATGATATTAAGATACCTTCAATCTCATTTACTTCTATTATTCATATGCCTTCTGTTGATCTACAGAAGCATTGTCGCGATATGAATGCATTAGGTGAAAAACTTGATATTGAGATTACATCAAGTGGTTCGGATCTAATTTTTAAATGTATTGGAGATTTCGCAGAACAAGAAACAGTGATCAGTGAAAATAACTCTACTATGAGAGTTCAGAAAACCGCAAACTCTACAAATGAAATTGTTCAAGGCATCTTTCAACTCAAGCATTTAGTCGTATTTACGAAATGTACATCACTATGCCCTTCTATTGAACTGTGTTTACGCAATGACTATCCTCTCATTCTTAAATATACTGTTGCAAATCTAGGTGAAATTCGTCTTGTGTTAGCACCGATGAAAAATAAGTCAGAGAACTAATTCATATGAATGACTGTATAGTTTAAGAATGACGCAAATAGTGACCATAATAGATAAGGGATTAATAATAAAGATGCGAATGTATTATATTTATAAAATGAATACATTTGCACAACTAATACTCCACATAAACTTAATAAAGTTCCAAGCGCAAGTGACCAGTTTTCAGTATAAAAGAAGAAGAAACACCACAAGAAGTTTAACACCATATTAAACGCAAATAGCGCATTCATGGAAGGATAATACGAGGCTTGTGTCCATGAATAGGCGTATAATAAGTATATGATTGTCCACATAATTCCAAATACATATCCTGGCGGATACCAAGAAGGTTTCTTAGCAGATAAATATTTATGACTTTTTAATCCTATATTTGTAAAATAACTTGCTAATCCACCAACGAAAAGAACCATGATTAAATAAAAACCATAATTACCTTCAAACATCTAATAATTAAAATATTCTTTTTTTACAAAATATCTGATTATTTTTTGCTCCAATAACTTTTATCTTTTTAGAATACCCAACTAAAAAACAGTCAATACCTTTTTGTGTTAAATTTTTACCACCCCACCCATAATCATCAAATATAATAAACCCTCCTTTTTTAACTTTACGAAAAGATATTATAGCATCTTCCATTACATATTCTGGCTCGTGATTCCCATCAATATAAATGATATCAAAATATTCATCTTCAAATGTTAATAATTTTTCATGTGAATAACCTCTATGTATTTTAATTTTATCTTTATAGTTTGAATTATTAATATTATTTAAAAATGAATTATAAATTTTATCTTGTTTTCCTTTATATTCGTCGTAGTCATTATAATCTTCCCATGGATCTATACAATGTAATTCTGATTCTTCATGCGAACCATAAAAATGGGCAACAGATAATAGATTCGCACCATAATAAGTTCCAATTTCTAAATATTTTAAAGGTTCATTTAAATATAACTCTACTGGAATTATATCAAACCAATTATCTGCTGTTCTATAAACATCACCTTCAAATTCCGACATTCTAACAATCTGGTATTAAATTAATCTTTACTAAAAAAGCGCTTTTAACTCCAAAGATATAATGTAATACTTCACCTAAAACAAACCATAAGACAAAACTTAATACAACATTAATCTTATACGCCTTTGCTGTAATAACTGCTGCTATCATTGTTAAAAAAATATCTATAACTGATAATCCAAATAGACGAATACTATGTACTCCCGTATTTGGTTTTCCTAAAATATTTGCGTAAGGACAAGACATCTATTAGTAGATTTTCTTTTCTACATCTTCTTTTCCACGTGCGGAGTATACAGTATATCTTCATATGTTAATTTATCGTCAATACATAAGAGATTTGTTTTTGAATGAAACTTATCACTATCTTTATTCCAAATCTTGATAATAAAGTATCCTACTTTTTGCTGAGCTCCAAATCCTTGAAGTTTCGGTGAAATACTAATTCCATTTACAATATCATCTTTATTTGACATAATTTGGTTCATCATTGTAGCAATAGAATACAGTTTAAATAAATGAATACCATCATCATTTAGTCCACGAATTGAATAACTTCCTCCACGAATATTCTGAAAATTTTCCCATAGTGGTGGAATAGATGATTTCATCCAGAAATACATTCCACCTTTTAACTTCTCACCTAATTCTTTATAAACACTTAAAACTTCTTTTACATTTTTTACTGTCACAATTTTTTCAAAAGAATCTAAAGTCCATCTCTTTTCGCGCGATGCATGGTAATAGAGGGTCCAACTTCCAGTTATAAATGATTCCTCCATATTAAGTATACTTTATACTTTCGTTTTATACCCTTTAATTTTTTTGACAATTTGTTATTAGAGATATATTGTCAAATAGATTAACAGTTTTTATATTTAATTTATCATCCATATATTCTAATACATATGATTCATTTCTACTTAATATAATACCAGTTGTGTATTCAAAAACGCCTAAAATATAATTTAAAGTAGGATAATTTAAATTAGACGATTCAACTTTAATATTTATCAAAAAATCTGTTAGATCATACACTGGTTTATCATGTAGTTTTATAGTTGCTGTTAAAATAGGTAAAAAATTTGTATCTTTATACGAACAATTATAGTTATAAAAGGTTCTTTTTAAAATATTATATTTCCATATTACAGTTCCATTCAAATTATTTGAAGTATTAATAAATGATGATAAATAAACATTAGGATTGTTTTCGTAAAAATATAAAGTATTTAAGTTATATCCCATTATTATGTTGCCAACATTAAATGATATTATATTATATAAATTATTTATAGATTCATAAACAAAGTTATAACTGGGAATACCGTAATGAAAAATAAATTCTTTAAACATCTCTATAGTAATTTAAATAAAGCTTTATGCTTTCGTATTTACAAATCTACAAATACAAGGATATTTAACACATTTTTCACATTGAAATGTCCCAGCAATTGGTTCAAGTCTATCAGGAACTTTTGTATCTTTTGGTTTTTCTAATGGTTTTGAACTTACAGTTTCACCATTATCATCACGTTTAATCCCTATATTATACCCTACAAATACTAATATAATTGGAACTAATAGTAAAACATACGCTATAATATCAAGATTTTTCTGACATAAGAATACAATAAATAATACTGTTGGAATAGCAAGTAAACTTGTTGTAAAAGCCCCAAAATTATTTTTATCTCTTAAATTAACAATTATTGAAGCAAAAAATATCGCCGAAGCGATTAGTGCTGGATAATATATTTGCATCTACTATTAGACAATCTTTTTAATATTTTTCTTTGATTCATTCCAAATACCAATTGGATCACTTAGTGCTCCATCTTCATCCATTTGATATACTTTATTTTCGTTATCGCGATATAGTGTCATATTTTTATATTCAAACTCTTCTAGTTCTAGCTGTTGCTGCTCTTCTACCTCCTCTTCCTCCTCTTCCTCTTCTTCCTCCTCTTCTGCCTCTTCTGCCTCTTCTTTTTCCTCTTTTTCCTCTTCTACTTTATCTACAAGGCAAGTTTTCTCTACATGAGAATCTTCAGCATCATTATCGTGATGAGAACGAACCGTTAGAGTTGGTTTGTCAGTAATAATTACTTCTGGAATTACTTCATCGCGTGGCGGCGTTTTTAGAGTTGGAATATAAATATGACTATTTTCCATTTTTTGAATCTTTTCACTTAGATTTGAAATTAGATCATTAAAACGATAAAGAGTTGATTCAACATTTTCAATACGTTCAGAACAATTATGATTAGCGCAATGCGAATTTGATGAATTTGATGAGCCATGAGATACAAGAATCTCTAGCATATCAAGACGAGAATTGATAGCATTCCGTGCTTCACGAATGATTTCAGACATTGAAACTTCCATTTTAATACCTTAAACTAAAAGTTTTTAAATTTAATTTTTTTTATTTTTTGTTTTTTATCTCTAAATTCATACACGCATCAAGTGTACTTTCTTTATTCTTGAGAGGCTTTGAACGTTTTAGACGTAATCCTTCTTCCACTTTCTTAATCTTATCATAAGGAAGAAGTGTTACATTATTCTTCATAGAAGTATCATAAAAATCAATTGGCTTTGTATCAATGGATCCAATAATACTTACAATAGGAGGAATATGTAAATCAATTCTTACCTTTTTACCACTAATTGTAGCACGATAACTTTCAATGGATAAAGGTCCACCAAACAGTTTTAAACTTTCTCTAGGTGGCGCAGGATAAATCTTACCTTTACCATCTACATCATAAATGCGATATAATAGAGCCATTCTATCCCAACGAATATGGGGGTCAATTGACTCTTTTAGTAAATAAGCCATTGAACATTCTGGACAACAGAAGTTACCATACACTTTATAAAGTGTATTACGTTCAGATTCTGGGATAATACAAGGTTGAGTACTAAAACTATGAGAACACCAATAACAAGCTATATTTGTAGATTCTGGTAATTTATGAATCTTATTAGATTCTCTGAATTCAACCATCAGTTCGCATTTACTAAATACTTGAAGAGGACGATTTTCATTTACAACTGTTTCAGATGTTTCTTCTTCTACACCAACCCCTTCATACATTAGATTCTGTTCTTCTTGTTTTGCCTCTTCTTCTCGTTCTTCTTCAATAACTGCTTGAGAGCCAGTAAAAATATTGTCAGCAGTTTGGTCATATGGTTCTGGTTCATTAGGAGGCGCTGGATCATAACGGAGTTGTTGATCAGGAAATATTACTTCCGTGGAATGAACATCAAGATGTGCGATTAATGGCTTACGAGGCTCTACATTAAAATTACCTTCAATGCCATTTGGTGTAACAACGGCTACAATTTGAATTGCTTTCTTTGATTTACGTGGCTTTGTTTGTTTTAGCACTAATTCTTCTTTTGTTTCAACTGGTAATACCTTTTTACGCGGTGGCATTTTACTATGTAAAATTGAATAAAAAGTTTTAGGTAGTAATAAATTATAAGGCTTAAATAGATATGAATTCTGAAATTCCATCTATAAAAGTGACAAATAAAAAACTTAATAAGGAGGATATTAATAAATTAAATAAATTATCATCTATATTATTAGAAAATTTTACAAATACAAAAGGCGGTGGAAAGAAAAAACGTAAAACTCGCAAGATTTCTAAAAGAGACTAAATATTATTTCCAGCATAATAGTCATATTCATTATTTGTTTCATTATCGTCATATATTAATTTAATATCTTCTGGAAGTCTTGGTATATCTCTTTCTTTTATAGAAGTATTTTTAATACTAAGAAGTTTAAGAGTTGTTGGAATTTTAGGTAATTTTTTAATTGATTGGCACTTATCTATATCTAAATGTTGTAGTTTTGCTGGAAGTTTAGGTAGATTTTCAATTACATTATTTTGTAATTCTAAATATAATAGTGAAGATGGTAGTTTTGATATAGTAGCTATATTACTACAATTATTACAATATAAAAATTGTAACCCATCAGGCAATCCATCTAAATTTTCTATTAATGTTCCAGAGCAATTTAGTTTACGTAAGGTAGTTGGAAGATTTCCAAGACTTTTTACTTTGTTATTAGGACATCTTAACTCAATTAAATTTGGTGGTAAATTATCAAGTGATTCTAGTGATTCATTGTCCCATAAATTAAGATACTTTACATTTCTTGGTAATTCAGGTATAGTAATTAAATCTAAACCGTGTAATTCTAAGTATTCATCTTCATTATCTTCTTTCACCCATTTTTTAATGAGATTCTCTAGTTTTAATTTATTTGCGATATCATAATCTTCTTTTTTAGATGTTGTATAAATAAAATCTTCAGACTCTTCATTTAAATCATGAGATTCTTCAAACTTCTTCGATAATTCTATAATTTGAAAAAAACCAGTCTTTTTATTAATAGCAGCATGATATTTTTTAAAACCTGTCTCACTTGTTAAATCATCCATTAGTTCTTCTAAATCTAATCTATCATATTCCATAACATGAAAATGTATATAATTTAAATTTTCTTTATTATCATCTATATAAGTTGAAAAATCTTCTATTTGTTCTTTATCTTCTTTTCTTATTTCTTTTCTAGGATATAATACAATTTCAGGAATTCCAATTGTTTCATGCGCATCTTTATATAATTTATAATACTTATTATAGTATTTACTAGTATTACTATCTTTCGATATTAATTGTTTTAAAGATTTTGCATCTGTTTGTGGTATTCCTAACATGCCAACAATAGATTTATCTTTTACTATATTGAAATCAATACATGAATCATATAATCTTCCTTTTTCAATACATAGTGATTCTATTTTATCACATGAAACAATACCACCTTTTTTCTCAAATCTATCACTTCTTACATAAGGAGATGGTTGTATAAGATTTATTAATTTGACATCTCTTGTTAATACAAATATACAAATATACTTATATAGTTTAACAATCTCAGCAACAAAAGGATATGGGTAAAAGAAAACATTAAAATTAGGATACAAACAATATGTAGAATTTATAGATAATATTCCAGCAAAATCACCAGTTAAGTCTGCGATACTAGTTACACCACGAAATAATAATGTCCCTTTCGGGATAATTGTCGTATAATATGCCGTCTCCATCTTATTTAAACCAATAAAATATTATAGTTTAGATGGACACGAATGGTGAACCTTTTAATGACAATAATTTTGAAGGTCTCCCAAATAGAGTAAAAACTATCTTTGAATTAATGATTAAAGAACCAACTCTGAGAAGACATATTATTTTGAATGGACCACCAGGGTCTGGAAAAACAAGTAGTGCAAAACTATTTGTGGAAGCTCTATATGGTAAAGATTCTATGAGCAGTAAATTTTCAAGGGCATTATTTCTAAACTCGAGTGATGAGCGTGGCTTGGAAGCAGTTCGTTCTCGTGTATATCCGTTTATCCGTTCTTCATTACATTTTTTGTTTGGTTCAAATAATACTGAAGATAAACCAAAAGTTATTATTTTTGATGAAGCAGAGACTCTAACAGATCAAGCACAAATGGCTCTTCGTCCTTTATTGGATGAAGATCCAAATCATGTATTAATTATATTTTTATGTAATTCTATTTCCAGAATTCATTCTTCTATTGTTCACAAGTTTTTAGTTATTCAACTAGAATCTCCAATTCCAATTGATTTTAAAAGTCGTTATAATAAGATTTTAAATATGAAAGAAAATACTATTTCTAATATTGATATATTATTTAGAAGAGGAGATATTCGTTATTTTTTGCTCAATCCTGAAAAAAAAGAAGAAGTAAAAAACTTATGGAAACTATTAATGAATTCTAAAAGAACAGATATAGAGTCTATTTTTTCAACCTTACTAAAAACATGGATGTTTCATGAACTTGCCATGTTCCTATTTTTTATAAGTTATTTATTAAATGTAATAGATATTGAATCAACAAAAGAATTAATTCAATACACAGATTCTGATTTTTTGAAAATGTGTAATTCAAGTCTTCGTATTGAACTATTATCAAAATGGTTTATTAAAAACATTTTAGATAAGCTTGAGATATGTTAATTATTTTTACTTACTTTTCTTAATATTATAAATTGGATTTAAGAAAAACGCATAAAAAGGGTAGTATACTTCTGAGAACATAAAAGCTAAAAATGAAAACGTAAATGATGTCCCCCAACCGTTACCTGTATAATAGTTATATCCCCAAGATAATTTGGCTGCTCCGTAAGACCATATGAATGCTAGAATAAGATATACAATTAAGAAAATCCAAAATATTGTTAAACCAGTTGAAGAATCTTCATTGGCAAAAGATTCTTTCTGTTTATTTGCCACGGCATATCCTAAATAACTTAAAAAGAACATTCTAATTTACAAAAATATAAAAAAATTGGTTGAAATACTTTAAATAGTTTCGTATTAAAATGGAAGTTTCGAATCTAAAATTTACACCTCTTCGTATTTCAACTCTTGTTACTACAGGGCATCTTGGAACAACTATTAATCTTAATAACCTATTTGACCAGTTTCATAAATATGCCATCCCTATTGGATATCCTGATGAAGGGTTTCTGAAAATTGAATATGGTGAGAAAGCAATTGGACATAGTTCAAGAGATATTCTTTCGAAACGCAAAGTTTCTAAAAATTCATTCTTTAATCAAGCAACACTTGTTGTTCGTAAGAAGAGAGAAGATATAAAAGGTTTTAAAGAAGTAAATATTAAATTGTTTGCAAATGGTGGATTTCAAATGACTGGAATTACTTCAGAAGATTATTCTAAAAATGTTTTATCATGGGTAATTCAAATCTTTAATAATTTGGAGAACTCTATTTCTACGAAGCTACTAAGTGTTGAAAGATTTGCTGTTCAGCTACTAAACAGCGATTATAAGATGAATGCTCTTGTTCGTCGTGATGAACTTCATAAGATTCTTTCTCAGAGATATAAACTATTCAGCACACTTGAAACAACAATTTATCAAGGTATTAATACTAAATACTATTATAATGAAAAATCTCTAAGAAAAAATGGTATTTGTTGGTGTGATAAGTGTTGTAACGGTCAAGGGGATGGAAAGGAACTAGGTCAGTGTAAGCGAATTACGATCGCAATCTTTCAAACGGGTAGCGTTATTATTACGGGAGCACGTAATATGTGTCAACTTGATGAGGCATACGATTTTATTAATGAGATCATTAAAACTCATTGTTCAGAAGTATTGAAACCTCTTAATGCGGTAAATTAATAAAATGTGTTTCCGGATTGTCTCATAGAATAAGATGGCCACTCCTACACCAGTAGAAATAGTTCCTTCGGCACAAACTCTAACTCACGCTGCTCGCATTGCTATTCAGCAAGATAAGCCTATTCTACTAGATTACTATGTAGATACGGCTGAAAAGAGAGCCTTTATGGGCGAAGATGCTGAAACGAAAGAGAAGATGCTTGTAAAGTCGAGTGATGAGTTTACTAGTTTAATCCAGAAAGTATACAAGGTAACGGAAGATTATATTGTGCTGACTGAGAATAGCATTTACATCATTTCTGCGAAGGCTGAAAAGCGTCGCATTAATGCTAAGTCTCTGCGTGATAAATATGAAACTGAATAAACATTTTTTGTAAATAATACATAGAATGGCCAGACATCGTAAAACTCGCAGAGTTCATAGAAAAGGAACACGTAAAGCTACACGTCGTATGCATCAGCGCGGTGGTTTTATTCAACTAAACCCCGCCGATGTAAATGATTCTTCTATGGCTATTTCATCTAGATTAAGTGCGGCGCAAGGCCAAGAATATGCTTCCATCCATGCTGGTCAACACGGTGGTCAAAATATGGTCCCACCAGATCATCATAGAATGCCTAATGGAACCATTATGGCGAATAGCGCTCATAAACAATCCGGTGGTACGGCGGATGTAGGTTACACTGGTATGCTAGATTCTTCTCTACGTGGAGCAGCTCGTATGGATCCTCTTGATCAGTCTTACAATGAAATTGTAGGAATGAGAGATCAAACTGGTGGTCGCAGACGTCGTGGCCGCAAGTCTTCACACAAAGGTCGCAAAGCCTCTCGTAAAAGCCGCAAATCTCGTCGTAACATGAGAGGTGGATTTGCCCCAGTCGATGCTCCTACTATGATGTTAGAAGGTGATCAAGCCAAAGAATCTGTGATGGCGATGAATCCTGAATGGAAGTTAGCGGAGAATCCCGCTTCTTTCAATCCTTCCAATTAATTGGAAGGATACTGATACACTGAAAGTGGATTTCAATCCTTCCAAGTAAACTACTTGGAAGATGAATAATCGATTTTATGAGATTTCAATCCATCTATGTAAACAACTTGCGAATCTCATCACTATGAGTTTCTAGAATCTGTTTCTCTTTTGCGCTCACTGTAACTTCAATTTTCAAATATAGGTTCCCAAAAAGTTTGGTATTACGTTTTGGCATCCCTTCATTATCAATTGTTATTACTTCATTATTAAGAGTTCCTTTTGGTATAGTAATATTTAATCCACTTGGATGATTTGGATGATTACGTAATATATATTTAATACCAAGTAAACTTTCTGTAAATGATATTTTACAAGTGCTATGTAAATCATTCCCTTTTCTTTCAATATTTAAATTTTCATCTGCTTCAGTAAATGCGATATGAACATCGCCAGGTTCTATATAGTTAGAATCATCACTACATTCATTATTAAAAACTAAATTATCACCAGACTTCATACCAGGTTCAATACGAATATCTAACACCTTTTCTTGACTGAAAAACTTTTTACCATTACATTTATCACATTTACCAATTGGAGTTTTTCCATTTCCATTACATGAACCACAAGGTTGTCTAGCAATGGCATGCATTCCAGGACCAACTGACATTATTTGTTCAACTACACCTCTTCCATTACAAGGTGTACAATTACTAAAATTTGTAGAACCTTCTCCTTTACATCCAATACAAAACTTCTGCCTCTCAAATTGAATTTTTAGATGTTTTCCATGATAAAAATCATGTAAACTTACTGGAATTTCATGAAGTTTTGATGGTGCTTTCTGCCTCTTACGTGAAACATTACCACTTCCCATAGAACCCATAGAACCCATTCCAGGAAATGAAAATCCAAATCCACCTCCTCCACCCATCATATTCATAAACATACTTGCTAAATCTGGAGCTCCTGTAGAGTTTTCATCTGTTTCTCCTTCTATAACTCCCATTGTATCATACATATGACGTTTCTTTTCATCACTTAATGTCTCGTATGCCTTTTGAATTTTATGAAACTGTTGTACTTCACCGCCTTTATCAGGATGATGTGTTAAAGATAATTTTCTATATGCTTTGCGAATTTCTTCATCGCTCGATGATCTATTCACCCCAAGAACGCCATACAAATCTTCTGTCATACTTTAATTATTTATATCATACAGTTTTAAACCAGTGCGGAAAGTATTTAAGCGATTTAACATACTATATATTAATGGAAAAGTTCAAAACAAAATTATTAGGACAAGAAAATATTGAAGAATTATTCAATAAAATTATAGATGAAAATGATATACCGCATATATTTTTAACAGGAATGTATGGATCTGGTAAAACAACATTATGTAACGAATTTATTAATTATTATTATAAGAAAACTAATATTAAAGAAAAATCTAAGTGGATAATGAATTTATCATCAGAAAAAGATAGAGGTATTCACTGTGTTCGTCAAAATGTGGCAGAATTTGTTCATCATTCATCTGCCAAAGAAGGAATTTATAGATGGATTATTGTTGATGATGCTGATTCACTGCCAATTATTAGTCAGCAGGCTCTAAGAAGACCAATGGAAACACATGCGCATACAACACGATTTTTCTTTTGTAGCCGCTATCCTTCTGATTTAATTGCTCCTATATTATCACGATGCTTACATATAGAAATTGAATCATTATCACCTGTTGATTTTATTAGTATTAATCTTGAAAAGTATAACGCAAATTTTAGAATATCAAATTCTGGTTTAACATTCTTATTTACTCTTTCACAAAGTTCATCACAACTTGAATCTATGATTAAGATTTTATCATATTATTATAAAGATAAATCTGAAATAACTATTGAAGATATAAACTATTTGTTTGGTTCACCAAGTTATAATTCAAGTATTCAGATTCTTGATTCTATTATGAAGAAAAATGAAAAAATGTTGTTGCATCTTTTTTTCAAGTTATGGTCTACGGGAATTAGTTATGAAGATTTCTTATATGAATTAAATACTTATATAAAACAACTTGGTATTCTTGAACCTCATTATAATCAAGTTTTATATTATACAATTATGAAAGGTTGGATTCAATTTGCTCAAGGAAAAACTCATTCATTTGATATATTACGATTATTAATAGATGCAAACACAATCAAATAGTATATTTAGAAAATTTCCAGAAAAAAGTTTTGTTGAAGAAATATTAGTAAAATTAAATTTTCTGGGATTTTATGATACAAAATATTTCTCAAAACAAGATATTTCTGATAGAGAATTTGAAGAGATTTGTATACTAATTGAATCTTATTACATTCCTTGTAAGGCAAAGAAATTCTTAAATATAAACAATAAAATTACTGTTTTACGACAGTTACTTCATTGTGTAGGCTATACACTAGAATCACAAGAAAAAGTCTTTTATTCTAAAAAAACTATAGTATATACAATTAAGAAAACAATACTTGATGATATAAGTGGAAATTATTTGGTCTCATTCAATTAAATAGGATAGATATTAATAAATCACTTTCTAGAATCTGATCTTCAGACATACGTAAGAACCAACCAAAGTTTCTACGTTCTTCTAGCTCTTTAGAATCAATTGGCACATATACAGCATTTTTAGGCACAGGAATATTATTGGACGATAGTAAATCTTCTAATTGTATTCTTCTATTCGATTGATTTCTTGAAAATTCCATGTTGGGATAATAGTCTATTTCAGGACTATATTTATCCATTATATTCTTCAAATCCCATTTAATATCTTTGCGGAACTGTTTTCCTCCTTCACGATTTTCAATACGTTTTAAAGCAAGTTGTTCTAGTTCAACAAAAATATCATTATTTGCTTCTGGGCTATACATCACATGAACATTTGGAACTGGTGTTCCAGACTCATCGCTATATGTTTCATCTTTATCTGTTCCAAAAAATGATACTTTCTTCATTTGAGGAAACGGTTTTAAGCAAATAGTAGAAGGTTCAACCCATAATCCTCCAAATTGTCTTAACACTCTAGCACGAATATAATTCTTTTCCGCTTCGTTCACTGGTGCAATAGGGTTTTGTAAAGATTTAGGTAACTCTTTCCATCCTCCAAGTATAATTGCAAGATCACTTAATCCTGCTATGATTTTTATATTATAGTTTTTACCATTATATTTACAAATAGATGTATAGCATAAGTTTAAGTAAGGTGTATTTAGCACTCTTGAAGAACGAGCGCCAAAATCATTCCAATAACGACTATTAACATCTGATTGATCATAGTATAACCATAATGTAGTATTATCTAATCCATCACTTAATATATTTTTTCTTTGAAATCCATTTTCTTCAATCACTTTTTTATTATACACTAAACCAACACTTACTGCCGTTAAAGCTAAAACACCCAATGCTATAAAATAGGCTGGAACCATCTAACTATTATAATATTTTTTAAACAATTCTGGATATTTATGAAATGGGTCATGAATGGAAATATTTTGTAAGTTAAAGGTGTCACGTTGTTGATAATCAATACCTTTTTGTATAACAAAGTTTAAATATTCTGGCACATTAAATGGATATATATTAATATCAGCATGAGAAAAACTTCCTAGTTTGCGAACTATTTCTTCTGGGCTCATAAAATAAGTAAAATGCCAACCAGATTCTCGCCGTAACGTGACATCCCCTAGTTTATATACTCTAACGTAATCTAAATCCTCATATTTCTTTAAAAGTGTAGAACTCATCAAAAATGCCATTTCCCATGTATCATTTAAGAAATAGTTGAAGTTATAATAATACATTTTCATTCGTAATAAAATATATTTTGTTTGAAGAGTATTGAAAAGTTCTTCTCTTGTTTCTAAAACACTTATATCATATATTTCATCTACATCACATAGAGCTAATATAAAATCGTTTGATTCAAACTCTTCCAATAATATCTTTCTGATATAATTTCTTTGTAACTTCTCTTCATAAAAACATTTTTTATTTTTATTTTCAAAATACTGTTCTGGTGCATTATTTAATAGTTGATCAATCTTTACAAATCGTATCTTATCTAAATATGGTGTAAACCATGTATTACATGTATCAATATAATAAGTTTCTTTTTTATTTCCACTAAATGTATATATACTTTCAACTATATAAAAATAATCAACATAGTTATATAAATATTCAAGTCGTAGTTTTACTATATTTTCTCCATTAAATAAAAATGAGTCTATAAAATATACCATCTTTATTTATTTTATAAGAGTCCTTTAGGACTTAGTATTATCTGTTAATACAAGCTGTTTCATACGATCAAAATATCGTTGGATTCCAATTTCTTCTTCAGCAGCACGACGGCGTCGTTGTTCCTCTCTTTTTTGCATATACTGCTCACCTTCTTGTATTTTACTCATCTCATCAGAAGATAATGGCGCTGGAGCTTTTGTATAATCATTCTTATATGATTCAAAGTTACGATTATCAACACGCACATTTGCCACTTGTTTTGAAAACGTATTTTCAACTGTGTATGCTTGTTTTAAATCTGTAAAATTTAAGTCGGCATTGTAGGCGGCAGTATAACTATCAGGTCTCTCACGACCTAACTCAACTCCTAATGTAGGTGCCATTATCATAGATTGAGGTTGATGAATAATATAATTCTTTTGCTTTGCGGACTCTTTTGCCTCTTCTTCAAATGCTTGATTGAATACATCACGATTAAACTTTCCACTAAATTTTTGAGAAGAACTTTCTTCTTTTTGGGAACCTAACCAATCGCCATACCCATCTTCTTCAGGATCAGGGATTCGTGTTTGCTCAAACATTTTATTAAAGGCATTTAAATCCAATTTCTTTGGATTTAATTTGATAGGTTCTACATGCTTTACAGTATCGTATTCTTTCGCACGCGAATCTTTCAAAACGTTAGGGGCATCTACATTTACTGTTGTAGAACGCCCACCATGAATTCTTCGTAGAATCTCTCCTAAATATGCGTATGCGCGTGTCACCTTTTCAAACTCTTTTTCTGATCCTCCTTTATCGGGGTGATGTTTTAACACAGACTTTTTATAAGCAGATTTTAGAATATCTTCTGTTAAAGCAACTTCTTCTTCTAGATTCAGCATTTGTAAACATGCTTGAAAATATCCGATTGCTTTTTCATCGGAGTTCGCCTTTTCTAAACGTTGAATATGGCTACGTTTTTCTTTTGGTTGGACTATTTGATGAGATACTTCTTGTTGCTGATGCTTTGGTTGCGGTTGCTGATACTGTTGCTGATACTGTTGCGCATTTGTATTTCTTGCCACATAGTTTAAAAGATCGGCATAAATACCAGCCTTTTTTGCAGAAATAACATATTCTGGGCCTGCCAAAATTGTTTGAATCATTTGTATCTTTGTAGCCGGATTTTGAATTTTCTGAAGATTCTCAAAAATCCGAATATGTGAAGGATCTACTGATTGGATATTACCCATCTATTAGAGTTTAAACACACTTTTTATACCAGCATTTTCCGTATGAATTTACTAGGTAGAATAGGAATATTTGATTCACTCTCGTAAATAAACTTCTTTCCTAACGTGTGAACACTGAACTTTGATGGATAATACTGTGGAAAACGTGATGGGAATGATTTATATTTTTCATTTGAAATTAAATGAAAACTTTCAATTGGTAACACTAATACAAGCTGTTGTTCTGGTTTTAGTGGTAATGCTATTTCATATATAAATCTTTCTTTGCCAATAGTATCATTACATAAATAAGTATATATATCTTTCCATAATGGTGTTTCCATATGAGGATAATACCAATCATATTCAATTACATTTCCATTATAATAGTCTAGAATCCATTGTAAGCCTTTCAAGTATTGTTCAATACAAGCATTTTTATCATCATTTAAAAATTTCTTATAATAAGTATCTTCCCAATCTTGTTTTAATCCATTATCATAAAACTCTTTTTCAACAAACCATTTACAAGGCATTAAAATAGTTTGAGCCATTTTCTGTTCATATTCTGTTTTCCCTTTATAACTATACATTTGTGACTTCTTTTTACAACGATGTTCAATTAGTTGTGCTTCTTGTGCTACAAACATATTAATAAACTCTTTTAGCATATCCCAACGTATAAGTTTATTTTCAACTAAAAACTTCTTCTGTTTATGAAACTCTTTTAGATTATTAAATAATATAGTATATCCATTATCTTTAATTGTTAGTGAAAGTGAGTGTGGAAGAAAATCGTTTCCTAACAAACTCATCATCATAATATAATCTTGAATATATTCTTCTTTTGTGCTATGAAATAGTTCATTATTTAATGAATGAATATTTAAATATAAGAATTGTGTCTTATCATTATCATCTAAAACTACAGAATTAAACTCCATTACTTCTCGCATTAAAAATAGGTTCTGTTTTGTGCTTTGTAACATACTTAATAAAATTAGATCAGCATCTAATCCATATATGAGAAACGTATTATTACTTTCATATTCACGAATATAATTCATCACCTTATGTTCTCCTTCACCAGGATCATTATAACCACTTACACTCCAGCCACTATGACGAGCACATAGTTCTTTTAAAGCAACATCTAATTTTTTCATAAATAGTGTTCCTGGTGTAATAGAGTTCTTATCCCAAGATTTTTTGCGAATGTTACGAACACCCGCTTCAATTTCATAAGGTTCCATAAAAAGACCTTTGAATCGGCGCATACGTTGTTGTTTCATTTTTGCCATTGGAACAACACCATCTACGGCTATAAATACTTCACTCGGTTTCTTTGCTGATATATATACATGCTCTACATATTTAGTTACTTCTGAAATCAGTTCTTTTTCATATGCCTCATTATTATTTTCATCATATTCTGGCATCTTTGACAAACAGTAGTATACAATACAATTGAAATCAAAACATAATACTACTTTTCCATTTAGATAGTAATCATTTGTAATGATTTTTTTATTCTTTTGACATAAAAATCTATAATATGAGGGAATCCCCATCTTTCTTATAATAGTATATAACTATTCCTTAAAGCATTATAGGAAGATGCCAGTTAATTTGGATTATTTTAAAGAGTTTATTCTCTTATTTCCAGATTCAATACTATTTGGCTCTGTATTACTAGGTTTATCAACATTATCATTACAACATGGACTATTTTTTATGTCATTTTTAGAATCTTTTATTGCACTTTCTGGCTTACAGAATATATTATCATTTGTTGTTGGTAATTCTAGTAATGGCACACGCTGTAAATCAAAGTTTCATACACTTATGTTTGGAGACATATTAGGTTCTACTTCGGCGGATACTCCATCATATGGTATTTATGTTGTAAGTTTTGCTTGCGCATATATGTTAACTTCATTATATGAAATTAAAGATGAGTTAGATGTATTAGATTCATCATTTTACAAACAATATAATACATCATTTTATGTATTAACCGCAATACCTATATTATATGCGATTGCTCGTGTTGTTTTACATTGTGATTCAGTATCATCTGCTTTAGTATCACTATTTGTTGGCGCTTTCATTGGTATTTTGCTTGAATTCCAGAATGTAAGTCTATTTGGACGCAATGCTACAAACTTTTTAGGAATTCCTTTATTACGGAATAAAACTGTAAACAATGAGCCAATTTATATATGTTCTAAATAGATGAATTTTCTTTCAAAAATAAAAAAAAATATGTTATATTTATTTTTAGCTTTACCACTCATATTAATTGGGTATGAATCATTTATGTCACTTGCTTTGGGCTCAAGAACTTGGTCATTTTTATTAATTGGTCAAATTGCTTTAGTACCTTTTGCCGCATATATATTTCACTTCTTATACAATACAATAGGACAACAAACTACAGTTGTATCATTATTATACTATCTTTTAGCTTGTATTCCAGTATTTGTATATCTATATATTTTAACAAATCCAACAGCTCTTGGAGGAGCTTCTTTTTCTATTCCTTCTATTAGTATCCCTTCTATACAAGCACCGAGCAAAGAACAAGTTGATTCTGGATTCCGTATTTTTGGAATAGTTTCTATTCCAATTATTGTTGTATTATCCGTTGGTTTACTAGTATTTCCAGAACAGTTTGTAGGATTATTTAGTTCTATATCAAAAGGAGCTGGCGCAACAGTTACAAATGCTATTAAATTTCCTTTTGAGTCTCTCTTTAACATGTTTAAGAATAATGAACCTGTTGTAGGCGATGATGTATGTTCAATACTCCCTGGTAACTTTGATAGCATCTCTAAAGTTCCCAGTTTCTATTTATCACACATCGCATTTTTTATGGGTTACTTGTTAACAAATGCTTTTATTCTATTTTCAAAAGTTAAAGAATCTGATAGTGATGAAAAGGCATATAATTCTAGACACTATAGATCTTTAATGATTATGATTACATTAATTGTATTATATATTATTCTTGCTGTTGTTCGTTCAAATACGTCCAATTGTGAATCATCACTAGGAATATTCTTTAGCACATCAGTATTTAGTTCATTAGGATTGGCTTGGTATTTAGTAGCACGATTCTGTGGATGTAGGTCAGCAGATTTATTTGGAATAGAAAGCTCAATGGTATCTGAAAAGGCTAAATCACCAGTTGTATGTTTAAATCCAACAACAACTGCTCCTTAGATTACGTATTGCTTTTAAAAAGTCTCTTAGTGTTTCTGATAAAATAAAATGGTATAATTTATATTTTTGAAATAAGGTTTCAAACTCTGATATAAGTTTATTAAATTCTTCTTTTGTTATTTTACCATATGTTGTTTCTAAAGAAGAAAATGGTATAGAAACAATATTTTTTTCTTTATTTATTGAATCATGAATGTTATAAAAAAATTCTTTCGCGTATTGTTTTAATTCATCATATTGTATTTCTTTGTTATGATTGTGTAAATGTTTAGAATAATGAATTTTACATATTTTACATGGTAATACGTAACGTATTTGATTTATAAACTTCTTATAAGCGTTTAATTCATCGTTTTTAAGAAGAGTTATAGTGTTATTTCCTAAATGCTCGCAACATGTATGTATTATTTTCCAAACGACTGGTCCCCATTCTTTAGGATTTGCCATTACTATATAATCATAAAAAATTGAGAGCATAAATACTCATAATTTTTTATCAAGGTTAAAAAATTGAGAGCATAAATACTCATAATTTTTTATCAAGGTTAAAAAATTGAGAGCATAAATACTCATAATTTTTTATCAAGGTTAAAAAATTGAGAGCATAAATACTCATAATTTTTTATCAAGGTTAAAAAATTGATCCATCTTTCAACGTATTAAAGTTACAAAAAATGGAACCAACAACTCTATTAGTTCCTAAAATTATTCATGAAACGATTGTTGATATTCTGGAAGCACATGCTCGGAAACTTGCTCTTGAGATTGCCAAAACATTAAATGTAAATGAAAAACTCTTAATTCAAGAAATCAAGAAAGAAAAGTTAGAAATTCTAACGTTTGAAGATAATTTTGATATTACTAATATACAATGTAAAGCGTATAATTTAGTAAAGAATGTGTATGTTCCTTGTGATGAACCTGTCATTTATAAGAAACATTTCTGTTTATCTCATATTGATAGTCACAATACGTTTGAAGATCTGAAAGATCTAGATATGTTATATGTTCTTAATTATGATACTATGAAATACTATCGTAATAAAGAGAATGTTGTATATGATTCTGAGTTTAAAAAAATTGGTATTTATGATGAAGAAAAACAAAAGATTCTAAAATTTATATCTTAATAATAAGCAGAAAAAACAACATTTAATACTATATAGATAAGAGCAAAAATAGCAGCATGTGTTAGAGATTGTATCCATAACTCAGATTTTTTGTTAGGTAATGTTACTAATAATCCAGGTGTTAAAAGAATAAAAAGTAATACAGGGACAATAATATTGGCAGGTTTATCAACAAGTTTTCCTAAGGTCATTCTATTCTATAGATGATAAAATATATTTCAAACTCCGTAGATTCCAAACGTTTGATTCTTGTTCTAGCATCTGTTTTTTTTCATTGTATTTGTGTAGTAATTTTTTCTCAATATAAAAGTCATCAAACTCATCTTGAATTTGTTGAATAGCATTACATACAATTGTCTCTTTATCCCAAATCATACAATTTGATTTTAGATCCACATAACGCATAAAATAACGACGAAATAATGGTTTATCAGATAATTGATTTACGCCGCAACCATGACTCTTTTCTTGGTCAGCGCGTGACCATTCATCGGGAATATCATCTGGGAAATACCAATTCATAAACTTGTCCAAACTATCAGTATCTTCTACAAACGCTTCATACGAGCCATAATTCTCAAGGACTGTATCAAAGATCTTTGAATTTTCAATAATATATTCTGGATCATATAATTCATGTACATTTGAATCATTGTATGTCATTGTCCCACGCTTTGTTTTACCATATAAACAGTCTTTAGGAATTGTAAGAGCACGGCGCTTTCGTTTACCAATCAAAGCCTCATATTCATATACGATTTTACGTGTTTCTTCATTAATACATCGAATACTGCCAGCACTCTTTAATAGTGTATCTTCTTTACAGCATAGAACTCCTAGAAGTGCACACATCTTATACGCTTCATGAAGTTCGGCACTTTGAAGATCATTTATTGTTTGAATTATATCATTATTCTTAAATTTAATACTTATAATTTTATTAATAATATTTTTAGTATTAATTGTTTGATACAGTAGCCAAGCTTCTAGATACTTCCCAAGTAAGGTAGCACGGATAAACGTATCAACTTTCGGATCTTCTTGAATGAGTTCATTTGGTAGTTGGAAATATACATTACGATTCTTATATTTTGGATTTGATATGCCATAAAGAAACATAACGGGCAAAGTGCAATTTCTCATTGAATCTTTAAGAAGACTCATACCATATACTAAGTTATATACATCATCTTCACATTGTGTATTAATGTTAAGAATCTTACTCAATACTTCAATATTTCCAAGACCAATGTTATGAAACCAAGTTATAAATAGTGTTTCAAATATTTTTTCATATTCTTTTGACTCTAAAAGTTCTTTTACCCAGAATATTGATTCTTTATAACGTCTATTACTGATTGTATATTGAAGAGCGGCACACACTTCATCCGTTCTGTAAAAGTTAGAAGTATACATTTTGGTAATTTACTTTAGTACAAATAAGTTTTTTCAATTTTATTGGTTTGCAATAAAATTATGAATCTCTCAATTTTATTGGTTTGCAATAAAATTATGAATCTCTCAATTTTATTGGTTTGCAATAAAATTATGAATCTCTTAATTTTAATATATTTACATAAATTAATGATTGCTAAAGAAAATGTCAATTTAATTTTACCCGGTTTATATCTGGGTAATGCTAGATCTTCACTCGATGATGAGTTTCTTAAAAAAAATAATATAAGAGCAGTTTTTAATTGTACAAAAGATCTACCATTTCATTATTCTATTAAAAATAAATATAGAATACCAGTTGATGATAATTTAAAAGAAGAAGAAATTCGTAATTTAGAATTATGGTCTTTTGAAAGTATATATAAACTAACAAGAGAACATAAACAAGGAAATGTATTAGTTCATTGCTATGCTGGTATGCAACGTTCTGCCGCTGTTGTTGCTATGTATTTGATAGCCACATATAATATGAAACATGAACAAGCTATTTCTTATATTAAACATAAAAGATCTATTGCATTTTGGCCTTATACAAATTTTTTAAAAGCAATAAAAGGGTTTGAAAGAACATATATAAATGAGATTGTTCCAAAACTTATTGACGAGCTATAGCCCAAAATGGCTTCTTCTCTTCTTCTGGTGTAGGCATTATTAAATTAGGTTGTAACTTTAACACAGCTTCTCTTCTATAATATGGGTTTTGATGAGGCTTTCCTCTCGGATTTGATACAAATAATACAGAACCTTGATATCCTATAGTATCATAATATCGTCTTGAATATTCTATCGGTAAATGATTATGACCGGATATCCAAGATACTATTGGATATGTTATTAATCGTTCTAGTTCTCTGTCTATCACTGCAGAGTTTAGTTCTTGTATCCAATCTTCTTCATACAACCATGTAAAAGGTGGATAGTATGAGCAAATTAGTAATGGATAGTTACTATTTTTAATAATCTTTTCTAAAAAAATAACATTTTTTTTATGCGCATTCTTAAATGTTTCTGAATCTATGGGTGGTGGAATTGGTTTTATATAAATATTACGTTCATAATGTAACATTGCGCCATCACGAGGTTTATGCCATAATGGTAATCCAACAATCAATAGTTTTTCATCATTCTCTTCCAATAAATATGTGTCCATATATAACACTTTAATGTTTCTATATGAACTACAAACTTCTCTTAACTTTATTAAAGCCTTCGCCTCGTGCATATATGTTTTCCAAATTTCAGAGTTTCCAGGGATCCAGAATATTTGTTTCCATCGCTCGGATACGTATTCTAAAAAAGAACATAGATTCATATCTTCTAGATTGGCAATATCGCCACATAATACCAAATAATCAGCTTTTACTTCTAACGTTTCATCAAAAGTTGTTTCTTTATATAATTCTAAATGTAAATCACTCGCATATTGTATGCGCATCTATACTAATTCAATATCAGAAGTTCTTAAACTTACATACGCTTGGGGCCTATATTTTTCACTAAAACTATTTTTAGCCAATGAAAAAGTTGTATAAGGATTTACACCACAAAATACATCATTACATATACCTAGAGTACCAGTTACAGAATTATCTCCAGCTCCTCCAAGCCAAATTTCAATAGGTTTTTTCATATGTTTTTCAAGATTATTTGTTTCCATACGTTTGCGCTCAGTGTCATGTGATAAGACTGGATGAGGTAAATGGTGTGTTAGCATAATAATCTTTTGCGATGATTGTTTCATATCTTTTATATACTGTAAATCTTCCATATGCCAGTTTAGAATATCATGACCCATAATTTGTCCTAAACTAGAATGTCTCTTTAACCAAATATAATTAAATTCAAACATACATTGATGTTTTAAATAAGGATAGCGACACCATAATGTGCTACCTAGCAACGTAATATCAGTTTTAGGAATGCTAGAATGTGAATTATTTAAAATTGTGACATTTTTATATTCTTTTTTCAAATTATATAGATTATCAATACAATTATGGTATAGTTGAGGCATAGCAGAACAATGTTCCCAAGGGCCAGGGACTATATATACATTTTTATAGTTTAAAGAACAATAGTCAAGAAACTGTTTGTATGTTTTTAAAGATTCTTTTGTATCACAACTACAAATATTTCCTAGTAAAGCGAGATTTTCAGAAGATGGTATTAACATCTTATTAAAATCTCTACGTTTGTGTAAATTTAGAAAAAAGTTAGACGCATATTGTAGTTTATAACTCATTATATAGAGATATAGAAAATGGTTTAGGTTCTTAAGTTTTACCAATAGCATCCATTTTCTACAAGTTTGGCATTTCTAGGTTTACAACTATTTGGTGGAACTACCCACGCATCATTAAAAAATTTTGAAATAGTTTCGTGAGTATCCCAACGTCTACCACGAATACCAAATAATATTTGTGTCGCTCCTCCCATTACAATACATTGTAAACCTCTTTTTTTTAACTCATGTCCAATAATCATACCCATACCTCCACAGCCAATGATGGCAACATCGCATCTTTCTTGAACCACGCGTTCAACAGTAAAATCAACAGCATCACTCCAACTATGAATGTTATCTGGCCATTGCGCTATACCATTTGCTAAACGAGGACTGTAGAACGTATTTATAGGGATCCAAGTCGTATTGGATGGTAATAAACTTTCTGTATCATGTGGCCAAACAGCTTTCGACATATATGTTTGAGTTTCACATATATCAGCAAACGCATTTACAATCGCAACACGTTTTCCTTCTAAATACTGTGTCCAACGCAACTCTGGTTTTACATAATAAGGTTCTAAATTTCTTAAAAGTAATTTGTATCTATTTTGATTCAAAGTATCCATTATAACTTCTTCATACTTTTTTAAAGGTATATACCAGCCTTCTGCGATAGCATCCACATTTTCTAAAGATTCTTTATATGTTTGGCAAAATAGAGATACTGAATCTTGTGGAAAAATTCCAGCATTTAATTCTAGTTTATCTAATTCTTCGCTAGTTAAACTTGCTCCATAATAGTATTTTGTTAAAACTTGTAGTTCTATTGTTCCATTACGTCCAACCAAAAAAGGTTTATTTGATTTAAATAGTGTACACATAAATTTAGCATTCTCTTCCATCTAACTTGTATTCGGTTTAAAATCTTTATTCCTCCAAGGATTATATCGTTCTTGTTTCTTTTCGCCACCTAGTGTACTTCCAGATGGTATACTACTATTTTCTGGCACAAAAGGTTCTGGAATTAGAGTTTCTGGCATCAAATCATGCGGATATGGTGAAGGAGGGCGAGCAACAGGTTCTTCAATTAAAGAATAGTCAAATTCTAGTTCAACTTCATCTCCTTGGCATAGCACTACACTTGCTGGTTCAACTCCCTTTACATTAAACGTTACTTCAAATCCTCCTAATTCTGGCATCTGAATTACTATATTTGTAGATTTCTGTAAAATTCCCAACTTTGTTAGTTCATATGATAGTTGTTCTTGAATATCTCCAATTTGAAACGCAGTATCAAACGGTTGTAATACAATTTTTGTGCTATGATCAAATGCTTCTGATGGAAACCAATCAATTTCTAACTCTTCATCATATCCATTACATTGAATCTGTTCCAACATCCAACTTGGAACAAATACAGAGTTTGGTTCAAAACTAGTTTGTATAGGATGTCCAACAGAACATATCCAATACTTGTTGTCTTTTACGATACGCGCAAACATACGTGACGTATTCTGGTCATTCATAATTCGTTTCCATAGAGCCTCATTCATATAACAACAATATGAACTTACTTCTTGTTCAAGATAAGATGTGCTATAAATCTTATACATTTCCTATATGAAATACTACTTAAAAAATATTTCAATTTTTTAAATAATGAATAATGTAATCGTTCAAATTAAAAAAGATATTATTCCAATACGAAAATATATAAAAGAAAATTCTATAGATATTATTTTAACAAATATTGAAGAACTTGAATTAGAACCTAAGAATAAATTAGTAATACGTTCTCGTTTTTTTACATTATTTAATAAATATAAGAAGGAATCAAAGGCGTATCAAACTATATATAATTTTACTCGTCTTGTTATTACTTTTGGTTCAATATCAATACCATCTTTATTATCTATTGAAGCATTTGTAGATAAATCAATATCTTTTTGGTTTGTATGGACTATATCATTATTAGTATCGATGCTTAACGCATATGTATCTCTTTTTAAGATTGATAAGAACTACTATTCTTTTACAGCCTTATATGAACAAATGTCGAGTGAATTTTGGCAGTATAATTCATTATGTGGGCGATACAGTGGATTTTATACACATAGTGAACCAACACATAAGAATCAATATATATATTTTATGAATAATATTGAAAAGATTCAAATGCGTAGTATAGAAGAAACCTATATAAAAGTATCAGATAATTCAAAAGAAAAAAAGGATACTGGTATAACAACTGTTCCACCGAGTATAAATAGAGAACTATTTGAAAATCCACCACCAGAACTTTTAGAATTTATAAATAATATGAATAAAAAGAAAGAAAATTCTCCACGTAATGAGTAGGATGGTTAAACCAAAAAAGAGACGACTCACAAGAAAGAAAAAATCTTTACAAAAAACTGGTAAAAAAGATCAGTGTCAGTGTTCTTCAACTTGTAAAAATAAGACAATGAATGGATCTTCATTCTGTTTTCTACATAAAGATCAATGCCCACGCATGTCTCCAGTAAGTCGGTTTGAACCAGATTATGATCCAGAATTTTGGAATAATCAGTATAATGTTAAAGAAACACATAATTGTTTTGCCTATGCCTTTAATATAAGAGATAAAGAACAAATGGCAAAATGTAATAACGAGGATTGTGATGTCCCATTTCATCAACCCGGAATGGCATCGGGATATCCTCGTTTCAAGTCATCAAAGTCAAAAACATGTCCCAATATGATGGCACGTATTTTAGGAGATAATCCAAAAGTTCAAATGACAAGATTTCAAGATAAGTGTCCAGCTGGAACATCTAAAATTGCTCTGATAGTTGATGGTGATGAAGACTATCATTTCTTACGACAAGATTCAAATGGTTACTGGTCTCATAAACCTGGAGGACGAAAGGTTACAAATGTTGATGCTTCCAATAAGCCAATTTATGATCCCGCGTTGGCAAATTTCAATTATAAAGATGACGGTGGACATTTAAATTATGATATGTTTTGTTCATATATGTGTACTCCCCGTCTTGTTCCAGTAAGAGTAAAAGTTGGTGGTGGTTCAACAAGAAAAGTTTAATTTTTCATACGGGTTTTCAAACGGGTAGCAACCCATTCAGTCCCATAATCGTTATAAATTTCATTTACTGGATCAAACATCGATAGTGCCTCCATACAATCAATACGTTCTTTAGGATTTGCTGTAAGCATACGACGTAACACGTCAACAACTAATACACGCTTGAGTTTCCATTCAGAACTTTCAATAAATTCATATGAAAACATATGTCTTTTTAAATATTCTAATAATATTACTCCAATTGACCAAGAATCATAACCAGGGTAGTATAATTTCCAAAACTTTACTAAATCTTTTTGTATAAATGCGTTTGAAGTGCGGAGGGCTTTCGCAAGATTCAGTATTTGATCTCTTACACCTAGTCCTAGAAGTTTTTCAATATCATATAATATTGTTTTCTTTGGCATAACTTCTTTTATAACTTCTTCAAAACTGTATTTATTGAATTCATCAAGAGCTGTTAAGAAAGTTACTTCTATAGGTTCTATTGAGAACTCCGGACTCAGAACTTTCCAACGATTTGCTATACTTTCTAAAGATATATCTGCTACACTAAAACTTTGACCAAAATCAATAAGTCTTGGAATACCAAACTTATCTACAAGAATATTTCCAGAATGAATATCATAATGAACAAACCCATGAACTACCATTAATGCACCCGCTTCAAGTAAATGTTTCATCAGTGTAAAAAAAGATAAACTTTGATTGGATAATAGTTGATACTTGTGTAAATCGACACCACCAAACGGCATTGAAATCTGTTTTAAATTACTTAATGGAACTTCTTTTAGAATTTTACATTTTGATAAATCCTTCTCCGTTTGTGAAGATTCTATACGAGGATTACATATCGCTTCAGGTAAAACAAAATAGTCATCAAATTCTTTTATTTTTCTAAGAACTTCTGTAGCTTTTGTTTCTCGTTCAGCATCTTTTTGTTCAGTAATCTTTCCTACACTTGATTTGGGAAATGCTCTTTTTCTACATAATAATGGTGGATTAAATACACAACCATATGTTGCTTGTCCTATTAATTTTCCTCCTTCCATTTTCCTGTAAAAGAAAGATAAGAAAAATGACGAAAATTTGGTGCTTTACGATAATAGATGGAACTACCCGGGACACTGTGGATAGTGCTTCTTTTATTAGTGTTATTTTTAACATTGGAAGTATTATTTCCAAAAACACTTGAAGAAGGATTTACGAATCTTGTTGGGTTTTATGAAGATGAAAAAGATAAGAATAACTTCTTTTCTCAGTTCGCACCACGAAGAAGTGATGTTGGATTTAATAAAGAAGAAACAAACTATATTCAAGATCCGAGATATTTTCGTGGATATGTAGATGTTCAGAAGTTTGGATTCAATCACGACTTTTGTAGAGTAGTAGTTCCAGAAAAGGTTCAAACCGATTTACAAGCATCAAACCTACAGAAGGTAGAGCAAGATTATAAGAAATATGGTGATTTAGCCAAAGCGTTCTTTACTTGCGCACTCGCAGGAACATCTGGTTTATCATCTGTATCATATCGTTCTAAAGATGTAAGTCAAGGACTAGAACTTTCACGTGACGATTATATGAGAGATATTAAATCTGAAAATCTGTATGCGTACTGTAGAATTTTAAAAACAGCTGATAACTCTTATCAACCATTATGTTTACGCGCGTTAGATAAAGGGTTTAATGATACAAATGAAATAGATCCAAATCCACCAGAAAACATATTAAATCTTTTAGAGTTTTATGATGGATGTGTTGGATGGTTGAGATTTAGAGATGATATGGCTGATTATACAAAAACTTTAATTGTTCAGAAAGGAGGAGGCATTCATATTCCAGAAGATCCTAATCCGAGTGTAACACAAGGCTTAAGTTTTAATGGTGTCGACCAGTTTTTACGTATCAGCGATGCTCCAGATTTAACAATGGGAAGAATTATTAAACTAAGATCTATTCGTGCCTTTAGTATGTGGGTATATTTTGATTCTTTTACAAATAATGCTCATATATTTGATTTTGGAGATGGAGCGGGAAATAATAATATATTTTTGGGTATTATTGGAAGAGGCGATGAATCAGTTAATTCAAATGAAATAAGACCATTATTATGTGACGCATCCAGCCAACAAAATACGTTACCAAACTATCCTTCTGGTCCTCATCCTTGTAAAGAAACAACACCACAGAATTTAATGCTCTTAAAAGCAAATGTAAACGAATTTGAATGTAAACTCTTTGATACTATACCCGATAAATTAGATTCATCTTCAAAAGTTCCAGATACAGCCAAAGTAGTTCCAACAAGAGCAACACTATTATATGAAGTATGGGATTCTAAACAACGTAAAATGAGAATTAAAGTGTCTGGCGTTATACCATTAAAGAAATGGTGCCATATTAGTATTACTGCTAAAACAAACGATTCATTACGTCCCGATATTGCAATATATATTAACGGGACACAAGTACATGTTGAACTATCTGGTTTCTTACCTCAAGCCGCTTCTACAACTAATAATTACATTGGTAAATCAAATTGGTCGAATGCATCAAGTCAATATGAATTAAAAGATCAACTATTTAATGGTAAAGTGTTTGATTTTAGAATGTATAATACTGTTATGTCTGAAACTAAAATTAAAAAATCAATACAATGGGGCATGGATCTACTTGCTATCAAATAATTTCAGTTCAGTATAATGATATTCTGCTTTACATACGAAGCAATGAATCATGCCAAATACGGATATATGTAATTCTCCATATTTGTCTACTCTCGCATTACATATCTTACAAAGATATACAATCATATTAGATGGAGAGAACTAATTCTACAAAAAAAAAGACTAAAAAAATTGATAATAATGCTTCAAAAAATAATAGCACAAAGAAAATGAATGCTAAACCTAAGACTTTAACACTTGCGAATGTACTAGAAAAGAGAAAGATGGCTGCTTTTAAAGAACTATCTGAAAATCCAATACCTTATTTAGAAAAACAGAGCACTGAAACTATTGCGAAACTTATAAAAGAGGCTTCTTATAAATATTATGAAGGGAATCCACCAATCAGTGATGATATATTTGATATTATGAAGAACTACTTAAGTTCTCGTGAACCCAATCATGAAGTGTTAAAAGAGATTGGCGCATCTGCGCCAGGTGAAAAAGTAAAGTTACCGTATTATATGGGTTCATTGGATAAGATTCGTGAAGATGAAAAGGCGCTTGAGTCTTGGAAGTCTAAACATGGTGGAAAAGTTGTAATTAGCGACAAGTTGGATGGAAACTCTGCTTTGCTTGTGTATAGTTCGAAAGGAACAATAAAAATGTATTCACGTGGAGATGGGTTTGAAGGACAAGATATTTCTCATTTAATTCCAATTATCCAAGGAGTTCCTAAAAATCTAAAAGAGTGTGCTATTCGTGGTGAACTTATTATTTCAAAAGACAACTGGAAGACAAAGGGGAAAGGAGCGAATGCGCGTAATGCTGTAGCAGGTGTAATGCATTCTAAACATCCTGATAAGGTTCTTGCTAGCATTGTTGAGTTTGTCGCATATGAACAACTACATCCTCGTATCAAGATTTCTGAATCGATTGGCTCTCTGAAAGATGCTGGATTTCATGTTGTATATAATCAAGAAGAAAATAGCTCGGACCTAACAATGGATAACTTATCAAAGATATTAATAGATCGTCGTCTTAACTCCCCATACGAAGTGGATGGTATCGTTATATTCCATGACGACAACCATAACCAAGTATCTGGAAAGAATCCGTCTTATGCGTTTGCTTTCAAGTCTATATTAACACATGAAGAGGCAGAAGTCATTGTAAAAGAGGTTCAGTGGAACGCTTCGAAAGATGGATATTTGAAACCTCTTATCTACTTTGATCCAGTTGTGCTAGCGGGTGCGACTATTCAGAAGGCGACTGGTTTTAATGGCCAGTATATAGAATCAAACACGATTGGTCCAGGCTCACGAATTGTTATTATCCGTTCTGGCGATGTGATTCCTCATATTGTTCGCGTGCTATCAAAGTCTGCTTCTGGAAAGCCAAGTTTTCCAGATGTAGAATATAAATGGAATGAAACCCATGTAGATATCATGTTATTAGATAAATCAAAGGCATCCGATGTAATGATTAAACAAATGGCACATTTCGCATCTGTATTCGATATGAAAGGTGTGGGTTCTGGAATTGTAGAACGTTTATATAATAATGGTATTGATACTATTAAGAAACTACTGAGCCTCACAGTTGAACAACTGTTAAAGATGGATGGGTTTCAAAAGAAGTCCGCTGAGAAACTGGTGAACGAAATAAAAGAATCTTTGAAAAAGGCGGATTGTTTGACGTTTATGGTGGCATCCAATCTATTTGGACGCGCGATTGGTGAAAAGAAACTCAAACATATTGTAACAAACTTCCCAACTATTTTACAAGGATACAAGCCAACTGAAACAGAACTTTCGAAAGTCGATGGGATTGGTTCTGTAACCGCAACACAGTTTCTAGATGGACTACCATTATTCTTTGACTTTATGAAGGATATCGGCATCCCGTGTGATAAGAAGATAGAAGTAAAACCTGTTGTAATTTCGACAAAATCTTCACTAAGCCATTTAATTGTTGTATTTACTGGTATGCGCGACAAGGAGCTAGAAGTAGAAATTGAGTCTCGCGGAGGAAAGATAGGCTCAAGCGTATCAAAGAAAACAACTGTACTTGTGGCAAAAGATCCATCAGAAGATTCCGGAAAAGTAAAAACCGCAAAAGAGTTAGGCGTAGAAGTATTAGATTTTGAAAGTTTTAAAAAGAAATATATAGAATAGGTGAATGTCTGACCCAACTGAAATAAGAGCAACAAAAATGGCGGAACTATTGTTTGGTTCAAAAGCGATTGAAGATTTTAAAGAAGATACTGGATTAGAAATAAGGGATATATGGGGATTATCATCTACTAAAACCCAATGTAATCAAACAGTCGGAAAAATAGAAGAAGATAAAGAATGTTGGATATGTGGATTTCCAATTGATATTCACGCAGAAAAGGGTGATAGTTTAGCGCCAGAATGTGAACATGTTTTACCAGTTGTCCAAGCACGTTTTTTTCTTTCATTATATAATTCTGATATGAAAGAATCACTTGATGACAATGCCAGAAAGGCATTATTACTAGAATATGACTGGGCACATAGTTTATGCAATCAAGAAAAAACAGATGTATCATTCATAAGATCAGACTTAGAAAAGAATTTTAATGTGAATGAATCAGTCATTGAAGAATTATTGAAAAAAATTCGTAATTCTAAGAGAAAAAACTCAGATAAATTAATAAAACAAATAAATGAGTATGGGTATAAAAAATGGATGAAAGATCGCGATGTTATAATAAGAAAGCGTATTAATGATATTATTAAATATTTAAAAAATGATAGACCAGATGGCATATATAATATGATATTATTAGCGGGCACGGTTGATTCAATTTCTCCAGAAAATCTAACTATGGAATTTAAAAAATATATACAAGATTCGCAAGTTAGAAAATTTATAGAATATGTAAAAGAGGATATAAGTGTATTATTAGAAAATGAAACAAAACTAGTTTTACATGTTGCAAAAACTATTTATGATGATGTAGAACCAAAAATGAAAAGAAAAGAGATTTTTTATAGAACATTATTTAATATTGTTGAATTAGATAAAGATAGTATAGTTCAATCTATTTATAATAATACAAGGCAATATTCTCATTACTATAACACAATTTATTCAAAAATACATATTGAATCTCCAGAAAAGGCAGAACCAACCGCGATAGAATTTATTTATTGTATGGTATATGGATATTTATATAATTTAACGTTTGATTTGAGATCATCAAAAAATATAGGTATTGATAAAGTATTTGAGTCAAATCTTAAATATTATTATTATAATTCACTATATACTATTTTATCGAAACAAAATATATCTTTAGCAAATTTTGATTATATAATAAATATTTTACGTGAAAATTTTCCACTATTAAATAGTGAAATGGATAGTTTTTTACAAGAAGTTGAAAATATGAAATCTAATAATCATAAAACAGGGAAAAAAAGAAAACTTAGTTTAAACAATTCTAATAAAACTGTTAAAAAAAATAAATTAAATAATAGATCAAATGAAACAAGTAATTCAAACAATAATTCTAAAGAACACATTAAAAGAAGATTAAAGAAAATAATACAAAAAGCACTCAAAATGGTAGAAATTAATTCCTAACTTTTCCATTAATACTAGATACTAAACCAGATTTTTGTTTAAAATACTGTTTAGGATTCAAAGGAGCAAACGCACGTAAATTATGTTCTTTAATGGCATAACTATACAACCAATCTGCAGGTAAGAAAATTTTTCTTGATTTATATTTTTCATATATCTTTAAAATTCCTTCAATTGTGCTATATTTTACATAAAGAGCATGCGTTCCCCAAAATCTTTTTACTTTCACAAATTTTGAATTTTGTAAAGTAAAATCCACATTTTCATTTGTTCCTAATAATAAAATATCAAAAATACAATTTTCTTTTATAAATTCGGAACAATCACTCACATACTCACAATCATCTTCAAATATTAAAATGTTAGTTTTAGCATTTTTTAATACTTCAATATGAGATAATAAACAACCAATCATTCCAGCACTAATAGTTTCAGATGGTAAAACATGTTTAAAATCTTTAAATTCATCTATATGCTTCTTTCCATCAATTGCATTAAAAATATATATAGGATTTTTTATCTTTTTTTCTAGTATTTTTACATATTCAATCCTTTCAGGTAAACATATAGAATAACATTCCATTCTTCTATTTCTTCTCTTTAGATTCTTTGGCTTTCTCTTTAATTCGCTCTGTAGAAGCAGCAGATTCACAAATCCAAGGTTGACTAATCTGAGGGACAGGAGTGCTTAGATCTTCACCCGTTTTAATCAAACTTTGGTTAATATAGTTGCGAAGTTCTTCAAACTGATCTAGAACTTCAATTACATTTTTAAACTCATCTATTGTAACAATATATGCCTTATTGGGAGTTTTCTTGGCAACCAGTTCATTCAACTGTGTTACAATTTCACGAAACAGATCTTGACCTGCTGCAAGAAATGTTTGTAACACTGCTAGAATAGCATTTTTCTTCTCCATATTCAACTCTTTCATGAAAATACTCTGAATCCACTTCTCTTCTGTTAGATTTTCAAGCAAGAAGTTTACATGTAACTCCTTAAACATTATATTATCACGTATAGTTGTATACATAGGAATACGAAAGCCTTGAATATCCATAAAACAACGATGAATCGCATAAATCAAACTTACTTGTTTATTTAGTGGAGTTGTTGCTGTATATGATACATTTAATCCAAGAGCGCGCAATGGTGTTCCAATTGAATGGTAGTCTGGAAATCCACCACAAGGTATATCACCAGGATTGCGAGGAACTACGCCATTGTTATTGCGACGCACCCATTCATAATAATGAGGATTATGAATAGTTCCATTAATTATCTTTCCTGAAATCCAACTGAATGCAGTTCCACATCCATCTGCTGTGCACCACATCTGATCACACCCATCAATCTTTGAGATACGAATACCACACTTAGGGCATGGACGAGTTTCTTTACGAATCATAGAAACGGTGTCTACATCTTCTTTCTTACACACATGTGTTTCATCATTCTTCTCCGCCTTAATAAGCATACAATCTTTACACACATAAGTAGAACATAACTCACATTTGTATGATTGAGAAAGGAACCCTCTACAACCTTCTTTTACGCATTTCATAATAAACTCTTTTTTCTCTTTTACTGTAGTATCATTATCATTATAAATATTATTATATCTATTAAATCTCATCTGAAGTCTTTGATAAATAATATAGTTTTCAGTTTCTTCTTTATAAATATCTGATAGCTTTGAAATATAAGATAAATGATTCACATAAAACTCTTCGTTTGGTTGAATGTTATCACGAGCAATCTTTTGTTTTCTCTCACTAATAGTTGCATGACATTTATGTTTCTCATTATCAATTGCAGTATGATTTTTTAGCGCTTCACTAAGTTTAGGACCTATTTCTTGCATCTTCTTTTTTGCTGCGGCATATTTCTGGAAATTAGATAATAGAGCCTTTTCACGATTTAGATACATCTTCTTCTTATGCTCGCGCCATAGACCTTTTACAAATGCTTTACTCAGATTCAAATCCAAGAACTCACGATTCCACCCCATACGACAATTCATACAATGTGCATCTAGAACTTGCGACAAGAGATAACGAGTTACACATGTTTTACATGCATTATAAGAACAGTATCCACAGCAAATCTTGGTGCGGACACTGCTCGTAAACTTCTCGGCACATACAGAACAATCTGTAACTTCTGCCATTTTGCGATACACATATAGTGTGGAAGCAAAAATCAATTTTTTAAATATTTTTATGCCAAGAGAGATTTACTTGAAACTGGTTCAACTGTCTCAATTGAATCAGGAATTCTTTCTATAAAACATGAATCATGAATATTAGGAGTATCTAAAAAAACAGTTACTATCGATGGTTTTGGAAATCCATTAAACTCTGTAGCAGTAACATTTGTATAAGAACCCATATGAGGAAACCAGAGCCAATCTCCTACTTGTAACTCTTCCATAGACTCGCAACGTGCTATCACATCTACAGAATCACATGTGCGCCCCATGAGAATACCTTTTGTTTTTTTACGTGGAATATCTTCTGTGACTGGAACACGCATCCAAAGAGGTTTTGCTTGATCAAAAGGTATACAAGAAAATTGTCCATAGAGACTATCATCAATAGTGTAAGACCATCCATCTTTCCAAGCTTTTTTACCAATCACCTTAACAAAGAAATCTTGACATACACTTGAAAAAAATCTTCCAGGCTCTGCAATAAATTTGAAATTTTTATCATATGCATCATTAATATATTTTGCCTTTTTTGAAAAATCATCTTCATTTGGTAAAAATCCTCCACCAATATCTATAATATTTGCTTTTAACTCTTTATTAAGCTGTTTAGCAATTGAAATAGATTTGTAATAAACCTTACCATCATTTCCACCAGAACCTACATGAAAAGATATTCCTTTCAGTTCTATATGTTTCGATTTGGCATACTTTCCTACATCAAGAACTTTTTCTGGATGTAATCCAAATTTACCAGAAAATGGAATCTTAGAATTTTTATCATCCACCGTTATTCTTATTAGAGCTCCTCCTTCATATTTCATATGTACTAACTTATCCAATTCTTCAAAACTATCAATAACGGTTGTTGGTGATTTCATTTCTTTTTGAGCATACTCTAAATCAGTATAGGATTTACATGGATTGGCATAAATAATTAAATCGTTATATTCTGATCCTTTGGGAACTGTATCTTTGACTATTTTTAGTTCTTGTAAACTAGCACAATCAAAACGAATATTTCTTTTATACATCATTTCAATTAATAATTTTTCAGGATTTGATTTAATGGCATAATGAGGGGTTATGTTGGGTAGATATTTATTCCATAACGTTTGTTGGTTTAAAAGACGGTGTGGATAGAAGGCATAAAAAGAGTGTTTTACAAAATTATTTTTTGTAAAAAGTGTGATTATTTCGCGTAGTTCTTTCAATGTGATTGTATAAATGTAAATAAGAAAAAATTTTTTAGGCCGGAATTATTCTAAATAAGTAATTTCTAAAAGCAAGGTAAACTCTTTGTTTTGTAGATCAAGTAATTTGTAGAACTCATCTCGTATAGAAATTTCTAAAAGACTTAATCTTGAAAGAGGTGCCGGGTTAAATTCAAGAATTGGATAGTCTGTTTCTTTATTTAAGAACTTAACACCATCTTTTACATCATCTAAGTATATAATTGTGTAAGGATCATGTGGTCCTCGTGCGATTTCAATTCGATTAAACTCTTTATCTGTTTCAGTATTAATATGAAGAAAGAGTTTGTTTAAGAACCATGCGGTATCAACCGAGTTTGGAGCAGTTATAGTCCCAGAACTATCAGAATAGTCTTGGGTAATAAATCCTAAAATTCTCGCTGGAGATTTAATTTCACTTAAATAGTCATTACTTAAATTGTCAACCGCACCATAATAATCATCAAAGTTATCAACATAGACTCCAGATTGAAATAATATTGAAAAATTGTATGTTCCAGAAACTCTTTTGATTGTCAGTTTTAAAGTTGTACTAGAATATGTTACATCATATACATTTGATAATCCAGAATTATTTAAAGCACGCTTAACTTCAACAGCCAATGAAGTAGCATCATAATAACCAGAATTTAATGTAATCGTATATGTGGATAAGTTCTCAAAAAAAGTAAACTTATTCCAGCCATTATTTATATTATAGAGGTTCGCTGGAAGTGATCCACCAATTAATCGTATACTAGTAATATCTTTCAAATCACGACGTAGTCTCCAACGAAACATATTTGTATTTGGATATGATACTACATTACGTTCACGGCTATTACAAAGGATTGTAGTAACTTTCTCTTTTCTTAGCCTTGGCCCTCTAGGAGGAGGTGGTGTTTGCTGTGGTAATAGCACTTGCTGACCAGAAGATTTTCCAACTTTTTCATTATTCAAAAAATTTGTTCCAATAGACTCTTTATCCGTATACATTCTTTGAATAGGATTCATTTACTATTAGCATTCTTAGATTGTTTCCATGCTTGGAATGCGTGACTTTTCCATACAAAATATGAAGAACCTAGTTTTTGAATGGCTAGATTATGAAGAGCAAGTTCTTTTAGTGATAGAGTTTTAATGAACTCTTGCTCGTCAGCATTTAGACTATGAACTTTTGGGGGTTCGTATTTGGATGACATTATATATGTTTAATTATGAAATATAAAATTCAATTTTATTTGTTTACAAATAAAATAGTGGGACTTTGTTCTCGATTTGATGCGAAGCAGAAAAGCGGTATCAATTTTATTTGTTTACAAATAAAATAGTGGGACTTTGTTCTCGATTTGATGCGA
>Ga0214921_10000256_pt1 | contig 105516 bp, 110 predicted proteins | sample LL1505_MetaG_FD_177992 | JGI IMG/M metagenome (GOLD analysis project Ga0214921, IMG submission 177992) | Freshwater microbial communities from Lake Lanier, Atlanta, Georgia, United States - LL-1505 | ecosystem: Environmental > Aquatic > Freshwater > Lake | place: USA: Georgia | collected... | reverse complement strand
GAGCTCGGACCTCGGCGTGGGGTTGAAGGGCATCGAGCTCCCCCCCTACCTTGGGATCGCCCGCCTGTACGGGGTGTACGAGCAGTCGAACTTCGTCGCCACGATGGTGGGCAACGGCAACGTCGGCGCGTTCCAGAACAGCGACCGGATCACGCCCATCAACAACCCCCCGGTCAACCTCCTCCGCGAGGATGCCACCAAGCAGACGCTCTTCATCCGTCAGGGGGGTGCCAACACCTTCACGAACCAGAGCGACTCGCACACCTACATCGTCCCTGACACGGCCTTCGACATCACCCGCATCCCCGGCTACCTCTCGGGGCAGACCTTCAACGACTTTGATTACGTCGTCGAGTGTGTGGTCTTCGGCTACGGCGAGGGCTTCATCAACAAGAACAACTGGGTGCTCGCCCGGTTCCACGCGGGCAACGGCGCGACGGTGACCAATGCCACGAACCAAGAGCTCGCTGGCGGCGTGGAGATGATCCTCCCGTTCGCGGCTCCCTCGGGCTCGGTCCCCTACGAGGTGTACAGCCGCACCGTCTATCAAGGCAACCCCCTCCAGACCTCTTCGACGGGTGTGTTGCAGTCGGCGGACTACGGCTCTCGGTACGGGCAGATCCCGCAGGGAAGCGCCTACTACGTCGGGGAGCCGATCAATCAGTCGGTAGTCCAGACCCCGAACCCCCGTGCCGTGGAAGTCCTCGCCACGATGGATTTCTACACCACGCTGGGGACGGGCAAGATCGGCGGGCAGATGTACAACGACACGGTCCTCGACTGTGGGTACATCGACCCGAACTCACTCAACACCAACGGCGACTCGCGCATCCCCAACGGCCCTCTTCAGCTTCCGTGGCGGGTGCTCCCGCGAGCCTTCACGGCTGGCCAGAACACGGACTTGGCGACCGACCCCTACGCCGACGTGCGTACCTACGGGGCGGCGACCTTCCAAGTTCTCGATTACAACATCGCCACCACGAACAGCCTGACCGTGACCCTGTACGCGGAAGGGATGCCCCTCTCCGTGACCCTCACCCCCGTGGGTGTGTTTGTGGACAACACCGCTTACGCGAGTGACCTCGCCTCCCTGATCAACGGCAACACGAACCTTTCTCCCTACTTCTCGGCGTCGGCCAACGGGGCGGTGGTCCACATCACCCTGCGGTCCCCCGGCAACATCCTCGCGGCCATCTCCCTCCAGTTCACCACGTCGTTCACGGGGAACATCTCCGACGCGGCCTTCGTCCAGAGCGGGAACTCGCCCCCTTGCACGTCGGTGCCCTTCGTGGGCGGGAGGAACATCCCGGCGAACGCGGGCAACGGCAACTCGGTGATCTCCCTGACGGGAATGACCGAACGCCTCCCGCTGGGCATCCTCGTCTCCGACAGTGACTTCCTCGCGGAGAACCTCTTGGGCGACGGAGCCACGTCCCTGCGGTCGTACCAAGGGAGCCTTCGGGCGGTGTACGAGACCCTCCCTCTCACCACGGGCGGCGCGGAGTACAACCGCTTCTTGGGCGAGCCGGGGTCACTGTTGTCCATGACGGACGGCGCGGTTCTCCAGTACATCCCGTACACGGGCGCAACCCCTGCCGGGTCAAAGGTGTTCCGCATTTTCCGTGGCGGCGGCGCGGGTTTCGTCCTTTCAGGTGTCGCACCGGGCGGTCCCGTGACGTGGGTCGCGGACTCCTTCGGCGCGGCGTCGCAGCCCGTCCTCAAGGGGGCGGTGCTGGCGTGCAAGGCGGTGCTGGTGAGGAACTACCACGAGGTTGCCTCCCTCACGACGCGCTCGGAGGGCGACGAGATCCAGATGGTCGTCTTCACTCAAGCCGTCTACGGGAAGACCCGCACCACGCTCGACGGTGTGGTCCTCACGGGTCTCAACTCCCCCACGGGCTACGGTGAGGGCTACTCGGCGGTGGACCGCTACCGTCTCCCCGGCCTCCCGATGGACCGTGGGCGCACCCGCTCGGTGCCCAATCCGGCGATCCCCCCCGCGCCGTACAACCCGTGAGGGGTGGGCGGGCGTAACGTCGGAGGCCATGTCCAGCGACGACGACATCCTCCCCTCTGACGAGACGCCCGCCGACTCTCTCCCCCCCAACCCCGCCTACGAGAAGCTCAAGAAGATCCGTGAGCGCACGGACCTTGAGGCTCGTCCGTCCCCGTACATGAGGGACAGCTTCACGGCGCTGGACGGCACGCCCCGCCCGCTGAAGCTCCGCTACTACCAAGTGCAGGGGGTCATGCACCTCCTCGCCATGAAGCGGTTCCTGCTCGGTGACGACACGGGCTTGGGCAAGTGCGTGACGCGGGATACTCTAGTTCTCACCGACCGGGGGCTCATCGAGATCGGTGATCTTGGACCCAAGGGAGACCTCCCGCCCGACACGTTCCACCCCCTCCCCCAACCCACGTCCGTATGGACCGGGTGGAAGTGGGCTCCCGTCAAGAGCTTCTACACGTCGGGCCGGAAGCCCTCTCGTCGTGTCGTGACCCGTCGGGGGTACGAGGTCACGGGGTCCGTGGTGCATCCTCTGTACGCCCGCCGGGAAACGGGCGAGGGCTTCGTGCCCGTGGGGGACATCTCTCTGGGGATGCACCTGTGCATCGACCGACAAGGTGCCGCATTTCCGATGGCAGAGCCCGCGATCCCGGTGCCCGACCCCGCCACGTTTGCGGGAAACACCCGCAAGTTCAGCGTACCGGGTGTGCTCACGCCCGACCTCGCAGCCCTCTTGGGCTACGTCGTCGCGGAGGGTTGGACCGCGAGCCGTTGGGGGTTCGCCATCACACAGCACCGAGACCAGAACTCCGAAGTCCACGACCACGTCCGCGATCTGTGCGCGAAGGTGCTCGGGTGGACGGGCAATGAAGCGAACCAAGACCGGGACACGTCCATCATCGTGTCCAGCGTGTACCTTCGCGAGTATCTCACGGGGCTGGGCGTCAGTTATGAACTGTCGGCGTCCAAGCGTATTCCGTGGCCGATCTTCCAAGGCACCAGCAATTCCGTGGTGGCTTTCCTCCGGGCCTTCTTCGACGGTGAAGGGTCCGTGTCGGGCGGGGTGCTGGAGGTATCCAGTGCGTCGGAACGCTTGCTTCGCGAGGTGCAGATTCTTCTCCTCCGTCTCGGGATCGTCTGTTCCCGGTCATCCAAGAAGGTCAAGGGACGCGACCACACCTACTGGCGCTTGGCCCTCTGTGGTGATGATGCCCGGAAGTTCCGTGACACCGTGGGGTTCATCACCCCCCGCAAGGCTGATGCTCTGGCGGAACTGTGCGCCAAGAAGTCGAACTCCAACCTCGACGTGGTGCCCCACGCCCGGAAGCTCGTGCGGGAGCTCCGCACGGCCATCGTTCGCGCCACGGCTCGCACGGGCGCAAACGGCAACCGCAAGGGCAGCGGGCTGAAGCAGTTTGGAGTGCCGTTTGAGAAGGCTCTCAACAACATCGAAACGGCGGGGCGTGACCCCACCTATGCTTTCCTACGGACCCTCCTCGACGTGGCTCGGCAAGTAGGGGTAGCCGACACCGACGCTTACCGGGAGCTCGACTCGATCCTCACTGCGAGGTTCTTCTACGACCCGGTGGTGACCGTGACCGATGGCGAGGACGAGGTGGTGGACATCGAGGTGGATGATCCCGACCACTCTTTCGTGTCGAACGGAATCATCAGTCACAACACGCTCCAGTCGATTTCGGCCCTGTGCTACCTGTGGGAGCGCACGCCCGACCAGAAGGTGCTGATCCTCACCAGCAAGTCGTCGGTGGAGCAGTGGGCGGGCGAGTTTCGCAAGTTCACCAAGGGGGTCACCCCCTTTGTTAGTCGCGGTACGCCCGTTCAGCGCCGCAAGGTGCGGGAAGCGTTCTGGGCGGCGACGGGGCCAACGGTGCTCGTCATGGGCTACCGCACGGCGGTGCAGGACTTCGCGGAACTGCAAGACCGCGAGGGGTACATCATCATCACCGACGAGGCGGCGGCGTACAAGAACAGCGAGACGCAGGTCCATCAGGTCTGCAAGTACCTGTCGAGCAAGGCAGAGCGAACGTGGGCGTTGACCGCCACGCTCATCAAGAACAACCTCATCGAGGGGTGGGGCGTGTACAACGTGCTGGTGCCGGGGCTCTTCGGCTCCAAGAACCACTTCCTCAACGAGTACTGCATCACCCGGATGCAGGTGCTCCCGGGCACGCGGAGACAGGTGCCCGTGATCGTGGGGTACCGACAGCGGGACATCGAGGCGTTCCGCAAGCGCATCGACCCGTACTTCTTGGGTCGGCCCAAGTTTGAGGTTGCGAGCGAGCTTCCTCCCCTCGTCACCCGTCACGTCAAGGTCGGCATGACCAAGCTGCAAGAAGCCAAGTACCAAGAGGCACTGGAGGGCCTTCTGCTGGTGGGCGAGAAGACCGGGCAGACCGAGGAGAAAGAAGTCACCAAGCTCACCGCCGTCGCCTACTGCCAGCAGATCGTGAACCACCCGGAGCTCATCGGTGTGGACGGTGACTCCGAGAAGCTCGACGCCCTGCTCGACCTCGTGTCGGACGGCGGCGAGCTCGACGGCGAGAAGGTGATCGTCTTCTCTCGGTTCCGCAAGATGGTGGACATCATGGTCCCGGCCCTCAAGAAGCGGGGCGTGAGGGCGGTGCGGATCACGGGCGCGGAGGACGAGCGGGAGCGAAAGACCTCGCAGGACGCCTTCCAAGACCCGAAGAGCGATGCGGCGGTGTGCTGCATCACGACCGCCGCTGCGGAAGCGATCAACCTCCAAGCCGCCAAGGCACTCATCTTCTACGACACCCCGTGGAGCGCCGGGGACTACCTCCAGATTCTTGGGCGGATGATCCGCATCGGTAGCACTCACGATAGGTGCTACGCGATTCACCTTGTGACCGAGGGGACCATCGACGACCGGGTGGTGAAGGTGCTCACCAAGAAGATGGGGCTGGTGGAGAGCGTTCTGGGCAAGCGCATCAAGGGCGAAGACGACGCGAGCGTAATGGTAGACGCGACGAACGACCTCTCCGACCTGTTCTCCGAGCTCATCTCGGACGCCCGCGCGAGGCACAAGTGACCGACAAGCTGTGCGACAAGTGCTACGGGAGGGGGTACCTCGACGCAGGGGCCGACGCGCGGGGTATCCCTCTCACCAAGCCGTGCCCGTGTCAGATCGCGCGGGACATCCTGCGAAACGTCAACCGGGGCTGGGCGGGCCTGTCGTCCGCGCCCAAGGTAGAGAACTCACCGCTCGCGGAGCACACGGGCAACGACCTGTACATCACGGCTCCCGACGAATCCCTCCGCGCCCACCTCCGTCACGTCGCCCTCCGTGCTGGCCCTTACTGGGGGTTCAAGGTGGTCACGGACAGTGACCTGATGACCGCGTGGTTGTCGCCCATCGGGTTGGTCGGAAAGGAGATCCTCGACCCCGACGCGGCCAGTGTGTCCACCGAGAAGGCCACCTTGGTAGACCTCGTGGACCCGCCCGAACTTCTGGTGATCCGTCTGGGGGTGAAGAGCGCCCGCAACAGCGCCACGCCAGAGGTCCTCTTGGAAGCCCTCTACCATCGGGCGCACGTCGCCAAGCCCACATGGGTGGTGGACCAGCCCACCCGGCGCTTCGACCCCTCACACCTCGCGTTCAGCGAGGACGGGCTGCATCACATTCAACAGTGGGAGCGGGTGGTGCTGGGGGAGCTCCAGCAGGGGCTCGCCATCGAGATGGTAGGGTCGGCACCCGTCTCGCCCAAGGTGACCACGGCGGCACTGACCCTGTCGGCGGGGTACTCGTCACCGGGGGCGTCCGTTGGGAACACCACCCGCATCGAGCGCGCCGCGCCTGAGCCCAAGAAGCGTACCGGGAAGGGGTTTGGCAAGTGAAGTTTCTTCTCCGTTCGTGCTTCGTCGCGCTACCCTCTGATGACCCCGAGCTCGCTTTTCGCAACTACCTCGCGCTGTCGGACAGCGGGCTGGGTTTCGACGTGCCCGAGGACACGGTGCTGTGGGAGTTCGTGCGCGACTTCTCGCGGACGCACAACCACGTCCCTGACGTTCGCACGGTCCGTTCGCACTTTGAGACGCTGAAGAACCCAGAGGTCAGCGACCGTCTGGAGGTGCTCGCCCCGCTGAAGCCCATCTTCAAGGGCGACTTCATCAAGCGTCTGGAGGAGCGCGCCGAGGAGCGTCGGTCCCGCATGGTGGGGGACATCCTCCGCGAAGCCGCGCAGATTCTCCAGACCGGGGTCGAGATCAAGGAGGGCAAGAAGTCACGGCATCTTCGTGGCCCCGTGGACGCCGTCCACTACCTCGTCAACAAGTCCCACGACATCGTGATGCCCACGACGGGCGCGCGGTTGTCGGGGGAGATCACGGGCGACGGTGAGGACTTCAAGCGCGAGTACGAGAAGGTCGAGAGCGACCCGCTGGCGGGCATCGGGCAGTTCACGGGCATCCAGCAGATGGATGAGGCTCTGGGAGGGGCCAAGAGGTACGAGCTCTGGACGCACGCCGCGTTCACGGGCGGTCTGAAGTCCACGCTCGCCCTCAACTGGCTCTACAACCAAGCCGTCTACTACAAGTACGACGGCATGATCTTCTCTCTGGAGATGCCGTACAACCAGTGCCGCCGCATCCTCTACGCGATGCACAGCCTCCACGGGAAGTTCCGGGACGACCGCATCCGTCTGGGCATCCAGAAGTCCCCCGGCCCAAACACGGGGCTCGACTACGGCAAGATCCGCGACGGGAAGCTCGCAGAGAACGAGAAGGCGTTCCTGATGGACTACGTCATCCCGGATTTCAATTCTGGGCAGTATGGCAAGATCCACATCGAGGTGAGCGACCCGGACAAGAGCGACTTCAACGTGGCCGACCTCCGTTCCAAGGCCGAGCTCGTCTACAGCAAGACGCCCTTTCACCTGCTGTTCGTGGACCACGCGGGGCTGCTCTCCCCAAGGCAGTGGGTGCCGAGCACCACCGAGCGACTGAACGAGGTGTTGCGGGATCTCAAGCGCCTCGCGATGAACTTCAATCGCGGCGCGGGCATGGCGGTGGTGAACCTCTTCCAGATCAGCCGCGAGGGCTTCAAGGCTGCGGAGAAGGCTGCGGAGAAGTCCAACGGGACGTACACCAACGGCCCCTACAATCTCACGCACCTGTCCTACTCGAACGAGGCCGAGCGTAGCTCCGACATCGTGACCGCCAGCTACGTTGACAACGAGCTACGGTCACAGAACAAGGTGCTGTTCCAGTGCCTCAAGTCTCGTGACCAAGCCCCCTTCCAGAACCACTTCGCGCGGGTCGAATGGGGTTGTCGGCGTATCCTCACCTCTCAGGAGGTGCCTATGGTGCAGGGCAAGAAGGACGACGCCAAGATGGCTGACACCATCAAAGAGATCGAAGGAATGCTGTGAGAACCTCATCGTCTTGGGTCAACTACTTCATGTGGAAGTGCGAGCGGCACATCCCCACGTCCAAGGTCTACCCGGAGATCATCGCCAAGTGCCCCGCGTGTGGGTTCGCTCGCCCCGACGCCGCGTATCGCCCGCCGATGTTCCCCGAGGAGGAGAAGCCCGTGGTGCGGATCGTCCCCCCACCACCGCGTGTGGAGGTGAAGGCCCCGCCGCCCCCGGCTCCCGAGGAGCCCCCGGCCCCCAAGGCGGGGAAGCGCCCCAAGGACATCCCGGTCACCGAGAAGTCCAAGGCACACCTGTGTCCCGGCCCGAAGTGCCGAAAGGTGTCCCGCCGGAACAGCCCGTACTGCTCCAAGATTTGCAGCGACCGATGCTTGCGCCTTCGCAAGAAGTTTACCAAGACGATCCTCACAGAGGTCGAGGTCAAGAACCTCAACGTCATTCTGGCCGCACTCAAACAGTGGGAAGAATGAGAGTTGGTCGTGTTCAAGGAACCTGACATCCTCAAATGCTCTGTGGAGATGGACCCCATCACTATGGAGCTAGCCAACGCTTTTGACTATTCCTTTGACGGGGGTTCCACGTTCACGGTTCCTGATATGCCCACGCCCAAGGAAGGGTTCAAGATCGGACTCATCGTGGGGCCGTCGGGCAGCGGGAAGTCTACGTTGTTGAGGCGGTTTGGTGTGGAAACCACCCCGACGTGGGAACCGAACAAGGCCATTTGCTCTCACTTTGCTAGCTCTGGGGATGCCCGCGACAGGTTGTCCGCCGTGGGGCTCAACAGCATCCCGTCATGGACGCGGCCTCACCACGTTTTATCGACAGGAGAGAAGTTCCGGGCGGACATGGCCCGCCGCCTTGGTGACAGGGCTGTCATTGACGAGTTCACCTCCGTCGTGGACCGGAACGTCGCCAAGTCGTGCTCCTATTCCATCCGCAGGTACGCGGACGCTCATGGCGTGAAGGGGATGGTATTCGCGTCGTGCCACTACGACATCATCGAGTGGCTCAACCCGGATTGGGTGTTTGACACTCAATCAGGTCGCATGGCGACCGGGAGGTTGGAAAGACGACCTGAGATCTTCTTGGAGGTCTTGCCTTGTAGCCCCGAAGCATGGGCAACCTTCCGCCACCATCACTATCTCGACGGGAACATCAATCGAAGTGCGCGGTGTTGGGTAGCGACGTGGGGTGGTGTCCTCGTGGGCTTCGCATCGGCTTTGGCTTTCCCCAACAAGAATTTGCGGAACTCATGGCGTGGGCACCGCACCGTGATTCTCCCTGACTACCAAGGTTTGGGTCTTGGCGTAAGGCTATCCGACGCCATTGGTGAGATGTTCGTCCGTGAGGGTAACAGGTACTTCTCGAAAACCTCACACCCTCGCATGGGTGAGTACCGGGAGCGGTCCCCTCTGTGGAAGGGGACCACGAAGAACAAGCGATCCCGGGAGGACTACAACGACGGGTCTGCAAACGAGTCCGTCACGGAGGAAACAGGGTCGTTGGGTTTTGGCCCCATTGACACAGTCACCCCCGGCAAACAACGGGGAAAAGAGGATGGCTACAAGTTGAAGCACGCTAACCGCTGGTGCTACTCGCATGAGTATGTGGGTATGTCGGGCCTTGCCCCCACGAACCACGGTCAAGAAACGTCTGTTTTGGACCTGTTCGACCCATGACAAGGTCTGAGCGCCGCGCCGCGCGCATCCGCACGGACATCCCCATCACCCGTGTGCTGGAGGACTACGGCTACCGGGTGCAGGACGTTGACCGGGAGCAGCAGTTCCAGTGCGACCTCCACGGTGACGGGACGGATGGCAAACCATCTGCCCGCGTCTACCCGAGCACCAACCAGTGGTACTGCTGGGCGTGCGCCCGGTCACGGGACGCCGTTGCCACGGTGCGAGAAAAGGAGGGCATGGCCTTCCACGCGGCCCTCGACGCGCTGGAGCAACGGTACGGACTACCCACCCTCCCTTGGGAAGAGGGCGATGACGACACCACCGCTGCCGATCCCGTAGCGGCGGTGCTCGACGCCCCGCACGCAGACCCGGTACGGGTCCGCACCGAGAGGGTGCTACGAGCCCTCACCATCGAGCGCACGGAGCCCCTTCCACGGGTGCTGAAGCTGTGGGAGGCGTTCGACCGGGCGCGGGTGCTGGAGGACCAAGGTGACACGGGTCCGATGCGATCTTTGCTGACGGCCCTGCTGCGGCCCCGGGCGTAATCTACGCCGAGGTGCCTATGCCTTCGTTCAATCACACCCGGGAAGACGGCTTCTACGATCCCTGTGCTCAATGCTGGGGCGAGATGTCCGAGGCAGACAAGATCGAATCCGTGTTGGGGATGTCCGACGACCCGTACGAGGACGGGCGCATCTTGGAGTGCCTTCAAGCAGCGGGGCACCCTCTGAGCGAGCCCATCAACGAGCTCCGCGCCAGATACCAAAACAGATGAAGGGCATCGTCACCGTCAAGCTCCCCGACCCCCGGTGGGGCGAGCCCACCATCGCACGGGTGATCCCCACGGAGACGGGTGGCCCGTGGGGCGCTTTGCACTTCCTCGTCGGGACGGATTGGGAGCCGCTGTTCTCGGTGATCCCGAAGCTGGTGCTCGACCAAGCCCTGCGCGGCCACGCCACCCCGTTGATGAAGGTGCTAGGACCACCACCCAAGGCGCTGGTCAAGAGACTCCCCGTGGTGGAGACACCCTGCGCCCAGCGACGCTCGTGCCTCAACGCCACCCCGAACTGCGTGCCGGGACCGAAGCTCCCCGACTGCTGGGAGCCCACCACGTTCACGGGCGAGGAGGCGACCCTCGTCAACCTTGTCGTGCGCTACTGGCGGGACGGCGTGGTGGTCGTGGTCGAGGAGCCCGACGCCAAAACGTGATCTCAGGTGGGTTGAGGGGGAGGCCCTAGTAGGGCCACCACCCGGCGACCTCTCGGTCCACCGAGTCTTTCATGTTCCTGTCGATCAACACCACCCGGTAAGCGTCGGTCTGCGCGCCGCGAAGGCCCGTGAGGATCTCAACGAGGGCGCGCTTCTGCTCCCCGTTCTGTTCCGGCGGGTACGTTTCGTTGCTCCAGCACCCGATGAACACCTGCGGTGCCGCGCCGACGCGACCGGGCACCTCCGCGAGAGCTCCCTTGGTGGGTAGGTCCAAGACGTAGGTGTCCCCGTAGCGGGGCACCCGGTTGCGAACCAAGGTCAGTGCTTCCATGCCCGACGCTACCGCCTCTTCGGGCGTAACGTCTCCCCGTGAAGACCCCCTACACCGACAAGCTCGTCCAAGCCCTGCTGGACAACGAGGCCCGCCATACCATGCCCGATGAGGAGCGTGAGCGGGTCATCCGTGAGGCGAAAGAACTGTGGGAAGCGGCGCAGAAGTCCATCCCGCTACAGGTCGCCAACCTGTTCGCCATCTCGTGGAGCCCGTGCGGCCCCGAGTTCTCCTGCCCCCGGTGCAAGGCGGGGATGGAGCGCACGACGGGTCTGATGCTGATGTCCCCGTGGGCGGGAAGCGTGCGGTGTACCCAGTGTGACTACCGTGACTCGGTGACGGGCTACCTTGGGCGGTCGATGATCCAAGTCGAGCCGTTGCCCGAGGGTGCCGTGCCCGTCTACATCGGGGAGCTCACCCAAGTCCAAGCCGACGAGGACGCGAAGGTTCATGCGGCCCTCGACGCCGTGGCCGTGAACGTCGGCGCAGCTTCGATCTGCGAGGCCGAGGACGAGAGGATACTGTTGGGGAAGAAGCGATGACGACCCGGCTGAACATCGTCCTGTGCGGCGGGTGCTACTACCTCTGGGAGCGACCGTTGTCGGACGAGATGCGCTGCGAACACTCCGACGCACCGGGGGACAACTTGGTCCCGCCCACCGGGCGAACGCCCGAGTGGTGCCCGAAGATGGGCACCGTGGAGACGGGTGCGGTAGTCACCCCGCCCCCGTCACCCATCGAGGAACGTGCGGCGAAATACCCGGTGAAGCGGCTTGATGTGCAACTCATCGACATTCCCGCAGAACCCGTCATTCAACAGATTCCCAATTTGGGGGCCAAGCTCGCGGAGCTTGAGTCTAGGGAATCGAAAATCCTCTACGTCGTGGAAGCCCTGCGATGGGGCGACCGGGAGCAGCATAGCTACGTCGTCGGGGTGTACGACACGCTGGACGAGGCGAAGGACGCCGCCGAGGCCGAGACGGTAGACCGGGGCGGGAAGTACACCTGTGAGGTGACGGCGCACCCGCTCAACGGCGGCACGGAGAAGGTATGACCCCGGATCAAGAGGTTGTTTATGAAGGCGTTCCATGAAGTTCTGGCCCCGCTGCTGGTGGGGTTCACGGTCACGAAGGTCGAGGCGGGCGAAGGGCGCGAAGGGGACCCCGCCCGTATCACCTGCCGCAAGGGCGACACCTTTCGCACGTTCGAGGTGTGGGGCGGCATCAACGGCCCGTGGGTGAGTCACGTCAAGGAGTCCCGTGCCGGGGCACCCGAGGCGTGGACCGACGTAGAGGGGATGTTCACGGACATCACCGATCACGTCGTCTACGCGGCCCCCGACACGGTGATCGAGGCCGTGGACGACCCCCGCACCCTGCGTTTGGGGTTTCGTTGCCGGGACACGGGCGCGGAGTGGTGGGTGAAGCTCGCCACCGTGAAGGCGTCGAAGTTCGCCCCCCGGTTCTCCACCATCGAAGGGCGTGAGTCCCTTGCCCAGTGTCTCACGGACGGCGGGCACGGGTTGTACGCCTTCGACACGAAGTGACAGGGGGAACCGACGGGTGCGCCGGAATAGCGAACCAGACGGCGAAGACCCCCCGACCGATTGATCGGTCACCGCAGAAGAGTGCGGGTAGGCCCCCGGGCGTAACAGTCACCATGAGAACGCAAACCAAGGCACTCCTCGAAGCCGCCCGCAATGAGAAGGACGTAGAGAACGCCTACCGGGGGGAGCTCACGCAGAGCGTTCCCTCGGTGGGCATCACGTCCCCCTACGGCACGGACGGCTATGCTCAGTGGGGCACCGTGCGGGCGCTGCTGGAGTTCAAGTACGACCGCAACCTCAAGGCCCGCACGGACCAGTGCGGGGTGTTGGGCCAGATGGTCTTGTACATCAAGAAGTTTGAGGCGTCGGGTCAGCCCCTTCCCAACGTCCTTTTCGTCGGAGACAAGAACGAGTGCTTCGCCTTGGACACCGCTGCGGTGCAACGGTTCCTCGCCCTCCCTATTGACTGGAAGGTGCCCCCATCGGCAGGTTCGCCCGACCTCACGCAAGCCTTGATTACCGGGCTGGACGTGTCGCCGTTCGTGTTCGACGTGGCGGACTGTGACTTCAAGGACGTGATCGCCAAGATTGAGATGCTCGCCAAGGGTGAGGTTCACCGCGTGCGGGCCACCCTGTCCAACATCGCAGCCATGTTTGCACAGTGGCAAGATCGCATCTTCCTCAAGACCTCGGGGCTGACCCCCGTGGAACAGGTGGACGTATTTCTTCGGTGCTTGTTCAAGCCCGACGACGTGTACCAACACCCCACCAACAAGAACCTGTTGGTCGTCGAGGGTCGCAAGATCCCCGTCAACGGGCACCAGTGGGAGAGCTTCACGGGGCACTTCGTCCGTGGATACAAGCCTAGCGAGGTCGAGGCGTTCTACGCGGCCAAGGACCGCCTCATGGAGGATGACGCCCGTAGGCGCTCTGGGGCGTTCTTTACCCCAACCTTGTGGGTAGACGAGGCCCACCGCATGGTTGAGGCTGAACTTGGCCCCAACTGGCGGGACGAGTGTGTGGTGTGGGACTGCGCCGCCGGTACGGGGAACCTCACCCGCGACTACACCTTCCGTGACCTGATTCTCTCGACCGTTGAGAAGGCCGACGTGGAGGTGATTCGCAGTCAGGGATACAACCCCGGCTGCACCCTCTTCACCTACGATTTCTTGAATGACGATTCCTCGCCGTTCTTCGCGGAAAAGAACGTGATCCCCGACGCCGTGGACGCCATGCTGCGTAGTGCCGCGAAGGCTGGCAAGCGGCTGGTTTTCTTCATCAACCCGCCGTATGGGACGGCGAACAACGCCGGGACCGAAGATGGGGACCACAAGGCGGGGATTGCCATCACTGCGGTCAACACGCAGATGAAGAAGGCCAAGATCGGGGCAAGCTCGCAGCAACTCTATGCCCAGTTCATGTACCGCTGTGCCAAGCTGGCCGAGGGCTACGGGTTCGCCCGTTCGACCGTGGCCCTGTTCAGTGGCGTCACGTTCATGTGCAGCGCGAGCTACAAGGGGTTCCGTGATTTCTGGTACGGGCGGTATGCCTATCGGTCGGGGATGCTCTTCCAAGCCTCGCACTTCGCGGACGTGTCTGGGGCGTGGGGCATCTCGTTTACCGTGTGGTCGGAAGGCAAAACGGACAGCACCGTCACCCTCCCCATCGCGTTGAAGGACGTGGCGGATTTCAACGTGAGTGCCACGGGAGTCAAGGCCATCTACAACAGCGACGGTCTGGCGGCGAGTGACTGGGTGCGGGAGCCCATCAAGGGACTCAAGGCGGTTGATGCCCCGCAGTTTTCGAGTGGTCTCAAGGTGAAGGAAGGTCCGGGTTGCCGTGGCACGATGGTCCACGGTGCGTTGGGCTATTTGACGACTGTGGGTAACAACCTGCAAAAATCTGATACCGATGTGTTCTTTACGTCGTCGTGCTCAAGCATGGCCCATGGGATCTCAGTCATGCCCGGCGAATCCTTCCGCCGCTGCACGGCCCTCTACGCGGCGAGAAAACTCGTGACTGATGCGTGGTCTATCCACACGGACGAGTACCTTGCGCCCACGGACACCGTGGACGCCTACCGTCAGTGGAACGATGACACCATCGTCTATGCCCTACTCCACGGGAAGAACAACTGCACCGCCATGAGGGACGTGCAGTACAAGGGCAAGGCGCATCGCATCAAAAACCACTGGTTCTGGCGCACCCGTGAGGAGTCCCGCGCTCTCTACGACCGCCCCGACACCCAAGGTTTGTACAGCGACGTGAGGGGCGAGACGGAGGACAGCTACCTCGCCACAATCATCGCGGGCCTCGACCTGTCACCCGAAGCCCGCGAGTGTCTTGCCCTGCTCGACACCTTGCTGGTGAGCACCCTCCCGCACCGGGAGAGCTTCGCTACGTCACGGCCCGAGCTTCACTTGGGGTGTCACGACGCTGGTGTGTATCAGTTGAAAACGCTGTTTCGCGACTACGACCCGGCGGGCTGGGCCGCACTTCAGGTAGCTTTCAAGGCTCTGTCAGATCGCCTTCGTCCGGGGGTGTACGGCTATGGATTCTTGCGGGCGTAACGTCCCGTGATGGACCTGTTCGACTTCCTCCAAGAGTCTACCGCCCTCAAGGTCGCGCCCAAGTCGTGGATGCAGGGGGGTGACTACACCCTCGCCCGTGCCACCAACGACACCCTCCCCGGCATCATCGACGATTGCATCGCCAGCGGTCGGTACGCCCTCGACCTTGAGACCACCGGGCTGAACTCCTGCGTCTACGACGGGGAGACGGTGTCGAAGATCGTCGGGTGCTGCCTGTCCCCGGACGGCAAACGCGGGTACTACATCCCGCTGCGTCACCGCACGGGCATCGAGCACAACGTGTCGTGGTCGTTGTGGAAGCGGGAGATGCTGCGGTTGGTGGCGAGCCCCTCCATCGCCGTGTTCCACAACGGCAAGTTCGACCAAGAGTTCCTCCAGAACTGCGGCGGCGAGCCCATCGGTGAGTGGGACGAGCCCAAGAAGTGGGACGACACCCTCATCCTCGCGTACCTGCGGGACACCCGGTCGAAAACCAAGGGTCTGAAGCACCTCTCCAAGACCGAACTCGGCATGGAGATGATCGAGCTCGATGAGCTTTTCCCCGAGGACAAGCGCAAGGGAGGGCTTGATTTCTCCGATCTCGACCCGTCTTGGGAGCCCGTGACGTGGTACGGCGCGTCGGACGCCATCTGCACTTGGAACCTGTACCAGAAGCTCGCCCCCGAGGTTCTGGAGCCCAGCATGGGCGTGGTGGGTCAGAACGTGGTGTACGCCATTGAGAAGTTGTGCGTGGCGAGCACCCGCTGGATGGAGCGCGCCCGCATCCTCACCGACCAGAACAAGGCCAAGGAGCTCATCCGCATCGGTCAGCGTGAGTGGATCGCGGCACTGGAGGAGGTGTACGAGAGCTCATCCTCCCTCGTGGGCCGGGACATCCGCCCGGGGTATTACCGGGTGCTCCGGGGCTCCGTGGAGGGGCTGGAGTCTCTGCGTTTCGACCCCGAGGTGGTGACCCCGAGCTACACCGACCGGATCGACACGGCGCGGACTGCTGCCACCAAGGCGAAGCTCGACCCCATGAAGGAGAAGGGCAAGATCGCCACGGTCACCAAGCGGGTGGCTTCGATCACCACCAAGGGGGTGTCCGAGGACGTGGAGTTCCCGGTGGTGTACGACGTTCTGTCCGCCCAGCAACTCGGCAAGCTCCTCCGCGAGTGCAAGGTGCCGGGTCTCACGGCCACCGAGAAGTCGGGGCAGGTTGACACGAGCAAGGACACGCTGGAGGAGGTGCTGGAGAAGGTGGGCGACAAATTCCCCTTCGCGGGCAAGATCAAGCGGTTCCGCGAGGTGAGCAAGGCCCTCTCGACGTACCTTCTGCCCATCATCGAGGACGCCCACACGGACGGCACGCTGAGAGCCTACTTCAACGCGCACAGCATCGAGACGGGACGCTTCAACGCCCCATCGAGCAAGGACCCCAAGGTGGACGGCGGCACCCGATTCCCGTTCCACGGGACGCCCGCCACCTACGACCCGAACCGTCCCGCGTGTCTCGCGCGCGTGCGGGAGTGCATCATCGCCCGACCGGGCAAGGTGCTCACCGCCATCGACTTCAGCGGCGTCGAGCTCCGCATCGTGACCAACCTGTCGGGCGAGGGCAAGTGGCTGCGGGAGTTCTTTCACTGCTCCGGTTGCGACCGGATGTTCCCGATGGGGACGGCGGAAGACCCCATCCCCGTGGCCCCGCCCCCCTACTGCCCGGACTGCGGGAGCGACAAGATCGGTGACCTCCACACCCTCACGGCCCTCGCCGTCTACGGCGAGGATGCCCCGAAGCGGCCCGAGTGGAAGCAACTCCGTGGTTTCGCCAAGGCGTGTAACTTCGCCCTGTGCTACGGCGGCGGCGGGAACGCCGTGGTGACCGCTGTGGGCTGCGACAAGAACGAGGGCTGGCGGATCAAGGAGCAGTTTGACAAGACCTACGGCACCTTGTCGGGCTGGTGGAAGACCCAAGCCCTGTACGCCAAGAAGCACAAGTTCGTGACCACGGCTTTCGGGCGGCGGTACCCCCTTCCCGACATCGACCACGAGCTTGGGGGGTTCCGCGCCAAGGCCGAGCGTAACGCCGTGAACGGCCCGGTGCAGGGTACGTCCGCCGACATCACCAAGATCGCGATGGGGCTCATCTACAAGGACTGCAAGCAGCGCGGCTGGCTGGAGAAAGTGCATATGCTCATCACCATGCACGACGAACTGGTGTTTGAGATCGACAAGGACATTCTGGAGGAGGCCATCGACCTGTTCGTCGGCATCATGTGCCGGAACCCCCTCCTCCAGCGGTTGGGCTGGGCCGTCCCCCTCACGTCCGACGTGGAGATGGGGCCTGATTGGACCGTGCCGTGGGACCTCAAGAAGATCCGCAAGAAGGGCGAGTGCCCGCCCGAGCTCGACGGGTGCTTCAAGGGCATCGGCCCGAAGGTGGACAAGCCCAAGGCCCAACCCACCGAAAAGGCAGTGGAAACCCCCACGGTCATGCACAAGGTAAAGAGTTTTTCGTTAGGTGAGGTCGAGGCACTGGCGCAGAAGATTGCGGCGGGGGCGAGCGCGCCCACGGCGCGTGTCAAGGTGCTGGGGCCGAACGACGAGGACCTCACGGCGGTGGTCTCAACGGTCTGGGGCGGGAAGCTGCCGATGGTAGGAGGAACCCTGTGAGCGACGTGGAAGCCCGGTTCGACGAGATCGAGCGACGGATTGAGAACTTGGTCGAAGTGTGCGCGGCGGTGGCCGACGACACGCTACGGGTGTGCTTCGTGATGGACGAGCTCACCCGTGCGGGCCAACTCCCCACGCTCCCGTGGGAGGTGGCCACGATGCTGGTGGAGCTCCACCATGCCATGCTGGCGGCGAAGGAGAACCTCACCGAGAGCGGTGGTGAGAGCGCCGCGCAGAAGGTCGAGGCCCTCAAGGCCGAGGTGAAGCGTCTGCGGGCGCAGTACCAAACGTCCGTGAGGCTGGGGGTTGCTCATGAAACCTGACTTGCTGAACGAGTGCAACGACCAGCGCATCCCGCCGCGAGAGTTCAAGGAGACCTTCTGCAAGCGGTGCCGGAATCAGAACTGCGTCAACGCCGGGTGGTCGAGCTCCTCGTTTGAGGAGCGGGTCCGCACGCAGGTGGGTCGGCTTCTCACCCACCCCCTACAAGCTCAACCCGACGACCCCCGGTTCGACCATGTCCGCGCGATGCACTTCGTGGAGATCGCTGCGGCACTGTCCATCGCGCGCCGTGCCGACCCGTGGGTTGGGCCGGGGGTCCATCTCGCGGAGCCCGACCCGGAGACGGCGAAGTCACAGGTGGTGGAAGACGCCGTGTCGAAGCTGGCCGAGGCGCGCGGTAGGCGACTCCCCACGGTCATCGCCATCCAAGAAGAAGTGTCCGTGGAGGAGCCCCCCGTGGAGGATGTCCCGCCCCTGCCTCCACGCCCTTCCGTCCCCAAGCCCCTGCCCGTGGCGCTGGGCATCAACACGGACTTCCCCGAGGAGGGGGTGATGATCGGTGGGGGTTCACCCAAGGTGAGTGCCCCTGTGTCCGAGGATACATGGGCTCCGAAGCCCAAGGTGAACGTCGTGCCCCGAGGGGCCAAGATCAAGATGGGAGGGTGACATGAGCCATTTCGTACTGACCCCGTTGACCCAAGCCCGAGCCCGAGACGCCCGTGCGGTGCTCCTCGTGCCCGAGACCGAGTACCCCCTCGCCCTCAAGGTGCTGGCGAGCGTGTACGAGCAGAATGCGGGGCGCACGGCGCGGATGCCCAACGGTCGCCTCGTGACGATCCTCCCGGCCTCTGCGTCACCCGACGTAATGACAGAGAGCTTTGACCTGTACTTGTCGGGGTGGAGGGCTGCGACGCGAGCGGATGAAGGCGCGCTCAAGGCGTGGCTGGCGAAGGCGTCGAAGGTCTACACCGAGATCAGTTGACCTCGTCGATGAGTGCGCGTTCAAACAACCGTTGGCACTCAGCACTCTCCAGCACGAACTTGAGATAGCGCACCTTCCGAATGGAGATGACGTACTCTTCGCTCTCCTCATCGTCGCACGCCACCAAGAACTCGACCTCGCCATCGGCGCGTAGAACCACCGACACGTCGCCTTCGTAGAGCTCAAGATTCCCCATGTCCACGGGATCTTCGTCGTCGTTCATACCCTAGAAGGCCAATAGGTACTGTAGGGCATGGCCAACTGGTGGTTTGACAACCAAGGTCGGAACAATCTCGCAGGGATACCGGGAGATCCCGACAACCCTGCGGTGCTGCCCGATTACGTCATCATCGACCTTCTGATCAACATCCCCATCGCCAAGCACGACTTCTTGGCGGTGGTGCCGACGATGACCCCTGCCGAGCAGACCCGTCTCAACGGGATCGTGGCGAGGAACCCCATCACCCTCCAGCCGTTCCCGTTCAACGACCAGCGCCAAGAGGACGTGTTCATGGCTTCTCAGAACCGCCCCGGCATCCACGACCCGAACCGGAGAAACCGTAAGTGAGGCTGTTGCTCGCTCTGTGTCTCACGGGGTGCGGCGTGGTGCTCCGCGACCGGGACACCTATCTCACCGAGGTGACCTTCGCTGACCGCATGGTGCGGGAGGGGGCACCCGCTACGCGGGACATTGTTGTACATCGCTGCACCTGCGCGAACGGAGTTTGGCGGTCCAACAGCCCGTGGGCGACGGACCTCCTATGCCAAGGCTACGCGGATTGGTGGACCGTGTACGCCGTGCGGTGGGCGTGGCATCGAGACATGATGCTGTACAACGGGCGATTGCTGGAAACCCGCCCGCCCTCAACCCCTGTGCTTCCCCCGAGAAGCTGCGAGCTACCCGATGACCGACCCGAGTGATCGTGCCCTCGTTCCGTTGCTGTCCCTTCGTGACCAGTTTCCCAGCGGGTGGGAGCGTTCCCTCGTGGAAATCTCCATGCGCGCCTTGCGCGACCGAGGGGTGGAGGGGGTGAGGATTCTTCAGACTCTCGTCGATTCAACCCGCACCGGACACACCGGGCACATGGACACGGCACAGTTGGTTGAGGCGGTAGGTCGCACGTTGCCCCTGCGGGACGCGAGCGACTTCTTGGCGATTCTCCAGAACGCCGAGGCGGACCGTCTAGACCGCGCGAGGGACCTACTGCGGCGGGTGCTCGCTCTCGCAACGGTGGCGGCAGGGGAACTTCTGAGGGTCGCGTTGGGAGGCAAGCTGTGAAGGGCACCGTGCGGCGTTATCTCCCCGAGAAGCGGTACGGGTTCATCCTCTCCGAGGCGGGCGACGTGGAGGTGTTCTTTCACCTGTCGGTGTTTTCCGGCCCGACCACTGTCCCCCCTCTCACGGGCGAAGAAGTCGAGTACGAACTGGGCGAGGGCACTCGCGCCAGCGTCGTCATGCGTTGCAACGCCCCCCTGCACCTTGAGGGAGCGGTGGCGTCCTACGACCCCGTGCGAGGCTACGGGTTCATCACCACCGACCGTGGGGGCTACTACCTCCACAAGTCCGAGGTGATCGGGGGAGGGATTCCCGCCGTGGGTTCAGCGGTACACTTCTACGCCACGGACACCACCGTGGCTGGGAAGAAACCTCGCGCCTGTTACGTCACGGTGTTCCAATGAGTGACCAAAACACTTTCGGTGGCAAGAACCCCCACAGCCTGTATGTCCCCATGTCAGAGACCGAGCAGGAGCTCGTCTCTCGATTGGTGGAGTCGGGCGACCTGATCGTGAAGGTCCACGGCTGGGGGGTGGTCCCGAACCCCACGGTCACGGTGGGTGATCTCCAAGTCATCATCCCGCTCACCCTCAAGTTCGACCGCCCGGAGATCCCCATCCCGGTCCACCACTTCGATCTGGAACTTCTCACGGGGTCAGGTATCTCTCTGTACCGGGAGAAGCAGCCCTGCGAGTACGGCGGTCAACCGTTGTCCGTGGGCAGCGGGACGGTGATCCAGATGGTCTGGCACATCGGCATCCGTGCGATGGACCCCAAGCTGGTCAAGATGCTCATGCCGGGGGTGGTGGGGCTCACCTCCCGGCGCTTCGACCGCGACACGGGGGACCTCACCCTCACGGGGAATATGTCCCTCGACGCCGCCCAGAAGAAGCTCATCGAGCTCGTCGCCAAGGGCGAGGAGAACCTCCGCGCCGAGCGGGACGCCAAGGTCGGCTCGTAGTAACCGTTCTATCGCCCGCGCGCGGTGATGGACCGCTTCACTGCCGCCGACGACAACGATCCCACGAATCCCGAGCTCTGGGAGAAGTGCAAGGCGAAGGCGAAGGAACGCTACACCAAGTGGCCCAGTGCCTACGCGGTCGGGCACGCCCTCAAGCTCTACAAGGACGAGGGCGGCGGTTGGCGGGCGAAGAAGTCCGCCGGGGAGGAGACCAAGATCGACCCGGCATGGGTCAAGGGTATCCGTGCGTGGGTCAAGAAGACCTTTGCGCCCAAGCCACGGTACGCCTCACTCGACGACCTCATCGCGCACTTCAAGTCCCTGCGGGACCGGGAGCTAGAGCGCCTGTGGGAGCACATGGCCTACACGAAGGGCTTGCTGCCCCGTGGAATGGACCCGTCCAGCGTCTTTGAGGCGATTCGACTCAAAGTCCGTGATGAGCTCAAGGAAGCGAGGTACCTTCTCGACGAAGACCTCGGGAAGTTCCAGCACGTCCGGGATGCAATGACCCCCGGCACGCACACCTACACGATGGACGGGCAGAATATACTGGGCTTCTACCAGCGGGTGAACCCTGACGACCCGTTCGCCGCTGCGCTGAAGGGGTACGAGGACTACGCCCGGGAGGCACTCGCCAAGGTCGAGGACATCCTTTCGGGCAAACTCCTGCGGGCGATCACCACATTTCTCAGCAAATACTCGGGGGGCTCGTCCTACGATCCCGACGAGATCCTGCTGGAGTTCGACATCGGGAAGGTCAAGCTGGTGTACGACGGCGAGCCCGACCGTAACCTCATCACCCGCCCCGACCCCGGTGACCCCCGGGGTCTGTCTGACTACATCCCCTACTTCCAGAAGGCCAAGGCGCTGCTCGACCAGAAGGGCTTTGGCGACCTCTGGTATGGCCCGATCTTCGTCGGGTGCCCGAAGTGCGGTGGTGAGAACCCGCTGGGCAAGCACTTCGGAGTGGGGGCGCACTACGTCATCGGCCCCGACCACGTCGTGGTGTTCTTGTTGCCCAAGCCCTTCTTGGTCGAGCTCCTCATCCATGAGCTAGGGCACCGCTACTACTTCAAGTTCATGGACGCGGGCGACCGCGCTCGGTTCGACAGCTTCTACAAAGAAGTCGCCGCCGTGTCGGAGTACGGGGGGACCGCCACGGAGGAGGATTTCGCGGAGGTGTTCGCGCACTTCGTTCTGGGCCGGGACATGACCCGCGATCAGATCGAGCGGTTCAAGGCGTTCCTCGCCAAGAAGGACCGTGGGCGCTTCGCAAGCGCCGCCCGTGTTGCGTCCCGCTACCTGTCCGCCAAGGGAAAGGCCAAAAAAGACGTAGGTCACGGGGGCCTAGACGAGTGGTTCAGCGGCCACGGTCAGGGCAAGGGCAAATCACCCGGTGAGGCCCAGTGGGGAGATTGGGTGGCGATCTCGCCCGTGAAGCGCACGATCACCCGCGAGGACGGGACCAAGAAGACCTACGAGCCCGGTGACATCATCGGGCCGTGCGGCGACCTCACGGACGACCCGAACTGGAAAGACCTCACCCGGGGCGGGAAGACCCCCTTCAAGTGCATGGCCCGACCCAAGGCCCACGACATGGCTAAGGGCGAGCGCGCCGAGAAGGCCCGAGAGAAGATGAGGGTGCAGGAGAAGGCACCGAAGGGCAAGAAGCCCGTGTTCACCCCCACGTTCAAGGACGAGGAGTAGGAGGTTTCCCGCCTATCGCGGCGTCTCTAGCTAGGTAGGTCGGCCCTGTCCGGGGTTGTGCCCCGGCCAAGCGTGAGCTTTCGACCGGGCGTTAGGTCGCCTATCCCTCAACAACCGTAGGAGAACTTCATGCCCATCTTCGCAGCAGTCGGAGCGACCGAACAGACGGCGCTCAACCAAGTCGGCGCGGCCCCGAACCGCTCTGTCCCCACCATCGTGTGGGCTCCCTTCAGCGATCCCCTCCCCACCGGGGCGGTGGCGACGTGGGGCGAGGCCGTGGCGGCGGTGCAATCAAGCTCCGCACCCGAGACCAGCATCTACATCTTCAACCCGGAGCAGGAAGACATCTACCTCCCACCGGGTGAGTGGCACCTCAACAACACCACCATCGTGGGCGTGTCCTACGGCTGGGACGACTACGACTACAGCTTCCGCCCCTACCAGTACCTTCAGTACCTTGAAGCGGACGGCGGCTACGAGTGGCCGTGCCACATCTACGGGTGCGCGGGCCTCAAGAACATTTTCTTCCGCGGGCAAGGAAGCGGGACGGCGACGTACACAACGTCCGCCTTCACGATGCCCAACGTGGGCGATACCGCCACCGTGACCGTGGACAACTTCGTCAACGGCTTCGTCGCGGGCGTGCTCGTCATCATCGACAACGCGGGCGCGTTCGAGATCGACTCGGTGTCCGCCGAGACTTCGACCCTCACGATTCGCAATCTGGGCTGGGACGGGAACGCCGCGCCCGGTGACCCGATTAGCGACGAGCAGGACGTGACCCTCGACACGTCGGTGTTCCAGTGCCGCACCTACGAGGGCACGGACACGACCTTCACGCTCGACAACTGTGACTTCCGCTTCGGCAACTACGAGTTTGGTAGCTTCGCGGTTTACGCGAACGCCACCCTGTACCTGCGTCTGAAGAACGGCACGTCGATCCGCTGGTACGCCTTCCTCGTGTTTGGCAGCGCCGTCGTGCAGACGGACGGGTCGCCCTGCTGGATCGGCAACGACACGTTCTTCGGCCCCGGCTACCTCGCCACGTTCCCGGCCCCCGGCACCTACGTCCGTGAGAACCAAGATGTGGGGGAGTGGGACCAGTACCAGAGCTTCACCACCTACTACCCGGACAACTCGTCGGATTGGGGCGGCAGCACCCAGATGAGCGTCCACGAAGCCCTCGACCGCCTCGCCGCCGCGTGTGTCGCGGGCGGGCACACCCCCTGATCCAAGGAGACCCCCGACCATGACTACCCGCACCCCCCGTGAGAAGGCCACCCCGTTCGTCTATGTGATGGGCGACGCCGCCAAGACCCCCGTGGACCCCAAGACCCAGCCCGTGGGCACCGTTCTGGTGTTCGTGTCGGAGTGGGGACAGGAGACCCCGGCGGTCAAGGGCAAGACCGTCACGAAGGATCAAGCCGCGCGCGACGCGAGCCTCGCCGCCGCGAAGGCCAAGCCCGCTGGCTACGAAGGCTGATCCCCCGCCCGTTCCATGCGGGCGTAACTCCCCGCATGGAACGACCGCACCCCGCCGACGACCCCGCCCTTGAACCCATCAGGGCTGCGATCCGCAAACTCCCCCCGTATCCGTTCGCCGTCAACGGCGATTCGGTGATGACCGACTACACCGCCGGGTTGAAGGCGTGCGAGACGCCCGAAGCCCTGCGCGAGTTCGTCGCCCGCTGGGCACCCCTGTGGACGATCAATTTCCGTGAGCCGGATGTCACCTCCGTTGAAGAACAGTCCCTCGCGGAAGGCACCTTCGACGAGGGCGAAGTGTTTGCGGCGATGGCCACCCTTCGACAAGAGGCCAGCACCGACGAAGCTAGAAACGAGCTCGACCGTCTGATGCAGGACAGCCTTCCGCACCGCACGGCGATGAACGCCCTCATGCCCCGCGCCATGATTGAGATGACCATCGTCGCGAATCACTTCGGTGCGCCCGTGAACGTGGCTTGGATTCAGGCTTCGGGCCTCGTCGAGCTCTTCTAACGACCCCCCGCCCTTAACCGTTCTATCACCCTGCGCCCGTAGGACCAACCCCCCTATGGACAGACTCGCTTGCGTCATTGCTGCTGGTGTGTGGGACGGGAAGAGGGCTCTCCTCAAGAACCGTGACCGCAAGTACACCCCACGAGTCACCCTCGTCCGCGAGCTCCTCGACGGCGTCGAGGTCGCGTATATGCGCGACAACGTCACGGGGTGGTGCGAGGGGTTGAACGAGCACGGGATCGGGATCGCCAACGCGGCGCTCGCCGTGGGCCTCGATGAGGCCGAAGGCACCGCCACGGCTGTCGAGGACAAGAAGGGCAAGAAGGGCAAGGCGCTCGACGGTGCCCGCATCCTCAAGGCCCTCTCGTGCCGCACCGTGCAGGACGCCATTGACTCCCTGTGCTCCCACCTTGGGGGGCTGGAAGGGCACTCGTTCGTGAGTGACCCGAACCGGGCGTTCTCGGTCGAGCTCATCAACGGGGACTGCGTCACCAAGCCCTTGGAGGGCAGTGAGATCCATGTCCGCACCAACCACGGGCGCGACACGGGCGGGACGGGCTACACGGACGGCGAGGGGTATCTCTCGTCCGCCGCCCGCAAGGAGAAGTCCACCCAGATCCTCCGTCAGAGCAAGACGCCCACGGACCTTGGCCCGGACCTCATGCGGAACCGCTCCGAAGGGCCGCGCACCCACAACGACCCGGTGCGAGACACGGACTCGATGGCGACCACCTCCCAGATGGTGATGAACCTCACCGACCGGGAGTTGGATTTCTACGTCATCCCCGGCAAGATGGACTACGAGGGGCTGGAGGACCGTCTGCCCAAGGACTACTCGCCCAAGATCACGGTGAGGGCGTTTAGCTACCGCAACGGAGGCAAAGAGCTCGTGGAACTGTCACCCAAGACCGGACAGGTCAGGAAGTCCGTGGACCCGGTGAAGCTCGCTTCCCGGTACCTGATGGCATCCTCGGCACACGCCAAGTCCATCGCGTTGATGAGTTTTCTGTCTGAGGTGGCCCGTGACGCTGGCGTCGCCCGACACGTCTACGTCGTCGGCGGTGCCGTGCGGAACTTCATCCTCGGTGTGCCCATCAAGGACATCGACGTGGTGGTGGACTCCGTGTCGGCGGGCCGGGATTCAGAGTGGTTCGCCCGAAAGGTGGTGGACGCCATCCCTGTCCCGACGAACCTCGCGACCAACCAGTACGGGGTGGTGATCCTCACCGTGAAGGGGGAGTGGCTGCTCGACGGGATCAACCTGAAGGGCGAGGTGATCGAGATCGCCAACGCCCGCAAGGAGTCCTACGAGGGTGCGGGGGGCAAAGGCAAGGGATACAAGCCCACGGACGTGTCCCCCGCGACCATTGAAGAGGATGTGTTCCGCCGAGAGTTCACGTTCAACACCCTGCTGTGGCGGATGCATGACCTCGCCAACGGCCCTGACAAGGCCGAAGTGATTGACCTCACGGGGCTGGGTCGTCAGCACCTTGAGCAGAAGCTCATCTCGACGCCCGTGGACCCCGACAAGACCTTCAGCGACGACCCGACTCGGATGCTCCGGGTCTTGAAGTTCTTGCTGCGGTATGACTTGACCATCTCGCCCGATGCTATGGCCTCTGTGAGGCGCAACGCCGCGAAGCTCAAGAATATGCCGTGGGAAGCTGTCGGGAACATCCTCGTCGGGGACATCCTCAAGTCACCCAAGGCGACGATGGGCCTCAAAGTGATGCGTTCCCTTGGCCTACTCGACGTGATCGTCGAGATGGTGCAAGAGAACCCCCCGTTCGCGGCATACCTCACCAAGCAACTGGCGAACGGCAACCATACGGTCGAGCTCTTGTTGGAGCTTGCCGACATCGGGATCGCGGGGAGGGTGCTGGACTTTTTGACGCCGAACGAGCGCGAGCAGTTCAAGCAGAACACCAGCGGATGGTCCAGTGACGAGGCAAGGAAGTACCTTGAAGCCCTGCGGAAACCCGCAGTGGACAACATGGCGCTCATTCAAGAGTTCTCGTTGACGGGCAGGGCTCGCGCGAGCCTTGTCCCCATTGCTCGCGAGTTCCTCCTGTCGGACCCGAACTTGGCCGACCAAGACGTGAAACTCAACGACCGCGTGCGAGAGAGGCTCCGCGCATCCCCCGTCCGTGTCGCCCAACGGTTCGCTCGTCTACACGCACACGTTCACCACGGGTTCGACGGGCGGTGGCAGCGCGCACGCCAATATGCAGCCGTGGCTCGCCGTGAACTTCATCATCAAGACGTGACCATGAACCACCGCCGCACCCGAACCGCCGACGTGCCCAAGAAGTACGAGCACATCGACTTCAAGCCCCCGCAGTCGGTGGCCGACGCAGCGGAAAAGGGCTTGGAGTACCGTGAGAAAGCCAGCCCGTCGAACAAGGGCGGGCTCACCCCGGCGGAAGCTGCCGAGCAGGGCATCGGGAGCGGCGTGCAGCGGGCGGTGAACCTCAAGAACCGGGACAACATCTCGCCCGACACCATCAAGCAGATGACCGCGTTCTTCTCGCGCCACGAGAAGAACAAGGGCGTCGCCCCGGAGAACAAGGGTGAGCCGTGGAACGACAAGGGCAACGTGTCGTGGCTGATCTGGGGTGGTGACCCCGGACGAGCGTGGGCCGAGAAGGTGAAGGGTCAGATGGAAGCCGCCGACGAGAAGGCCAAGAAGACCGCCGACCTGTCACCACCGCTGGGGCTCAACGGTGGCCCGTGCAAGGTGGTGGACCGGATCAACCGCGCGATCCGCAACCCCGCTCTGCGGGAGAAGCTCACCGACGACGCCGAGACGGGTGATCTGTCCAACCCGGACGCCCGGAAGGTCTACCCGCTGACCACTGAGAGCGGGTCGGGCTTCAAGAGCTTCACCATCCTCCCCCACGCCCAGTTCCGCATGGACTACCGATCCGTGACGGTCAAGGACGTGGAGGCTGCGCTGAACTCGTTCATCGTCTACGCGCAGGGGCTCCAGAAGGTGAACCCCGACCAGTACGAAGCCCTGCTCTCCCAAGAGAAGATTGAGTGGGTGGACCCCAAGACCCGGCTGAAAGTGGTGTTCGCCACCGACGCAGGGCGCATCGAGATCGTCACCGTGTTCTGGAAGGGTCGCCAAGACCCCCCTCCGACTGTCTGTGAGGTACCCGTGAGAAGTGCATCTGTTCGCCGTGTCGTGTCCCAGCACCTCGATGCCATCGACCCCGTGGCCACGATCACGGGCGAACTGGAGACGCTGGAGGCACTGGCGTCGGACATCCAAGCGGTGCTGGACACCTACGCGGAGACGGTGCCCATGCCCGTGGTGGGGCGCATCGCGGCGCTCACCCTGCACTCGCAGACGGAGGTGTTCGCCAAGTCTGAGCATGGGATGCGACACGCCGAGCGGGTGATCGCCCACTGCCGCACCTACCTCACCGAGCACCCAAGTGACGCCACCATCAGCGCGGCGCTTCGGGATGCCCAGATGCTCTACGAGCGGTTTGAGGCGTTCCGGGCACAGGCGCGGGAGGTTCTCTCGGCCCTCTCGCAGAAGATCATGCCCAAGGATCTCCGACTGATCTCCAGCGCGGCGGTGGACGAGGTGCGGGCGGGGATGCGCTTCCCCAACTCCCTGTCGATCACCGTCCACCCGCACTTCGTCCCCTGCAAGGTGGGCGACCGCACCGTGGACGGGATGGCCTTCAGCGTGTACCTCACCGTCTACCCCCAGCCCAAGGACAACGCGCAGGGGGCTCCCGAGTACCAGCAGTTCTTGCTGTCCCAATGCACCCTCGGTGACACCAGTGTCTACCTCACGGTGATCGACCGCACGAACGAAGAGTCCCCCACCAAGCCCGTGAAGGTCACGGAGGGGGCGTCCGCCGCCAAGAAGATCCTCGCCTCCCTCAAGGGCTGGTCGGGCCTCGTTTGACCGACTGTTCACCACACCCCGTAAGAAAAGGTTCCATCCCAATGAGCGATCAAGCACTCCGTTCCAAGATCATCCGGCTGGCTCACACCAACCCGGAGCTCCGTTCGCACCTCATGCCCCTCCTCACCAAGACGGCGGGACCGATGGTCTTCGAGTCGGTCGATTCGAGCAAGTCGGATTACGGGGCGGCGAAGGAAGCCATGAACGACGCCATCGCCTACCTGCGGATGGCTGAAGAAAACGCGCGCCTTGCGTTCGCCCACGTCCTCGACGGGGCCGAACAGAACCCCGGGCAGGGTCATGACTTCTTGGTCAAGATCCTTGACAAGGTCCAACACAGCCTGATGGACTGCCGTCGCTCGCAGAGCCGTCCGATGCAAGAAGCCTTTGAGGCTCTGACGAAACTCGCCCGCTAACGACTAGCGCGGGCGCTTCATCCAGCACGGTAGGCACGCCGGGACGTACTCACCGCCACCGCCCACCAGCACCGCGCCGTCCTTCCGCACCCTGCACATCGTCCGGGTCGCCTCCGCACCGCACGCGCAGATCGCCGTGAGCTTCTCGACCCGGTCCGCGAGGCACATCAGGTGCCCCATCGGGCCGAAGGGTCCGCCCTCGCTGGTGAGGTCGAGCCCCGCCGCGACGACGTGAACACCCCGCTCGACGAGCTTCCCGACCCACAGCGGGAGGTCGATGTCGAAGAACTGGGCTTCTTCGATCACCATCAGGTCGGGCGCGGGCGTGGGCATCGCCCGGTACAGGTCCGACGACGTGGCCACCGTTCTCGGCGTCACTCCCAGCGATTCAAGGGTGAGCCCGGAGTGGGTGACGACTTGTCCCTTGCTGCGGGTGTCCACCGTGGGCACGACCACATCCACGCGCTTTTTGGAGCGCAGGGCGCGTGAGACGTAGCGGTAGAGGGTGGTGGACTTCTCTGCGAACATGGGTCCGCAAATCACGGTCAAAGTCATCGGTTCTCCTCTGCGATGCTACCCCCTCGTGAAGACGGTTACAGAGCGTCTATCGTCCCCGTAGGGTATGCAGGACGAGGAGCCTGACCAAGAGGATCGCTGGGAATCCCTCGTCGAAGACCCCTGCGAGCACAAGTGGCTGCGGATCACTCCCAAGGGCATCCGTTGCTACCTCTGTGACCGGGACATGGGCAGGGTGCTCTACGACTACTTCCGACGCGACTGACGGAAGCCCAGCCAAGCCCTGACGCCGACCCCCGTGGATTTCTCTGTGGGAGCCCACGAGATGCGTGGGCACACGCAAGTGCCGCCCCACCCCACGCAGCCCTTGAGGGCACACCGGGGAGGCCCCTTGGGCTTCCTCTTCACCCGCACCCGCGCCTCACGATCTCTTCGGCCTCCGCGAGGTTGGCCTTGGCGATCTTCCAGACCTTCTCGGCGGCGAACCACCGGGCACCAATCGCCTTGAGGAGGCCCCGCACCTCGTAGGTGCGCCCACGGATCGGCACCATCTCCTCAGCGGGCTTCGCGCCGTTGAGGGCCTTGGTCTCGTCGGCGCTCATGTACAGCACCTTGCCGTACAGTGTCCGTGGCGCTGTACCCCCCACACGGTTGGCGTAGAACCGGGTGGCCCGGTGGTTGGGGGCCGTGTCGCCCACGAGAGGGGGGTCGAGAACCCACCACGATGAGCCATCCGGGGCTCCGTGTGCAACGACCCCAAGCGCGCCCAGAACGGTCTGGGCCTCCGTGGAGTTGCCGGGGGCGGGGACCTCAAGGAGCTCCCCCTCTGTCGGGATGATGGTGGCCATCGTAAAACCTCAACGGAGCCAAGGGTGCTCCTGTAACCGATTACGCTCGCGTAGGGTGATGAGATGGACCTGACGGACAAAGAGGAGCTAAACCTCCGCACCCGTGCCAACCTCGGACGCAGCTACTTGGGCGTCCCTGCCTTTTTCTTGGCCATGATCGGAGCAACCGTGGCGCTCGTTGCCCCCGTCGCTCACGAGCCCGACAAGGCCGTCTACGGGGTGTACACCTTGGGAGCGGCCTTCGCCCTCTACCTCTTCGGTGAGGTGGTGAACTTCCGGCGGGCGCGAGCTCGGGCCATCGTGCAGATGCTCGACCGGGAGCGAGCCTTCAGTTCGTCTATCCCCCCGCTAGAGTAGGGAACGAATGCGAAAAGCAGCACAGGCACGTCCCCGTCGAACGAACACTCCTGAAACCAAGGAGAAGATGCGCCCGTCTGCAATCGAGGCTCATCGTCTTCGTCGTGAGAAAACATCAACAACTTCGGAGGTTAGGCCATGAGTTTCGGATGGACAGGATTTTTCCGAGCCGGGGCCTATCGTGAGTTCCGACGCTTCATCCTCAACCAGCGTCAGGACGTGATGGCGCGGGTCACGACGATCAACGCGGAGCTCGCCCGCATTGGAGAAATCCGCATCCTCTACGAGCGAAACGCCAGCAATCCCAACGCGATGACGGAGCGCCGCATCGGGCTGGATGTCACCCCCAACACCAGCATCGAGAAGCTCCTCCGCGCGTACATCGCGATGGGGGGTAACCCCTTCGACATCTCCATGTTCCTGACGCCCAACGCGGTGCAGGTGGTCGAGGACGCGACGGAGCAGTCGCAGACGGACCTCGACAACCCACAGGCGACCCCGGCCAGCAACGTCCAAGAGACGCAGCCTTACGGTGGCATCGCGAGCGCCGGGAGCACGGACCCCATGACGGGCGGCATCTACATCGGCGGGTGGCTCCCCCTGTGGCGGTACCCCCCACGGAGATTTGGCAACGCCGTGAGCTACACCCAGCAGTCGGCGGACATGACCCGGACGGTCCACGCCATGCGCGGGTGGGTCACCCAAGAAATCCGAACGCTGCGGAACGACTTGGAGGCCCGGATCATCAAGCTCTGCGACCTCCGCGAGCAACTCACCATCGAGCGCGACGAGCTCCTCCCCCAAGCCGTGGGAGGGGCTGTGCCGGGGTTGCAGTGGACGGACAACGGCGAGTACGCGATCACGCACAACGTCTCGGCCATCGTGGACCAGATCGACACGGCGTTCTACCCGGACACCTTGAACGACGGGTCGCGGGACTTCAGTCGCCCGCGCCAGACGGGTCCGAACCCGGCGCAGCCCATGCTCCTCGACGACGCCCCCAACGGCGAGGAGGCGTGGACGGCCATTGGTTGAAGCGGTTTCCCCGCTATCGCGACCACACGGTGAACCATGTCGCGCGACGTACAGCTTGCCTTCACTTGTAGCCACGTCATCGGTGAGGAGAGGGTCTCTCTCGGCACCGACCGACGCACGCTGTACACGGCCAAGCCCATCTCTGGACCGACGCTGGTGCAAGTCCGCGTCAACGACGACGCCATTGTCTCCCCCTTCACGGGGCTGGTGACCCCGGCGACGATGCGGTCCTACCGCCGCGAGCCCTACAAGATCACGACGGCTACCCGCACGCTGGTGCTCACCACGGGGGCGGGCGCGGCGACGGTGAACTTCTCGTCGGGCTACCTGTCGGCGGCGCAGGTGTCTGCCACCCTCACCGCAGCAGTGAGGGGGCTCGTGGTGGTGTCCTCCCCCAACGGGTACATCACCCTGACGGACACAGCGACTCCCGGCCCCACGTCGAGGATTCAACTCACGGGCTCGGCGCTGGAGCCTTTGGGCTTCGACCAGCAGAGCGGCGACCGTGGCAAAACGGTGATCCCCCCGTGGAGGCTCTACTCTCGCACGGCGGTCAACCCCGAAGACGCCGTGGATTCTCTCGGTTACTACATCGGGTTCGACTCCGTCGTCAAGCAGGAAGCGTTCTTCACGGTGACGTATCCTGTGGCCCCGTACCTGTGCCTCCGTTGCAGGGCGACGGAGGTCGAGAACGACTACCGCTTCGACCCACAGGGCGAGGCGCTGGTGGTGCAGGACGAGAACCTGCTCTACCAGATGTGCCTCAAGATGATCCTGACGGAGCTCGGGTCGAACATCTACCACACTTGGTATGGGTCTGACCTCGTCTCGCGTATCGGGAGCAAGGTGCTGGGGGGCACGGCGATTGGCATCCGTCAGTCGGTGAGCCAAGCCCTCACGAACCTCCAGAACCTCCAGAACGCGCAGTCCAAGTACCAGCGGGTCACGGCCAAGGAGAGGCTCTTCTCCGTGGACAACATCGCCGTGGCCCCGTCCCCCAACGACCCCACGACCTTCCTCATCGAGGTAGACGTGCGGAACTACTCGTCTGAACCCGTGACCATTTCCATCGTGTACTCGGCCCCCGGTACGTTCGCGCTGCCGGGAACCAACCGCCTGTCCTTGGGGAACTACTGATGGCGACCTCTGTGCAGTTCCTTGGTCCCGACAACGTGTTGCGGGAGACCTCCACGTTCTCGACCACGCAGACCACCCGGTTCTTCACGGGCACCCTCCCCGACGACACCGTGGACGTGGAGGTGTCTCTCTTCGGGCAACCCTTCACGGCTGACCCGACGCTCGTGGCCTTCGTGGGCACGGGGTTCACCGTCCCGAACCCCAGCGCGTACCCCACCGGGCTGGAACTCTTCTCGGGCGACAACACGATCCAAGTCCGGGCGGTCAACCTCGCGGGCGGGCGCAGCGTCCCGGCGACGGTGGTGGTCCGTCTCCTCCCCCCGGAGGAGGCCGACGTGTTCCTCCCTCCCACGGGCGTGACCATCGAGCGCCTCGACGGCTCGGTGAAGGTGACGGTCGAGGGGCTCACTGATAGCCGCATCGTCGGGTACAACTTCTACGCGGCCACGACGCAGGGGGGCGGCGCGGACGGCTACCGGATCATCAACGTGAACCGGGTGACCACGGGCACCCCCGTGCAGAACTCGACAGAGTTGTACGCCCTCACGGCGGACGCAGTGGCGCAGACGGCGACGCCCCTCTACTACCGCGCCAAGATCGACCAAGAGAACAGCAGCGAGGTGGTGCTGTCCACGGACGTGGACTCGCGGGTGGAGCTCCCCAGTGACATCACCACCATCCGCACCAACGTGTCCGTGTCGTCGGTCACGACGATCAACTACTTCAGCTTCACGCACGTCCGCACCGCGAACGCCCTGTCCAACCCCGCCACGGTGTTCAGCGGCGTGTTCGCGAGCACCCCCTCGACGGATCTCCTCTACTACGTCGCGACGGCGATCTACTACGACCCGGTCATCAAGGTCGAGTACGAGTCCTACTTCTCCTCGGAGGTGGCGGGCGCTCCAGCGCAGGTGCGCCAGCAGATCAACGGGCTCACGGCGGTCACGCGCCAGCAGATGCTTGAGAGCGCCATCGCGACCATCTACCGACAGAACCCGGATATCGCGGTCCAACCCGGCTCGGTGGTGCGGGACATCTTCTTGGACCCGTTCACCACGGAGGCAGAGCGCCTTCGGTTGCTGCTCGACTATGTGTACCGCGCGAGCTCGTTCGACACCCTGCTCTTGGTGGACGACCCCACGGGCTCGGGGGTATCCAACCCTCCCGCCTCGTCGGCGTACAAGACGGCCCTCGCAGCGGCCTTCTTCTACTCCAACGTGGACGACGTGCAGAGCGTCATCGACGGGAGCTTCGACAAGATCGCGGCGAACTTCGGGGTCATCCGACGCGCGGGCACTCCCGCCGTGGGAGAAGTGCGGTTCTTCACGTTGTCTCCCCCGACGCGCACGATCACCATCCCGCTTGGGACCGTGATCCTCGGCGGGGGTGTGCAGTTCCGCACGTCTCGCTCGGCGGTCATGGACGTGGCCCTGCTCGCCAGCTACTACAACCCCTCGACGCGGGAGTACTCGGTCACGGTGCCCGTGAGGGCGTTGACCGTGGGGACGGTGACCAACGTCGGACCGCGCCAACTGACGGGCTCCAACGTGTACGGGATGGCCGTCACCAACGACGCTGCCACCTTCGGGGGAGCCAACGAGGAAACCAACGCCCAGTTGGCGGCGAGGGCACGCACGGCCCTCGCGTCCGTGGACACCGGGACGACGCAGGGTATGGCCCAAGTCGCGGCAGGGGTGCCGGGGACGATTCAGAACGTCGTGGTCCGGGCGGGCGACCCGCTGATGCAGCGGGACTACGACACCACCCTCAAGCGTCACTTGGGAGGCAAGGTGGACGTGTGGGCGCGGGGTGTCCGCACCGTGACCGTCAACGACATTTTTGCCTTCACCTACGAGCGCCGCAACGACGTGCAGTTCGTGGTGATCGGGAGCCCGCTCAACTACGTCTTCCGGGTGGTGAGCGAAGAGGTCACGCCCGACAACCCGCTCGCCCAGATGCTCGACTACCCCACCTACGGACTCGGGCTGAAGAATGTAACCACGGGAGAGACGTTCGACCTCACGAATGTCACCTACCTCAACTTCAACACCATCCAGCTTGACATCACCATCCCGCAGCCTCCGGTCACCCTCACCGACATCGTGCTGGGGGACTTCCGGTTCCGTCTCGGGAATCGCCACGTCTTCACGCGCCAGCCCGTGTCGGGGATTCTGAACGTGACGGGCGAGGTGATCGGCCCGGTGGACATCTCCCTCTACACGCTCGTGCGCCCGAACAGCCCCTTGGGCCTCGGGTACTCGACCAGAGCGGGGGATTACCTCCAGATCAATCAGTCCGCTGACCCCACGGTGGTGTCCCCCTCGGGCAACCTCATCCCCGTGGTGGACGAGCCCCACGTCGTCACGGGTTTCTACACCGAGTTCTTGTACAACCTCGGCGCGGAGACCCTTTCCATCGTGGTCAAGAACCAATCAGGGACGGTCACCTACAAAGGCCCCTACGACCCCAGCGGATCGCCCGACTACACCATCATCGAGGGGTCCAGCACCGTCGCAGCGGGCATCCGACGCACGGAGGGGAGCGCCATCGCGGATGGTGACACGGTGACCATCTCGTACAGCTACTACGAGAACTTTGTGGTGGCGTACCAGACCAACCTCGTGACCTCGGTGCTCCAGCAGGATCTCGATGACATGGCCCACGCCACGTCGGATGTGCTCGCGAAGCAAGCCGTCCAGATCCCCGTGGACATCACCGCCACGGTGATCCTCAAGCGGGGCTTCGACCGCACCAACGTGGACATCGCGATCCGCAACAACCTCCAGTACCTCATCGGGACGCTCAAGCTGGGCGACCCGATGAGACGGAGTGACGTGATCGCGGAGATCGACGGGACGGCGGGCGTCTCTTACGTCGTCGTCCCGCTCACCAAGATGGTCCGTCAGGCGGGCTACCAGATCGTCCGCAATGACCTGTCCACGGCGACCTTCGGGGACTCGTTCCGAGTGAACGCATGGTCCAACGGTCAGTACGCCGTGTGGCTGATTCTCCAAGAACTCGACGCGCCGACGCTCACGGGTGGCGGGCCTCCCAATGAGTTCCGTGGGGTCTTCCAAGACGACGCGGAGCTCACACTGCAAGTGACCGCGCCCCAGAACCTCGGGATGCGGCCCAACCAAGCCTACATCATCGGGGCGGACGGGCAGGTGATTCCCGGTTACGGGACGGGCACTGGCTCCGTAAGGAATCGAGTGCTGGTGTCCCTCCCCGTGGGGGACGCGCCGTCGAACCACACCTACTGGTGTACCTACATCACCGCGACGGATTTGGGGGACAAAGACATCGACCCCAACTCGATGGAGTATCTCGTCCTCGGTGATGTGACGTTCACTTACGACAACGATAGGTGATACCAGTGACCGTGAAGCTCCCGGCGCAGCCCAACATCTTCGGCCTGTACAGGTTCTTCCCGCCGTTCGTCTACGGACCGGAACCGCAGAACCCCGCGCCCTTCAACCTTCACGGGCAGATCGACCTCGACCGCGTGCGGGCGCTGGCCGACCAGATCGTGCGGGTGTTCCTGAACTCCCTGCCCAGCAACTACGTCTCGCAGACCAAGGGTCCCTACTACGTCCAGCAGTTCCAAGCCGTCGCGGAGGAGCTCGCCAAGATCCAAGTTCTCTTGGCCGACGCCTACGAGGACAGCGACTACGACTTCACCCGCACGGAGGTTCTGTACCAATTCCTCGCCACGCTGGTGTTCCCCGACGCCCCCAACGCGGGCCTCCCGGAAATCAATGGCGACATCAGCTACCGGGAGTTCCTCAAGCGCATGGTCGCCCTGCTGTTGCAGGGGTCAAAGGGCGTGACGCTGGTACAGGGGGTCGAGGCGCTCACCGACGCGAACATCACGCTTCTCCAGAAGGTGCTGTTCTTGGACGAGCCCGGTGTCCTCTGGACGATGGCCGACCAGTTCGCCTTTGAGGTGAGCGTCGAGAAGTACAACCGCACCCTCTCGACCACGGCTCTCTCGGTCACGGAGCACTACCACACCGTCACCGTCAACGCGCTCGGCGCGGGTCAGACCGTGGACCCCGTGTACGCCTCGGGGAGCGGTCCCGCCCACGCCCACAGCATCGTGGACTTCGTGGTGATCGACGCGGCGGGCACGGGACAGTCGCAGCACACGCACGACCTGCTCTCCACCTTCCCCGACCTCCCGGTGGTGCTCCAGCGCAACGTCGCTCTCGTCCTACAGGCTCTCAGCCCCGCTGCGACCCTGTACGAGTACAGAAATCTCTTCCGCGAGAATCTTCGGGGGCTCATCACCGACCAAGTAACCGCGATGGACCTGACCTCGTACTACTACGAGGACTTCCGTCACGACTGCTCGGGCATCCGCGCCCTCACGGGCACCAACGGTGTGGTGGGTGCCGACCGCTACCTGTTCCACGACCCCACCCTGTCGTTCCGCTCGGTGAGGTTGGGCGCGGAACTGGTGGTGCCCGTCGTCGCCCCCTCTCCCGGAACTCCCCGCGAGAACCGCTACCGGGTGACAGCGGTGGTGCCCTTCCCCTACGGCGACGACCCGGTGCCGCGCGCGTACACCACGTCTCCCACGGGCCTCACGGGCTTCGTGACGGTGAGCCAAGGGGCGTTCACGGACACCACCCAGAATTTTGCCCCGTGCGTCGAGGGCGAGACCCTCACGATCACCACGGGACCGAACGCTGGCACCTACCTCTTGGAGACGCTCCTCGGCCTCAACGGTGGCCCCGTGGGCTTCACGGGTGGGCTTCTACCCCTCGGCCCAAGCACGTCTGTCCGTCCCGCGCCGTCCTACCTTCGGGTGCTGCCGCGCATCATGACCCCCGGCACGGGGATCTCCTACACGGTCAACGTGGACCACCTCGGCGTGCGGGTGCCCATCCCGGTGGCCAACGAGGACGTGGCGATTCAGTTCTTTGGGGACGGGGTGCTGACCTTCGACTCCCTGTCCACGTCCCTCGGCCCCTTGGTGAAGCCTTGGGGCGATGGCACTCCCGCAGAGGTGTCGGATGTCACCGTCCTCTACGACGGCGTGCCCGTCACGGTCAGTGCCCTCAACCCCTACACGGGGGTCATCACTCTCGCCGCGCCGATCACGAGCTTTGCGCCCGGGGCGCACACGGTGACGGTGTCCTACACTTGGTTCCCCAGCCCTGTCGAGGGGCTGAAGGGTCTCAACACCAAGGGGCTGACCCTCAACAAGTGGTCCCTGCGACGGGGGCGCAACGCGACCACCACAGTGCTGGAGCCCTCGTCGGGCCTGTACGGGGGCCTCCCCTCGACGCGCTTCCAGATGGGAGTGGCTCTCGGGCGGTATCCCCGACGACTGCCTTCGCTCCAGATTGCACATCGGTTCATCGGGTTTGAGAAGGGCTACACGGCGAGCCTCAACTCCCCGACCACGATGCTGCTCAACCAAGCGCCGGGGAGGGTGTCTGTCCCGTATGCCGTGGCCGACGTGTCGCCCCAGAGCTTCCGCTTTGAGGGCGAGGTCTTCCCGACGTTCCCTTGGGTGGATGTCGGCACTCCGCAGGGGTTCGTCTCGGACGACGGCTACTACACCCTCGTGGACAACAGCCCGACGACGGTGGCGTACTGGAAGAGAGACTTCCCGCTGCCGACCAGCACGAACGTGTCCCTCGCGGCGCGCATCCAAGTCAACAAGGCCAATCCAGACGGGGTGTTCACGGGGGTTGGCTTCGGGTTCCACAACAACCAGCGGTTGTTCTTCGTGGGCGCACTGGAGGTGCCGAACCCGCTGACGGGTGAGGTGCTCCGTCACGTCGGGATTCTCCTCCGACCGGGGGATATCTCCAGCGTGGGCTCTTGGAAGGTGGGGCCGTCCGCAGAGGGACGGGTCCAGCGACCGGAGTTTGGCGCGACGCAGGGGGTGGTGACCGTCCCGACGACCAGCCTCCCGACGCTCCTGTCCGTGGGCGACAAGTTCCAAGTTCTCACGGGGACGCAGACGGGGGTCTACACGGTCGAGGACTTCTATCAGTCGTCCCGCACCGGGCAGACCTTCTTGGTGGTGTCGCCCGTGTTCCCGGCGAATCCCGAACTCTTCGGCAACCGGGACGTGACCCTGTACTTCGACACCCCTTGGGACGAGGGTCTTTCCACATGGCGGATGTACGCGAACACCCGGAGCCAGACGGTCACCGTGGTGTTTGGCGGTGCCTCGGGCTCGACCACCTCGGTCGGCACCGGGATCTTGGCCTCGCCCGCTTACCTCGGTCCCGACATCCTCCCAGAGGGCTTTGGCCGCATGGTCTGGGGCTCCATCGACCGGGCGGCGACCAACGACACGACGTGGGACTTCGTGCGGGTGGCCAGCACCCCTGACGGCGCGTACACCTACGCGCGGGGGACGGTGGTGGACTCGCAGTGGGCCACGGCCACGGTGCGGCTCACGGCGCTCCCGCTCGCGGGGGACACGGTCACCCTCAATGCCTCGGCGGCACCAGTGCTCGGCCCTGTGGTGACGCTCACGGCGGGGACCAACTTCGCGATTGGGTCGTCCCTGACCGCGACCGCAGAGAACTTGGCAGCGGCGATCAACGCCAGTGTGCTCGCGCCCAACTACCTGTCGGCCACCAGCGCCGGGGCGCTCGTCACCATCACCACGAACTCCAGTGGCTCTCCCGGGGCCAGCATCACGGTCACGTCGGTGAGCGCGGGGCGCATGGTGCCCACGGGCTTCACGGGCACGGCCACGGACCCGGAGCACGGGGATTGGTATCTCGCCACGCCCTTCGGGGACACTCGCACCTCGGGTGCCTCGGTGGCGATCACCAGCACGCCCGCCGACGCGGGCCTCGGCACCTACTACGGCTACGGCTACACGGACCCCTTCCTTACCGGGCGGCGCGTCTCGGCCCTCGACGGGAGGTTCACCGTCGCGCGAGACACGGCGGGTGTGGGCGGGAGCACGTTGGTGATGCGGGACACCCACCGTGAGGCTCGGGCGGCGACCCTCCGGTACGAGAACCAAGGCGCGCTCGGCAAGCGCATCCACCGTCTCGACACGGTGTCCCTCGTGGGCTCGGTGCCCTACCACCAACAAGGGTGGGAAGGGAACGCCGGGGGTGCTTTCCCGAACGGCCCGGAGATGCTCCTGACGGGGGACGGGAACAACGCTTGGTCGTTCTACCGCACGCTGGTGCCCTACTACTCACCGTGCGTCGGGCGCTTCTTGGAGTTCCGTGTGGCCCTCACGGACTTCACCTTGGACGGCGCGGGTCGATGCGGGCTCACCTTCGCGGGCACCTTCGGCGGCAACGACGTGTACCTCGACTTCCGTGCGGGGTGCATCGTCCTCTCTCCTGCACCCAACGGAGGGGCGGTGGTGATTGTAACCATCCCGTGGGACGATGGTGCAGCACGGACCTACCGACTCGTCTACAACGTGGGCGCGGCCACGGTGGACCTCTTCATCGAGGGCACCCTCCAAGCCACGGTGCCCATCGGGGCCTTCGGGGCTGGCGCGGGGCAGGTGCAAGTTCTCCATGACGCCCCGGCGGGTGGGTCGTTCAGCGCGTCCCTTCGGAGCGTGTGCTACGGCGGGACGGAGGAAGGGATTCCCAACCTCTTCCGCACGATGGGCCTCTTTCTGGGCGGCGACGAGGCGGACATCAACAACTGGGCGCTCCCCCGCACGGACGGGCTGAACGTCCCGAACAGTGATCCCTCCTCCACCATCACCTCGATGGATTGGTCGGTGCGGTGCTGGGTGCGGCTGTTCATGGACCCGACCTTCGGCGCGACCCTCATTCGCCCGGACATCCCTGCCCCGCCCGGTTACGCGAACGACTTCGCCACGCAGTCGTTGGACCCCACGGCGGGTTGGGTGCGCGTCGAGTACGGGCGACTCCCAAGGGTGACCCCCACGGAGAAGTTTGGGACGGCCCTCTTCGGACCGCTCAACCCCTCGGGCTCGGTGCTCTCCGTCTGGGATGATGTCCGCTACCGTGTGTTCACCAACACGTCCGTGGACTACAGCGCGCCGCAGGGGATGGTGCTGAACCGCTGGAACGTGGTCAACAGCGGCGACTACCTCAAGGACACGACGCCCCAAGAAGTGGTGGTCGCCAGCGTCACGCCGCAGCGGGTGTCCCTCCGTCCCTGTCACATCTTCGCGGATAGGGTGTTTGCCGTGCGAGTGGACGGGGCGACCCTCCCGTTCAACCTCTGGCGGTTCAACAAGGACAGCCAAGAGCTCACGCTCTCGGTGGCTTTGCCCACCCGGAACCACCCGGTGAACGTGGTCTTTGCCCCGGCAAAGCCCGTCACCAATACCTACCTGCAATCTCAGCCCTTCCCTGAGTCGCAGACGATCTTGAACGAGGGGACGCCCACGTTCCAGCAGTCCCAAGCTGGGAGCGCGCCGCCCACGGTGACCCTCCCCACGGATATCGCCTCGACGGCCTCGGGCGACGGTGGGCCGACGCCCGCTCTCCCAGTGCCCGTGGGGACTGCCGTCCCGCTCGACCCCGACTACGCCTTCCGCGACCAGTACCTCGTGCGGCGCTTCGATGACGACCCGGAGTACCTGTACGAGCGGCTGGAGTTCTTTCAGATCGAGGACGGCGGGCAGAGAGGGCGGTTGTCTTCGTACTGCGAGGGCGGTCCCGGCCCGAACGGTTCTTGGGGCGCGACCGAGTTCGCCTTCGCGGGCAGCTACCTCAACGACAACTACGCGGGCATGGGCGCGGTCAGACGTGGGCGCGGCCCCGGCACCTACCGCTACGCCCTGCTCGCGTCGGGCAACGGCTTCGATGGTGGCCCCCTCGGGACGTACTCGTTCATCACGGGGACCGGGACGGTGATCCCGTTCTCGGGCCAAGGGTCACCCACCACCACCAACGCAGAGCCCCGGATGCTCTACGCCGTGGGTCCCTCCGATGGCGTGGTGCGGGGCACCGACGAGGGCACGACCTTCCGCCAGACCCTCTTCGTCCTGCGAACGGGCGCGGCACCGGGAGTGGTCACCGTCTGGGTGGACGGGAGCCAGCAACAGGTGTGGGGCTGAGTCCCAGACGTTTGAGAGTCTATTCCATCACGCCATTGAGGCATCATGAGCAACACTCTCCGTTCCAAGGTCATCCGGCTGGCGCACCAACAGCCCGAACTTCGTCCGCACCTCCTGCCCCTCCTCAAAGAAGCGGCTATTCCGGGGAAGGGTGCCACCTCACCTTGGAAGGTCGGGTATTCTGTGGTCAAGTCGGACGCCAAGGGAACCGGATCGGTCTACGGGACGATCCTCAAGATGACCTCCGCGAAGCCCTTCAAGTCTCTCATCCAGTGGGAAGACGGGTCGAAGGAGGTCGTGGAAACCAACGCCCCCAGCATCCGTGCCTTTCGCGGCAAACCTCCCGTCTGACATCCCCCGCCCCTCGCGGTAGGGTTTCCCGCCTATAACCAGAGGTGGGTATGCGTCACGAGGACAAGTTCAACACGCCCCGGGAGGCCCTCAAGTCGGGCTTCAGCTTCGGCCACACGGACGGAGTGATTTCCCTTCGCGGGACGTACATCATCGAGCTCACGGACGCCGACACGGGCGAGGTGCTGGACCACCGCGAGAAGTCCAACATCGTCACGCTCGACGGTGGCATCCTCGTCGCGATTCTCCTCGCGTCGGGCGCGTCTCCCACCGCCCTGTACCAAGGCGGGTTGACGATGCTCGCCGTGGGCACCGGGGCGACGGGACCGTTGCTCAACCCGGACGCGCCCGACCCCCGGCAACGGCGGCTCAACAGCGAGCTCGCCCGTAAGCCGTTCTCGTCGGTGCAGTTCCGTAGCTCTACGGGCGCGGCGGTGAGCTACCCGACGAACGTGGTGGACTTCACGGCGACCTTCGGGGCCAGCGAGGCCGTGGGTCCGCTCAACGAGATGGGGCTCATCCGGGCTGGGTCCACGAACCCATTGGTGACCAACCCGGTCCCGGCGGTATTCCCGACCTACGATCCGACGATCAACCTCAACCCGGCCCCCGCTGCCCCGCTGGACATCTTGGCGAACTACACAGTCATGGGGGTTCTGGTAAAGCCCGCAAACTCTCTTCTCACGATCTCTTGGCGTCTTACGACGTGATCTCGTGACAAGCCCCACACCATCGGGTAATATGCCAGCATATCATGGATGCTGCCAAAATGCCCCGGTGCAAGGCGTGTGGTGTCGAGGTTGAGGGGTACAAACCCGCGACACGCAACGTGAAGTGCGACGGGTGCCGGAAGGCTCCGTCCCTCCAGAAGCGGGGGAGTCCAGCCACCGACCGTGTCTCCTGCCTCTTGTGCGGGGTGTCTCGACGAATGCTGACACCGCACTTGGCCTCGGCTCACGGGATGACCCGTGATGACTACCTCGCCGCCTATCCCGATGCCCTCACGGACGCCCCGGGAGCTCGCACTCGCTCGGACGCTTGCAAGCAGAAGATGGCCGAGAAGGCGAAGGCAAGGTGGTCCAGTGAGGACGAGCGGAAGATGCAGTCCGCCCGTCTGGTCGAGGCCGCTGGGGCATGGCGCGGGAAGCCGCTAACGGAAGCTCATCGAGAAGCCGTCTCAAGGGGTGGGAAGGGGAAGTCCCATAACCTCACTCCAGAATATCGCGCGGCTCTTGGCCGCAGAGGACGGGTCATCCTTGCAGAAATTCGTTCCAGACCCGACCATTCAGAAAAGCTATCTGACGCCCTTCGCCTTCGATTCTCTGACGGTGCGATGATTGGGATGAGGGACCCAGAGACCCGTCGCAAGAGCCTTGAGTCCCGCATCCGTAACGGCACCCTCGCACCACAAGGTGGTGGGCGTGGCATCTGCGGATTCCGTGCGGGCATCCCGCACTACTGTCGGTCCACGTTCGAGGCGAATTTTGCCCGGGTGCTCCTTCATCTTGCGGTGCCTTACAACTACGAGCCCAAGCTGTTCCATCTCTCGGACGGCAGCTACTACACCCCCGACTTCTACCTACTGGCCCATCACCCGGACGGGATTCCCGCCGGATGGGTAGAGCTCAAGGGGTGGAGGCACGAGGACGGTACGGTCGCAACCCAAGCCAAGATCGACGCCTTCGTGCGGGAGACGGGCCAGCCCGTCACGGTCTTGTCTATGCGTGACCCTTTGTGGGAAGCACTCTCTTCCCGCTATTCGTCGGTGATCGACCGATGGGAAACCCCCGGTAGGAACTTGAAGACCCACCCCCACATTTTCGGCCTACCTAGCCTCGCACCCCTCTTGGAGGGCGTGTGAACAACAAGCTGTACGTCCTCGACACGTCCGTCCTCGTCCACGACCCCGAAGCCCTGCGATCCTTCCGAGACACGTCGGTGGCCATCCCCATCTTCGTGGTGATGGAGCTCGACGACCTCAAGGTGTCGCAGCGCCGAGAGGTGGCGAGCTCTGCGCGGGTGGCCTCGCGGCGCATCGCCCGGATCGTCTCACAGGGAGATGTCAACAGCCCCGATGGGATCGCTGACCCCAAGACCGGGAGCGTGTTCTACGTCGTCGGGCAGGACGAGCACTTTGAGAGTCTGCAAAACACAACTCTCTCCCGCAAGATGGACCTGCTCATCCTCGGGAGTGCGCTGAAGCTCCAAGAGCGGTTCACGAACAAAACCGTGGTGCTGGTCACCAAGGACGTGAACCTCCGCATCCTCGCTGCTGCCAAGGGGGTGAAGGCAGAGGACTACCGGAAAGACCGGGTGGACCCCAACGAGGTGCCCTCTGGCGTCTATGAGCGGTCGTTGCCCAACCCGGATGCCCTTCAGCCTCTCTACGGAGCCGACCCGCCGGATGTAATCGAAAATGTGAACCTCGCCGGGGTGAAGCCCAACGAGTTCATCAAGTTCTTGGAGGGGGACGGCACGCACCGCCTGTTCCGCTGGACGGGCACTGCACTACGTCCAGTGTCTCGCCAGAAAGGACTGAAGTTCGACGCCCGGAACGACGGGCAGCGCATGGCGCTCGACCTCTTGTTCGACCCCAAGGTCCACTTGGTGGTGCTGCTCGGCGCAGCGGGGACAGGCAAGACCCTCATGGCCCTCCAAGCGGGCCTCCAGCAGCTAGATCGCGTCTACGACCGGATCATCCTGTCGAAGCCCGTGGTCCCGATGGGCCGTGACCTCGGGTACCTCCCGGGCTCGGAGAGCGACAAGCTCCACCCGTGGATGATGAGCTTCTTCGACAACCTCGACCAGTTGCTCACCACCGACGCGAAGGAGAACAAGCACCGGGGCGTCAAGGAGAAGAACTGGGAGCAACTGGTCCAATCGGGACAGGTGGAGATCCAGCCCATGCACTCGATCCGTGGGCGGTCGATCCCTCGGGCGTTCCTGCTCTTCGACGAGATCCAGAACGCCACCCCCCACGAGGTGAAGACCGTGGTGTCTCGCGCTGCGAACGGGACCAAGGTGGTCCTGTGTGGCGACCCCTCGCAGATCGACGACCCGTTTCTGGATGCCTTCAGCAACGGGTTGGTACACGCCGCGAAGATGACTCGGGACAGCCCCCTCGCAGGGTCCGTCTACCTTGGTGAGGGCGTCCGCAGCCCCTTGGCAGACCTCGCGGCGAAGTCGCTGTAGGGTCGTGGGCGGCTAGAAAGCCTATCCCCAACCGCTAGGCGAAGGCGACGAGAAATGCCCCTATTCAACCGATATCTCAATCTCCCCGCCGTCCCTTCGTCGGTATCGCGCGACCTCACGCCCGCCGACTACTCGTGGGACACGGTGGTGTACCAAGCGGGGCGTCCGATCCTCGACGCGGAACTCAACCTCGCGCAGGACGCCAGCGAGTACAACCGGGTGCTTCTCTCGGGCTCGGTGCTCCCCTCGGGGTTCATCCGTAGGCAGGGGATCACCTCGGCGCTTGGGGACTACGGATTCAGCCCTGCGTTTCCTGCTGACACCTTCGCCCTCTCTCGGTTGTTGGCCAACGTGGCGGGGATGCCCGTGGTGGTCGAGTACACCAACACCACGACGGCGGGACAGAACCTCATCACGCTCCCCCCGGCAGACCCTTCCTCGGGTCTGCCCCCGGACATCAAGCGCACGGACTTCGTGTTCTTGGAGGTGTGGCGCGCACAGGTGGCACCGTCGCCCCGCGCCTACGGGTATGTCCAGATCGCCAACGCCCCGTTCTCGATTTCTGCGGGGGACACCGTCACCCTCAACACGGGCGCGATTGTTGGCCCCACCGTGACCTTCACAGCGGTCGTGGGTGTGCCGGGGCCGAACCAGTTCCAGATCGGCGCGAACGCGGACGTGACGGGGATCAACCTCGCGGCGGCAATCAATGCCACTGCGCTGTACCCGAACTTCGCCGTGGCGAACGCCCACAGTTCCAGCATCGTCCAAGTGACAGCGGGTGCTGGTGGCGCAGCGGGCAACGGTGTCACCCTCGCGAGGGTGGAAGCAGTGGCGGGCTCCATCGTCCTCTCGGGGCCGAACCTCACGGGGGGTGCCAATCGCCCGAACAAGCCCACGCAGGACACGATCTACCGACACGGCAACGTGAGCTCTCCCTCGGGCGTGGACCTCCCGGACAACTTGGTAGACCCGGCGTTGAACGTGGAGAGCACCCAACGGGTGCAGGTGCAGTACCGCATCCGTGTCTACGGTGACGTGCCGCTCGGGGTGAACCCCAAGACGCAGCCCGATGGGTTCAGCAACATCAGCGTCCTCGCACAGGGCGCTACAGGCGCTCCCGTCGCGGGCTACCCCTTCGTCCCTGCTGACAACACCACCATCAACCTCAACTCGGACGCGACGGCCTACGGGTTCGTGGACGGGGGTCTGTACCTCGCGGGTGATGGCAGTTCTGCGTCGGCCACGGCGCTGGGCACGGCGGACGGGTTCGTGTACGCGATCCCCGTGTGCTTCGCGTTCCGCCGCAACGACGCTTCGGGCACGGGTGGATTCAACCCCGCAGGGAACGCCAACGGGGGCATCTCCCAGACGCACCTTGGTTTCAACAACACGCACCTCGACAGCGCGGGTCCCGTGGCCATCGTGGCGACCAAGTCAGATCGCCCGGACGGTCTGTTCCACGACCTCATCAGTGCGGTGGACATCCTCGACCTTCGTCGGCACGTCACCCCGCCGGGGTACGACTACGCCTCGGAGCTCAAGGTCCAGACCCAATCCCTCCTCGACTCCACCAACCTCACTTGGCAGGTGGACGCCTCGGACATGGGGATCATTGGGAGCGGGTCGGGCGGGCAGTCCACCACCCCGATGGTGTGCGACGAGATCGCCCGCTCAACCGACCCCTCGGCCAACGTGTTTGGCGACCGCATCCGCACGTTCGACCACATCGCGAGACGGTTTGGCTCGCAGCCCGTGGTCGAGCGCGTGATCTTTGAAGTTCTCCCCAACGCGGGGCCGTACCCCCCGGGCTTCGCGGTGACGAACGCAGCGGTCAACCGCTGGACAGAGGGGGACACTGTCACTCTCGACTTTGGCGCGCTCCGTACCTCGTCCCTCCAGAACTGGACCGCCGCCCCGGCGGTAAACACGGTGGCCGGGACGTGGCCCTTGGGGACGCGCGTGACCGACGTGCTGGTGAGCTACCACGACGACGGTCACAGCACCGTCCCGGTAGACCAGACGATCCAGTTCAAGAACATCGTGGGGATCGGGACGGACATCGTCACCATGACCCTCGACGCCAACCCACAGGTGATCAACGTGGTAGGGTCGGGGACAAAGCTCGTGGACACGGTCCTCGGCGGCAACGGTTCGCGGAGGCGACTGTTCATCGAGCTTGAGATCACCTACCCCACGGGCGCGGGGCTCACTCGCACGCCCCGTGCTGCGCTCACCCCCGACACGGGCACGGGTTACGCCCCGTATGACGGCGGGGCGATTGTGCAGTACGACGCGGCACAAAGGCCGACGGAGATGGACGCGACGTGGGTGCCACAGCCCAAGCTCCGGGTGCCGTTCCGTGAGGTGCTGCTGGAGCAGAAGTCCCAGTTGGTGACCGACACCGTCGTCACCCGCAGTCAAACCCTAGTGTATCCGCCTCGGCGCATCCAGACCACCACGGGCCTCACGGTGGGCGGTCTCCCGACGCTGGCCGCATCTCTCGGGAGCTCGGAGCGGAAGGTCACCATCAACCCCGCAGCGGGTCAACAAGTCCCCGTGGTGGTGGTCTACACACCGCAAGACCCGATCCCCGACGCGGGCACGGGGTACCGCCTCGACGTGTACTACCAGACGACCGCGCCCCAGACGTGTGGCGTCCAAGCGGGCGGGGTGCCCACGACGCTCCTCCCGGAGGGCTTGGTGCTGGAACCCCTGTCCGTGTCCAACCAAATCTGGACGGGTCAGACCAGTGCGGGCAGTGCAGAACTCGCCTTCCCCTACGCCGCGCCGCTCGACCCCATCCCCACCCCCAACGTGGGCATTGGGTTCCCGCAGGAGTGGTACTTCGCGGCGACGGCCACGGTGTCCGTGAGTGACTTCAACGCTGCGACGGGCACGCTCACCCTGCACTCGATGGTCCCGATGGACGGGTCGAACCTCATGACCCTCGGGAACGCCGTGGCAGGCAGGGGGACGGCCATCGACGCGGAGTTCCGTGCCTTCTACGACTACGTCAACCACCTCGGGTACAAGCCCACGGCGATGACCCAACCGCTCTCCGGGGCCGTGCGGCACAAGACCTTCACCACCATGCTGGCGCGGGTCAACCCCGCAGTCCCCAGCTTGCTGTTTCGCCCCAGCGAGCTCGTCCTCGTGGTGTTCTCGCGTTTCGCGATCCTCGACGCGGACAACAAGATCATCGTGGCCGACCCTATGGGTGTCCCGACCTCGGTGGTGGCTGTCTATCGCACCAAGAACCTCCTCCTCTCCGCAGGGAACTGACCATGCCGCGCATTGACGACCCCTTGGGAATTCTCACGGGCGGTGGGCTCGCGCCCCCCGGCTCGGTCAGCCCCTCGTCTCTCACTCCCGGTGACGTTGGCGCTCCGTCGAGCTCTCTCGACGCGCACGTCGAGAACCCCACGGGCGCACACCCCGCGACGGCGATCTCGACGCTCAACCTGTACGAGCGGTACTCGGGGGTGAACGTACAGGTGTCCCTCGATGACCTCGCGGCGCTCATTCCTCCTCCAATGGGCGGTGTGGGCAGTGAAGGCGTGGCATGGCTTGGGAGCTCCAACACGGGTGTGCCCGATTGGGGCATCCTCAAGCTCTGGGACGGCATCCTGCCTTTCACGGGCAACGTGGCAGCAGACGCCCGCGCCGTGTATCCCTACTACTACAGGGCACCCATCACGGCTTCTGGCTCGGGAGTGACGGGCACGGGCGTCGAGCCCGCGACGGACCCGACGTTCAACGTGGTGAACGGTCTGTACTCGGGCGGCGGTGAGGGCAAGGTCCACGCTGGCTTCGCCACCCTGTCGATGGGAGGGGTGGGCACTGGTTATCCGACGTGGCGGATTTTCACCTCCATCGCGGACCCTCACGCGGTGGTGTCGGGCATCGTATCCCCCGCCGACCGTGGGGTGCTCGCGCTGGTGAAGTGGCCCACGGGTACCGAACCTGACTTCGGACCCGCTGCGTCCGTCGCGGACATTCAGGCCCGCTGTGTGGCGGCGCTTCTGCTCGGCAAGGGGGTGCTCGACAACGGGTGCGACGGCGAGCCCGGTGGGGTCTTCGTCGAAGCCTCGGGGGGCACCCGCGCTTCGGCGTTGATCACGAACAACACCAACCCCGCTCCGCCGTATACCATCACCCTCGATCTGACGGGGCTTCCCGGTGGACCGCCCGGGCTCGTGACCTTCACGGCGACCGTCGCCGCGCCGACGACCCCCTACGAGTTCCAAGTTCTCGGATCGAACGTCTTCACGTCGGAGAGCCTCGCGGTCGCCCTCAACAACCTGTACTTCCCGACCCTCCTCGTGGCCATCCCCACAGGTGGCGGCACCGTGAAGATCATTCCCGTTGCGACGGGGACCGTGGGCAACTCGATCTCCCTGTCGGACACCGCCCCGCCCGGTGCGTACACGCTGGTCAACGGCGCGGGCGGGGTGGACGCGATCATCAGCCCGTACAACTTCCCGGGTCGCGCGGCGGGGCAGTACAACCTCGACGAGATCCACCTCGGGGCCACGGTCAGCATTGGTGGTGAAGACCCCTTCTTCAACCCCGCAGCGGGGCAGGTGCGACTGCTCACGGACCCCGCAGCGGTGGGTTTCTCTCCCGGGACGGCACCGGGTGGTCTGCCCATCTTCGGCGCGACGGCGAACGCGATTGGGTCAGTGGTCCCGCTGCCGGGTTTCTCGTTCAATGTTGGCGGTGGCACAGCGAGCAACTTCTTCGCGTACCGCCTCCCCTACCTCAAGGACTACTCGGCAACGACGGGCTTGATCTACACGCCCACGGCTGAGAAGGGGCGGTTCACGACGCCCATCGCCCCGGCCAGCGTGGTCACGCTCGACCCCGCTGGGGACTACGACGACTTCACGGCGGACTTCTGGGCCTTCCAGATCGCCCGCTACCGTCACCGCTTCGTGCTGGCGACGGGGGCGGCAATCACTCGCACCGACGACAGCTACGCCCTCGTTCACTTCAAGAAGGAAGCGTACTTCGAGGCGTATGTGCGGGATGGCGTGGTGCCGACGAGCGACCAGTTGTACTCGGTGAACCTCGTGCAATGGACGGGCTCTGCCTTCCCCTACGACATCCTTGAGAACTTGATCACGGCCTCCACGTCACCGGAAGCGTCGGTGGCGAACCCCGTGAACCGCGCGGAAATCGTCGAGGACAACAGCGGCACGGTCACCCCCACCAGCGTCACCTTGGACGTGACCTACGTCACCAACGGCGACACGACCTTCTACTCGGGGGTCGAATACTACGTCCCCATCGACCGCACGACGGCGAACGACCCGGCCTTCGGGATCAACGTGCTCGACCTTGAGGTGATCAACGTCTTCGCGGACAGCTACCGCTCGCACGACGTGATTCCCACGGGAGGCACGCTCTCGGGCGACTCTCGGAAGTACGCGCTCAATCAGAATTTGGCCTTCCTGTCCCTCTCCTCGTTCAGCTACGAGGGCACAGAGAACCCTGCCGTGGGAGGGATCTCTTCGGCGCTCACGGTGTTCTTCAACGGGCTCGGGGAGTACCGTCGCCAGCGGATCGAGTTTGGCTACGCGGACGTGGCGCTTGCCTCGGCGGACGCCTTCGCACCTGTGCCCACAGACCATCTGATCTACAACTTCACGGCGTCGGGGAACGTGCTGAACTCCATCCGGTTCTCGGGAGATGCGGTCACCCCGGCATTCACCACGGACGCCAAGGCGCGGCTGTTCGTGCGTCGGCTGCTGAACGTGGACGGCGTCACGGGCTACCCCCTCCCCTACGCGGGCGGAACGGGTGGCCCTGCACGGGGCTTCACCCTCGCCAATACCACGGGCGATGCGGTGTTGTTCCACTCAATGCGGGAGGACAACACGGCGGCGCTGGTGCCGTATGGCAATCCCGACGACGTAACTCGGGCCACGCTCAATGCCCCCAAGGACGTATCGGAGCGGTTCTTGGACGAGGTCTACCGCTACCCAGAGAACTGGACCCCGCTCAACTTCACTTTTCCCGCCGACGCAACCCAACTCCAAGGGCCGGGGCTTCCCTTCGGACCCGCACCCATCGCTGTGCCCGTGCGCCCGGTGAACGGCGACCCCAACTACCCCGGGTGGTTCTTCCAGAACCTCCACAAGTCGGTGTTGGTCAACGCGGCAGGAAATCTCGGAAACGCCCTACAGGTGGCGGGGCTCCCCGCACGCAACCCTGACTACACGGAAGGTCTGACTTCTCCGTTCCCGTCGCGGGGGGTGCTCATCTACCCGCAGACGAACTACACCTCGGTCTATGTCCCAGTAGGGCCAGACTACTCGGGGCTCACGGGCGACCGGGTATACATCCGCGCGTTCGACGCGGACGCGGCCAACGCGGGCCTATCCACGGTGACCTTCCGCCTGTGGGGCGTGGAGCTCACGGACTTCCAGTACACCGCGCTCACCGCGCCGGGTGCTACGGGCATGGCCGTGATGGTGAAGGTGCCGGGGCTGACGACGTGGATGGACGCGGGGCGGGCAGACGGCACGGGTCCGTCGAAGCAGGACATCGCCCTCGACGGCGCGGGGTGCCTTGTGACCTCCACCGTGGCGACGGACACCGTGTCCCAGATTCGCTACACGGACGTGACGGTGAATCTCTCGCCTGCCGCGCTGTTCATCAACGGCGAGGGCAAGTGCCCGGTGCTGGTGAAGGTCATCATCAAGAACGATGCGGGCGGGGTAGGCAAGGCACTGAACTTCGTGGGAGGCGGCGAAACGGCGGCGACGGACACCCTTCGGGGCCTCGTTGGAATCGAGATCAACCCGTGATCGCTAACGGGTCTATCAAAAGCAAGAAGCAGGAGACCTCACCGTGACCACCCTTCGCACCAAGCTGATTCGTCTCGCACATGAGACGCCCGCCCTTCGCCCACACCTCCTCCCGCTGCTGGACAACGGGAAGGTCGCCGCTGGCCCCTTGAGTTGGCCCGACGGTGACCGCTCTGCCCCTTGGACCCCTTGGGGGCCTGCCCAGTACGGGAAGGAAGCGGCTCGTGGAGTTCGCCTGTACGGGACGGCTGGCCACGGTGGTCTGGCCGTGGCGAAGGGCGTAGCCCAGAAGATGCTCACGGCTGCGGCTACCAAGATGGCCGAGTTCTCCAACGGCTACTACTGGTACGAGGAGGACGTGGCGATCAGCATCCCCCTCTACGAACGCCCGGAGTGGGCTCGCGCTCTGGGGCTTTCGGACAGCCACGACCAACTGGAGAAGAGCATCCGCAGCTACTTCCCCCGGTACTTCGTCATGCTGGAAGCGGGCGTCCAACACGCCAAGCCGCTGAAGCCCGGGATGCTGCTGACGATGCTGAAGCCCGTCTCATACCGTAGCGGTTTCACGCTGAACCCCGGTGACGTGGTGACCGTGCGGGAAGTGAAGGGCCAGAACTTTGTTCTGGACTTCGGCGGCAACCTCTATCAGTTGCCGATGAACTACTACCTCATGGAGAACCCCTACGTCGCGATCAAGTGACGGGCTCGCGCACCCCGTAGACGCGGGGCTTGTCCTCGGGCACCCCGCCGCCGACCCACACCGGGGCGACCCACTTCAGCGACGCCTTTCGCATCGCAGGGTCGATCCTCTCGCCAGCCTCGGTCTTTCGCGGCCCCACCCGGTAGGTATGCCAGTGGCCCCGGCGAATGTGCCCCTTCACGGTGCGGGTGCCCGTGAGGTCTGTGTCGCCGCCCGCGCTCGTTTCGATGGTCGGGCCGATCCACGTCACCCGGTACTTGGGGAGGGCGTCGAGGTCGCGGGCGAGCTTCTTGGCGTCCTTGCCGTTCTTGTGCTTCTTGCGCCCCAGCGCAGTCTCTAGCTCGCGGCGCTTCCCATCGTTGTCGGCGCTCTTGGTCTCACACGACGCGCTGTTGATGTACAGCAGGGTGTTGATCACCACCCGCAGGAACGCCTTGACTATGGCCTTGACCTCCCGCGCGAGCTCCTCGGATTGAGGGATGTTCGCGAGACGGTCACTGATGTTCGCGCCCCGGTTGTCCAGCACCCCGTTCACCCGCGCGTCGAGGTCCATGCGGGTGACGGCGGACTCCAGTTCGATGTTCCGCAGGGTGCCTTCGCGAAGCTCGGCCAAGTCGAGGCGCTTCTCAAGGTCGCCGTCGAGGTCCACCGTCCCGCCGTGGCCCAGACGCATGGAGAACCAGAACGTCGCGTCGTCCGTGGGAAACTGCGACCGCTCGTTCGCCGCGCCCCAGATGAGGACGCTCATCACCCCCGGCTCGGCGGGGTCTTCCATGACGTAGGCACCTTCGACCCGGTGCCACAGGGTGTCACTTCCGCCCCACGCCTTGAGCTTGGACTGCGGGGTGGCGAGGTAGAAGCAGGGGAAGGGGAAACGGATGTGCTCCGCACTCACCTCGGAGAGCGAGGTGTTGGCGAACGCCTCCTGCATCCGTGGCCCCAGCACCACCACTTGCTGCCCTCCGCGCTCGTAAGCGACGGTAGACCGCATCATGTTGTAGGTGGTGCTGTAGGCGCTGACCGTCTGCGCGGGCAGGGGGTTGTCCCCCTGCTTGTTGAAGGGGTCGTGCAGGATCTTCGACTTGATGTCTTCGGGGAACACCCGCAGCGGGTTGCGCGGGTCTTTGCGGATCATCTCGTAGTGAACCACGGGATTGGGGAGGGCGGCGGTCATGGTCTTCATTACGCCCCTCTGGACGTTGGAAGGCCGAGGATACTGACAGGCTAGAAGCCGAGATACTCGATCTCGGCGTCGTCCAGCGTGTGGATCACGGCGCGCGAACGGAGCTCCCCCGTCTTCTCGTCCACGAAGGGCTGGTCGTCCTTGAGGTTGCGGAGGATGAGGTCGAGGCGCTTCACCTCTGCCGTCTCGGAGGTGACGAGCTCCTTCTCGGTCACGAGGTTGGCGATCACCCCAGCGGGCACCACCGTCTCCTTGGTCCGGTTGCCAGAAGAAGTGTTGCTGTTCGGGATCGAGTAGGACATCTTGGCCCCTCCGCCCCGGCGCTGGTCCTGCGAGTACTGCACGATGAGGTCGGACAGGGCCTCGGGGGTGATCTCGTTCTCGCGGGTGATCTTGTCGATGCGGCCCCGGCGCTCCTCGATCTTCGCTCGCACCGCCTCGACCTTGCGGTTCATCGCCTCGCGGATCTGCCCACTCGTGAACTTGTTGTACTGAACTCCACGGAACATGTCGTCTACCTCGTTGAAAGCGCCCATCATGGGTGCTCCTTTCCACGGGTAGTTACGCCCGCCATCGTAGGCGCGCGGGGCCTCGTAGGCGCTTCACCAGCCTCTCGGCCCGCTGGGCATCACCCCGCCCGTCGAACGGCCCGTACACCACCCCAAGCACCCACGGTCGCCATCGTTGGGTGAACCGCGCGCCCCCAGAGAGTTCTCCGTTGTGCTGGCGCACCCTGCGCCCCACGTCGTTGGTGCAGCCGACGTAGGTGACAGCCCGGACGGTGCTGGTGAGGACGTAGACATGCCACACGTCGTTGGTCTCTTTATAGCTGCGAGATGTGAGAGGAATGCCCATGTCAACACTCCGTTCCAAGCTGATCCGTCTGGCCCATCAACAACCCACCCTTCGCCCTCACCTCCTGCCCATCCTCAAGACGGCGGGAGCCATGGAAGGTGTCCTCGTCGGTGACGGGTGGCGTCTGACGTGGGACCGCTACGAGTTCAAGCTGGAGGAGCTCCCGGCCAAGGGGAAGCGCAAGCTCCGCGTGTCCGAGTTGCGGAACCCCTACTTCTCCACGAAGTTCGATGCGTGGATGCCCATCAACCTCATCCGCCACTACGGCAAGATTTCCGCGATGGACTCGTTCGACACGATCAAGGACAAGATCTTCGGCGCGATGACCAGCGAGAAGGTGCTTGCCGACGTGCGAGCCCACGCCACGCCGGGGTACGACCCGATGCGAGACCTCTCTGGCGTGAAGTGGTACGACGACCTCGTGAACTACCTCTCGGTGGTGCCCGAGAACGTCGAGCCCATCACGGTGTACGGCAAGAACTTCTCGGTGAAGGCCGAGTGGCTGGAGTTCAAGTCCTACTCGCCCAACAGCGATTTTGAGCAGTCGGACCCGCACTACACCATCATCAAGTCGTCGTCCGCCACGGCGGCTCGGAAGTTCTACCAGATGCTCACGGCCAGCCCGGACGCGCTGAAGGGCATCTCTTGGGACGACTTCGACGACTGGCTCAAGGCCAACAAGATCAACTACAAGTACGAGTTCTCCGTCTGGCACTGACCCGCCGTTTCCCGCCTTATCCCCCCGCTAGGGTATGTCCCTGTACCCGCAGCCGCCGCTGAACACGATGGTCGTGTCGCCCTTCGGCAAGGGCGTGCTGGACATCCGTTGGGATGACCCATCCCTGATCGGCGCGAACACCGAGTACAACGTGGTGGGCGTGAACGTCTACCGTAGCGAGGCGAGCGACCGGGGGCCGTTCAAGCGGTTGAACAGCTACCCGGTGAGCGCGACGTTCTACCGGGACTTCACCGACGTGGCGCTGGTCTCCAGTGAGGTGATCCCTTGGGAGGGCGGGTGGCAGTCCAAGGGGGACGCGCCAAACGCGGCGCGCTGGACCCTCAAGACCCGCTACCCCATCGCGAAGCCTCGCGCACAGGGGGTGCCCGCGAACTCCCCGGAGGACGTGCTGGTCACCATCGACGGCGTGCCCGCTTGGGTCGGCACCGTGTTTGGCCAGACGGGAGAAATCACTCTCCAGACGCAGGTGGAGATCGACCCGCGCGATGACCGCAACGTGGAATCACCCCTCCCCGGCCCCAACAGCGCCGTGGTGGTCAGCTACTACACCGCCCGGAACGTGCTCTACCCGAACACGATGATCGACCGCAAGCTCTTCTACCGGGTGACCACGGTGGCGGTCGCGGAAGGATCAACCACGGGGTACATCGAGACGCCGTTGGATCAGACGATGCCCGCGTCGGATATGCAGATCGAGCAGCTTGACTACATCTGGCGCGAGGCCATGCGCCGCAACCGCTGGATCTTGGAACAGGGCGGCGAGCGGGTGAAGCTCTTCGTCCAGAAGGTCAGCGGGATGCCCTGCCCTTGCCGCAGCGAGACCGACCCGCAGTCCCGCGCCTACAACAAGCAGCCCAGCAACAGGTGCCGGGTCTGCTACGGGACGGGATTTGTTGGCGGCTTTGAGGGTCCCTACGACATCCTGATGGCCCCGGACGACGCCGAGAAGCGTATCTCGCAGACGCCCAACGGACGGAGAAAAGAGCACAGCTACGAGGTGTGGACGAGCTTCTCGCCCATCATCTCGATGCGCGACTTCGTCCTCAAGCAGAACAACGAGCGGTACAGCGTTGGCCCGGTGCGCCGTCCCACGAACCGTGGCAACGTGATGCAGCAGCACTTCAACATCGCGTACATCGACCCGAACGACATCCGGTACGACGTACCCGTGGAAATCGTGCTGGCGTCGCCCAACCTCCCGTGGCCGCAGACCCGGTACCCCTACCGCCCGTACCGCGAGACGTACGACAAACAGACGGGCGCACCGTGGTCCGTCACGCCCGACGCCGTGTTCCCCATGTCCACCGACAAGGGCAACGTGCCGAACGGAATCCAGATTCGCTCCCGTACGGGTACGGGGGAGAACATCGACTACTGAACAGGTGAACAGTGGACTACAGTTACGACGGGACGTGCGTGCGGGTGATCGACGGCGACACGGTGGTGCTCCGTCTCGCCAAGACCTTCACCCTTGACGTGGACTTCGGCTTCCACGTCAAGGACACGATGGCGCTCACCAAGACTGCTGAAGTCACCTTCCGGCTGAAGGGGATCAACACCCCGGAAGTGACGGGTCCGTCGAGGGCTGTGGGCCTCGCCGCGAAGGCGGCGCTGGAGGGGATGCTCGTCGGGAAGCCCTTACGGGTGACCTCCCACAAGGCCGACAAGTACGGGCGCTGGCTCGCGGACATCTGCGTCCAAGGGGAGACGGTCAGCGTCAACCAGCGGATGATCGACGGGAAGTTCGCCCTGCCGTGGGACGGTAACGGTCCCAAGCCCGTCTAGCCGTTCGACGGCGGGGGCAACGTCCCGTAGGTGAATCGCACGGCGGGGATAGTGCCCCGCCCTTCCCGCAACGCCCGCGCCACACGGTGGTATCCGTCCATCAACCACCCTTCGGGGTGCAGGATGATCGGGTAGGTGAGGTCGGCGTCGTTCACCCGCCCCATCTCGGTTATGACCATCGGGTGCGAGTCATCCCGACAGTGACGTAGCCACCCGTAGGAGAGGGTGACTTCTTCAAGGGTGTCGAGGCGAACCTCGGTCACGGGGAGGCCCTTCGATGCCTCCCACAGGCGGGGAACTACCCAGCTTTCGCGGCAACCGTCGGGAGTCGCCCACGAACAGGTGTGCCCCTCGGACATCAGTCCCACTTCCCCGGCCCGCTGTAGGACATGAGGACTTCTCCGTCCTTGGTGCGCTTGAACACCTTGACCCGCACGCCCAGCGCCCGGGCCAACTGATTGGCGACCACGAGGTCGGATACCTCGTGCAAGAACTTCCCAGCGCGCGTGCGGAGGACGTAGTCTCTTGGCCCGGTTGCAGATCGAAGGCTGGCCACGGTATCTTCATCGAGACTCGCCTCAAAGTCGGGCGGCATGGGTTGTTTAGCCGACTTACTCGGGGGTGTCCGCTTCGCGACCCGTTTTTGAGAGGTCTTCTTGATCGAAGGCTTCTTCGGTGATGCCTTCCGAGAGGTAACTTTCTTCTTGGCCGTCATGGATTCGCAGTAGTCCTTCGAGGCTGACGCCCCCGTCGTGTAGGTCGTTGCCGAAGCGATCCCACCCGGCGACATTACCGCCTCGGGCGAACATCTCTAGGCGGCGCACGTCGGGCTGAAACAGTTGTTCGATACGACGGCGTGCCTCCAAGGGCTTCTCGGAATGCCGCGCGCGGGGGGCCATGATCACCTGCCCGACGCTTTCGTCTACCAACGGTAACGGGCGCTTGATCGGTCGCGTGCTGCCCACCAGCACCAGCTCCGTCGTGGGCTTCACCACCGTGGGGCGGACGCCCTGCCCGTGGATCACCCGCCCGGTGACGGAGGTCTTCACCCACACGAAGGCCACGCCTCGGTAGTGAAATCCCCAACGGACCATGAGGTCCAAAGCGGCGTCGAGCCTCGGGCACGTCGCCCACATAAACATCACGGCCTGTTCGCGACACTTCGCCCGCACGGGCATCGTTGCGAGGTCAGCGTCGGACATCAGCCCGTAGTGCTTCCCGGCGGCACCGTACTTGTCGCCGTCGCCGTAGTAGTACCAGGGCGGGTCGGCATAGATGACATCGTAGGTGCCATCCGGCACGCCGCTGAAGTCGGTGTACAGGCTCACTTCACCATCCTCGGGGGTGTCACCCCGGTCTGCCCTTGGTACTTGCCCTTGCGGTCGGCGTAGGAGGTCTGGCAGGGGGATGCAGACCGCAAGAAGATGAACTGGCACGCCCCCTCGTTGGCGTACAGCTTCGCGGGCAGCGGGGTGGTGTTGCTGAACTCAAGCGTGACGTGACCTTCCCATTCGGGCTCCAGCGGGGTCACGTTCACGATGATCCCGCAGCGGGCATAGGTGGACTTCCCGACGCACACCACCAGCACGTCCCGGGGGATGCGGAACCGTTCGACGGTGCGGCCCAGAACGAAGCTGTGGGGGGGAATGGTGATGGTGTACCCGTCTCGGCCTAGTTGGGCCTTCACGTCCACGAAGCTGCGGTCGTCGAAGTTCTTGGGGTCCACCACCGTGCCGTAGGTGTTCGTGAACACCTTGAAGTCGTCGGATACCCTCGCGTCGTACCCGTAAGAGCTCACCCCGTAGGAGATCACCCGTTGATCGTCGCGCTTCGAGACTTGCGAGCTCTCATAGGGGGTGATCATCCCGGCTTGGGCGAGCGCGGTGATCTCGTGGTCTGGGAGGATGCCGGGAGCGCCCTTGGGGAACTCGACCTTCGCATCGCCGTCCACGGGACGAAAGCGTTCTTTCAGCATCTCCCGCACGTCCTCCAGCTTCGCCACCACTTCATCGCGCGCAGCCTCGTCCGCCTCAAGCTCGTGAAGCGCCCACTCGATCCCCTCAAGGGCGCTCGCCCCGTTGGCATCTTCGGCCTTCAGCACGTTGTCGAGGGCTTCCTGCGCGCACTCCTCAAACGTGCGGTTGCCCATCAAGAACTGCGTGAAGGCGTAGTCCGTAAGCGGGTTGATCTTTTCGGCCCAGTAGCGGATGTCCCTCATCGTCACCTCCACAGCACAAACCACGTCACGCCAAAATAGCCTACCGCCCAAGCGCCTACGACAAGGGGCACGAGATTCCAGAAGTTGACCTCGTCGGGGGGTTCCTCGGTCGGTTCGTCTCGCGTCCAGCCTTCATTCATGCCACCGGGTGCATATAGGCGAGCACCCGTGCCGCGAGCGCATGGGCGCGGCAGTGGACGTACTCACCTTTCACCTCGGCGGGCATCCCGGCCACGAGGATCGTTTCGTCGAAGGTCTTACCGCCCACGGCGACCGTGACGTACAGGGAGTCGGTGTCTCGCTCCTCGGCGCGGATCGTAGCCCCGTGGGGGGTGAGGTGTGCGTCGAGAACGCCTTGGGCCTCTTCGATCAGTGTGCTCACGGTGTCACGTCCTTTGCCTTGGCTTCGATCCAGAACTTGTCCCCACGACGGACGACCTTCTCCCCGGCCTCACGAAGCACCCGGATGTCTCGGCTCAGAGTCCGGTCCGACACGCCCAATTCCTCTGCCGTGCGGTAGAGGCAGATGCGCTCCCCCCGGTCGAGCCGACGCAGGAGGCGGATAGCCCGGAGGGTCTGTTGGCTGGCACCTTTCGGTCGCCCCATCACTTCATCCCCAGCAGGGCGAGGAGGTCGTAGCCGCCCGTGTTCTTGGCGGGGGCCGTTTTCCGGGCGGGCGGTGTGGGTGCCTCTGGGGCCTTGGCCGTAGGTTGTGCAGCCTTGGCAGGAGCTTTCGCAGCGGCCTCCGGTGCCTTCTTCTTGGCCCGGGCCTTCACGGTCGCCTCCGGTGCCTTCCCCTCGGGGGGTGGGGCCAAGACCTGTCGCTCGGGCTCGCGTTTCTGCCCGTCGCGGATCACGGAGGCCATCGCCTCGCCGCACGGGTCACAGTAGTGCGTCCACTCGCAGTCCTCGTCGGAGAACATCTTGAGGGACATCGTGGCGTAGGTGCCATCACGGCAGAGGCGACATTGAGGTGCGTCAGTCATGGCTCGCGCTTCGTGGGGTTGAAACGCCGATGCGCCGAAGTGACACGGCGAACTTTGGCGAGGGGGGGTTCGCCGTTCGCCGCGTCGCTTCGACGCACCGACACTACTGTACCTACAGAACCGTCCCCTCGCCACCACAGGTGGCGCACTCGGGGTCTACCAACATGGGGCCGTCGTCGTAGATGTCTCGATCCGGGTAGCAGTCCGGGCATCCGTGGGTCTGGTTCCAGAGCTCGACCCCGTCCCGGTCAGCATCGTCCACGATGCTGTCGAACGTGGCGCTGTCGAAGGGGTACTGGAGGGTGCGGGGCTCACACGCCTCATCCACACCCTCGCAGTACCCGGTGACCTTCACACCACCGGGGACGAGGTCGAAGATGATCCCGCACTCGGTGTTCTGGTACAGCACGGCTACGATGCCTCTCTCCGTGGCCTCGCAGTCAAGGTGCTTGGCGAGGTCGGTGTGGTCGAGGATCAGCACGGCACCCTCAGTCGGAGGTGATCCTGCACCAGCCTCGCCACACACTCCTCCACGGAGGCGTCCGGGTCGTTGTAACCAGCTTTCGCGAGGAGCTCTCGCAGGAGCTTCTCTTGGGACAGGCTATCTTCCAGATAGGCCGTCATCGCTCGGATGACGTTCTCGTCGTTGGCGTCGGTCATGCCTCACTTACGCTCTCCGTGCGTAATCTCCTGCACCATGCCGCGACCGACACCTTGGACCCCCGAAGACCTAGCTGACCTCCAACGCTTGACGGCCAAGAGGGTGCGGAACCGCAGCTTCAACTGGAAGGCCATCTTCAAGCGGTTCCCACACCGGACCAAGGCGGCGGTCTACAAGAAGTTGAACCTCAACGGGTGGACTGATCCGGCCCTGTGGACGCCCGAAGAAGATCAAGTCCTCCTCGACGGGTGGAACGACCAATCCATGCGGTTGATGCGCCAAGCCCTCCCCAACAGGACTCGCCCTGCCATCTACGAGCGGGCGCACACGTTGGGGCTGCGCGCGGGACCCCCTCAAGGGATGGTGTCAGTGAAGTCCCTCTCGGACGACCCGTCGTGGGGCTACGACTACTACAAGACCCTGCGGATCTTGAAGTTCGCCAGCGTGCAGGTGCGGCGGTTCAGCTACGCCGGGAAGCGGGACGGGGTCCGGTATGTGGACATTGACGACGCCCGCGAAGCTGCCGTGGCTTGGGAGAGGCACATCGCGGACGAGAGGGTGGGAAAAGAGACCACCAAGGAAGCCGCGAAGAGAATCGGCGTGCGCGAGAACACCCTGCGAGCGTGGGTCACTCTGGAGGGGCTGCTCCCACCGTCTGACCCAAGCACGAAGAGGCGGTTCTTTGCCCTGCCAGAGCTCTTCGACCGCATCGCGGCCAAGTATCAATCCCCTGCGGAACGGATGCCCGCTGAGAGGAGCTCGATGAGAACTCTTGGGACGCTCCCGCCCGCCACCAGCACGATCCCGCCAGCGTAGGCACCGGGTCCATCTTGGGGCTTGCCCTCGGCTTGGAGGAGCCCGGTCACGATGCCTGATGACCCATTGGTGATCAGCAACAGTGCTTTCGCCTCGGGCACGGGCACCTGAAACGGCAGGTCGAGCAGGGCATCGAGGCGCTTGATCGTCTCTTGGATCTCCCGCACCCGCTGCTCAAGGAACGAGATGAATCGCAGGACGGCATCCGCCCCGGTCTGCGCGCCCGACAGGATCAGGTTACTGGCCCCCTCCACTTTGTTGAGGATGCTGAGGAGCCGTCCCGTGGGCGCTCGCACGGTAAAGGGCTTGGTGGCCACCCACGAGCCCACGCGCCTCGCGGACTGATTGGACGTGATGCCCAGCACCATCCGCGCCTTCTGGTAGATGCTCTCGGGGATCAGTTGCCGCGCGTACCAGTACTGCGGGCTGGCCTCCAGTGACGGGCCGACCACCGGGGCAGCGTCTACGGACGCCCTGTGATATCGGATGCCGAAGCCTGACTCACTCCATTTCTCGTTGAGTTGGTTCAACACGTCGGCGGGGGTCGTGGCCGAGTAGTACTGCTTGGTGTCGTAGCGGTTCATCGCCAGCGGGGTCACGGGCGTGAGCCCGGACTCCGTGGGCACCGTGAGGGACTCCAGAATCGTGTACCGGAGAGCTTGGTTGTTTCGCGCGTCGGGGGCGTCGGACCACTTCCAATTCACGAGGTCGTGGAGGGTCGTGGACATCGCGTTCAGCACGGACGGGGGGAGAGCCCCCTGCGTGCGGATGTACCTGTCGGCCTGTTCCACGATGCGGGTGTAGATGTCGTCGGTGAACGACGTGGGGGAGATGTTGCGCCGCGAGAAATAGTCCGATGGGTTCTGGATGTTCATCCAGCGGAACACCTCGGTGGCGGCGCTTTCCAGCCCTGTCGGGCGGTAGGTGCGGTCTTGGGTCGCCGGGTCTGGGGGTGCGTTCTCAGTGATGGGGTCGGGAGCCATGAGATCGCTCCGCGACAGCACCAGCACGGCGATGGCCGTCTGGACGGCCTTGGAGTAGAGGTTCTGATTCACGGTGGGGATCGCCACCTCCAGCACCTCGCTCGGGATGCCGAAGTCCGGGTTCCCGATGGGAGGTTCAGCGTTGCCCGACGTGCAGACGATGTTCACCAGCACGGCGTTGTCGTCGTGACGGGCACGCGGGGTCCACCGGGCTTGGGTGTAGTTGGTCTCGGTGATGCGCCCTGTGACAGGGGTGACCCGGACGTACACGGTCTGCGGGTCTTGGGCGAGCGCCGTGTCCATGCGCCCGTTGACGATGGGGCAGAACTTGGGGAGCTCCTCTTTCTTGAGCTCAAACGAGTAGTTCGCCCCGGCCACCATCTGCGTGAACACAGACCGCTCGGGGACGAAGAACGCCCGTTGGTTGTAGTACGTCCTGCCATCCGCGCTCTTGCCGAAGGCTTTGATGATGGGCTCGGGCGCGGAGGGGTCGAGGTAGAAATAGAGCGGGGTGTTACCCGCCGGGAGGGTGCCACTCCCGGGGGTGTAGCCATCTGGCCAAGCCACCTCGGGGAGGATCTCGATGGTGTCCTCGCCGCCGAAGATCGTGAGGCTCTGGCCCGTCGAGCCTTTGAGGTACTGCCCCGTGGTGTAGGCTTGGGCGTTGTCAGCCGCGCCGGGGACGGTGCTCCCGGTGCCCGCCGTGGCGGGGGCGATCCAGCCCGTTTGGAACCCCTTGGCGTAGCAGGACACTTCGACAATGTAGCCCGACGACGGGGGCTGTGGGCTCGGGTCTTGGTCGGAGCCCCCGGGCGCGGGGGCGCTGTTCCAGACCACCTTGATCTTGGAATCCCCCTTGAGGGCTGCGAGCACGAGGGCGGGGTCGCTCGACTGCGGTGACGTGTACTCCGCACGGAGGTTCGCCGCGATGGGCAGGGACGGGCTCGCCCCGCTCGGGGTGTACCCGAAGAGCGAGGCAATGGCCTCAATGGCTTGGGCGAGCTTGTCGAAGACCTTGCGGTCAAAGATCTGGTTTTTGAAGAAGAGCTCGTAGTCGGGCACCCCGACGTAGACGAACATCGCGATGACGGTGGTGCTCTCGGAAAAGTTGGGGCGGTTGGGGTCGTTGCGGTCATTGAGCCGCGTGAGCATCCGGCGCTCCCAGCCGTCGTACCCGCCCTTGATGTTGGCCTTGTTCGCCCGAAGAAGTCGGAGATCGTCGAGGTTCGCGTACAGGCCCACGTTGAGGAGGTCTTGGGCGATGCCCCGCAACAGGGCCAAGAGCTCGTTGACCGCTGCGCGGGCCAGATTGAGATTGCTGGTGACGAAGGTCTTGGCGATCTGCGCGATCTGCAACCCAATGTCGAGGGTCGCGTTGATGAGCTCCAGCACGCCCTTGAGAGCGTCAACGACCGCGACGACTTCCTCAGAGACAAGCTGAAACTCCAGCCCACCCCATGTAGCGACGGTGTTCTCTTCGGCCATTGGGCTACTCTGGCTCGCCTACAGAGCCGTTATCAAGGAGCAGACAGAGCATCTCAGCCGACGTGTGGGACTCGTCCATGTGCCCTTGGAGGGTGTCGAGACTCACACCTGACGTGATGGCTGCTTGGAACGCCTCGGTGGCGAGTTGGAAGTCCTCGACGCGCCCCGATAGCAGGAACGAAAAGTACCTGTCCGGGAAGCTCACACCCCACCACCGTTCTTGGCGCGCTCTAGCTGTTCATGGGCGGCGTCGATCTTCGCGAGGGTGTCATCGAGCTCGGCACGGAGGTGGTCACGAATCTTCTCCAGCGCAGCACGTTGCTCGCGCACATGGGGGAGCGTGTTGGGGTCCACGGGCTTGAGGTTGAGCCATACGGCCCCGCCCTCGGGGGGGACATCAATCCCGATGGCTCTCAATTGTTCCAGCACTTTGGGGTCGATCACGGCAGCTTCTCCACGGACTCTACAGCCGCGAGAGCTTGCTCGGCTTCCGCCCTGCGCTTGGGGAGCTCGGCGTCGAAACGTCGGATGCTCTCCAGCGTCCCGGTCACCCGGTTCACCCGGAGGTCCAGCCACGAGTACCGGGTGCGCCGCAGCTTGTCGCGCCCGTCGAGGGCTTCATTCACCCGGTCCACCAGCACGGGACGCCCGACGCCGTTGGCGAAGTTGGCGTAGTCCGTGGCAGAAATGCCATAGGGCGGGGTGAGCGTGTCCAGACGGAAGTCCAGACACCAGAAGCGACGGTCGAGGATGGAGAGACAGTCCCGCACGTTGGCGAACGGGGACACCGCCCAGTTGCCGACGATCCCGAAGAGGTACGGGTTGGTGAGCAGCCCCAGCCCGCTCTCAGGGTCGGTGGTCGTCCCAAGGTCGGTGATGTGACGATCCCGCTGGAAAATGAAGTACGTCCCGTACTTGAACCGCACCGTGCGGATCTCTTCCGCCCAAGACAGCATTCTCTCTCGCATGGCGAGGATGAGCTCGACGGTCTCCGGGGAGAGCAGGGTGGTAGGGCGGATCACCCGGTACGCGAAAGGCTCGATGCTGGCGTACCCGGTGAACTTGTTGGACCCGTTCGCCGGGGCGGTGACGCGGAGGTCCATCTGCCCCTCGTTGGCCCCGCCGGAACCGAGGGAGCCGTGGATGGTGGGATAGATGGCGTACTCGCTGCCCGCTGGGCCGAACACCACGTCGCCTCCGACGTTGCCCGCGAGGTTGCCGATGGCTTGGACGGTGAGCGTCGTCGTGGTGACATCCGTGACTTTGAAGTAGCCCCGGTTGTCGTCGGCCACCACGGGACTGCCCGCTGTGTACGCGGGTGCCCCACGCGCCGGGACGCTGTTGTCTCCGTAGGGGCGGCGACCGAATTGGACGGGCGAGGCGGGTCCGGTCGTGCCTTCCAGACGGCCAGCGGGATCGACCAGCAGGATGTCATCTTTCTTGACGCCAAAGTCGGTGAAGTTCACCCCTGCGTCGGTGAGGATGTTGGTGGTGGTGACCCTCCCGCCCGTCTGCGTTGGTGGCGTGTAGTTCACCGGGCGGTTGACGACCACCCGGTCCGTCGCGTACCCGAGAAGTTCTTCGTTGGACTGCTCGTGGGGGACGGGCGGAACCTTCAGGTACACCTCAAAGCGGTCCCCGGGGTTCACCGTCACCTTGCGGGACAGAGTGAGGGTGAGCGCGCCCGTGACCTTCACCACCTCTGCCCGTGCGGTGATCACCCCCGAAGCGTTGATGAACCGCACCTCGTCGCCGGGGTTCACGTTCACGAGCTTGCTGGTGAAGTCGCCCAGTTGGGTTGCTGACGTTCCGCCTGTTACGGTCGGGGGCACGTCTCCGTTGACAGGGAGAGCGGTGAGGATGCTGTACCCGCCCGAAGAGATGACCGTGGCGACGATGCCGCGACGGATCTCGTAGCAGTAGCGAAGGGACTGAAGGGCTGCGCCGAAGTCGTTGCCGAGGGCGTGGAAGCGCCGGGGGCGGCGCACTTCGATCTCCGTGGCTTCGATCTGGTAGTCACCGGGGGCGGGGGCCGGGAAGTAGTCGGCCAGCCGTCGCGTGCCCACCTGACCCGCGGCGAGAGAGTTCCCGGCGTCCACCACGTTGACATCGCCCGAGGCCATGTCGTTGGTGTCCCGTGGGAAGGACGGCTCGACGTAGATGCCCGCTGCGCCCGAGTAGTCAATCGCCCAGCGGTCACCCGGGAGGATGCACTGCGTGCCCGTGGGCACGAAGGGTGCGCCCACGGGCTTGTGGAGGCTCTCCCACTGCGGGGTGGTGAGGTCGATCTCGATCCCACCGGGCACTTCGTCGTACACGGCGAGGTCGAGGGAGGTCACGAACGACGCGCTACTCACCTTCAACCGCTGGTACACGGATACGGTCGAGCCCGGTCCCGTCAGGTCACCCGAAACGTCGGCGTTCCATGTGTAGGTAACACCGCTCACGTCGCGGGACACGCGCAGTTGACGGATGCCAAACACTGAGATGGGGGCGGCGACGCTGGTATACCCCGGAAGGTTCGCGGGGATGGCGTCGCTGTGGGGGGCCATCGGGAGGAGGGTGAAGCCAGAGACCTTCATGCCCGCCGCGACAATGTTGTTGAACTGCGCGGCGGTGAGGATCGCCCCCAGCGCGTCTTGGAAGTTCGCCAGCCCCGAGAACTTCTTGGTCGAAGGGTCGAAGCTGGTGTAGTCGGCGCTCACCACGGAGTCTTGAAACACCGCCGTAACGGTGCTGTTCAGCCCCGATTCGTTCGCGATCACATACACCCTCCCCGTGGCCGGGAAGACGTGTGTCTGGGTCACCGGGGCATCGAGCCACCCGCTGATCGCAGGTAGCTGGGCGATGTCCGACACGGCGAGGGTGAGCGTCCCGAGGTTGAACCCCGTCACCGTGGGAAAGGTGAAGGGCATCCAGCCGTCACCGTAGGCACCGTTGGTGTCCGGGGTGGTGAAGGTCTCGCGGGTCTCGTAGGTGAACCCCAGTGTAGGGACCAGCACGGCGCGGACGAGGTGCGTGCCCGCCTTGGTATTGGCCCTTGGCAGCGGGTAGGAAAGGCTGGAGTTCTTGGCGGTGACGATATCCCCCGGGAGGACCCGGGACATCAGCCCGCGCGTCACCGCTGCGGTGTCCACCACGAACCTGTCCACGATGCGCGGCGCGAAGTTGACCAGTGACGTATACGGGGGGTTGTCCACACGGTCGGAGAGGGCGTCCGTCAGCAGGATCGGGCCGCTCTCGTCTTGGCGAGACGAGGGGGCGGCGCTGTAGGTCACGTCCGTCCCGTTGATCGGGGTGTTCCCGTGCCCCTCGTAGGCCATCACCTTGAGGGTGCCGACGCCGGGGGCTGTGAACGTGCCCACCCCGTAGGGGGTGATACCCGCACGGGGGGCGAAGGTGAGGGCCGTGCCGCCGTTCACTTCTGTGATCTCGTTCAGCGTCGAGAAGGCCGATGTGATTCCCAAGGTCGAGTCGAAGATGCCCGCCTCAAAGCCACGGGTGGTGAGGCGGCACTCGATGGAGGTGCCCCCCGGGGTGGTCGCCCCTCGCGCCCGTGCCGTGCGGGTGTCGATGGGGCCGTACAGGGTGAGGCGGTCGTCACCGACGTACAGGGTCTCCGTCCCACCCGATACTGAGTTCCCCGAGTCAGCATCGATGCCGACGTTCATCGGCCCGATCTCGGTCACCCCCGGTGCGGGTGTGGTGGGGGTGCCGAAGGCAGGGAAGTTGAAGAAGGGAGCCCCGGTATCCACCACGATCTGCTGGGTGAGGAAGTACGCGGTGCCGCCTTGGGGGGTTGTGCCGTTGTCTCCCGATACGCTGAACCCGCACAGGGTGATGTTGGGGTTCTGAGAGGTGAGTTCCAGCACCACGCTGGAAGCCGTCACGAGATTCCCAGTCGAGTTCTTGGTGAGCTTCAGCCGGATCTTGTTGGGCTTGTTGCCCACCGTGAAGTAGTCGTTGAACCCGCCCACGGGTGTCGGCAGCACCCCACCGCCCGTGCCGTTGTCGAACACCATCTCCGAGGTGGGGACACCCGTGAGCGTGAAGGTCGTGCGGACGTTGGGGGCGATGACGTTGGTGTCTTCCTTCACCGTCATGCCCGTGAGGTACGAGGGGTCAATCCACGCTTGGATGTTCTCCACGAGGACCGAAGACCCTGCACCGGGAGACGTGCGGGTCACGAACCGGGGCGGTTCAATGACGTTCGCCGCGTAGTTCACCGCGCCCACGGTGCGGATGCCCGTCGCCCCGGCAGGGAACGATCCCCCGCCCGTCCCTTCTTGGACGTACACGATGTCGTAGGGCTTCACGTCACCCGTGCCCGTGTGGGAGACGTACCCGGGGTTGAGCGCCACCGTCCCCTTGAGGGTCGCAGGATTGGTCGGGTCGGTGGCCGAGACAAAGCCACCGTTGCCGAGGATCTCGTCGGGGTAGACGGCCTCGACCGAGTAGTCGGCAAATCCGGTGGGCGCAGGGTTGCCCACGGGCGGGTTGGGGGATTCCGCGCCGACGACCGCGATGCCCAGCGGGAAGGTGTCCCCCAGCACGGAAAGCTCCGTGGGGCCGATCTGGTAGTAGGGCAGGGAGTAGTCGCCCGAGTCGAGACGGGACAGCCCCCGCAGGGCGGGGATGTTCGACGGAGAGACATCCCCGTTCTGGAAGGTCACCCGCGCTTGGAGGTTGCGGAGGGGCGAGGGCGGTCGCTGCCCGGTGATTTCTTTCAGCCCGAAGATCGTCGGGTCGCTGAACGACGGCAGGGTTGCGTCCACCAGTGCGCCCGCGCGCCCGTCGAGGTCCACGTCGGTCCCCACCCGGTAGCCCGGGAGGCTGGCCGTGAAGGTCTGGAGTTGCGTCGGGGTGAGCGCCGACGCGGGGGGCGAGGCGATGGCGGTGAAGGCCCCGGTGGTGGGCACCACGAAGAGGGTGTCGCCGCGTTCCGCCGTGAGGGTCGTGCCCGTGTTGCCCGAGGTGAGCCGCACCAAGGTCGCGGGGTTGAGGACCGGGACGAAGTTGTTCGCGGCGCTGTAGCTCTTGACCGTGAGGTAACACCCTTGAATGACCGAGTCCACGAACACGCCGGGGAACACCGGGTTGCCGTTGACGGTCACCGTCGCGCCCGTCCACCCCACGGAGTACCCCGTGCCATCGGGGGTGCCGAGGGCTAGCTGGTCGCCGGGGTTGAACGGCGGGGTGTGGAGGTCGGGGTCGCCGCTGGTCAGGTCGTACAGGCCCGAGATGCCCGCTCCTGCCACGAGCTTCGCCGTGTCGGGCTGGCCGTTGGGGAGCAGCGGGAACTTGTCGAGCGGGAGCACCGTGGCGACAAACACAGGACGCCCGGAGGCACCCGGAACACCCGAGACTCCGTTGGGGTAGTAGGCGAGGATGCGCGCCCGCGCGAGGCGGTCTTGGACCGTCGCGCCCAGCACCGACGTGATGTTCCCGCGCACGGGGTTGGCCAACCGCGCGATGGAGTTCCCCGTGGTGGACTGAAACGAGATGGACGGGGGACTCCCGAAGAGGTCGAGGTCCAGCTTCCCGTAGCTGTACACCCCTACGGAGCCCGTGGTCGGGTTGTAACCAATGCCGGGGTCGGTGGTGGTGAAAGCGTCGGCCCTCTCAGGGAACAGCCGCGAGAAGGCCGAAGGCTGGGACAGCCCCCGGTACACCCCGTAGGAGGTGACCTTGAACCGGATGATGCCCGAGAGGGCCACGGTGGTGCCCGTGAGCCCGTTGAGCACCACGTCGTCCACGTCGTTCTTGATGGCTCGGTACTGAAGGCCCTGTAGCTGGCCGAGGGCGCTCGCGGACAGGGCGGTCCCGGTGAGCGCCCCGCCCGTGAGGCTCGCGCCGTAGGGGCTGACGATGGGGTCGCTTGGGAGAAGTGCGATGGGCGAGGTGCGGAAGCCGTTCCAGACTTCGTTCCAGACGTTGCGGGGATTGACCGCCCCGGTGATCCCGTCCTCGTACCCCGGCGGCGTCCACTTGTCCCCCATCCCCATCCAGAGACGGAGCTTGCCATCGCGGTCGCCCACGGGGTTGCCGTTGATGGTCTCAAGCACCTGCTCAAACGAGGTGATGATCCCGTTGTAGTAGCGAAGGAAAGTACGGGTGACCCGGTCGCGGGACACCAAGTCTTGGCGCTCCGACACCAAGCCCGCCGTGCCCTGCGTGGACGGGGAGTTCTTGGGGAACCCACCCACCGAGGGGTTCGTGCCCGCTGCTTTGCGGGTGACCCCTTGCACGATGCTCCGCGCCGTCTCCGTGATGTACGAGGGAAGCGGTAGCGACCGGGCATAGAAGCTGTCGGGCGAGTCGAAGGTGTAGGTGGCAGTGAGGGTGGCCCCCAGCCTTCCGTTGGCCTCGCTGGGCGGGTCGATGAAGCCCGCGCTCGCCGCCACCCGGGGGTACTGCACCACGCCTTGGAAGACGAACGGGGCGAGGGTGTCCTGCACGGTGCGGTAGAACCGCAGGGACGCGCCCGTGGGCATTCCCGTCTGTCGGGGCTCCAGAAGTGTGAGCGTGCCCGCCGTCTGGTCGATTTGGTAGTCTCGACCTTCCGTGAGGGTCACACCCGGCGCGGTCCCCTCGCACAGGACGACCTCGTAGGGCTCGGTGCCGACGAGGCTCCCTGCGCCGATGAAGGTGGTCGCGCCCACGGGGTAGATCGGGCGCACGGAGATGCGGACGGTGCTGGTCGGCAGGGTGCTGGTCCACACCATCTGCACGGGCGAGGGTGACCCGAGGGTGATGTCGGTGAAGGCACCCTCCACGAAGTCACTCTTGGCGACGAGGAAGGGAATCCCGAAGAGCTCGATGACGTGACCCGTGACGGCGTACTTCGTCAGGTCACCCTCAAAGCGCACGACGTTCTGGCCCTTGGTGACGGGCTGGAACTTGGGCACGCTGGCGAGCCCATAGGCATCCGTGAGCTTGGGGAGCAGACCGTTCGCAGCCACGGTCACCACTCCATTCACCAACGGAGTGATCGCCCGATCTGTAACGAGATTGACGGGCGGATCTGAAGGAGCGAGCGAGCCCACGTCCCGGGTGGGGGCGGGGTAGATCTCAACCTTCGTCTTCGTCGTGCCGTTGTAAGCGGCGCTCTGGATGTAGGTGAGGTAGTTGCCCAGACGGAGAATCCGACCCGACGTGAGCTCCGAGGTTCGGTTGCCCTTGAGGTCGAAGGACGTGGTGTTCGCCCTCAACTGGAACGGGGGCCTCCACACCGGACCCTTGGAGACCGTGTAGCTGGTCTCCCCGCCCGTGGCCTCGTACACGGCATAGGTGATGAGCACCCGCGTGGCCGGGTCGAGCACGGACTTCACGAGCGTGAAGGTGTTGTCAGAGAAGTTGAAGTTGACGCCCTTGGGCACCCCGTAGGACACGAGGTTGGCGTTGACGAGCACCGAGGGCTCCACGTCGGTGTCCACGGTGCGCCCACCCGCGTTGAACGAGTAGACCTGTTGGTTGACCCGCGTGGCCGTCTCGCGACGGATGAACACCGGGAGGAACTCGGTTACAACCTCCGGGGTGGTCGCGTTGGGGTAGGGAAGGCCCGAGTCGGGCTTGGCGCGGGTGTAGGTCACCTCGACGAGTTGGCCCGCCTTCACCGGGCGCTGGAGGGTGAACGACCCGAGGATCGGGTTGAGGAACACCTCCTCGTAGGTCTGGAGATCCACGAGGTAGACGGTGCTGCCTGTGTTGGCCGCGATGTCCGTGGCGCTGAGACCCACGGCACCCGTGAAGGGCGAGATCTCACCCGTGCCTTGGGAGATGTTGGCGGGGTTGAGGACTTCCTGTCGGTAGACCACCGTGGCGGATTGGTAGTCCGCCTCCACGGTGGCCCCAAACCCAAGCTCGCCCGTGGTGGTGAGGTACTCGATCTGGTTCGCCGGGATCGTGGGCGAAAAGCTCGCGACGGGCAGGAGGTCCACCCCGTTCACGAACACCTTGGTGCCTACCACTACGGAGAACTTGTCCGTGGCGAACCGGGGGTTGGTGGTCGGGACGAACAGCGATCCGTTGGCAAGCGCCCCAAGTTCGGTGCTGGTGAGCACCGTCAGTTGCGAGGTGGTCGTCCCGGTCGTCCCGAAGCGGACGGTCAGCACCCTCCCCGACGTGGCCGTGGGGAGGTCCACCGTGTCGAGCGTGCCGCCCGCCGTGCCGAGGGACGTGTACAGGCGCACCTTGAAGGTCTCGCCTCCGAGGTGGTTGAACTCCGTGAACACGGCGTCCGCGAGGATCGAGGGGTCGATCTTGGTGGGGTCCGTGTAGTTCACCCCACGGTAGAGCTCCCACGACACGTTCCCGGTCGAGGCCACGGGGAACGGGTTCACCACGGTGAGGGTGGTGGGCGTGGACGATGCCACGGTGTACGAGCCTGTGGAGCCTCCCGAGGTCACCTTCAGTCGGTCGCCCACTTGGGCGATGGTGGTGAAGTCCACCGAGGTGTCCGTGAGGGTGGAGCCCGTGACGCTCCCACGGTAGCCGTTGAGAACCTCTGGCCCGACGCGGTCGATGAGCAGCGCCGTGCCCGACCCCTCTGGCACCAAGAAATCTGTCCCGAGGGTGAGGGACTGCGCCGCCCCGCCCTTGGCCGACACCTTGAGGTACCCGTCCATCGCGGGGTAGAACGTACTGGGCACTACCCCCGCGTTGCCAAGGTCAATGGCCGACACGGGCGACTGCACCTGCCCCGCGAAGCTGAAGTTGGACAGCCAAGCGAAGCGGGACTGATCGAACTGGTAGACGGCGTCCTTCCACGGCTTGACCGTGGTGCTCAGTCGCACCGTGTTCGGTGAGGCCACCCCGGACAGGGCGAAGAACTCACCGTCGTCGTAGCCCGCGATGTCCTCGCGCGGAGGATAATCGAGGAGTTGGTAGGGGACGGAGGAGAGAGATTCGGACAGGGACACGTCGGTCACCCGGTAGGTGGCGCGCACGTCCGTGGCGGGCTGCGATCCGTCCAAGTTGTTGGGGCTGCGGGAGACACCCAAGGACAGGCCCGTGTCCGCGAGCCAGTTGGGGTCCGTGGCGTCCTTGGTGCCCGCGCTGGGGTTGCTCACCCGCCACCCGGGCGGGAAGCCCATCACCCGGCACCCGGTCTCGTTGAAGCCCACGGCCACCGCGCCCGACGCATTGGGGGCGGCGATGTACAGGTAGCCAGAGAGAACTCCAGCGAAGCCACCTGCGCCCATGATGGCGTTGAGGGCCGTCGCCACCGTGGCAGCGGGGATGTCGGTGCCAGCAGCGGGGGAGAAGGTGAAGGTCACCCCGTCCACCGAGAAGGTGAAGGTCTCCGTGCCCGCGAAGGTGAAGGTGTCCCGCACCCTTGAGAACACCCTCGCCGTGTCCGGGTACTGCGCGGGCGTCACGACAGCTTGGACGAAGTACACCGTCTTGCCGACGAGCGTCTGAGCGAGGGCGTAGCCCACTCGCACGCGCCCCGTGTCGAGGGAGACATACGCCGTGTCCAGCGGGAGGGAGAAGAGATCCGTGGGGAGGTCTGCGTCGAGGTTGACCGGGACGAGCTTCGCGATGCGCCCCGCGTCCGTGTACAGGTAGGCGTCACCGAAGCCGGGGGTGAGCGCGTTCACCAAGCCCGACGCGCCGGGTCGGTAGGTCACCGGGAGGGCGGGGTCGGGAGTGTTGCCCGTCCCATCGGGCACCCGAAGGAGTCCCGAGATGCCCGTGCCGGGAAGCCCCACGGCGGCGGGAATGAGGTAGTCGTTGCCCGAAGGGGTGAGGGAGACGGGAGCTTGGACCGACTGCGGGTAGCGGTTGAGGGCGATGCCGTCGTACCGAAGGCTCGCATTGAGGTACGCCGGGTCGAACAGCAGCGAAGCAGGGTTGGCCTTCAGCGGGGTGTTGGGGTCGAGCTTCACGCGCCCCGTGGACAGGGCCACACCTGCACTCCCGAGGGGGACCGTGAGCGCCGCGAGGTCAGTCTCGTTGTTGACCGTGACGACGGTGAGGGGTGCCCGTTGACCAACACGGAGGACGGGTCGGTCGAGGGGGCCGGGGACGGGGGCGGTGTACCAAGAACCGTCCACCAAGGGGCCGACGACCCCGTCGTTCTTGGCCGAGAAATCCCTTGGGGAGTACCAGAGGGTCTCACCCTCGTGGTCGGCAACGAACGCCGGGTTCCATACGATCTTCCCCGAGTTGTTGCCCATCACGCCCGCGAGGGCCGGGGACACGGAGTTGAAGTTGTAGCTGGGGGTCGCCACGTCGTCGGTGACGACCTTCACGCCGCTGTACGAAACCCCCGTCACCACGGGGTAAGAAGCCTCGTCGGGAGAGCTCCCAAGGCGCAGCATGGCGTACTCGCCCACGGTGTTCGTGCCCGGGAGGTAGTCGTCCACGGGGGTGGTGGGGATGGGCGACAGGGTGTACCGGGAGCCCGCCGACGACAGCAGCTTCCCGAGGTCCTTGACTGCCCCGCCCTTGTAGGGCTCCCACTTGCGGTGCGCCGCGTTCCAGCCGAAGCGCGTCGCACTGGGATCGTTGCGCGTCCAGTTGAAGGTCGCGGGGCCGACAATGTACGTCGCCCGGAAGGCGTCCCCCCGCGAGGCGCTTGCCACGAGGGTGTTGAGGCTGATCGTGCCTGACGTGGAATCAAACGTGAAGCCACCGGGGGCTGTAACGAACAAAGTCGTCCCGCCCTGCTTGAACTCAAGGGCGGTGACCGAGACGATGTTCGCCCCGCCGTTGTCGGTGACCACCAGACGTGACGTGCCGTCTTTGTACGCGCCGACCGTGAGCGTGCCCGTAGGGATGGCGACCGTCCCATCGGTGGATACGGTGCCGGGGGCGACGGTCAGCGGTCCCGAGGTGTTCGCCCAGAGCAAATACTCAACGGTCTGCCCGCTTTCACTCAGCGTGGCGCGGTACCGAGCACCGTTGATGTCCGTGGCCGTCGCCGTGGGGTACGTCGGGGTGGTGGAAGTGAACACCGCACGGGACACGCCCGAGGAGACCTCCCCCGTGGTGTCGGCGTTGCTGGTCGAGGCGCGTGCGCCCGGGAGTACCTGACCGTCGAAGTTGCCCATCGCGTTACCTTACGCCGTGGGATCGGAGCGTAACCGTGCTCATGCCGCGAGCGACGACATCACACACGGTCCCGACACCGCGCCACGCCTACACATGGGAAGGGGTGATGGCCGAGGTCGCCCGCAGGGAATTCCCGCTGGACCTCCTTGAGGCCAAAGTCATCAGCAGCCCTCTGTTGGAGGGCGAGTTCTTGGTGCCGAGGAAGCACTACGAACGCGAGATCAACTGGCTGGTCGAAACCCAGCACTACGGGAACGCCGCCCCACAATGGATGCGCCGAGGCTGCACGACCACGGCTTATCTCCTCTCGGAGGCCAAGACTCTGAAGCACCAAGTCGAGGTGCTTCTGGGTGCCCTCTCGCACGACAGATACGATCTCAGCAGTTCCCACCCTAAGCCATCCGGGTGGCCCGCCCTCTGCGAAGTGGCCGCTGCCGCGAGGGCGGGAGGGCTTCTGGAAGGGCACGGGGGGTGGCACCATGCCTCAAAGGGGGCCACGCTGGAATTCAGCGCGACATACTACGAGCCCCCGGTGGATGCTGAACGGTGCGCCCGACTGATCCACGCCCTCGCCAGTTACCTCGCCCTCAACTACATCTTGGTCACGGTCAAGCCAGAAGTCCTCTGACGGTCACACGGGAACTGAGGTGGACACCCCCACCGACGAGCTTGGCCCGAGCGGCCCGGTAGGGGCGACTGCACCGAGTCCCGTGCCCGTGATCACCACGGTGGCAATGCCCGCTGCGAGGGCATCGTAGAAGACGGGCACGGTCGATCCCGTCCCACCTTGGGCGGCGCACAGGGCGCTGTGGGCGGTGCGGAGAACTTGGGCGAGGGCGGGGATGTTGGCGCTAACCACCCGAGACACGTCCGTGCCCGTCCCCACGCCTGTACTCACCCCAGCGTAGGTGAGTCCCGCCAGCCCGCTGTTGAGCCCCGCCGAGAGGGTGGTGGCGAGGGCGGGCGCGTTCGGTCCCGGAAGCGCAGACATCGCTGCCAGCACCAGCGGGGGTGTCCCGGCGAAGGCGAGAGCACCTGTGACGGTGCCCGCTCCTACCACACCCGTGGTGACACCCGTGAGGGTCACGCCCGTGGGCAACCACGTCACCGTGGCATTGGCGATGGCTTGGCAGAGGAGGTCGAAGGCAGGACCGCCGGGGAATGGCGCGGAGGTACGAAGCGCGGCGGCGATGACGGTGGGGGGCAGCACCCTGCGATGATACCCCTGCCGTCACCGGGGGTCAGCGGACGATGCGCCAGACGCCCTCGCCCTCACGAGCGAGGATTCCCTTGGCGACCAGCGTGCGAGTGATCTCGCTCACCATCGCGTAGAGGGAGTTGTCGGCCATGCCGGGGCTCAGGGCGCGGCGGTACCACGCCGCGATCTCCCGACGCTCGACCTTCTCGTTGTTGCCGAAGCGGTCGAGGAAGCGACGGAAGCGGGGGGCTAGCTTGTACTGGCTGTAACGGCGGGACGGGATCACCGTCTCCACGCCCTGTGCAGGGCCTTCCGTCTCCAGCACTTCCTCCACGGCCTCACGCATCTGTGCGGCGGGGGACAGGACCGGGGATTCCTCCTTGGGCTCCGGGGACAGCGGGGCCGTGACCTTCATGATCTGGAGGAGGGGGGTGAGCTCCTGCTCATAGGAGCTCAGGAGCTTCTGGGCCTCCTCGATGTCAGCACGAAGCTGCTCGACACGGGAGGTGGCCTGACGATGGATCTCTGCGAGGGATTGTGTGTTGATAGACATGGACATTCTCCTTGGGGGGGATAGTCGGCGGACGTTGCGGAAACATCTATGCCACCCCGCAAACAGAATGTCAATGCTTTTCGCATTCACATTTCTGGAGCCCCATGCAGGAACCACGGGGTGCGGTCCCCGGCGTAGGCCCCCACCACGTTGAACTCCATCCATTCGACGGCCTCGTCGTCGCTCATGCCGTCGCGCGACACCAGTATCTCGCAGCACTTGGCGTAGTCGTAGACGACCACCAGCGGGCTCCCGCAGCGTTCGGCCACGCCCAAGATCGCCTCGTCGAAGCCGTCTGCGAACAGGAGGTCGGGGTCACGTTCAGCGAGTTCTTCACGGGTCATGGCAGTCACCTCTGGATAAGTGCGTCGAGTTCTTCGTCCGTCGCCAGTGTCACAGCCCGTTGGAGAACTTCACGGGCGGTGGGCAGGGGAAGATTATCTTCGCCGCCCGAGGGAGGGCTTGCATTTCCGAGCATGAGGTCGCTGTCCTGTGCGGACACGGCCAAGGCTTTTCCGCCGCCGACGTACCGGGCGGGAGACGGCCCCCTACGGCACAGGGCACCGATCCGCAGGGTGAGGGCCGGGACGTACTCGACCATGGGGTGTGGGGGCTCCGAGCCCGTGCGCTTCTTGACCTTGGCGAGCACGTCTTCAAGGGACCGCCCGACGTGGACGAAATCGTCCAAGGGCCACACGAGGTGGTCGCCGTAGTGCCAAGCGGTGCCCGCGCGCACGGGGACCATCACCTTCTTCGCCCCCGGTTGGCACTCCGCGAGGCTCCACGAAGACACCTGTCCCATGCGCTTCCCGCCGCCGGGTTCGGACCATGCGGGGCAGTACGGGCACGTCCAGAAGTCTGTGTTCTTGTAGAGCTTTTCACAGGGAGTGCCACACAACGGGCACGTCCAGAAATGATCACTCACGGCTTCACCTTCCTTTCGGAACCCCCGCGTGCGCACCGAAACCCCAAGAGGTTGTCACGGTTCGCAGGCACGAGCGAGTAGCGAGACGCGGCGCGCACCCACGACGGTGCGTGGTAGCCCCAGCTACCGCCGCGGAAGACGCGGAGACGGGTGTCGGTCTTGGGGTTGCTCACGGCTTCACCTTCCTTTCGGAACCCACACGCGCGCACCGAAAACCGAGGTCGATGTCCCGGTACGTCGGCCCGCTCCAGCTAAGGAGCGCGACGCGCACCCACGACGGATCGAAGTTGTCCCAGCTACCGCCGCGGTAGACGCGGAGGAGGGTGTCGGTCTTGGGGTTGCTCACGGTTTCACCTTCCTCTCACATCCCCGCAGCGCGCAACGAAACCCCAAGTCGAAGAGACGGTTCGTGGGCGTGTCAACGCTGCTCACCCCCAAACGCACATAGGTGGTGGTCTTGTTCCACCACGACCCGCCGCGATACACGCGGAGACGGGTGTCGGCGGTCTTGGGATCACTCACGGTTTCACCTGTAGTACAGGGAGTCGCACCACTCCCAGACGTTCCCGCTCATGTCGAGGCACCCGTAGGGGGAGGCACCATCGGGACGCTCAAAAACGGGCGCGACTCCATCGGCACCCTCGCTGTCGCCACCAGACCAGTGACACTTCGGGTCCGGGTAGGCTCCCGGTTCTTCGTTGCCCCACGGGAACTTGCGCCCATCCCGCCCACGCGCGGCGTGCTCCCACTGTTCCTCCGTGGGAAGCTCCAGACCCGCCCACTCTGCGAAGTCGCGGGACTGCCAAAAGTCCACCTCGACCACCGGGTGGTGGCGATTCTCGGTGTTGACTTCGGGGACCGGCTTCCCGGTGGCCGCGCAATACCAAGCCCACTGCTCGATGGTGGTGGGGGTGAGGGCCACGAACCCGCCCAGAACGTCTACGACCCGTCGATCTTTGGTCGAAGAGATCGCGTCTCCCATCTGGAAACCCTCCGTGGGGGGGACGTAGCAGAGGGGCATCCCGTGCCCATCGGGCAGGACGTGCGTCGCTACCCACGGGCCTCCGATCTCCTCAAGAGTCGGCCATTCCTCGATCACTTTGCCGTCCTCGTCCACGAAGAGCTTGGGGACGACCCCGTAGGTCGGGTGGACGTATTGGGTCCACTCGCGGTCTTCCCACCTAGAACGAACGGCTACGGTGTCCCCCCGCGCGTCCGCGTCCACGGACATCACCTCGTCCATGAATCCCCAGATCGTGTCGGGGGAGGTAATCAGCGAGGCAGATTCCCAGTGGTAGTGGGGGGACCGGGCGCACGCCCACTGGGCGGTGGACTTCGGTTGCTCTTGGGTTGAGTACAAAGCCAGTTCGATCTTCATGCCCGTATTACGCCCCGACCTCTTTTCGGAACCCCCGCGCGCGCACCGAAACCCCAAGTTGAGGCCACGGTTCGCAGGCTCGTTCGTGCTGCGAATGGCCGCGCGCACCCACGACGGTTCGCGGATGTACCAACCGCCGCCGCGGAGGACGCGGTAGAGGATGTCGGTCTTGGGGTTGCTCACGGTTTCACCTTCCTTTCGGAACCCCCGCGCGCGCACCGAAACCCCAAGTTGTTGTCACGGTACGCAGGCACGTTCGCGCCGCGAGACGCGGCGCGCACCCACGACGGTGCGTTGTCGTACCAACAGCCGCCGCGGTAGACGCGGTAGAGGGTGTCGGTCGGGTTTGTTTCGTAGGGAGCGGGGGTCTTTCGTGATCTTGCCATACCCCCGTTACGCCCTACAGGTCTTCGGGGTCTTCCAACATCGCCCCCGTCAGAACGTCGCACGTCGCACGTTGGCGAAGGGTAGATTCGTGAGGTCGGCCTCTACGCGGGGAGTGTACTCGGTGGAACCGCAGAAGGGGCAGGGCTCGCCCGTGTCATGGGCGACTTGGTGACACTGCGCGCAGAAGTGCTCCGTGATGCACCCCTCGTCGTCGCACGCATAACACCGCTGTCCCACCGTGTGGATGTACGTCCGGGTGGCGATAGCGCCGCACTCGCCGCACTTGGGGAGGTGCTGGCGCAGCAAGGAATCCATCGCCTCGACACGGCGTACCAACTCCCGTGCGATCTCCAAGATCTCCGGTCCCGAGGAGTCCACGGGCGCTCCGAGGGCTTCACTGATGGCGATGATCTCGTCCAAGTGACGGGCGTCGTCCCGCAGGGCTTGTTCCAGCAGTTCTTCTTGGGGGGAGTGAATCCGTCGCAGGGTCACGGTTCACCCCGCTTGGCCCGCAGCTTGGCGCAGTGATCTTCCCACACCCTCGCGGACTCTTCGTCTGACAGGGGCTCTACTTCCACGGTCACCTTCACCCGCATCACCGGGAGGGCCTTGCGGGCGGTGAGTTCGCGGTACTCGTCCCTCACGTCCTTGAAGTAGCCGTCCTCGTCCACCTCGTCCTCAAACGCCATAGGGGCCGACGCACGGACGGTTGAACCCCCTGCGTCGAGGACGAAGGCGCTGATGCCCTTCATCACGGTCTCGTCGGTCCCGAGCCCGTAGATGTAGTTCTCCTCGTAGTCGGCCACGCACAGGGCGTGGCCCTCAAACTTGCTCGTGCCCATCACTTCGCACGATACACAGAGAGCCCGTCGTGAATCCCCGACCACTGAGGAAGGCAGACGCACTGCTCCTCGCTCCAGTGCTCGTCGAGGATGCGATGGAACTCGTCGTCGGCGGTGCATCCCCCGGAGCCCTCACCGACGTACACGAGGGTGCTCCCGCCCGCCTCCATGAAGCGAAGGAGGCACTCCGTGCCCATCGGCTTGTCGTAGGGGGGCCACACCAGCAGGAGCGCGTGGTCCTTGTGCGCGCGGGTGATCACGTCGCACGTCCCCTCCGACACGGGGTGCCAGAGCTTGCTCTTTTCGCCGCGAATGTGCCTTCCGGGTTCGCGGTCGTAGCACTCGACGGTGCCGCCAGCCTCCGCGATGAGGCTGGCCCAGTACCCGTTCCCGGCCCCGAGCTCGACGACGGGCTTGCCGAGCCCAACTATGGCCGCGATGGCCGCGTCGCACGGGATCGCCCATGCGTACTCGTGGACGAGACCATCACGGGCGGTCCAGACGTACCGGGCTTGCTGGGCGAGATGCTGATACGGGTTCATGCCCTACACACGGAGCGTGGCGTCCGGGTGTAACTGACTTTCATGCGTCGGTGCAGGAATCTCCCCACCGAGAGCGTGAAGGGCACGTTTGCGCTTTTCCGCATTCTCCAACTCATCCTCGGTGAGTGTGCGGATGCTCGTGGAGCGGTACAGCTTGTACGGGCAGCAGTCCACGGGGTACAGGGGATAGACGATGTAGCACCCCGTCTCCTCGTCATTGTCGTCGTACTCACCCACCCAGCCCTTGAAAGGACCGGAGGTGATCATGACGAGACCGTAGGTGTCGGGGGTGCTGAGGCTTGCCTTGGACATTGGGGGGGGTCTCCTTGCCTTGGGTGGCCCCTCTGTTACGCCCGATCACTTGTCGTTGGTCGGCGGATCGAGCGCGTCGGCCATCCGGCGGTACATCGCCGCGAGGTCTTTCGGAGATATGGGAGTGGGCTGCGAGAGCGACGGGACGCGATGCACCGGGCACGGAGGCGGCGGGACGACACTCCAGTACGGCCCGCAGGTACACGAGACGGGGATGTAGACGGTCATGGCTTCACCACGGGCCACGGCACGAGGTTGCCGTCCCAATCAATCGACCGCCAGTACCACACATGGAGTCGGGGGTTCTTTCGCTGGTAGGCGGCGTACTTCTTGGCCGTCTCCCCTCCCATCACCCGGCAACACGGGCCACCAGAGCGGTGGTCGAAGCTGACCAAGAAGTCCCCTCCATTGTCGTCGTGCGCGTCCACCTCCTCGTCGGTGGGGGGCACCGTGCGGAAGTCCTTCGCAGTGAGGGTGGCCTCTCGCAGCACCGTGCGGGCATCGAGCACCTCGATGCCCAAGAGCTTCCCGTCCGCGTCGTAGTCGATCACGAACGGGCCGTGGGTGTCCCGTCGCACGGACTCACTGGGACGGGTGCCGTCCGGGTTGACGTGCAGGTAGGCGGCGTTGGCTTCGGCGTTGTAGGTGAGTCTCATGGCGTCACTTCCGCTTGTGCAGGAGGTCATGGACGGCTTGCGCCGCGCGCGTGATGTCGGTGAGGTCGAGAGGTTGACTCTCACCACGCAGTTCAGCGGTCACGGTCCCGTCGTCCGAGAACCTTACGCGCACCACGTCCCGGTCCCCGTCGTAGAACAGGGACGCCCCGCCTTCCACGTCGGGCTGGAGGTCTTCGCGCACGTCGTCGGGCATCCACGCGAGGGAGAAGCGCCGCAGGGTCAACAGGGCCTTCCAAGAGGGAGCTTTGCCGAGACGCTCCCCCTCCGGGTTGGTGTACCAGCCACCGGGGAGGTCGGCCAACTCACGGATGCGTAGGTCAAGAGAGTCCGTGGGTGACACCCGGGACGGCGAGGACTTCTTCGGCACTCAGGGCTCCTGTCGAGGTAAGACACTGGGGGGTTTGCGGGGGCACGAGGGGTTCTTGCCGTCCCGGCGACGGACGACACCGCACCGCTCGCACACGACGAGCTCGTACTTCACGGCCCAAAGGTGGGGGTGCTCCTCCAAGATGTGTTCAATCAGCACGCGCATGGCCTCCGTCAGACGGGTACGTCGGTCCAAGGATAGCTGGTCCCAAGATAGGGACCGGGGGTCGCACGCCTCGTGGTACGAGCGCGCGAGCTCTTCAGCGTGGGCGGGATCGAGGCGCTCCCGTAGGCGGCGCAGGAAGTCGTCGGTCATCTCACCGTAGGGGGCGGATAGCCCCTTCAATCGCCACGGGGTGCCCGTCCCGGTAGGTGAACCCGGAAGCTCAGTCCCACGCTGCTGTAGTACGCGGGGTTGCCGTGGCGCTGGGTGATCTGCATCCAGCTTTGTTCCCGGTTCGACCAGCTTCCACCCTTGTACTGAAGGGTCCCCGCCCTCGCGCGGGCATCCGCCGTTGTGTGCAGGACGATCTCGGTCAGCCGAGAACTTGTCTTCCCGGTGCCGAAGCTCACGGGGTCACCTTCAAGGGTTCCCTTCCCCGAAGGACGCAGCGAAACCCGAGGTTGATGACACGGATCGTCGGCGTGCAGTCGTCGCGAAACGCCGCGCGCACGAAGGTGGCGGACGTGATGTTCCACGACCCGCCGCGAAACACGCGGGGAAGGTTGTCGGCGGTGGGCTTGGAGGTGGGGTTCATCGCAACATCCTCCCCCGTAGGCACACTCGGAAGCCCACCGAGACCGTGTGATTCGTCGGACCCACCCTGCTCCCGGCGCAGGGGCGAACCCTGCTGGGGTCGTCAGAGAGCCAACACCCGCCGACGTAGTGGTGGTCCCCGGAAGGCTCTGCGATGTATGTCACTTGGACGTAGGTCAACGGGACGTGCGCCACCACGTTGATCTTGGTGGGGTCGAGTGGGTCCTGCGACACGTCCAATGACCCCGAGAAGTTCGTCGGCAACGCCGATAGCACTTGGTCTCGGACAGACTGAATGGTCGTCGAGTCTTTCACCGTGCCGAGGTAGCCCGACAAGGCTTCACGAATTTTCTCCGCGAGGAGCTTCTTGCTGGGCCTCACCGGGGTTCCCTTACCCGCAGCGCGCAGCGAAACCCGATGAGGTAGTCACGGAGCGTCGGCGTGCTGCCGAAGAGATAGGCCGCGCGCACGTTGGCGGCGGTCGAGTAGTCCCACGCCCCGCCGCGAAACCCTCGGTAGAGGTAGTCAGGCTTGGGTTGCTTGGGGGTGGGGTTCATCGCGGCATCTTTCCCGGTAGGTGCGTGCGAAAACCCAGCGCACTGTTACATCCCGAGGGCACGCGCGAATGGCGAGCAGACGCGAGCACCCACGACGGATCGTCGTAGAGCCAAGGGCTACTGCGGCGGACGCGAAAGGCTTTGACCGACGACTTCACGGCTTCGCCCACGCCTCCGCGAGCACCTCCGCAGGGGCCACGTCACCGTGTCGGGCCGCTACGTCCGTGGCCCACTCCATCACCCGACGCGGGTAATCATGGGCATCCGGGCCTTCGGGCACCAGCACCGCCGGGATCACCCCCATCGGGTCGCCGCCGCAGCCGAGGGCCGTGGGGTGATCGTAAGTGTGGAACCCGACGCGAGACGGATCGCCAGCCCACGGAATCTCCCCGGTCTTCGTCCATCCCCGCCTACCCAGCACCCGGTGCATCGCTTCGGGCGTGATGGACTTGAGGGCGTCCGGGTCGAGCCCCGCGAGGGCGCGGACGGCGCGGAGGAGAAGGTCACTCTCGGCTTCGTGCCGGTACACGGCGGCGAGGGCACGGTTGACGCGAGCTTCCTGCTGCCAGAGCTCTTGGCGGGTGGCGTGTTCGCGGTAATACTGGTCGGTGATCTCCGCGAGGGCGTCGTACTCTTGGGCGAGGGCGATACGGGGGTCCATGTCAGTCCTTACGCCCTAACGGGCTCACTTCCCGGCTGGGTATTCGGTCGAAGGGCGTGATCCGCGAGATTGCGGAACGGGCTGGCGGAACGGGCTGATTACCCCTTGGCGGGGTTTACTAGCAGGGCGACCACGGCGGGACCGTGCTTCAGCGGGCACGTCTCCCATGCCCCGGTCGTGTACGGGTACACACCGAATTGACGGCCCGTGAGGCGGCACACCGAGGGGTGCCCGTCTATGGCGACCGAGTCGTCGCGGAAGGGGCAATCGTTGCACCCTTCGACGTTCACGCCCGTAACGGTGACGGTGCTGGTGGGGACCTTCGGGGTCATCGAAGCAGCTTCGCGGCTTGATCGAGGGCGATACGGGGGTCCATGTCAGCCCCCCAGTGGCCGTCGCCAAGACAGGGCGACCCGGAAACCCACGGTCACGGGTGTCTCGCTCCGAGTGAGTCCCCGCCCACGCGCCCACGCACGGTAGTAGGCGTTGTACTGGAGGTTCCAGCCCCCGCCACAAGCAGGAGACGGGTGAGGTTGGGTCTTCATGACAGACGTTACGCCCCCTATCCCCCCGGCGAGGTATGCACATCGAGGTCAAGGGCGCGATCATGGCCACGGACGCTCGCGTCAAAGCCGAGCAAGAGAAAGCCGAGAGGGTACTCGTTACGGCGTTGGGCGAGGAGCGAGCACAGAAGCTCATCGCCAACCGCGTGAGGCGGGACGGGGACAAAGCCCACGTCACTTTGGCGGGACCGCAGGACGGCAAGAAAGCCGTGGACTACGTCGCCAGCACCCGTGGCGTGTCCAAGAGCGACGCCCAGAAGATCATCGCGATGCTCCCCCTCGACGGGGGATGGAGACCCAAGGGCGTAGGCAGCGCCGCGTCGGGAACCAAGGTGGCCTACTTCGTGGTGGTCGATTGGCCGGGAGGGAGAGACTTCCGGGCGTCACTGGGGTTGAGCCCAGAGGGTCAGGACTTCCACATCACCGTGGGCTTCGGTGACGACGGTGATGTTCACGGCGTGCCCAAGAACCGGGTGCTGTCGGAAGAAGAGCTCGCGAAGACGGCGAGCCTACGGTCGCGGGTCATCCGGCTGGCCTACCAGAATCCGTCCCTTCGCCCGCACCTGCTGCCGCTGCTCACCCGCTAACGGAGCAGCTTCGCGGCTTGGGCGAGGGTGATCTCGCCCCGCCCGAGAAGCCCCAGCGGCCAGCGGTTGCGAGGGGTGTCCGTCACCCCCGCGATCTTGAGGGCTTGCTCGACGGTGAAGACACCCTCACCGAGAGCCTCCAGAGCCCACTGACGCTCGTCCATCTCTGCGACGTAGATCTCCGCAGGGGGCGGGGGGAGGACACCGAGCTTCTCGGCGGCGAAGTCGAACGCCGCCGAGAGATTGCGGCACTTCCGCCACTTCTCTTCGATGAGGTCGAAGGCTTGGCGGGGGACGCCAAGATCGTCGCCGTGCTTCCGCACCAGCGGGTGGTCGGACACCCCTTGGTACACGCTGGCGACGTGAATGTGGAGCTCGCTGGCCAGATCTTCCAGCGAGACCATCTCCCACACCGGGTCACGGTCCACCACGTCGGGCCTCGCGTCCGTCTCACCCGCTTCCTCCGGGGTCAGCGGGGCGATGTGGTCGGTCCACGAAGTCTCGCTGGGCACGGAGGTCGGGGGCACAGGTGCGCCCGCACGCTTGAGGGCTTCCTCGACGGTGAAGCCCGACTCCCGCAGGGCGCGCACGCGCTTGAGGTCGGCGCGGGTGATGCACCACTTGCCGTCGATCTTCACGGCGGGGAACCCATCGCGGTTGATGGCCGTGAGCAGGATGCCCGTGTCCGTCAAGCCCAGCGCAGCGGCAGCTTCCTCGACGGTGAAGGCGTCCATCGCGTCGGAGTTCGGGTCGTCCAGCGTCGGGGCTTCTTGCTTCTTTTCGATGGGGAAGGGTCCCTTCAAGTAGGGGTCGGGCTCGATGGGAGACTTCTCGACGGTGGGAGCGTACAGCTTCTCGGCGGGCACGATGGGCTTCTCACGAAACTTCTCACGGATCACGTCGCACGCCGCGTCGAAGTCCAAGCCATCGGACATCGACTCGTGCAGGGCCATGAACACCTCGCGACGCACGGACCCCTCGTGCGACGGGATCACCCCGCCGTCGAGAGCCGCCTTCACCATCACCTCGGGCACGGCGAAGAACGCCACGATGTCCGCATAGGAGAAGTCCATCTGCGTGTACACGGGCACCCGGTAGTGGCGAGGGACGGCAGCGTGAGGCGTCGGCTTCGGTCGGGCATCCCCCACGAAGTTGGGCGAGGGCGTCTTGACGGGGACATCCATCGGCCCGTCCTTGATCTCGTCGAGGTAGTCGGGGATGGAAGCCTTGGGAGCCTCGACCTTGGGAGCCTCGACCTTGGGCGGTTCGACCTTGGGAGCCTGCGCCTCCTTGAGCGCCGCGAGCCTCTCTTTCTCCTTGCGGAGCTCCTGCTGGAGCATCCGACTCAAGTCCTCGTACACGGGGCGGCGGTCCTCGCGGATCGTCTCGCAGAGGTAGGTGATGTACGCCTTGGTGGTGCGGACAGGCGCGGTGGGGACGGACGCCCGGAAGTGCCGGAAGAACTCCTCGGCAGTGTCAGTGGCGTTGTACGCCGCCATCACGGCGAGCTTCTCGGCATCGCTCCATCGGGCACGGTGAATGAGCTTCATGGGTACTCCTTGGCCCCGGGGCACGGACGTGCAGGCAGGGGCACACGCCCTTACGCCCGCCCCGCCCCCGTCACGACACCCATCACCCTCGACGACCTGTTCGGCTTCTAGGGCGTAAGGTACGCCCGTGACACTCACCAACCTCTACAAGACCCCGTGGCCGTGGTTCGGCGGCAAAGCCGACGCGGCGGAACACGTCTGGACCGCGCTGGGTGACGTTGAGCACTACGTCGAACCCTTCGCGGGCTCCCTCGCCGTGTTGCTACGTCGCCCGCACACCGCGAACCGTCCCTACCACAGCGAGACCGTCAACGACATGGACGGGCTGCTCTGCAACGCATGGAGGGCCATCATCCGCGACCCCGATGCGGTGGCCGAAGCTGCCTCGTGGCCCGTGTGCGAGGCCGATATGCACGCCCGTCACCTCGCCCTCGTGAAGTGGCGCAGCGAGCGACAACTCGAACACCTCATGGGCGACCCCGACTTCTACGACGCCAAGATGGCGGGCTGGTGGGCGTGGGGGCAGTCCTGCTGGATCGGAAGCGGGTGGTGCAGCGGCGATGGGCCGTGGGTCGTCGGTGACGATGGGCGCATCACGAAGCGGTCGAAGAACGGTGGTGTGGCACGTCAAATCCCGCACCTTGTCGGCAACGGACAAGGGATGAACCGCCCGCAACTGCGCGAGGAGGGTGTGGGAGCGGAGCCCGAGTACCACCCGATGACGATGCCAGAGCTCACCCGTTGGCTGCGGTTCCTGTCCGCGAGGCTGCGGCACGTCCGCGTGCTCAATGGGGACTGGACGCGCGCGTGTACCAGCGGCGCGTTGCAGACCCTGCCGGTGCGACAAGGCGGACACGCGGGCGTTTTCCTCGATCCCCCGTATGCGGATGATGTGCGCACGGGAGATCTTTATGCTTCGGACAGCGGCACCATCGCCAGCGACGTGAGGCGGTGGTGCAAGGTCAACGGGGACAACCCCAAGTACCGAATCGTCTTGGCGGGCTACGACACGGAGCACCAAGAACTCGAAACCCAAGGCTGGACCGCCGTCGAGTGGTACCGAGAGGGATTCCTCAAGGGCGGCATGGCAAATCAATCCCACAAGGGGAGCCAACAGCACCGGGAACGTCTGTGGCTCTCACCCCACTGCCTCCGACACACCACCGCACCAACGTCCATCGACGACCTGTTCGGCTTCTGACCCCCCACCGCCATGAGCACCTCCGACCTCAAAGCCCCGTTCCCCTACATGGGAGGCAAGTCAATGGTGGCCGACACCGTGTGGGAAGCCCTCGGCAACGTCACCAACTACGTCGAGCCGTTCGCGGGCAGCGCCGCCGTGCTGCTGGCTCGCCCCGCACCGTTCAAGGGGACCGAGACGATCAACGACGCCAACGGGTACGTCGCGAACTTCTGGCGGGCCGTGTCCCAAGACCCGGACGCCGTCGCACGCCACGCGGACCACCCGGTGCTGGAAAACGACCTCCACGCCCGACACCGATGGCTGTGGGAACGCCGGGACCAACTCCGAGCCCAACTGGAAGCAGACCCCGATTGGTGCGACCCCAAGATCGCCGGGTGGTGGGTGTGGGGCATGAGCTCTTTCTTCACGGGCGCGTGGTGCGTGGACATTCCCCGACGATGCAAGCCCATGTGTGCGGGAGGGCTACACGGCAAGGGCGTCCACGCGATGACGCGGGATGTCCACCAACACATGCGAGACCTCCAAGCCCGACTGCGACGGGTGCGGGTGCTCTGCGGGGACTACACACGGGCGCTATCACACTCCGTCGTCAACAACTTCCACGGGAAACTGCCCACGGGCATCTTCCTCGACCCCCCCTACACGCACGAAGGGAGAGACGGCAAGTGCTACGGGGAGGACGACGACCCCGACGTGTTCGACAAGGTGGTCGAGTGGGCCGTCGCCAACGCCACACCCACCGTCCGCATCGTGCTGGCCGGGTACGACGACCGCCCAATGCCCGAAGGCTGGCGGGAAGTGTCATGGGAAGGGCACGGCGGGCACAACCGACGCGGGGACAACGAGAACAAATCCCGCGAGCGTCTGTGGTTGTCACCCCACTGCGTCCAACCCAACACCGTCACCTCCCTCGACGACCTGTTCGGTTTCTGACCCCCCGCCACGGGCGTAACAACCCCCCATGAAGATCAACACTCGCACCCTCCTCGCAGCCCTCGCCTTCACCGGGGCGCAACGCCTCATCACCCTCGCCCGGAAACTCGCCCCCACCCTCCCAGAGCGCATCTACGTCAGCCGGGACTGCTGGTGCCACCTCCCAGACCGCAAGCGACTGGTGCTCTCCCAATGCTCGATGCCCGAGGAGGTCCGCGCCGTCCACCGCCACCCGCTGTTCACCGTCGCCGTGGTGGAAGAACCCGATGGGGAGCTCTCGGCCCTGTTCCTCCTCAACGCCAACGAGTCCCCCTACGCCCTGTGGGGCCGAGACGAAGACGGCTACGAGATCAACGAGGACGACACCCCCGACGCACCCGAGGCAGACATGGACGCCCTCATCCGCGCCGCCAGCAGCCTCCCCAAGAACGACCCCTCCTCCCTGCTCAACTGACAGCGCGCCACGGGCAACCCCTACCGCGCACGCCCGCCCCCGGCACCCAAGCCCGCCAAACATACGAAGTACTGGCCTTCGGGGCGTAACACCCCGCCATGACACCCACCGCGTACATACAAGCGGGCACCGCGACGAAAGGCTACCTCTCAAACTCGTGCGCCCTCGTAGCAGCAGACCTCACCCGCCGAGGCTACCGGGTGATCCCCTTCGCCCGTAACAAACTCCCCCGCACCGTCACCCCCGACACCCCCGTGAAAGGAGACGCGGGAGCCGTGAAGGCCATCTACGAATGGACCTTCAAGACCCCCTACCCCAACGTGGACATCCCCACGGCCCTCAAACCCCTCGCCCACCGAAGGGTGTGGAAAACCACGCTGGGCGTACTGCGGGTACGGGAACGCTCACACCCCCGTAGCACACAGAAAATCTTCGTGAAGCCCCTCAACGAAGCCAAGGCGTTCCACGCGAGGAGTTTCCTGTACGCCGCCACTAGCGTCTGCCTGTTCCCAGACGACTACCCGGTCCTCGCCCAAGAGTACCTGCACTTCAGCCGCGAGGAACGGTTCTTCATCGGACCCCGGGGCGTCCGTAAAGACCCCGACCACAACCCAGAACTCCGTGCCTACGCCGAGAAAGCGTACCGGGCGTGGAAGGCCGAAGCCCCCGGAGCCTACGTCCTCGACGTGGGATGGTGCCACAAAGGGCACCCCGCCGTCGTCGAAGTCAACAGCGTGCTCACCGCAGGACGCTTCGACATGGTCACCAACCCCGGTGCGCTACTTATCGCAGCGTGGAAGAGCTACGCCCACTACGCAGAACACAAGACCTTCCGATGACAACACGACCCCCAGCCTACGAACCCGAGGAATATCCCCGGTGCGAACGGTGCGGACGACTCGCCCTGCACTCCCGAGCCACCATGTGCTCCGTGTGCTTCATCAACAAGAAAGAACCACCGCCACCGTCACCTCTGTCACACTTCACGGCCAGTGACTTCACCACCGTCCCGCCCGCCAAGAAGTGACACCACCCCGCCTCAGTACCCGTCCCGGTACCAGCCCCCGCCCTTGAGGATGAAACCTCCCCCACCGGGCGCGATCACCCTCCGTACCGCCCCGCCACACTGATCGTCTCCACTACCTCCCGGATCGCCCACAGGGACAGGACACACCACGTCGGGTGGGTCACTGATCCGCTGCACCCGCTCGTACTGGGAGGAACACTTGGAACATTGGTAGGTGTAGGTCGGCATACCGTTTACTACACTACCCATAGTGTCATGGGGTGCCGTCTCAGTCACTTGGGGACGGTCCGAGGCGTGAGCTTGGGAAACTTGGGCCTGCCCCGCCCTCACCTTGGGACCACCCGCCACCCCCGTTACACGCCCTTGGAAGTTGACAGACACCCCCCATTACGGCTAACAAAACCCCGGTAAATGGGTTATCCCGAGAAAACAGGGGGTTGTTAGAAGGGGACACAGGGAGGGAGAGGCGCACGGGTGAGTGTCCGACACCGGGTGTGTCGGTGAGCACCGTGACCATCACCGTCATCTCTATCTCGTCGTTGCCCCACCCCTCCCAGCGCCCGAAGGGCGAGATGGGGACGGGTCTGGCGGTGACCTGATGCCCCAAGGGACTGAACCCGTGTCGAAGTTGGAAGTTTGGGACGCAACCAAAATCGGAGGCTGTGATGACGCTGGCGTTTGTTTGGGACCACTGGTCGGTTGACACTACCCCGCGACGGAGGACTTTTTCTCGTCGGGCACCTGCTCCCAAGGTTCTCCCGGGGAACCCGTCTCTCCCGCTGCGGGTGTTGCTGGGGTCTCTCTCCCGGCGGATGAACGGTGGGGTGGGGGGCACGGCACTGGGGATCGACCTTGGGGTGCGGGGCCACGAGGTGAGGAAGTTGTTCTACGCGGGAGGTTTCACGGGGGTGCTGGTGCGGGAGGGCATCGACCCCGAGGAGTTCCTCCAAGAGATCTACCGTGGGCTTCTCGCTCGCAACCGTGGCTCGTGCCCTTGGGACCACAAGAAATCCTCCTTCGGGCACTACGTCCACATCGTGATCCGGTGCGTGCTGGCCAACTACCTCCGTCGCGAACGGTTGAGGGACAGTCGCGAGGGGGTGACGGACGACGGCGAGCTCCCCGTGGGACTGAGCTCTACGGGGGAGGGGTACACGGAGCTCCGCGACCTGTTGGTGGGTCTGTACGGGGAGGGGGAGGAGCGGGACCGTGTGGAGGCGTTCCTGTCGGGCCTGTACGCTGGGCAGAGCCGGAAGGAGGCCCTGCTGGCGGTGGGGGCACGGGAAGAGTGGGGTCAGCGGGTGCTGGCCGAGGTGCGCGGGGCGCTGATCGAAGGAACGTAGCGTCGGGAGGGGGGCGGGGTCGTCGGAGGCGGTATCCCGCTAGGGGCAAAACCTCACCCGTGGGGGGGCGGGGGTTCCCCCGGCGCTACGAATCTTCGTTTCGGTTGCTGACGTAAGCGCAGACGGCCCACGCGAGTACGGCGGCGATCCAGATTGCGTTGGTGGCGGTGGTTTCGTAGCGGTAGGCGAGGAGTGCCGTTGGGACGGCGAGGTAGGAGGCGGCGGTTTCGTGGGGATTGAGCCGGGGGGGTTCGCCCCGGTGGTGGGTGGAGATGGCGGCGAGGGCACAGGTGACGAGGTGCCAGAATTTTCCGGGGCTGTGGGGTTCTTCGTGCAGTCGGTAGGCGGCACCGAGGGTGGCCCCTACGGTAAGAACTCGCGCGATGCGGCTGCTGGTCATCGGGGCATCCTACCTAGGATGCGGGGTTTATAGCAGCGGCAGGTGAAGCCCTACCCACGACCCTAGGGACCCGCCCACCATCAGCCCGATCCATTGGGAGCGCCGCCCGTCTTCGACAAGGCGTTTGATGATTGAGACGTACAGCGCCGTACTCAGTACGTCCGTGATCAGCGCGAAGCGGAAGTGTCCTACTGCGGTGGAGCGGACATTCAAGTACCACAGCAGGTGGTAGACGAATTGGGCGACCGCGACCGCTAGCGGGGAGGACATAGCCTTGTCCGTGGGGTTCACGTTCGGGGTTCCCTTCCCCGAAGGGCGCACCGAAACCCGATGTTGCTGTAACGGTCCGCAGGCCCGAGCGTGTCGCGAGACGCGGCGCGCACCCACGACGGTGCGTGGCCGTACCAACTGCCGCCGCGGTACACGCGGAGGTCGGAGGGCTTGGTGGTGGGCTTCACGTTCGGGGTTGCCTTACTGGCAGGTGGGTTCGGAAGCCGTAGATTTGAGCGCATCGGTCTGACCGCGAGGACAGGGCGTTATGGGTGGACAACCATACGGCTTTCACCTCGACGCACGCCCCGCCGCGAAGCCCAAGGTTCTCGGTGGGCATGACCGGGGGCACCTGCACGTCAGGCGGGTACGGAACCCCAGCGTCACCACCACGCTGGTGGCCAGCTTGTGTGCCCTCCTTGGGGAGGTTCGGAGGTCGTTCTGGTAGCCCCCGCCACGGACGGCGACCGGGCTACTGAGCATGGTCGTCACGCTGCCCGACGTAGGCGTTGAAGACCCTCTCGACCCCGGTGAGGGCTTCATCGAGGTCATCGTCGAGGGCGAGGTCTTCGGGGTTGGCCTCCATCTCCACGAAGGCGTCCCACGCCCGGTTGGCGAGCGCCCGAGCGGCGAGCTTGTGGAACCCGGTGCTGTTCGGGTCACGTCGGTGGAGGTGGTCGAGCAGGGCGTGGACTTGGAAAGCCCACGCCACCGCGCGCCTCGCCCCGTTCACGTTGGGGTCCATGTCACACCTCCCCGTAGAAGCTGGGGGAGAGGACCGGGCCGGGGGCGACCCGGGTGTAGTACGACTTGCCGATCTTGACGATTCGGCGGGGCTCCCACCCGCGCTTGGTGAGCACCTCGATGCGGGCGTCGGGGAAGTGGGCGGCGAGGGTGGCCACCTGCTTGGTGACCCGCCTCGCCCCCTTGTGGGAGCCCGTGGCGATGGTGCCGACGTAGAGGGGGAGGAAGCCCCCGTCCTGCGTGATGATTTGCAGCGTGTTCATGCTCTCTCCACGGAGTGAGTGTGGTGTCTGTAACCGAGAATCGACCGCCGTCCCCGGCTTCGGGTCGGGGTGGGGGGTGCCCCCCGATTTCTTGTTACGCCCGTGGGGGCGGGGGGTGGGTGACACCCCCTGTCCCTGTCAGCCCCCCTCTTCCACGAGGGCGACGAGGGCTCGTCCCTCCGCGACCCACTGGTCGAGGGACAGGTGGGAGAGGCGCAGGACCATGACCGACCGGGTCTCGTGGCGAGACCCCCCGTCGTCGAAGGCGAAGTACCAGTACCCTTCCCCCTTGTAGAGGGAGAGGTGGGGGTTGCCGACTCCTTTGAGGATTTTCGCGACCGTGGTCATGCCCCTCACCACGGAGTCCCCCCCGGGTTCGTAACCGAGAATCGACGTGCCTACGCTCGGGTGGGTTCAAGTTCTTGGGGCAGGGGATGGCCGGGGTGCCTCCGGGCCACCCCTCGGTCAGCCCTCCCGGCCCGCGAAGCCCGTGAGGGAGTCGCCGCCACCGCCGCCCGCACCGGGGTTGCCCTCCCAGCGGTTGTGGCTGTTCGCCGTGAAGCCACGGACCGCCTTGGGCGTGCTGGGGGGGATGAGGGTGAACCCGTAGCCCTCGGTGAGCTCCCGCACCACGGTGAGGTTGCTCACCCCCGTGGCCTTGGCGACCATGTGGGCCTCGCCCAGATTGAACGACGTGCGGTCGTCGTCCAAGAGGAAGGTGGCGAAGCTCTCGACCGACTGGTACTCGGGGTAGGTCATGCCCTCACCACGGAGACGGGGTGGCAGTCGTAACCGAAGATTGTCACGTCGATTCTTGGTTACGGGTGGGGGGGCGTATCCGTCGTGAGGGTATGAACACCACCGTCATGGCCACCGTCACCGTCGCCCCCGTCACCGTCGCCACCTTCACCGTCGCCACCTTCACCACGGAGGTGGAGCGAGACGGCGACCTCCCGGGCTCGATGGCCTACGTCTACCTCCGTCGCGGGCAGGAGGACATCATCGAGGCGCACTGCATCCTCTGCTGCGGGGAGGGAGAGGTGGTCGTCACCGACCTCGCCCGCATCGCAGCCCTGCTGGGCACGACCACCGCCCGTCTCGCGGAGGACTGTGATGAGCTCCTCCGTGAGGCCGAGGAGGACTGCGACGACGGCTGGCACTGCCCCGGTGGTTACCGCCACTGATGAGACGGGGGGTGACTTGGGCGGGTCTGCCCCGCCCAAGTCACCGCAACGTGGCACATCCATCGGCGCGAGGGCGTCCCAAGAACTTTCTAGGACCACCAACGGAGGGCGCGAGGCTCCTGCCCCCCACCCCCCGGTCACCCTCCCTCCCCCCCGGCCCCGTCACCCGCGAACCAACCGGGTCACGGCCACGACGTGCCCCTTGTCGTTCCTCACCGCGTTGTCGTTCGGCCCCGTTCCGGGTCCGAGAACGTCCGGGCGCGAGCCCTTGAGGGCTTGCAGGACGAGGGAGCTCACGATGAAGAGGGTGCCGGGGGTGGGCTCGGGGAGCCCCTCGGCCCCTCCGAAGACCGGGGCCGAGGCCACGGGGACGGGCACCCCGGGCACCGTCTCCAACACCCGCTCGAAATCCACGGTGGCCCAGCGGGCCACCGTCCCGCTGGGGGGGATGACCGTCTCCACCCCCGTCTCGGGGTTGCGGAGGGTCAGGGCGTGCGGGGTGAGGTTCGTGAGGGTCGTCATGGTCTTCGTCTCCTTCATGCCCACCACGGAGTCGTGGGCGGGGTTGTAACAGGGATTCGCACGAGAGACGCCGCAGCCTGCCCAGTGCTGACACCGAAGTTCTCGGCCACGAAAAGCGAGAGCCCCCGGAGGGGGTGTTCCTCCCCCGTCTCGGGGGCACCTCTTCCGGGGGCTCTCGGGCTTGGTGAGTCGCCCCGCTTCGCCACGGCGGGCCACGCCTCGCACAGCATCCCAACACCGTCCCTCGCGTGCGAAGTTGCGAGGTAGGCTTGTCTGGGGGGGCTCTTGGGTGTCACGTTCGCCCAGACCGACGTGACCGAGCTAGCCCTGCCACCCGGAGTCGAACCGGGCGTGTGACCATCGCAGGGACGACCCTTTCGGGTCTCGGGTTGGTGACAGGTCCGTATTTCACTTGGGGGGAGCGCCTGTCGTCGTCTCCCTTGCAGCCATTTGTGGGCGATCCGGCGGTCACACTGCACACCTGCCGGATTGTCGCCTTCAGTTCACCATGACACTTGCACCTCCGTGCTGTCCGTCCGTCGTCTCTGTCCCCACCACGGAGCGGGCGGGGGGTTCGTAACCAAGAATCGACCGTGAGCCCCCCGTGACGATTCTTGGTTACGGGGTGGGATCGCTCTCCGTGGTGCTGGCATGAACGCTGACAAGAAGCTCCGCATCGCCGCCGTGGCCCCCCACGGCCCCGGTGGCCCCAAGTGCGACTGCTGCCGCACCGCCCGCAAGGGCACGGCGGCGAGCGCCAAGGCGGGGCGCATCGCCCGCCGCCGCTCGGAGCGCGCCGCGCGCCGGGACATCACCCTCAACTACTGACCCCTCACGGAGACACCGATGACCAACAAGACGAAGACGACCCGCAAGACGACCCGCGCACCGGAAACCGAGGGGGACCTCCACGTTTTCATGGGGGCGATCAAAGACGCCCACTACGCCCGTGAGGACGGCATGATCAACATGCTCGCCGGGATGGCGCAAACTGCTCCCACGCTGGGGCTCCCGTTCGCGGCGCGTATGCTCGCACACGCCGTGGTCAAGGCTGCGGAGCACGTTCTGCGGCTGGAGCACGGCATGAAGGGGGTTGTGACCCCCGATGTGGCCCGTGCCCGCGTCCAGTACACCAAGGCCCTCGCGGCGGCTCGCAACGCCCTGAAAGGAGACTTCGACGCGAACTACGCCGAGTGTCTCAAGACGCACAACGAGTGCGCCCGCGCGAACCTCGACACCTCCAAGGGGTGTTCGTACACCTACGTCGTGCCCGCCTTCAACGATGACGGCACCCACGCCCCCCTCGGACCCAAGGATTTCCCCTGGGCGCAAGAGGTCTGAACGTGGGCAACACGGCGCACCTCAAGTTTCGGAGGCGCATCTCCCTCACCGAGTTTCACGCCCACCTGCAACTGGCCCTCTCAGCGACCTTCGGGGACGCCCTCACCCTCGACGGTGAGCTCACGGACAAGGGCTCTGTCCTCCGCAACCCCGCGGGGCCACAGGGTGTGGTTCTCGTCCAGTTTTGGTACGAGAGCCGCGGGCACATCTCGGTGGATCACCGCCGCGGGGCCGTGGGCTACATGGTCACCGATGCGATGCTCGCGTGGCTGGCCAAGGCCCTCGGCGGCAAGGTATTCGAGACCGGGACCGGGGGATACATGGATCTCACCCGCGAATACCCCGTGTATTTCATGGACGTGGTGCGCCGCGAGTATGCGGAGAGGGTCGCGTACTACTCCGAGCACCCTGACCCCGACGGGGTGTTTCAAGGCACCACTCTGGAGCAATGGGCGCAGAGCCACAAAGCCCTTGAGAAACTCCACTTCAGGGGCAAGTTCGCCCGGTTCTGGGAGGCGTGACACGCACCGCCCGACCGGGCTATCCCGGTCGGGCGGTTCACCCTCTCTCCAACCACTAACCCAGCCCGGGAGATCCGGGCACCTATGCTCTGGCGACCGTGATTCGGATCAAGGCCCTCGGCGGGCGCTGGGACGCCGCCCAGAAGGGCTGGCTTGTACCCGCCGACAAGGCGGACGCCGCCCGCGCCCTCGTCGGCGGGACGGCCCCCAAGTCCCCCGCCCCCGCCCCGGCTGGCACCCCTGCGGCTACCCGGGGTGCTCCCCGCACTACTGCGACGAGTGCGACGGCAAGGGCGGGGGCCGTCGCAGCTACGGGGAGTGGTGATCGAAGGTTCGGAGCGTGTGGACGCCCCCCGGCGGTATCCCGCTAGGGGGCAAAACACACTTTGACCCCGCCAGACCCCTCCCGGTGCTTCGATCCTTCGATTCCCGGTGCCGGGGATGCCCCGACAAGAAATCAGATGGCGTGGCGAGGGGGGTCGGGGCCTCTCGGCTCCCTCCCCCCTCGTCCCCCTCGTCCCCCTCACACCTCGTAGGTGCCCGCCTCGATGGCGCGGGCCATGAAGGCGATCCACCGGGCCGGGGTGGCGGGTGTATCCCCCACCCGGGCGATGATCTCCTCCACCTCGACGCCGAAGCCGACGAGGGTGGCGATCCGGCGGGTGACGGCCTCGTTGATCTCCGGGCCGTTGACGTTGATCTTGCGGCCCGTGGTGTCGAGGATCATGCTCTCACCACGGAGAGGGGGGTGGGGTTGTAACCAAGAATCGCCAGCGTGCCTCGCGGGGTCACAGGGGCACATTTCTCGGTACGGGGCCGGGGCCTCCCAGCCCGTCCCCCCGCCCGGGTCAGCCCTCCTCGGGCTCCTCGTGTTCCATCTGGTAGGCAAGGGCCTCGGCGCGGCGCTCGTCGCACCACGCGAGGTACTCGGCCCTCTCCTCGGGGGTCATCCCCGCTACCACGGTGTCGATGTCCATGCTGTCGTCGGGGTTCATGCTCACACCACGGAGACGGGTGGCCCTCTGTAACCAAGAATCGCTCACAGGTACTCGTAATTCACGTCCACGTCCGGGGGGCACTCCAACGACCCCGGATAGTGGTGGATGCTGGCTTCCACGGTGCGGGTGGTGCCGTCGGCGCACCGCACAACGGCGCGCATGGCGCTACCGTCGTTGCAGGAGAGCACCTCCAGCACCTCCACGGGGGCGGGGCACTCCCCCTCGCAGTCATCGCCCCCGTGTGCCTCCACGAGGAAGGCGAGGGCGGCGGCGGGCTCCCGGAACGCCCGGGCGGCAGCGGCGCGGGCGAGGTCATCGGCGCGGTACACCGCGTCGAGAGCCTCGGCCTCGCGGAGCATCTCCGCGAACTCCTCGGGGGAGGGCTCGGGGTAGCCCCCCGCGAAGAGTTCGTGAATGGCGCGGTCTTCGTCTTCGTGCTCGTACATCATGCTCACACCACGGAGACGGGTGCGAGGTCGTAACCAAGAATCGTCGGCAGTCTGGGGGTGGGGTGCCCCCAAGTTCTCCATAGGGGCTCGGGGGGAGAGCCCGCCCCCACCCCGTCCCTCACTCGTCGTCGTAGTCGGCGCAGTCGCTCTCAAAGGTCTCAAAGGCGTCGGCCATCGCTCGCTCGGCGGCGAGGTAGACCTCGGGGGTCTCCTCGACCGGGAGACCCTCGGGCGTCTTGATCGCCACGATGAAGGGGTGGGGCGGGTAGGAGGGGCTCCAGTACGAGCCCTCCTCGCCCGGTTCCACGCCCCACTGGACAGTGAGGGCGATCTCAGTCTCGGTCTCGGTCTCGACGTAGAAGGTGGTGTTCATGCCAACACCACGGAGCCCGCCCCCACCCCGTAACCAAGATTCGCATTTCTTGGCCGTGGGGTCGGTTACCTACCCGCTGGTCGGTAAGTTGGGTGTCCCTACGGGGCCGGATCGCATCTCGCCCTAGACGGACACCCAACTTACCGACCAGCGGGTCGGTAACGGGGGTGGTGGCCCCCCCGGCCCCACCCCCCGCCCGTGCCCCTCAGTCCGCGAGGGAGGGGATCACGCTCTCGCCCTTGGGGCTGGTGAGGGTGAGCCCCGCGAAGGCCCCCCGCAGGGCCGTCCAGAGGGCGGGGCGGGCGGCGGCGGGCACGCGCCACGCCTTGGCCGCGCTGTCCCAGCGGCGACCCGCGACGGTCTCGCGGAGGGCCGCGTTGAACCCCTCGTTGAAGGGGGTGCGGACCACGAGGGTGTCGCCCTCGACGGCGATGGTCACCGTCTCGACGCGGGGGGCGCGGCGGAAGCCCCGGAAGCCGCGCACGCGGGCGACGCTGGGGGCGTCCGCACCGGGCTCCTGCGCGCCCTCCCCGATCTTCACGGAGGCGCGCTTGGCCATCCGCTCGGCCACCTTGTGGTAGCCAAGGGCATACACCGCGTCGGGAATCCAACGGCAGGTGCGGAAGTGGCGCGAGAAGCGGTGCATGAGCACCCCCGCGACGGTGGCCGCGTCGTCGCAGGTGAGCACATCGGGGGCGAACACCCCGGCCCCGAGGTTGGCGATGAGGGTGCGGGCCGCGACCATGTCGGGCTCCGCGCTGCGGGTGGTGAGCGTCCCGTACCGCGCGCTGCACTCCGGGCCGATGCCCGCCTCGACCGACTCGGGCGTCTTGAGCGAGCGCCCGCAGCACCCGCAGTGGGTGCTGATGAAGCGCGTCTCGATGCTCAACTCCCACACGCCGGGGGTGACGGCGTGCGAGAGGTTGCTGGTGAAGGTGGCGACGGGGGTGGTGATGGCTTCCATGACAGTCTCCTCGGTTCGTGGGGCCGCGTTGGCCCTCGGGTGGTGTTACGCTCCCTCGACGTAGCGGGGTCCGGGTTCGTAACCAAGAATCGACACGAGGGGGTCACGGTCGATTGTTGGTTACGGGTGAGGGGGTGCCTCCGTGGTGCGGGTATGAACGCCACCAAGCCCGCCACCGCCCCCGTCACCAAGCCCGCCCCCAAGCCCGCGCGCAAGCGCAGGCGCTCGGGGGGGAAGATCCCCTACGTCCCCACTCACGAAATGAGTTGGGAACGGCTCATGAGTGAGTGAGGGGGGAGGGGGGGTGCCCAAGTTCTCCATGCGACCCCCCGGGCGGGACGACACCACAAGAACTTGGGCACCCCCCACGGAGAGGGCCGAGGCCCTCTCCGTGCCGGGGTCACTCCCCGCGAGCCTCCTCGCGGGCCTCGCGGGCGTCGAGAGACTCGCGGGCCTCGCGGGCGAGGAGAGCTCCCTCGCGGTCAACCGCGAGGCGCAGGGCGCGGCGGGAGGTGGGGTTCTCGATGCGGTGGTTGTAGCGGGTGTCGATGCGCTTCATACCCGCACCACGGAGACACCCCTCACCCCGTAACCAAGAATCGTCACTTCACCTCTTCGACGCCCGTGAGGGTCTTGAGGCTCACCCGTGGGGTGTTCGGCACGAGTGACGCGACCGTGGCGAGGTGCGCTTGCACCGACGCGGGGTACGTCGCGACGGCGGTTGGGGAGGTGCTCCGCAGGTTCAGCTTGACCTCGTAGACGAGGTCGAAGAGCTCGCCCAAGGCGGCACGCTGGCCCTCGACGGAGAGCCCCTCCCGCAGTCGCAGGGACGGCCCGGGGACCACCACCTTGCACTGCGAGAGCCCCGCGCCATCGAGGGTGACCGTGGGGCGACCCGTGGCCACGGCGACGGCGCGCACGTCCCGCTTGAAGGTCTCCAGCACCTTCTCGCACTGTTCAATTGTCTCCCAGAGGATCGCCGCCGCCGCGATCTTGGCGGGCATGGGGGCGCTGGGGTCGTTGATGGTGGCAGTCTGGGCGGTGATGTCGAGCATGGTGGTGTCCTTCTTGGGGCCACGGTGGCCCTCGGTTGTGGGGTGACCGTCGCGGGACTTGAACCCGCGTCCCCCTTCCTTGGCTTGATGACGACCGGCCAAGGGAGGGGTGTCCAGCCGCCCGTGGCAGGAGGGGCCACGGGCACGGTCATGGGGGGGCGGGGAGCACCCGCCCCGGGTGCCTCACTTCACCAGTACCAGACCCGTCCCCCGGACGTACCGCACGGCATCACCCTTGCGGATGGGCGCACCCGTGACGCCGCACACCGTGTCGTGCGTGGCCTTGATCGTGAAGCCCTCCTCGGGCTTGGGGGCCGTGCGGGCGGCATCGGGGGACAGACCCTTGCCCACCTCGGCATCGAGGGTGGCGACCGTCTTGGTGACGGGCTCGGGGGTGGCGGGCGTCTCCGTCTTGATCTTGCCCGCAAGCACCTCCAGCGTCGCCGCCTTGGCGTTGCGGCACCACCCCGCCAGCACGCACTCCCCGCACCCCGTGGCCTTGGCGGACCAGAGCCCGAAGCACTCGGTGGACTCCACCACCATCGTGCGGAGGGACTCGTCCTGCACCCACTCGGGCACGACCACCGCCGGGACCGCCGTGGCGACCTTCAGACGGCGCTTGGGAGCCGTGGCGGGCGCAGCCTCCACGGGCTCAACAGGGGCCGTCTCGACGGTCACCGGGGCGGGAGCCTCGACGGGCGCAGCCTCGACGGTCACCGGGGCGGGGAGGTCCACCACGGGAGCGGGCTCCACCACCGGGGTCTCCACCACCGGGGTCTCCTCGACGGGAGCGAGCTCGACCGTCTCGACCTTGTCGAGCTCCGGGGCGGGCTCGACCGTCTCGACGGGGGTCGGGGCTTCCCCCAGCACCTCCACGAGGGGCTTCCCGGTGTCGGCCTTGGGCGCACGGACGTAGGGGGGGAGGGGAGCCCCACCGTGGACCGCCCGCCCAGCGTCGGTGAGCCTCCACATGCCCCGGGCGCTTCCGTCCACCACGCAGCCGCGACCCTTGAGGTCGTGGCGGGCGTTCGCGACGTGCTGGCGGTTGCTCTCAACCGCCGGGTCCGCGCCCACGGCCACGAGGGCCTCGGCGGTGACGGTCGCCCCGGGGGCCTCGCCCCCGTGAGCGACGAGGGAAGAGAGGATGTAGGGGCGAACCGTGCCTTGCGAGATGTTGATGTTCATGACTGTGACTCCTGTGCTCTGGAACCGTGATGGCCCTTGGCCTCGACCCCCCGACGTAGCCGCCGGGGGGGTTGTAACCGTGAATCGTCAGACCCCCAGCGGATCGCGGGAGATGTGGGAGGTGTCGCCCTCCTCGACCGCGCCCCCGCGCAGGTGCGGGTCCACGAGGAGCTTCAGTTGCTCGCGGGTGTCATCGTTGGGGCACCCCGCCAGCACGTCCTGCAACCCCGCCCGGATGACCTTGGACGCATCCTTGCCCCCGTAGAACGACGCTTCGTTCTCGATGGCATCGAGCCACGAGCAGACCGTGCGGTGCCCGAAGTCCATGTACAGGTCACCCTTGGTGATCGCATCACGGATGGCCGTCGTGGCGCGCATGACGGTCGGGGCGACCTCGGTGAACCGCGCGCAAAGGGCGCTGTACTTCGCCCGGATGATCGGTTCCTCGTCCCGGGAGTCCATGTTGGCGAACGCCACCTTGAACGTCACCCGGTCCATGAGGGACGTATCCACCGGGGTGGACGTGTAGCGCCCCGTGGTGTCACCACCACCGCTGGTGTTGGCAGTGGCCACGATGCGGGTGCCTTCCAGCACCTTGTGGACGCGCCCGTCCGGGCCTTGGATACGGCCCCCAAGGCTGTCCAAGATGGCCCGGAGGGGCTCCATCTGGGCGCGGGTCGCCCGGTCGAGGTCCGACAGGATGATGATCATCGCCACCCGCCGCCCGCTGGGCGTGACGTAGCCGTCCCGGAGGGCCTTCAAGAGCGCGCCCTCCTCCCAGTGCGTCCCCTTGTCGGAGAGGGCACGGACGGCGATCCAGCCCTCGACATCCGCCGAAGGGCTGATGTTGAACGTCACGGCGGGCGTGCGGGTCTTGGCCGAGATGGCCCAGATGACCGCATCCTTGCCAGTGCCCGGAGGCCCCCACACCCACACCGGGCGGACCTTGCCCCCCATCACCCGCTTGGTGACGGTCTCCACGCTCGCCGCCAGCTTCCCGTACTTGGGGACGCTGTAGCCCTCCGGGAGAGACAAGCACGCCTCGACGGGCACGTCCGTGTTCACCGGGAGCTCGACCCCCGCGAAGCGGGTCGTGAGACGGTGCCCCGCCGTGACCGGCTCGCGCTTCTTGCCCTTCGCGTGCGCCGCGAACGCAGCGTCAAGCGCGGGGCTCACGGTCTCCCCCTCGTAGTCCGACTCGGAGACGCCGTGCGCCTCCATGAGGTGGCCGACGAGGTTGTGGGCGCGGTGCCCGCAGAGGTCACAAGTGAGGGTGGCGTTCGTGGTCGTCATGGTCGTTCTCCGTGAGGGTCGTGGGGCCGCGTTGGCCCTCGGTCCGTTGTCGTTACGCCCCTCCCACGGAGCACGGGGCGGGTTCGTAACCAAGAATCGACATGGGGGGTCTCACGAGCGGATCTCGGGCTCGCGCGGGACGGGGGTCGGACCCCGTAGGGGTCCGGGGGGCCTCGGGCGGGGGGCCGATTTCTTGTGGCCCCCCACCCCCCAGCCCTTCGGGCTGGCCCCCCTCCCCGAAAAGACACGAGCTCGGGCCTCGACGGGCGTAACACCCCCCGTGACGATTCCCGGTTACACCACCACCCCCCGCTCCGTGGGAGGGGCACTATGACCACTCGCACCATCGACGACTCCATGCCCGGTACCCTCGTTCGCGAGGGGCACCGTCGCACCGTCCTCTCCATTTGTGGCCGGGACCGCATGGTCCCCGTCCAGAGCTCTGGCACGCGCTTCTTCATGAGGGGGCCGTTCGGTTGGCGCGTCGTCGCCAACCGCATCGCGGCGGGCGACTTCGACGCGCCCTCCATTGCGGCGCACGTTGGGCGCGAGGCGCACCAGCCCGCTCTCATCAACGTCGCCCAGTGCGACGAGACCGTGTCCCGCCGGGTCTACATGGCGATGGTGGGCGGTGCCGCCCACGAGGCGTTCCACCGGGTGTACTCCCAGCAGGGCACCCTGTCGGAACAGGTGATCCGTGCGGCCATCGAGCCCGTCCGGGCGAACCCCACGGTGGACTGGAAGAAGCACCGCAAGCTCGTTCTGGATCTCCAGAACGTCTTTGAGGACGTGTGCATCGAGAGGCTCGGCTGCGCCGAGTACCCCGGGGTCCGCACGAAGATGGCCGATCTCGCGGACTTCATCGTCAAGATGGAGCGGGACAGCCGCGCCAAGGCGGGACAGCCCGTCAACGCCGTCTCGGCGGTGTTCATCGCCCTCCGCGACGCGGGCCTCGGGTACAACACGGAGGTTGTCCGCGCGAACCTCGCGGACATCAAGCGGGAGTGCCCGGAGGGCTTCGCCCTCGTCGCCAAGGGTGGCGCGCTCCATGACATCCTGCGCCGCTCCATCCCGGACGTGAGCACCCCTGCGGGGATCGCCCGGGCGAAGCAAGACCTCCTCGACGGCTCGGCGCTCACGCTGGCCCTTGAGGCGGTGGCGATCCTCGACAAGCTCGCGGCGAGCAACCCGGACAACGGGCAGGGCGAGGGAGACCAGAAGCAGCCCCAGAAGGGCCAGAAGGGCCAGAAGGGAGAGCCCGGTGAGGGTGAGGGGAAGGGCGAGGGGAAGGGTGAGGGTGAGGGTGAGGGGAAGGGCGAGGGGAAGGGTGAGGGGGAGGGGGAGGGGAAGGGGGAGGGGGAGGGCGAGGGGGAGGGGGAGGGTGAGGGGGAGGGGGAGGGG
>Ga0214921_10000255_pt1 | contig 105575 bp, 92 predicted proteins | sample LL1505_MetaG_FD_177992 | JGI IMG/M metagenome (GOLD analysis project Ga0214921, IMG submission 177992) | Freshwater microbial communities from Lake Lanier, Atlanta, Georgia, United States - LL-1505 | ecosystem: Environmental > Aquatic > Freshwater > Lake | place: USA: Georgia | collected... | reverse complement strand
GTATCCTTAATTTTCTGCGGCGCTATAATCCATTCCGTTGAAGCCGGATCAACACCCTAGACAATCGTATCTTATTAAACACCTCTGGCCCCCTACCCTACTCTCATTATTACCCACAAGTAGTAGCTGAGAGGGGAGATGTAATGGTAATAATCTTGGATTGAGTTCAGTCCTGCCAGGCAGGACTCAACCTCTTTTATACCCCCACCCTCTTTTCTCTCGCCGCTCTCTTTGTACAAAAAGGATCCGCCGAGGTTTAAACAACGAGGCCAGAGGCCAGCGAGAACGGACAGAGGGGGATACTGACTGTGCGGCTTATACCTTCCCTTAGCTGGTCTAGTTGTGAAAAAATGTTCAGGATCAACGCATCGCTTATTTTTTTACAAAGAGTAAAAGAGAACGGCGAGCCGGGAAAGGGTTTTACCTACTTGTTGTACCGAACACTCTCTGTAAAGACTTATCACCCAGGATGTGGGTAATAGTCAGCCCCTACACCCCACCAAACACCCCCTCAATCTTCTCAAGACCCCAATCAAGGTCAGCCTTGGAGATAATCAACGGCGGCGCCAGCCTTATCGTTTGAACATGGGTATCTTTGCACAAGACACCTTCCTTCTTTAGCTTCTTACAGAAATCCTTTGCTGTTCCCGCGGCTGGATCAATATCGACTCCGATCATTAATCCTCGTCCACGAACCGCTGTGATGTACTTTGAGTTCATCGCCTTTAGACGCTCTAGCATATAAGCCCCAAGCTCGGCCGAGCGACGTTCAGGTTTCTCCTCGCGAACGATCGCCAACACCTCTCGCGCAATCGCGCATGCAAAGGGATTACCACCTAACGTGCTACCATGCGTGCCGGGTGTGAGAACTTTCATTATATCGTTGTTGGCTATCACCGCTGAGATAGGAACTACCCCTCCTCCCAAAGACTTCGCCATAAGATACATATCTGGAACAACCCCCTCGTGATCACACGCGAAGATCTTTCCGGTTCTTCCAAGCGATGTCCAGATCTCGTCGGCGATCATCAACACATTGTGCTTAGTGCAGCTCTCACGAATGCTCTTTAGGAATCCGTCAGGCGGAATAATCACACCACCCTCTCCTAATATAGGCTCAACTAAAACCGCCACTGTATTAGGAGTGATCGCCGCCTCTATCGCCTTGGCATCTCCGTAAGGAACGATGACGAATCCAGGCATATAAGGACCGAATCCCTTTCGGCTAAGCTCCGAGGTTGAGAAACTGATGATAGCTGATGTACGGCCGTGAAAATTCCCGCTGGCAACTATTATCTCAGCTTTCCCGTCCGGAACACCTTTAACTTCGTATCCCCACTTCCTCGAGCACTTAATCGCTGTCTCAACAGCCTCAGCCCCGGTGTTCATCAGGAGCACCTTCTCTTTCCTAGCGAGCTCACAGATCTCTTTACACAAAAAACCGACATTCTCGGCGTAAAAAGCTCGACTCACCATCGTTAAGGTATCGAGCTGCCTCTTCGCCGCTTCCACTACTCGTGGATGGCGGTGACCGAAATTAAGCGAGCTGTAGGCACTTAAGAAATCGATGTAGCGCTTTCCTTCCACATCCTCGACCCATACCCCTTCGGCTTTTTTAATCACCACCTCAAGGGGCGCGTAATTATTCGCTGAGTACTTTTCGGTTAATTCAATAATCTCTTGTGAGTTCATACGATCCATTTGAACAAGTTAGAATTTAGCGAACCCTGGAAATCGCGGGAAAGCGATCACATCGCGGATGTTTTGCATACCAGTAATGTACATGAGCAACCGCTCAAATCCTAGACCAAATCCCGAGTGCGGAACTGACCCGAATTTACGAAGCTCCAAATACCACCAGTAAGCAGCGACATCGAGACCAAGCGCGTTTATCTTTGACAGTAGGACATCGTGACGCTCCTCTCTCTGCGATCCACCGACAATCTCTCCCAATCTCGGCACCAGCACATCCATTGCTCGAACTGTCTTACCGTCCTCGTTTAGGCGCATGTAAAAAGCTTTAATATCCTTTGGATAATTCACAACCGTTACTGGCCCTTTCACATGCTCATCGGTCAGAAATCGCTCATGCTCGGATTGGAGATCTATCCCCCACTTAACAGGATACTCGAAACTCTTACCGCTCTTCTCGAGAATTGAGATCGCCTCGGTGTAGTCTAAAGCGGCGAATTTAGCCTCACTAACACTCTGTAGGTTCTCTAAGTGCCCGGATTGCACCCACTCCTGAGAAGCTAGGAACTCAAGGTCTTTCGCGCAGGTGTTTAGCACCTCTCGGATCACCTGCTGCACGCACTCCTGAGCCAACTCCATATTGTCCTCTAGCTCGTAGAAAGCCATCTCAGGCTCAATCATCCAGAATTCAGCTAGGTGACGAGTTGTATTTGAATTCTCAGCTCGAAATGTAGGTCCAAACGTGTAGATTTTTGAGAGCCCCATCGCACACACCTCACCCTCGAGCTGACCGGAAACTGTCAAACTAGCTGGCTCTTTGAAGAAATCCTGAGAGTAATCGATCTTGCCATTAATTCGTGGAGGATTCTCTTGATCCAACGTTGAAACGTGAAACATCTCTCCCGCGCCCTCACAATCCGAAGTGCTAATAATCGGAGTATTAAGATAAAAGAAGCCACGCTCGTTAAAGAATCGATGCACGGCGAAAGCCGCCGCCGACCTCACGCGCAGTACAGCTCCCATTGTTGCCGTGCGGGGCCTTAAGTGTAACATCTCGCGGAGAAACTCTAAGGTGTGCTGCTTTTTCTGTAGCGGAAACTCCTCTGGATCAGCCTCTCCTAAAAGAGTTAACTCCTTTACCTGCATCTCATAACGCTGGCCCTTTCCTGGCGATAGCACCAGCTCTCCAGCGACGCGGATTGACGCTCCGGTCTGTAATTTCGGCGCGACCTCCGCATATCCGGCTAAATTAGGATCGATCACTAGCTGTAAATGCGCAGCGCACGTTCCATCACTCAATTCTATAAAGGAAACTCTCTTAGATTGTCGGTGGGTCTTAATCCATCCCCCAAGCTCAAGGTGCCCTACCGGAACCTTATCCTCAGTAACATCTCGAATTGTTGATAATCTAGCCATGAATAAATAACCTCTCTATGTCAGGTTTTAAAAACTGTTTTTTGAATCCCCTCATGTGCCGTTAATGCTATTTAACAGCTACCAAGACTCTAAGCGCTTGGGGGCACTTGATTATACCTCGCAAAACGGATACCGTAACGCCCTATCGCAAACTTATCGGGGTGTAGCTCAGCCCGGCTAGAGCACTAGTTTTGGGAACTAGGGGTCGGAGGTTCAAATCCTCTCACCCCGATTTTTGTTTGTATGTCGTTTTTGACCCTTATTCTACTGGTTAAGAACGCATCAGCCACTGCTTTCCACCCCACTTCACACTACATAACACATTAAAAGCAATAGATTTTTTACCTCTCGATATTCCTCACCAGACCTGTATACTAGCGTTCTATTAAACCGCATAATCAAGGAAGCCCAGGAGCTAAACGGCCAAATGAACAAGCAGCGTCTCATTTCGATTGTAGCCATCCTGTGTCTGGCTCAGTTAGCGATAATAATCTCAAAGCAGGCAGAAGATAAGAATTCAGAGCTTAGCCGATTGGGAGACCAGATCGCTCAATCTGCATCCCGGGTTGGAGCTCTACTCACACCGTCAAGTGCGCGCCAGCAAGGCAACGTAATTCCACCGACAGATACGACTCTCAGAGCTTCTTCAGTAAACGTATCCAAGGACCGCGCGCTACCGCCCAACAAAGCTTCGCGCCAAGCGCCAACTCGCGATCCATTTGTTCCCTTCTTCTCGGTAAAAGGTGGTCCAAAGGAAACTGACCAAGCTAATCCGCTTACAGCATACGATCTATCTGAGCTAAGGGTTGTCGCGATCGTGCAAAGCTCTCAGGGCAAAACTTCAGCCTCAGTTGAAACCAAAGACGGCAAGAGCTTCATTGTAAAGAATGGTACTAAGATCGGCGCTTACGGAGGAACCGTATCAAATATCTCGGCAACTACTATTTATATCGAGGAGCCTAGTAGCTCTCTGATTGGAGAGTCAACCAAAGCCACGCGGGAACTCTCGCTTAAGACCGCACAACTACCGAGTGGAATAGCAAATAAAAAATAGGGTAGGTATTCAAGGACACGCGCTACCTCGAACGCCGATTCATTCTCTCAGCGCACTCATTCCATGGCCCGCTCATACAGTTCATTGAATTGATTCCATCATCGATCACAGCGTGTCTGAATGTATGCGCACGAACCTTAACCCAGGAGCTATCAGCGCGTGGATAAGCGAAAAACCCCACAGCCGCGAAGAGCGCCACGACTCCCAGAGAGGCTCCTATAGCGACGTTTTTACGTCTTACAGGTGACGACACACTACGACTAACTTCCATACAACTTCCCCCGATTTACTCTACTAATTTACATGAAGCCTTCGCGCCTAAGCTGTTACAGATCTGCGTAGCTAAGCGAAAAGAATGCATAGGCACTATCCACCGTAACTTTACTCAAAACCTAATCAGCGCAGCCGGTTAAGCTGGACTTACTAGCTAGCATCGCGCGTATGAACCAGGCATACTAAGGCGGCAGCAATTTCTAGGCCGGTAGCGCCCATACGAGATTAAACTATGGATAGCTCTCTCCTCGCTTTTCATCACGTAGCGATAATCGCTGGCGATTATAGGCGCTCAAAACATTTCTTAACTACTCACCGGATTTTTTGGATCGTGGCTGTTATTATATCTCTAAATAGTCTGTTTTGCGCTTCTTCTTTCTTGCCACCCCCTAGTCGGGGGTGCCTTTTTTGGGTGAGTAGTTATTATTCCCACCCCGCTTTGCTCCGCAAAGCCGCCCCTTAATAGGGGCTAACGTTATTGTGGCGGCATTTGCTGAGCAGTTACACGATTTCTGCAATGACGCTCTAGGATTCTCCGTGCTGGCAGAAAACTACCGAGAGGATCGTGGGTCTTATAAATTAGATCTAATCGGGGCTGGCAATATGCGTCTTGAGATATTCTCATTCCCTGAGTCTCCGCCACGTGTGAGTCGCCCCGAGGCGTGCGGATTACGACACCTTGCCTTTCGTGTCGCTAATTTAGAGAGAGAGGTCGCTCGGCTAACAGAGCTAGGTATCACTGTTGAGCCAATCCGAATCGATGAATATACCGGAAAAAAATTCGCCTTTTTCGCGGATCCGGATGGACTACCGTTGGAACTCTACGAGGAGTAGGCCTCAGTAATCAGGGGCTTAATTCGCCTCTATAAAACAACAGCCGCCCTACCACAACAAAGCTAATAACCCGACATACATAATCAGAGTTCCAACAATTCGTCGGCCTCTGTTCTTCTCATTAAACAACTTGCCCCCAGCAACGACAGTAAAGATCATCGACATACGCATAATCCCAACGACCACATGAGCAGGCAAGGTTGTCAGGGCTAGCATCTTCGCCACCATAAATCCTGTCTCAAAAAAACCGCGCAGAAAAAATGAGCCCGCATTTTTAGTTAGATCTACCCTCGCTGTAGGCACACGAAACAGTGCCGGTAAAGTAAGGAGAGCTGCGCATACCGTAACCGAGAACGCCGACGTGACAGCCCCTGCTTGACCGACCGCAAGACGATCAAGCGCGCTGTTTAGCGCGAAGGCCAAAGATCCGATAAGCGCATAGACCACGGCCACTGGCTGCGCAACTTTTCCAGTTATCCGATCGCGTTTAACAAGCACTAAACCTCCAAGGACTATCAGTACAACCCCAAGAATCTCAGAACGATGAATTACATCACCTGTGATAAACGGGGAGATGATGGTCAAAAAAAGAGGCGACAACGAGAGCAGTCCGCTTACAAGCGATACATCCCCTTTTTCAAACGCGCGCATCTTGCACCCCTCAGCGCACACATCCGAGATACCACGCATAAGCACGAGGGCAAGAAACGTTTGCGAGAGCGAGCCACTAGGTTCGCCGTACAAGTAAAGGGCTGCCAAGATTATCACATAGAACGGCAACGCAAAAAGAAATGAGGCGAAGGTAGAGATATCTGGATTGACCTTACTGGCAACGGATTTGCTCACGAGGTCTTTTGCGGTGGCTGCGCAGGCGGCTAGTAGGGTAGCTATGATTCCCATGGGAGATGGACGCTATCACGATCGCATTTTTAATGAAAATAAAGCGGCGCCAATCTGATTAATCGTCATGATATTAATCCCAACTCTCTCATCTGCCCTGAAACCTGCTCACGAGCGGATGGGCTTGCGGGCACTAGCGGAAGACGAACCTGACTCGACCCGAACCCCAATAACTCCGTGCCATATTTAACAGGGGATGGGCTCGTCTCGCAAAAGAGCGCCTCACGAAGCGGTTGAAGAGCTAGGTTTATCTGCTGCGCTCTCTGAATATCCTCCTTCATCCATGCTTCGTGCATCTCGCTGCACATCCTCGGAGCGATATTAGAAATTACAGAGATACATCCGTGGCCGCCTTGTATCAGGTGGGCAAGAGATGTCCCATCATCGCCTGAGAGCTGACAGAAATTCTCCCCGCACATTCTAGCAATCTGCAATGGCTTGTGAAGCGATTGAGTCGCGTCCTTAACACCAACTATGCGGGGAAGCCTCGAGAGCTTCTGCATTACAGGGACACCGATCTCAACCACGGCCCTACCTGGAACATCGTACAATACTATCGGCAGATCGGTGGCGTCGTGCACCGCCTTGTAATGCGCATACAGTCCATCTTGTGTGGGCTTATTATAGTAAGGAGTTACAATCAGAAGACCATCAGCTCCCGCTTTAGTGGCTATGCGCGAAAGCTTAATTGTCTTTTCTGTGGTATTGCAACCTGAACCTGCGATAACAGGGATCTTTCCCTTAGCTACTGAAACGCAGATCTCAATCGCGCGCTGAAACTCTTCCTCTGATAAGGCAACCGACTCCCCAGTCGTTCCACAAGGCACCAATCCGTGAACACCCTCGCGGACCTGCCACTCTACGAAACGGGTATAAGCCTCCTCATCAAAGATATTGTCCCGGAATGGGGTGACTAAAGCGGTGAGATTTCCTCGAAACATAGATAAGCTCCCTGTGATTCCAGCAAATAGCCAAACTGAGACTGCCTAACAACCATGATGTAGCCGACCGTCCCTATAAACCACTGAGGTATATCACACTCATGCTTAAATCTGTGAGTGGATTCTACACCATATCGGATCTAAACTCCGATAACTGAGACAAAACTTCGCAATTCAGATGAGAATTCAGATCCTCATAAATCTTGTTGTTTCTCCATTTTCGAGCTAATAGCGTCGTGTACTAGCATATATGTTTAATTGCGCAGGGTACTGAAATGAGTAACGCACATCGCGATAGTGAGAACACGATGAATTCGCTATACCAGCAAGCCGTGCCGCTACTTAAGAAGCTCGCCGCTGAAACCAACCCTACTATACTCTCTCCAGCACTCTCAAAATCAACATGGATACCTTTGGATCTCTCCATTAATAACCCAGCGCTTCTAGCCGAGGGAGTAAGAAACCCTGTCGAATATCATGACTTCATATTCAATCAACTCTCCGTGAATAACGCACAAGTAGGATACGGGGGTGTTTTCGAGAACAGAGGATGGTATCAAAGATCCGGTCTCTTTGGCTGCGATGAAGAAGCCCGTAACGTGCATATCGGGCTCGATCTGTGGTGCGAGGCAGGCTCACCAGTAGTGTGCCCCGTCGACGGCAAGATCCACAGTTTTAGGAATAACGACCAGTTTTTAGATTACGGACCGACAATAATTCTCGAGCACACGATTGAGAGCTTGACCTTCTATTCTCTCTACGGCCACTTAAGCGTCGACTCTCTACAGGGGAAAAAGGTAGGGCAGCGCGTGAACAAAGATGAGGAGCTAGGGCGAATAGGCAATTCCTCAGTTAATGGGGGCTGGCCACCACACCTACACTTTCAGCTAATGCTGGATCTTCTCGGTAACGTCGGAGACTTTCCCGGTGTATGCACTCCTAATAGCCGCGAACTGTATGAGCTTGTATGCCCAAGCCCGTTGCTGCTTCTTAACGGTGATGGCTCACTTGATCAAAGCCCTCTTGGCGATCTCAAAACTTAAATTGAATATTGAGCGCTGCATGTCTGCCATCGCTCGATTCTGAATCAAAACAGCTACGGGCTGGTCATATGACAAGAGCGCTATCTTATCGTTATAAATATTCATCTCCCCGTGCAGCGGAAATCGCGCCTTCGGTATTAAGACACTCTCGCGCAATTCCTGCTTATCTCTTTGCTTGAATGAAACCGCCGCTTGATCAGCGACCATAATCGCTCGAACACGTAATTTACGACTAATCCGTTTTCTTAAGTATTCCGCCCAGTAATTCTTAAAATACCTCTTCGTGACCAATTCAAGGTCCACCCAGCACAGAATCTCTCCTTTTGATGTAAGGGTGTCTTCCATCACTCGACGTAACCCAGCCACCCCCTCAAAAACCCGCATCTCTGAAGACCGAGTATCCTTACTCTGATTAATCATCGCCGAGAAAAACGGCATGGTCTTTTTTAATCTCGCCAGCGCCTCTTGTTGCGATGAGTACAAATTTTCTGGATCTAACGCGCTATATTGCGTTCCTCGACCACGCTTAACATGGCTGACTAAGCCCTTTCCCATTAGCGTCTGAAGCACGACATAGACCGTTGGGCGCTTAATCTGTGTGAGTCGTGAAAGATCAAGTGGTGTGGCTTCGCCAACCTCTAGAAGAGCCACATAAACCTTTGCCTCTTTCAATGACAAACCGTTCTGTGTGAGTACCAGATAGGACGCTCGTTTCTCTATTAGTTGCTGCATATGTCAATATTTTTGACATATTTAGTCACTTAAAGCCACTTTTTTGTTGCAGTATTTCAGTATGTTAGTGGTTCTTCATAGATTAATTGAAGTTTATTTTATCTACTCTGACATTTTATTTAAGATGCAAAGTACGCTTCACTTCCCTAAGGAGAATCCTATGAATCTTGATGAATTTGAGAAAAACGCCCATGAAGTTGTTAAATGGATGGCTAACTATTTAAAGAACATTGAGAGCTTTCCGGTCAAGAGTCAGGTTAGTCCTGGCTCAATTAAGGCATCGCTGCCGACGTTACCACCAACACTCCCCCACAACTTTAACGAGATCATGGACGACCTTAATCGGGTAATAATGCCAGGTGTTACTCATTGGCAGCACCCAATGTTCTTCGCCTACTTTCCAGCAAATTCTAGCCCTGCCTCTGTCATAGCAGAGATGATAACGGCGACCCTAGGTCTACAATGCATGCTCTGGGAGACTTCACCATCAGCGACAGAGCTAGAACAGAGGATGATGGAGTGGCTTAGAGACATGTTTGGCTTACCCCAGCAGTTTACAGGCGTTATTCAAGACACAGCTTCTATTTCTACTCTCAGTGCCCTGCTGGTAGCCCGTGAGAGAGGATCACGCTTTGAAGCCATGAAGAGAGGGATGCACGACTCTACGCGGATGGCCGTATATTGCTCATCCGAAGCGCACTCATCGGTTGATAAGGCCGTCAGAGTAATCGGGATCGGACACGAGAATCTCCGCAAAATCGCGGTCGACGAAAACTTCGCGATGCGACCAGAGGATTTAGAGCGGCAGATACTGGAAGATCTGGCGCTCGGAATAACTCCGATTGCGGTGGTAGCAACGATTGGCACCACTGGATGTGGCGCGGTCGACCCGATTACTGCCATCGGCGAGATCTGTGGACGCCACGGAATTTGGCTACATGTCGACGCCGCATATGCTGGAACAGCTTTAATACTGCCAGAGATGCGCTGGAGCATCGAGGGAATCAACTATGTAGATAGTCTAGTAACAAATCCTCACAAGTGGCTCCCCGTAAATTTTGATTGCTCCACGTTGTTTGTTCGTGATCCAGAAAGCTTACAGAGGACCTTTGAGATCTATCCGGAATACCTAAAAACCTCCCGTGACGGTCAGGTTCAGGACTTTAGAAATTTTGGGATTCAGTTAGGCCGCCGATTCCGTGCTCTAAAGCTGTGGATGGTAATTAGAAGCTATGGTGTCACTGGCTTACAAAACCTTATTCGTAACCACATACAGTTCGCTAATGAAGCATGCCAAGAGCTAGCAAGTCAGCCGGACTTTGAAGTCTTGGCTCCATGCCACTTCGCGCTGGTTACCTTTCGGTATCACCCCAAGGATATCGATGACGAGGAAGGTCTAAACCAACTAAACCGAAAGTTACTCGATAAAATTAATTCCAGTGGCAAGCTTTATATGACCCACACAGTGCTATCAGGACGCTACACATTGAGGCTCTCGATTGGACAGACAACTACTACAAGGGATCATGTGCGAGTGGCTCTCGAGGAGATCATGAGCACTGCGAGAGGGACTAGGACTTAATTTAGGCAAGCTAAACATGCCTTTAATGAGACGGATTTCTGGATATCAAAGCTGAATTTATTTGGCGCATAGGCATGGGATTTAACTATAATGTTTTGCCTCTGATACAAATAGAATAAGCAACGATAACTAAGAAATCACGCCACCCCCTCAGCCCACCTAAACCCCCTGAATCTTAGGCTTGAAGAATACATCCATGCCTAGCTGAGAAAGAATCGTGGTAAGGCTAGATAGGCGCGGGTTGCCGTCTTTTGAAAGCATATCATATAGATTCTCACGGTTGAGCTCAGTAGCATCAGAGAGGGCCTTCATACCACCCTGAGCTATAGCTACATTTCTGATGCCCTCCAGAAAAACATCCGGCCCTTCCTCTAAACAGGCTGTTAAATATCCTGCGGCGTATTCGAGAGCTTTCAGTTCCTCAATAAGGTACTCCTCGTAATCAACCGTAGTCATACGTTTTGTTCCTTTGGTAATCCTTCCAGAATTCTTTTGCTTTTTTGATGTCGCCATCCTGAGAACCCTTATCACCGCCACAAAGGAGGATCACAACCGTCCCACCTTCGAGGCCGATATAAACACGATATCCGGGACCAATAAAAAGCCTGAGCTCAGTTACTCCTTCACCCACCGCGCGGTGATCGCCAAGGTTACCCAAGCTAACACGAGCAATTCGTGCCTCGATTGCTTGTTTCCCTCGAACATCCCTCAGACTTCTCATCCATGTCACAAAAGGACGCTCCCCGCTTTCACGCTGGTATATCCTTATAGCTCTTCGCAGAACCTCCATGTACCTCCAGTGTAGGTTAAAACCTACATAACCGCAAGACTTTTTATCTTTCTTCCTTAGGCAGCAATCTACATGTGCGCGAGCGCAAGCAGATATGAACTCCCCCTCCCCTCACCCCATCTCCCTCCCCCCACGAACATACCCAGAGCTCCCATGAATCACTGACGCTAGCCGATCTAACGAACGATACGAGACAGCCTCCGCTACAACATCTTCTGTAATAGTATCCTGCCCAGCGAGATCAGCGATCGTCGCCGCGACACGCAAAACTCGGGTGTAACCCCTGGCACTGATCCCGATCTTTTTAACTGCTTGAGTTAATAAAAGCCTGGCGCCATCTGTTATGACTATTCTTGTTCTTAAGGCCCCATCACCGAGTTGACTGTTTAATGTGCCCTGACGAGCAATCTGTCTCTCTCTCGCTGCCATAACAGAGCTGACGATATCCGATGAGCTATTTGTGGTCACAGGTCGCGCCCACACTAAATCATCGACATTCACCGCCTCTAATTCAACGTGCAGATCGATCCGATCAAGAATTGGCTGCGAGAGTCGGGCTAAATAATCACGCACCGCGTGGTGCGAGCATCGGCATATTCCTACCCCCGAGCCTAATCTTCCGCACGGACACGGATTCATCGCGGCTATCAATTGAAAGCGGGCTGGGAAACTTACCGATGCCTTAGCTCTAGCGATCTGCACCCACCCGGTCTCCATCGGTGAACGCAGCGCCTCAACCGCGCTCCGTCTAAATTCAGGAAACTCATCCAAAAAAAGAACTCCGTGATGCGCCAAGCTCACCTCGCCGGGTCGGGGGCCAGCCCCTCCACCGATCAGACCGGCGTCACTTACCACATAGTGCGGAGTACGCACGGGGCGAATTCCAGCCAAGACAGAATCAGTCTCTTGTCCCGCGACTGAATGAATTCGTAAAACTTCTAGCATCTCATCCGACTCAAGCGATGGAAGAAGTGTCGCCATCCGCTCAGCTAACATACTCTTACCGCATCCCGGCGGGCCGATCATAAGAAGATTGTGACCACCTGCGGCGGCGATAGCTAGCGCGCGCTTCGCCGCGTGCTGGCCAAGCACATCATCAAGGGTCTTAGATCCAAGTGGTGATACTGGAAGTCTGCGGGGTTGCTGCTCTGGGATCTCAGATCCCTTCAGCACTCGGATCGCCTGACTCAAGTTATTCACTCCTACAACGGTCACTCCATCAACCACGGCGGCCTCGGCACCGTCTTGCGCTGGAACCAGAATCATCGGCACACCCTGCTTGACCGCGGCTAACGCGTGAGCAGCGATCCCGGCTGTGTGCTTGATTTCTCCAGAAAGGGAGAGCTCGCCGCACGCTGTAACATTCCACAAGGCTTCTTGCGGAAGCGCTCCAACAGCGCATGCAAGCGCTAAGGCGATCGGGAGATCAAAGCAGGCGCTGTCCTTTCGGATCTCCGCCGGAGCAAGATTGACCAAGATGACTGGGGGGACATCGATGCCGGACATTTCGAGCGCAGATACTATGCGCTCACGAGACTCGCGCACGGCGGCGCCTCCGAGGCCCAAGATAGAGAACTTCTTCTCCCCCTCTTTCATACTAACTTCGACCTGAACGGGAACCGCCTCAAGCCCGACTATGCAACTGGTTTTAGCTGTAGCAAACATGCCTTAGTGTTCGGGACTGGAAAGATGAAAGTTGCGTTAGGGAGACTAGGCAACACCTCGCTTACGCGAGTTTTTGCTCGGTAACGGCGCTAAGCGGGTACGCTGGCCGTCCTCCCAACTGTCCAGGTTTCATACTTGGAGCAACAGGACTTACTTCTTCCTCAAGCTCTTTCCATGGAATTACCCGCTCCATATCAGCTTCTGGCAACAGCAGCATCGACCCAAACGGCGCGAACGCGCCGTTTTTAACAAAACATCGCGTAAGCGAGGTTTTACCGGCCTTCGTTAAGGGCGGCGTTGCGGAGCAAAGATAAAATGCTTGACATTGGTATATTATACTATACCATAGATGTATATTATATGATCCATTTTCACCTCCCTTTCGCGTTCCTTCGACGGGCCTCTGACCTATCTGAGCGCTCTGTCGCTGACGCCGGTAAAATTTCAAGAGGCACCCTGCGACAAGTAGAGCAGCTTGAAATGAGCAACGTGACCGCGAGATCCTTAAGCCAAGTAGCCGAGCATTTTAACCGAGACGTCGATGTTGTGCTTAGCTGCGCTGAGATCTTCTCAGAGTATTCCAGCGTCGCGCTCTTCTACAAAATTGAACGCGATGGCTTTGACTCCTGGGCAACTCATCTATTCGATTTAGTCGATGAATTCCGACGTACCCTTGATACAAGGCTAATACTCTTGCCACCTCCAAAACAGACAGACCTTAAGTTGATAGCTTTAGTCGCCTCGACCGTAAAGGCATTGTGTGATGAAGTAGAGATAGCCGCGCCTAGTTGGGCCTGTAAGAGATATTATTTACCCGTACCGTGGTTTGTCTCTGAAATGAACTCTCTTAAAGCCAGCGCTTTACTTGAATCACCGCTTCCTTATCGCGCTAACAATATATTCGTGCTCAACAATTTTTTGGAGCGCGCGTAATATGCTAAGCAAGAAACGTATAACGGAACTATTTGAGCAGCTAAACGAATTGTTGAGAATTCGCGGCGAGATCGGCGAAGTCGGGATCGTTGGCGGTGCCGTCATGTGCCTAGTATACAACGCCCGCGCCGCTACTAAGGATGTTGATGGGATATTTGAGCCAGCATCGATCATACGAAACCTGGCGAAGCAAATAGCGGAGAGCGAGTCGCTGCCTCCTGATTGGCTTAACGACTCCGCCAAGGGGTATATCATGCCAGGGTTCGCGAAGCAGGAAGTTCTAGCTTTCTCAAATCTTAGAATCTGGGCACCCGAACCCCGCTACATGCTAGCCATGAAGTGTATCAGCGCTAGGTGGGACTCGTCAGATCGCAAAGATGTTCTCTTTTTGCTCAAATTACTGGGACTCAAGCGCCCTTCAGATGTCTTTAAGATAATCGAATCATACTACCCAAAGAATCGGATCCCCCCTAAAACCCAGTTCTTGATCGAAGAGCTACTGGAACGATAACCCCCTCTCTTAACCCGGTACGACTCCTGCTAACTATCCAGCAGTCACTGAACTACTTACTAAAATCAACTGGTTAAGTTGCCCTTAAACGGCAGCTTTTTCCCTCACTATGGCCGAAGATTCCGCACTACTACTGGCGCAGAGAGAGACGTGGCAAAAGATGCCCGCCGAGGAGCAACGCGAGCTATTAGAGCTGGCTCACGGCAAGGGGCTTGAGGTCTGCTTTCTAACCGCCGTATTCGCCGCCGCCTGCGCATACGGACTTAAACTTCCCTGGATCCTGATCGGCCTGGCGCTGCTGCTACCGGTTCTGTATCAGGTCGTCGTCACACGGATATGGCACGAGGTTAAACCGCAGTTAATCGCCAGATATCTAGTTGCCAGCAAAACAGCGGCTAAGTACGCCGAGTTTCTTCACGCCCCTGAACGTGAGGTGAAACTTATCTTTCGAGGAGAAGCGCGTCACGGGATCAACGACTTTCACCACAACCCTAACGACGAATTCGCCACCGAATACGCGCAGGAAGCCATGAATAAAGGGGAAAAAGCAAAGGATGCTTGGATAAGCCTCTTCCCTCAATCGTTAATAATCTTCTCTGAAAATACAGGCGGCGCTAAACTTGAGTTCGCAGGCTCGCTTATCAACAATTTATCGATCACTTTAGAGAGCCCTGAGAGCCTCGACGCCAAAAAATCTTCCAAGGTTCTCGTGATAGAGTCGCGATCTAATAGCGGAGAAAGAACTAAATGGGTGATATCAAGCAGGCAGCAATCAGCATTAATCGCCTGCGAAAGAAAATTTAGGTTCTTTGTCCAGAGAGAGCTCGCTAAACAGGCCGGAAAAACAACCACTCCACCTCGCCCGGAAGTCTCTCATCCCCTCTTTGCAGCGAACCGTTTAGGCGCTAACCTGGGCATAGGGTCTAATCATTAGTCTGTACAATTATGATAGTTTCTAAAGCTTTACAAACTCTTGGGCTAACAATCGCTTGCGCGCTGCTATTATCAACAAACTCCTACGCTCAGGCCAAGAAGGCGCCGTTTGCTGGTGGCCCCAAAACGGTCTCATCAAAAGAGAACGTCACTGTTCTAATCGATCGCGAGATAACCGATGGAAAGAGCTATATCGTTTTAAAGATTACTGTACCTACAGACTCTAAAGTAAACTCATTCCCGTTAAGCGATCCGCACCGAGTTGTCGTCGATTTCGAAGGTGCCTCGGTTAAGAAAAGCGAAGATCTCACTGCCCCTGAAAATGATGTTATTAAACAGATCCGTATTGGCTCGCATCCAGCGAAGATCCGTTTTGTACTCGATATGAAACGCTCATCAGCGCCGGAGTACGACTGGAAAGCGGGAAAGCGCCAAGCAGTGCTTAGGTTCTTAGAGGGCGCGGCTGAAACCGCGGCTGCACCAACTCCAGCTCCTACAGCTAAACCGGCTACAACATCACCCGCGGCCGTTTTACCAACTCAGCCCCCAGCTTCGCCTTCAGCCGCGCCATCGGCAGTCGCGACGCAGGCCGCCCCAACACATACGCATACTCCTACTCCGATACCAACAGCCGCTCCGACTCTGTCACCAACTCCACAACCGACGTCTAGCCCAACCCCCCTGCCCACCGCGATCAAGGCTACGTTATCGGATCTCGAACCAACGGCTAAACCTGAAACAGCTGCTGCCGCTGGAGCAGCGGCAGCAGCGGCAGCAGCCGCAGTAGCAGCCAAGGATGGAACGGGCACTGCAGGCACCGATCTAGGGGATCTAGAGAAGGGCCCAAGACAACCCGCGGTCGCCACTACCTATAAGATAAAGGGATACAAGTTTGAGTACCTCCCCGACAAAACTCCAGTCGTGAAAATCGTTCTCAATAAACCAACCGCACAGGCCCAGATAAGCAAGGTTGATGACGAGACCTACAAAGTTGAGCTTAAGGATTGCGGCCTTGAGAATGAGGATCTAGAGCTTCCGCAATTCCCTCCTCATGACTTCCTTGGATTTGTCATGGTGATCTCTGAGCTAATTGGCAAGAACACTGAGATCAGTATAAGCGTTGAGGAAGGGACCGTTCTAGGAACCTCTGTTCACGAGAATGAGATCTGGATTAAGAAGCCGTAATCCTCTCAGCAAGCGCCGCGGATCCGATAATGCCGGACCGTGAGCCTAAACCTGGGGGCACTATAAAGGAATCGATCTTATCACTCAGCATCGGATTACTGATGTAGCCAGCGTTAATTCTCTTTACCTCAGCGCGAATCCTTGGAAAGAGAAACTGCCCCTCCATGACACCTCCGCCTAAAATTATCTTCTTTGGTGAAAGGGTGTAGATCGTATTCGCTAAAGCCATGGCTATATAACGCGCCTCAAGGTCCCAAGCGGGATGCTCTGGGGGCAACTCTTCAGCTTTCTTACCCCAGCGTTTCTCAATCGCTGGGCCGGCAGCCAACCCTTCAAAGCAATCTCCGTGTGATGGACACGCGCCAGGAAAAGGATCAACACTCCTATCGTGAGGAATACACATGTGCCCCATCTCAGGATGCGACAATCCATGAAGGAGTCGCCCCTCTACCATACCACCCCCACCGATTCCGGTGCCGATAGTGAAATACACGAATGTATTAATACCAACTGCGGCGCCTGCTACGTGCTCTCCAAGGGCCGAGCCGTTTACATCTGTATCGATAGCCATCGGTACACCGAGACGCTTGAGCGGAGTAAGGAGATCGCAATACCTCCAGGCCAATTTGGGGGTCTCTGTGATATGTCCGTAATGTTTTGAAGCGGGATCCAGATCAAGAGGCCCAAATGAGCTTATTCCTAGAGATACTATCGACTCCTCACCGGCCTTAAAAAACTCAAGAACCTCCCCCAACGTCTTACCTGGGGTAGTAGTCGCTATGCGCGCCTGTCTAATAATATTTCCCTGATGATCAACGGTAGCACAGACAAACTTAGTACCACCTGCCTCAATTGCGCCAAATATCTTCGTCATGGCGCCAATGATACTGATAGGATTGAGCGGAGTAAACGAAAAAGACCTAAAGCCGCTCAATCTTCAAAGAATCACCAACTAATTTAAGAATACTTGGTTTACCGCTAATAACGGTCTCAAGAACCACCTCGCGTTCCCACAATCTAGCTATATGTTTAAGAGTGTGATCGGCGTATTCAAGTTGGAGGTCCCTACCGTCATGGTAGTGCTTTAAGTAAAGAGTTCTATTACGCCCAAAATCGGCGTCCTCTACCTTTATTACAGGAAGCGAGCCCGAGCCGACGCCCTTAATTAAATTATCTCGCATCTCCTTCCAGCTCTCATCATCGGGAACCTTCGTTACTACGCGCTCTTTACCTCGCCTCTCGTGCTGGAAAAGATTAAGTTCCTCCATCAACTCACGCGTCAAGAAACGCCTCAAAAAAGACTGATCTCGATCCGACTCTCGAATCTCAAAGATCTTTTTGCGGCCAGGAGTGTCGTTCTCATCAAGGCTTGATAAATCAGCCCGCGGCTTGTCGTCACTCCACTCGCGCCCCGTGTCTCCCGCGTTCCATCGACGCTCGATATCGTGCCACAGCACAAAACCTAGGTGATAAGGATTAAGGCCTCCAGGATGCGGTCGTAACACCTGATTGTGCCTAACTAAGAACTCCAGATGCATCCCTTGCGGAAGCTTAAGCTCATTTAAGATCCTGTGGTGCCAATAGCTAGCCCACCCCTCGTTCATGATCTTAGTTTCCATCTGCGGCATGAAATACTGCGCCTGTCGATCAACTATCTCAAGGATGTCACGCTTCCACTCAGGTAAATAAGGGTTATATCGCGCTATAAACTGGAGTATATTCTCCTGCGGCTCCGCTGGAGTACGCGAGAGATCCGGCTGAACATATTCCGGATCCGGATGTATCTCGCGCCACGGATCTGCCGCTGGTTGGGACCTTTCCCAGACACGCATCCTCTGCTCATCGTCTGAGAGCTGAACGATCGCTAGGTTGCGCGAGCGCTGGTATGAAACTGCATGAGCGTGATCGATTATATCCTCAACCTCATCTATGCCAATCGACGGATCTTCATGATAACTGGCTATGCGATTAGCTCCACTCTTAAATTTCTCTAAAACGTGCCGCGCATCTGTTCCACTAGTAAATGTAAAATTGTTCGCGAAAAAATCGTTATGGCCGTAAACGTGGGCTATCGTTAGAACTTGCAGCAGCAGCGTGTTATCTCGCATCAGGTAAGCGAGACACGGATTTGAATTGATCACCATCTCGTAAGGAAGACCAGAGACGCCGTAGTCATACATAGTCTTCTGCCGTTCATACGACTTACCATAGGACCAGTGCGGATAGTGGGACGGCATGCCGGTATAGGCCATGTATCCGAGCATCTCGTTATGATCGCAGATCTCAAATTCCTGCGGATAGCACTTTAGACCGAAGCGCTCAACGAGCTCTTTGATACGGTCGTCCCAGGAAGCAAGCTCTTCAATATTAAATGACATACCTTCTCACGGTGCGGCCGCCGAGGCACCCTCGCTCTGGCCAAATACCTTGCCATGCGCTGATACCCCACTAGCCTTATCCTTCATTAAGAAACTTCGGAATCCCTCCCAAAGATCCTCTTTTTTCTCGATCGTAATCATGTGGAAGTTCTCAGCCTGGATCTGACCGAATACCTCTAACATGCTACCACTGTAGTAGGCGCTCCCTGCCGGCTTAATCTCGCCGTAGCCAAAAAGGTTGCATACCTGACACAACTCCTCAGCCGCTTGTAGTGCCCGCTCGTTATCAGAATAAAAATTATCACCATCAGAGCAGTGAAACGCGTAGATGTTCCACAACGACGGATGATACCTACTGTTAATAATATCTAGCGCCTTACGATAGCCTGAAGAGATGTATGTTCCACCGGACTCTACCTTGTGAAAGAAATCGCTCTCAGATACCTCCTTAGCCTCTGTATGATGCGCGATAAAGACCACTTCAACATTAGCGTATTTCTGCCTGACAAACTGATAGAGCAAGAAATAGAAGCTGCGTGCTAGGTACTTCTTCACAGTTCCCATCGAACCTGAGGTATCCATAATACAGAACACCACAGCGTTAGAAGCCTCTCTAGTCGTTGGAGCGATATGAAAATAACTCATATCGTCCTCGTGAAAGGGAAAGCGCTTCTCCTCACCATCCTCATCCAACTCCTCTCCCCTACTACCTCGTACAGAGAGCTTGCGACGGATCCTGTTGCGCGCCGTGGCGCGCTTATCTAACCGCGGACGTATACCAGCTTTTCGATGACCTTTACGCTTTCTGGCGTCCTCTGAGACGACCTCCTTAAGGGCTTTCCGCTCAAGCTCCGGGAGCTCGAGGTCTTCAAACATTATCGCTATTAGCTCTTCTAACGTGATATCGGTCTCAAAGGCGTCGACTCCACCCTGGTCTCCAGCCTTACCCTGTCCGGGCTCCTCTTTTCCTGGGTCTACGACATCTCCAGGTTTCTGCTCGCCATTTCCCTGCGCTACACCGGGTGCGTTATCGCCGTAAATAAACCGATACTCCTTAACTGATCGGATCGGAACTTTAATGATCTTGTCTTTATCACGGCCGATGATCGATTCCTCAGCGAGGATATCGCCGATATTATCGCGGATTGAATCCTGAATCTTACGCCTATGCCTCATCCGGTCGCGAGCGCTCCGGTCAGAGCGCTGCGACGAAGATGTGTACGGTCTAAAGATAGTTGTCATGAATCAGCTACACCTTCCTTAGAAAGCAGCCTTAATCCTTCCACAGATTATTAGCAGCGTATTTCAGAATCACATCAACACAACTCGCTGGATACCCGTTCCTGATCAACTGCTCGACCATGCGTCCATACTTCTTGTGCTGATCATCATCACGGGTTCTAGCTTTAGTGATAATTCGCGAGACATCACGAACGCTCGCCATGAGCTTTTTCTCGATCGCCTCTTTAAGTGGCTCATAGCTCTCATAGCTCACCTTCTCGCCTCTACGGCCCGCTGACCAGAGAAACGCTATGACTTCCTGTCTAAAACCGTCACACGCGGTACCGATAATAGCTATCTGCTCCTCGATCGATTTCATAAAGCCCTCATCGGGCTCAAGAACCTCACCTGTGCTACGATCCTTAAACTTTTTCTTAGTTACATAGGACTCAGCGTGATCGAGGTAATTCTGGAAGAGCGACTCCGCCTGTTCCTGATACGAGTAAACAAAAGCCTTAGTAATCTCCTTCTCAAGAACCTCTAGGTACTCCTTGTGCAGGGTATCCTGGAGGAACTCTAGATAACGTTTCTTCACATCATCGGCGAAATCAGCCTCCTTAACCATATGCACGAGAGCCTCTCTGACCGAGATCGGATGGATCGCGTTCTGCTCTATGTTATCTGAGAGCGCGTTATCGAGAGCCTTCATAATGAAACGGGTAGATATTCCGTTCATTCCCTCACTCTTCGCCTCTTCTCGCAGCTCGACTACATCAATGCGCTTTGTCTTGCCCTTCTCTACAACTTCCTCACCGTTGTAGAGCTTTAGCTTAGTCATCAGATCACATTTATTAGTCGGCTCAAGTCGCGACAGGATCGCGAACATCGAAGCGATCTCTATCGTGTGAGGGGCTATGTCAGCCGTGAACTGTGATTGGCGAATGATCTTCTTGTAGATCTTCACCTCCTCTGAGAGCCGCAAGTTATAAGGCACCTTCACTGTTACGATACGGTCAAGGATCGCCTCGTTTGTGTGGTCGCTCTTAAACTTCTTCCACTCCGCCTCGTTAGAATGCGCCACGATACATGTATCAACGTAGATCATTCCGTGACGACCAGGAGCTGGGATCGATTTCTCCTGGGTCGCTGTGATCATCGCGTGCAGATATTCAGTCTCGTTCTTGAAAACCTCGATAAACTCAACCATTCCGCGGTTTCCTACGTTTAACGCTCCGGTTAAATCCAACACGCGTGGGTCACCCTCAGAGTACATATCTAGCTTAGAGATATCCTCACCGCCGATTAGCACACTGGTATCTTGATTGTTCGGATCCACAGGTGGAACTACTCCGACTCCACGCTTAGCTCTGATACTAAAGTCGTAGGTACGAACAGGGACATCCTCCCACTTTCCTTGGAACTCCTCTTTTAATCTATAGCGGCATACTGGACAGAGATCTCCCTCGATCTCAACACCAAGCATCTTTGAAAACTCTTTACGAAGATGCCTTGGAATTAAGTGCAGAGGCTCCTCAAACATCGGGCAATTCTCAATAGCGTGAATGGGGGGCAGGTATTCCAGGCCCTTTTTTAACCTGTCTACTAAAGAGCTTTTTCCGGAACCTACTGGCCCCACAAGATAGAGTACCTGACGACTCTCCTCACCTTTCAGCGATGCTGAGTGAAAATAGCGGACGATCTGATTGATCGTCTTCTCCATACCGAAGAATTCGTCAGAGAAGAAATTAAATACCTTGAGCTTCTCTCCTTTGAAGATCCGCTTCATGCGCGGATTCTGCTCTAGATCAACCTCGACCATTCCCTGGTCGTTAATCATGTCGTAGAGCCTCTTGTGCGCCAGTTTGTGAATGCTTGGATTCTCTCGAACTAACTCGAGATACTGCATCATCGTCCCTTTCCATGAGGACTTCTTTCGAGTCTCGCGATCCTCTTCAATTAGCTTACGAAAATCTTCGCTCATGGAATTTTCTCCCTAACGTTTTCTCGTTAACACGCTTGAGGCCCTGTACATTCAAAGTAAACGACCCAAGCCCATGCCACAACTACCCAACTCCCGAACACACACCCCTAAGGAAGCGATACACTTTGGGCTCCTATGAGTTTGATGTCACAAGTGCCTCAAATGATTTTACGCCCCGGCTCTATTTGTATTGTCGGTCGATACTTATGTTGTCTTTACGATAGGGAGTTTTAATAAAATGAGCTCTCTGGTGATTCTCTCTAATGGAATCAAACTAGGTTCTTATCAACTACAATGACCTAGGCGAGTTGCCCAACTCTCAAATGCAATAGTTTAACTTATTGTTTCTAATCACTTATTGCAGCTAATCCTTTAGTGCTCTCAGTTCAATAGACCTCAAAAAGTTGCTTTCTCTTCTTAACCAAGCCACCTCTCCTATATGCGATTTTTTTATGCCGAACACCGTTAAGATTGAGAGTAATTCTTAGACGTTATACACTTTGCCTGCGATATTTTTACCAAACCACTTTATAAATTAATCCCTCTTAAGGGTTTAAGAGCGTACCTGGAGCCTAGAAAGCAACCTATGACAGCGTCTCAAACATCCCCACGCAAAACATCAGCCGACTCATCCGCCCCATGGATGCGCCACGCATCACCTGAGGACGCGCGCTCGCACGGATTAAAGGCAGGTGAGTTTGAGGCGATCATCAAAGCGCTCGATCGACCGATTAATATGGTCGAGCTAGGAATCGCTTCCGCCCTATTCTCTGAGCACTGCTCATACAAGAGCACCAAGATCCACCTAAAAACTCTCCCCACTAAGGGACCACGAGTAATAGTTGGACCTGGAGAGAATGCTTGTGTGGTCGACATAGGCGATAATCAAGCAGCCGTATTTAAAGTAGAGAGCCACAACCACCCGTCATTTATCGAGCCGTTTCAAGGAGCGGCTACAGGCGTAGGTGGAATTTTACGCGATGTTTTCACAATGGGGGCGCGCCCTGTCGCTCTCTTAAATTCATTACGCTTTGGAGATCCAGCTCTTCCAAAGAGTCGCTATCTTCTTCGCAGAGCTGTTAACGGAATCGGATTCTACGGCAACTGTATGGGTATTCCAACTGTTGGCGGAGAGCTCGCGTTTCATCGTTCGTTTAACGGAAACTGCCTCGTAAATGCGTTCGCGCTCGGAATAGTGAACCAGGACGAGGTCTTCCTCGGAACCGCGAGCGGAGTTGGAAACGTTGTGCTCTATGTCGGCTCGAAGACCGGACGAGACGGAATCCACGGCGCTAGCATGTCCTCTGAGGAATTTGGTGATAACTCAGAGGCTAAGCGCCCAACAGTTCAAGTAGGAGATCCTTTCCAGGAAAAGCTACTACTTGAAGCGTGTCTTGAGGCTTTTAAGAGTGGTTGCGTGGTGGGCGTGCAAGATATGGGCGCCGCTGGACTAACAAGCTCATCTTTTGAGATGGCTGATCGCGGTAAAAACGGCGTGCGTCTCCACCTAGATCGAGTTCCGCAGCGAGAAACAGGGATGAATCCTTACGAGATCATGCTCTCCGAGTCTCAGGAACGCATGCTATTTATAGTTAAAGCAGGTGAAGAGAATAAGCTAATCGAGATCTTCACCCGTTGGGAGCTTGATGCTGTAGCCATTGGCGAAGTAATCGCTGGCGAGGATGTTGAGCTTTACTGGCACGACGAGCTCGTATCTAAGATGCCAGCGCACCTACTTACCAGCGCCGTTCCTGAATACAATTGGCCAACAAAGGCTCCAAGCGACCCGCTGCTGATGTCGCCGATCGATCCAGCCTCACTGCCAGAGCCCAAAGATCTCGGCCAAACTTGGATTGATCTACTAGGCTCAGCTAATAACTGCTCACGTCACGCTGTTTACAATCAGTACGATTCAACTGTACGTGCGGCTACTGTTGTTCATCCTGGCTCAGACTCAGGTCTTGTAAGAGTGATGGGACCTAACGGAAAGGAGAAAGGAATAGCGATATCGCTAGATTGCAATTCGCGCTTCTGCGCGATCGATGCTCGCCTCGGTGCAGCGCATTCACTTGCTGAAAGCTTAAGAAACATCGCTTGTTCAGGCGCTACGCCGATCGGTATATCGGATTGCTTAAATATGCCTAGCCCAGAGGTTCCAGAGACGATGTGGCAGATAGCCAACAGCATCGGTGGACTTGGTGAAGCCGCCCGAGCTTTTGACGTTCCAGTTGTTAGCGGTAATGTAAGTCTTTACAACCAAACTCAGGGACAGGGAATTCAACCAACTCCGACACTAGCCGTTGTAGGACTCCTTGATGACGCATCTCTCGCTGTATCGGCAGGTTTCAAGAATGATGGCGATGTTGTTCTTTTAATCGGAGAGACCAGGGATTCAGAGATAGGTGGTAGCTCGTATTTAGCCGAGGCCCACGGAATAGAGCGTGGAGCTTTGCCAGAGTTAAACTACGAACTAGAAAAGAGAAGTTGCGATACCATAAGAAAGCTTATAGCGAAAAGGCTTATCCGATCATGCCACGATCTATCACAAGGCGGGCTCGGTGTGGCGCTAGCTGAGTGTTGCTTCTCTGACTATTCAGCGCCAAAGGGAGTTAGCCTCAAGCTCACTCATGACACCGCGCGCCGAGATCTAGCTTTATTTGCTGAAAGTGGCGCTCGTTTTATCGTTAGCTGCGACAAGAGTTCCCTAGCGGCGATTAAAGATCTGCTGAAAACTGAGTCGGTAGCTATCTCGGGCGAAGGTGTTGTTGGAGGATCAACGATATCGGTCACTGGAGTCGCGTCTATTCAAGCTGATGCCGCTTACAAGGCATGGTTTGGTGGCTTAGATCATATTTTTGAGGAATAGGACCTTATATGGAGCTTCGCCCAGATAAATTTCACGATGAGTGCGGGTTAATGGCGGTGTGGAACCACGCTGAAGCCGCTAACCTGACTTACTTAGGTCTCTACTCTCAGCAGCACCGCGGTCAGGAGGGAGCGGGAGTTGTTACCTCTAAGAGCAATGGCGACGACAGACCGCACTTTCATGTGCACAAGGGTCTCGGGCTAGTCGCTGAGGTATTTAGCGACTTCGATTTTAATAAACTACCCGGCAAGGTAGCGATCGGTCATGTACGATACACCACTGCCGGAGGCAACAAGCTAGCCAACGTCCAGCCGTTCGTCGCTGATATCTCTCTAGGGTGCGTCGCCGTAGCGCACAACGGAAACCTGACTAATACCGAGCAACTTAGAAAGGAGCTAATCGACCAGGGGTCGATCTTCGGCTCGACATCAGATACCGAGATAGTTCTGCATCTTTTGGCTCTCTCAGATAAGGACGCCCCGCGCTCAGAGAATGTTATGGCCGCCCTAACTAGGCTTCAGGGGGCTTTCTCACTCCTTATTTTATTTGAGGATCGCTTGATAGCCGCCCGCGATCGGTACGGCCTGCGCCCTCTAGCGATGGGAAAACTTAATGACGGAATCGTTTTCGCGTCTGAGACCTGCGCCTTTGATCTGATCGGCGCCACATACATAAGGGATGTCGAGCCAGGAGAGGTGATTGAGGTTCTGCGTGATGGTTCCACTCGCAGCTACTTCCCATTTGGCTTCTCAAGAACTGCTCCGTGCATATTCGAGTTCGTTTATTTCGCTCGTCCAGACTCCAATGTATTCGGCAAGAACGTGTATCAGGTCCGCAAGAATATGGGAGCCGAGCTGGCGAGAGAGACTCCGGTTAAAGCTGATGTCGTGATCGCTGTACCTGACTCAGGAGTCGCGGCGGCCATCGGATACGCCGAGGCATCACGCATACCATTTGAGATGGGCCTAGTTCGAAATCACTATGTCGGACGAACATTTATTGAGCCGCAACAGTCCATCAGAGATTTCGGTGTAAAGATTAAGCTTAATCCGAATCCGGCTGTATTAAAGGACAAATCGATAGTTGTAGTTGATGACTCCATAGTTCGCGGAACCACGAGTCGAAAGTTAGTAGCGATGCTAAGACAAGCTGGAGCCAAAGAGATCCACATGCGTATCTCCTCTCCTCCGACCACTGACCCGTGTTACTACGGTATCGACACCCCCGATAAGCAGGAGCTAATCGCCTCTCGCAGCAGTGTTGAGGATATAGCCAAGTTTATTGGAGTCGATTCATTAGCGTATCTATCCAGAGAAGGTCTCTATCGCGCTGTAGGATCCGAACCCGGCAAATTCTGCGACGCATGTTTCACTGGATCTTATCCAGCTGGAACGCCAGTAGCTATAAACACCAAGAAGCAGCAGCTTTTGTTTGAGGCGGAGTGAGCAGCCCAGCGCCTTAAAAATAAAGACGTAATTTTCTTACACTCCTCACCCTTCGGGTCCTTGTGGTGAAAAATAAAAACACTTTAAGATTGATAATAAGAGCTGCGGAATAATTTTACCACTAAGGACGCAAAGGACACAAAGTGCGGGCTGTGTATCAGTCGAGGTCCGCGTCCCCTGAGCCCCCTGCGCCCTCTGCGGTAAAAAATCAGATGCTAGATGATCAAGCCTGAATGCTTCACGCCTCTAGCCAATCTACAGGGGGGGGGGCAAAATCGACATGCATCTGTAGTCTCTCCAGTTGATTGCTGTGGAAACGCGCGCCAACATGACGGAACTTTGCCTCGATTAGGCCGATCGTATCAGCGTGAAGTTGGGCTTTTTTTCTATTATGCGCGGCGGCGTAAACACTCCAAACGGGAGCAGTTTAATGATTCTATTATTCTCCATAATTGATAAATCAACGTGCCTACCATCTTTATCGTGACCGTTAGGCAGGAAGATCTCTGGAACCTCGGCTATGCGAGCTGGATAAATCAACTTGAATATTTTAGAGCCAGCAAAACGTCCAATAGTTCTTAAAACACCCACAACACTCTGAGCGCTTTCATAACCACGCGTAATAATGATTCGGGTGTGTCGCGGCAGCTGATCTTGTACTTCCGATATTAGTTGAAATACATGTGGGTCAATAGAGATATGATTAGCCGGAAATCTTGGACGTATCTCAACAGCTCCATGTTGTCCTTTTGATAGATTAATCATACTTGAGCAACCGAGTTATTTTTTATGTTGGACAACACAGATAATGATATTCTCACACCTGCCCCCCTTTGCGTCCTTTGGGTCCTTTGTGGTGAAAAATAAAAACACCACAGGACGATAATAAGAGCTGCGGAATAATTTTACCACTAAGGACGCAAAGGACACAAAGCAATGGCTGCGTACCAGTCGCGGCCTGTTCCCCACGCGGTAAAAAATCACAGACTCGACACTCAAGGTCCAATATTTATTTCCCGAACCGATCCCGCAGAAACGAAAGCGACAGCGTAGAAAGGAAGAATCCTGTAGTCGGTACAAGGGCATCGGCAAACGGCTTACTGGAGCCCAAAACCATAAACACTAATAGCATGGTGACATAAGTAATACCGGTAATCGAAAACAGCCTAGCGCGGCTCGTCTCCCACTCCTTACTAGCCTCTACTCGAAGATTACGCTCTCGTATCGACTTTAGCTCTTTCTCGAGGGCGGCGAGTCTCTCACTTATTTGGTTTAAACTCTCAGCGGAGCTTATAGAATCATTTATGCTCATTAGTGATTACCTTCCGCGAATTTCCACTCACTGTCACGCATAATTTCACTACCCTCTCTTTCGTAACAAATACACAGACCATGGTGGCTGTTTTGTCTCATCTCGCCACTCATATGGCTCATCGCCTTTTGCCAGAGGCTTATGGAGCCGCAAGACCTCAAAGCTACTTCGGTCAAATGCCCGGCGCAGATCGCTATCTGTCCAATAGTAGTCATTGAAAACAATATCAGAGTTACGCACGACACAGCGAACCTGCTCGCCACTTTGAGGCATAAGGTGTCGATCAGGGTAATAAAAGGAAGCCCAATCTCCTCTCGGTAATTCCTCACTTGCCGTAACTATAATTACCTTGCCCTCGGGCTGTAACACTCGGTGGAACTCATGGAAGGTTTTGATCATCGAATCGATGGACTGATACTCCTCGAGAACAGAGCTTTGAAAAATTAGGTCTATAGATTGGCTTGCGATAGATTCTAGGGTATCTGCCGGCACTGTGCGATAATCCCCTGAAGGATCCTCCCCTAATGCGCGTTTTACCATCTCTACATTTCTATCAACACCGATTGTCCTGAAGCCTATCCGCTTAAGAAATCTGGTCGCACGTCCTCCGCCACAACCATGATCAAGCGCCAGGCCAACTGAGATCTGATACTCGCTAATTAGTTGGTGGATATCTCGAAATCCTAAGTAGTATGTGTCAGCAAATCCAAGCCGCGCATACTGCTCACCAAATAATTCGTAGCGGTGACTTTTCGAGTGATCGTCCATTGATAATTAAGACTAACCCTCACTCCCCCCTTCGGTAGCCGAATTAGAAAGGCTCTCTCTCCACTTATCATCACCACGGCGACCCCAACCTACCGCCTGAGTTAGATCCTGAATTTTAACAACGTCAACTTCTCGAGAGAGACGGAGGACATAATCTGAAGCAGGCGAATCACTTTGTGGATTGTTTTGTTGCATAATAAATTCCTGAGGTAACCGTATCAGCAAAACGGCTGTGACAGAAGTATATTCATAGCGATCAATCGCTGCGTTGCTCTAACTTCTGCCGCATTGCCCCTAGGGAAGCGAGGCAAAAACCCTCCCTAGAGATTCGGCGATAGAACCCTACCTTCCGAGCAAAGCGACCCTTAAGGGCTCCTGGCTGTGCCGCTCTGTGGCGCGGCTGGTAAAGACTGGCCTATCTGACTTAGCTCTACGAATCCATGGCAAATAAATGTGGGCAATAGTCAGGTATGCCGTGTGGCTCCATGCCGATCCACGAGCTACTAATAATCTTGAACTTGTGGTGGCTCCAACACCAAAAAACACCAAAGCTCTTTCTAAGATAAGATATTTCTGATATCCGACATCGCTTCCCTAAGCGGGACAAATGCAATTCCGCTCTCTGTGTAGCGTTTCTCTCCGCCGTAGAATAGGAATAGCTTTGAAGTTGGGTAATCCTCTTTAAAGGCGAGAAGTCCTCTTAGATCCTCTCTTCTTATGTGGGCGGAACGCTTCACCTCGCAGGCTAGAATACCTCTCTCTCCGTAGGCTATTATATCCACCTCAAGTTTTGTTTTCGTCCTCCAAAAATAAAAATCATAGCCGAGATCACAGTAGTCGTTAATTGCCCGCATCTCTTGAAGCAGAAGTGTCTCAAAGGCGGCCCCATCAATTTCTTCAGGCATATCAAGTGGGCCCTTAGGTCGAAGCGCGCGGTATACCCCTACATCAAAAAGAAAAAACTTTGGATGTTGTGTCATGTCGCGCGATGCCTTTTTTGTAAACACCGGCAACCGGGTGGCGAGCATTAGGTCTTCAAGGATAGTGAAATACTGCTCTACAGTTTTGCGTTCGACGGAACATTGACGGGCAACGTCCGAAATATTTATCTGCTGAGCTTGAGAGAGCGACGCGGCTTCGAGGAACCTTGAGAACGCGCCTAGATTTCTTGTAAGGCCCTCTTGTTGAATCTCCTCTTTTAAGTATGTGGCAACATAGCTTGATAAATATTGTTTTGTGTTTTCTCCGAGATATGCAGAAGGGAGCAATCCACTCAATAATGATTTAGAAAAGTCATATTTAGCGACCAGCTCGAGCGCGGTGAGTGGATACATGTATTTCGTAATGGCTCTTCCGGCAAGTAGATTGACTCCCGCACGTTTGAGTTTTCGCGCGCTCGAGCCCGTCAGGATGAACTGTATGTTATTCTTCTCAATAAGCCTGTGCACTTCATCGAGGATTCGGGGTATCTTTTGCACTTCATCTATTACAACCTGCTTCTTCCCCGAGTCGTCAATAAGTTGCTCTAGTCTTTGAGTAGAGCTGAGCAGCATGTTGAACTTTTCATCCTCTAGTAAGTCTATGTAGAGGGCATTCGGGAAGTGGGTAAGGAGAAACTTTGTTTTGCCTACCCCACGCGGCCCAAGAAGAAAATAGCTCGAGGTTCCTGAGAGAGTTAGAATTCTGGAAATCATTTCTCCATATTAGCTGCATAAATGGAAAAAGCAATTCCAAAAATATAAATACCTAACATAACAGGATTATTTGTGTTGATGAAACCTGAAGATGCTCGCTCATGGAAGCCCTAGGGGAACTCGAGGAAATAACCTTTCTAAAAATGCGCTAACTTCTCGGGATAATCCTAGATTCGGCAGTTAAGGAGGATGAAAATGGCGCAGGTACTCAAAAGCACAAAGGATTTTGAATTTTTCGGAGGCGCAACCCTGGCACCGTCAGGGTGAGCACCGAAAATTCAAAAGCCGCAGTGATTTTGAGTAGATGCGCCATTTTCAGACCCGCAACTGCCGAATCTAGGATAATAATTCATGTCCAAACGAGTTCAGGTGTAGTCCGTCAGCTAGTAGCTCCTTTAGGTCCGTGCGATCAGACCACTCCTCAAACAGAGGCAGATGAGGCGTTTTAGTCGAGCGACACACATCAGCAACCAGTCCCGCCATCGTTACTGCATCATCCGTGCGAAAATACCATTTACCCCAGAAAGGACTAGTTCTGGATTCGTCTATAGGCACCGCACTTAACACAGCAAGTTGGGCGATACTGCGCAGCTCGGCAACAAGCCGATTCAGGGTCTCCTTAATAGTGTCGAATGAGTTCTGTTGCGGCGCGTCGAGCTCCCCAATTCGTCTAGTATCGTTTAGGCCAGGGTAAAGGATAATCAGGTCGGGGCGTCGAGCACGACACTCTTCGGGGCCTCGCGCAAGCATCTCACGCACTCCATCGCCTCCGATGCCGAGGTTGAACACACAGTTGCTTTCTACATTTGAGGTCTCATGCCAGCGGCGAAGTCGAGCCACAAAGCCTCCTCCCTCCGGGTCGCCTTGCCCATGAACGGTACTACCGCCGATTACTATGATTCTCTTGGGTATCATTATTGAAGCATGACGTTACTCTGATGGGCGAGGCGGTAGCCGAGGCCCATCCAGAGAATTGTTATCTTTTCCCTTTAATAACTCCGTAGCTACATGGGAGAGCAATTCTCCTGGTGGTTGCTCAAACCCAGAAATTAGACCAAGCGGCCAACATCCTCTTCCGTACCAATCACCTTGTGGCCCTGGAACCAAACCATTATTACCGAATTCGCAAACTACTAGAACGTCTCGACTATAGGACTCTGGCATTCCTACAGAAAAGCGTGCAGCGCTCTCATCGTTGGCAACCAAGATAAATTGACGAGTCGGGCGATCCTCCCCGTAAACAGCAGGAATATGAAAATTGCTTCCAACTCGATACTGTTGTCGTGATCGACCGAATAACTCGGCCTCAAAATTTATGACTTTCCAAGGCCCATCGCCAAATGAATGAACTGGAATCCTATTGTCCACGACGCCGTTCAAGTCAATTGCATCACGCAGCGCAGTAATAGCATTTTGTATTTTTATTTCATCTCGTTGGTCAACTTCAGGCATAACATCTCCTAAAAGATAACAGTAATTTACACCTTCTTCTCAGTAGTCTACCTCGTTCTGCAGATCCTAAACAACACTTCAAAGCTCCTAGATCTACAGCAGTGTATTGTGCCCTATTTACAGCCTATTAGGCTTTATTGAGCTGGAGATCTACCTGTTAACCTTAATCGCCACCCTGTAGATCCACCCTATAAAAAATCGTGGCTAGATCCGCAGTTCGGCTGTTCCAGAGCTCAACTTTTGTCCTGGCTCGTCGATGATCTCTCGGTGCAGCCTGGGGGATCACCACATGAGGTACAAGACTGCCGAGTAATAGAATCCACTTGAGGAGAATTATCCTAAAACGGCAGCTAAGGCTGATGGAAATGCAGCAGCATCATCGCCGCTTTAGCCCCTGACTCTCACCAGATACTTATTCAGCGACAAAAGAAACGGCCTGAACTCTTGCATGTATCTCTCTACCTCACGCGGCTTATATCCACTCGAAGTAATCAGCGCGTTCTCTTCATCTGAACACCTCCGCTGGATCGGCACAGCGATACCTGTCGAGTTAAGACCATCCCAAGCGGCGATCGGAAGGATCTCTTGAAGCCCGCTGTCCCACGACGCGTCGAGATCAATCCAGACACCTGTCTCTGGAATAAATACACGCAGCCACTGATGCCACCCCTCGTCATTTGGAAGCAGATCGATCACATCAACAGGCAGGTTTAATTGTCGCCAAGAAAAAGTGCCGTAAGCAAAAATACTCCCGATTCCTAACGACGCGAGCCTTCTCTGGAGCATGAAGCTTTTCGTAGCGCAGCTCGCGTCAGCCTCACCATCAGTGGCGATATGATACGGGATATCTCGTACCTCTTTGAATAAGTGCTGACGCTTTTGGATGATATTCATAATATTTTAGGCCTCATGCCGGTCTTCCTTAAGGTTGAGACAACAGCATCATTTTACCATCCCGTAACTGAACCGGATACAGCGGGAACTCAAGCGATCCGTCTGCCGCGCTTGAAACTTGTCCTATAACTCCCTCGTAACCTTTTAAGCTACGCAAAGAAGCCCCAAATGATCTGACTGGTTGCCTCTCAATCAGATCGATTACATCACACCCCAACGCTGAATACGCCGTGGGCTCTATGGCATATTTAGCTTGAAACATCTTTCGAAAAAGAATCTGCTTAGGACTCTCGGCCCAATAAAAATCGGGAGATGTAAATACCACCCCATCTAGCAGAGCTTCGTTACCCCGCCTTATTGTTGGCGATGCAAGGATCCAGTTGCTGGCGAATAGCTCACTCATCTTCGCCTCCTTTGCTTGACGAAGTACGTTTAGAATATGGGAATCGTGACCAATTACATAAACAACTTCGGCCTGTTTGTTCTTTATTCGAAGAAGTAGCCCCCTAAAATCCTGTGTTTCTCGCGAATACCCCTCCTCTGCTACTAACATCCCCCCGTTACGTTTAAACTCATCAGCAAACGCCGCGGAGTATGATTGCCCGTATTCGTCTTCAAGATAAAGGATCGCTGCTCGCGACATCCGCTTTCTCGTGGCGAGATACTTCGCCATTATCGGACCTTCCTGTTCACCGGAGGTAAAGAAACGAAAGAGATCTTGGCTGTTATCCTTAATAACCCCGCGCGCTGACACTAGCGTAAGCATGACCGGCACTCGCTTTTTCGCCGCAACTGGAGCGACAGCTCCGGCGACTCCGCTAAAGGTAACCACAGAAACATCGACCCTATCTTGTTCGACTAATTTCTTAAAAGCCGATAACCCCACCGCCGGCTGTCCCTGACTATCCTCGAATATCACCATCGAATCAGGGTCGGCGCATAGCTGCATCCCTTGTTGGATCTCATACCCGATCACGCTACTTGGACCAGTCAAACCTAGCAGTGCTCCGACTTTTAAATTATCTGCCTGCGAGGAGAACGAACAAAGAGAGTGCAAAATTGTAGCGAATATAGAGGCCTTGATAAGTGTTCGCATGATTTTCTGTATACCTCGCGTTTGATTTGTAAAATCCACCCCATTAATCTGCAAGACTATCACGCTTGAACCGGGGCTCCAAGGAGCCCCCCCTCCCTAAATTCAGACCCTCATTTTTTCTAATCCCTTTTGGCTTAAATTAAGGTAAAATATTAACCCATGAGCCAAGCAAGACTTTCTACTATCGGCACCAAGATGAACCGCCTCACAGGCGTCCGCGAGATTATGAAGGATATAATCCGCGCGTTACGCTCGGATCCATCGAAACAGTGGCTCAACCTAAGCCCCGGAAATCCACTGGTTTTACCAGAAACTGACGCTATGTGGCGTGAATACGCGCTGGATATCGTCCACTCAAAGGAGTTTAGCGAGATCGTCGGGCGTTATGGAATGACTCAAGGATTTGATCCATTTATCGACGCTATCGTTGAGACCTACAATAAGCTCTATAACTGGGGAATTAAGCGCGAGAACGTGCTGATAACCGCGGGAACTCAGCCATTATATTTTTTAGCGGCGAATACATTTGCTGGTCCTGACGCGCTTACAGGTGCCAACCGCCAGATTGCTATACCGATGGTGCCTGACTACACGGGATACGACGGTGTTGTTCTGGATGAGAAGATGGTCGTTGGCTTTAAGCCGCGCATGGAGATCCTAGGAGACCACGAATTCAAATATCGAATCGACTTTGATGCTATCGATATAGGCAGCCACACCGCGGCGATCCTCTGCTCTAGGCCATGTAATCCAACAGGTAATATCTTTACATCTGATGAGATGCATAGACTTCTCGACTACTCGAAGCAGTGGGATATTCCACTAATCATCGATAGCGCCTACGCTCCACCGTTCCCGAATCTGGCCTTTGTTCCGATGGAGCTTTTTTACAACGAGCACGTTTTACACTGTGTAAGTTTGTCAAAAGCTGGATTACCTGGCGAGCGTGTCGGATACGCTATTGGCCACGAGCGTTACATCGAGGCATTGGAGCCATTTTACTCGAACATGGGGATCCACTCATCTCGGTTTGGACAGGCGATGGTGGCAAAGGCGATGCTGTCAGGCCGACTTGCTGATATATCAGAGCGAGTTATAAAGGGATTTTACAAGCGAAAGATTGAGATCTTTCGCGAGGCGCTCCATAAACGGATGCCTAGCGATATCAATTGGTATCTACACCGCTGTGAGGGCACGCTGTTCTCCTGGCTGTGGGTCGATACTGAGCAGATGAACGATCTGGAGATCTACCAGAAATTAAAAGGCGGCGGATTGCTCTGCGTACCCGGGTCTACATTCTTTCCTGGCTTGCGTTCGGAGTATGCACACAAGAATCAGTGCTTGCGCTTTAGCATGACCGCTCCAGATGAGCATCTAGATCTCGCGGCTCAGGTCGTCGCAAAAGAGCTAAACGGTCATACTAACAAGCGTTAGCAGCGCGCGCTGTTACAGCGTACTGGCCCTGGCTCTTTAGCCTCTTAATCGTGGCGCGAATATCATCACCGCGATCGATCGCCGCGATAATCTCAGCGGACCTAGCTGTCTCTTGGCTCAAGACCGGGATCACCTTCTCAAGCTGTTGACGGATCGCCTGCCTATTGCTCCATCCATAACGAAGCTGCTTTAAGAGCGACTCCTCAGAGAAATCAGCGAACGAGAGAACGTTATTCGGCAAACCAAGGAGGTCGTAATAGCTCTTAACTTTCTGCTGAAATACTAACGCCACCGCAGGTGTTAAAGCTGATGTCGCCAATATGTTCGCGTGAAGCCTCATACCGAAAAGCATCGAAACGTGCTCTAAAACCCCTTTCACGTCGTGATGATTGTACTTAACGTTAGAGAAGAGCGCTTTGCCTTTAGGTGCCCTTACCTCATTCATCAAGCGCTCTGTAACAGGCACATCAGAGTGCTGAGTGGCGACAAAAAGAACAGGAAGCGGCGTCTCTTCAAGGAACTTATTAAGCGCCGCGGCGTAGGTAGCGATAAAGCTCTCCGCTGTTAGGGTCTTCTGTCCAAGTCCTGCCCATGAATTAAGGTAGCTATTTATGTTAATAGCTAAGATCTCCCCACCAAAAGGCATCCCTATACTCTGAAAGATCGCACGCACATCTTCAGACTTAGTTGCTGTAACCGGTATAGCGTTATCAGCAGTGATGAGCATCTTATCCTCATCGATCCCCATATCCTTTAAGAGGTTGTACGAATCGATCTCTCTTACGGTGATGAAGTCAGTTAGCTCAGCTAACTCTTTAAGCATCTTCTTTCCCCACTCTGTTGTGACCGGCCCGGCCCCAACATTGTAAAATCCGACTACCGAGCCCTTAGCGCGAAGATGCTTTAGATAAAGCCACGCTGAAGACATGTAGTTTGTAAGAGGGTTAAAGAGCTTACGATCGAACAACATCGCGTCGTAAATAATCGTGACCTTGCTGCGGCGGATCGAGTTAAATGTCGGAATACCCAGCATCCCGACAGTGCCGCTCCACGGCAACATACTAATCGGCCGTACCTTGTTTTGATAATTTTTCCAGATGTATGGCGGCCTGTAGGTTGGTATCTCATACAACATGCGTTTACCACACGCCGTATCGATGCAATCCATAATACCTGATAGTAGAGCCGCGTCTCCGGCGTTACGACCAGAGGATGAGCCGAGGATAGTGATTGAGTTGATATTTCCCATGAGGGGAGTTTATAGCAGGTTGGGGGTGGTTTTGGCGAGTCGGCTGGGGAGAGATTTGTGGCTAAATGAAGGGCAAGTGGGGCTTGCATTTGGCACTAGTAGTCGCAAACGCCTATTTAGCGATTAAACAGGTGAACGCGCACGTGTACGTAAACGAGAAACGTACCCTAATTCAGGGTCATACAGTAGCCGACCTAAGATGTTAAAAGTGGCGGATCGGGTACGGTCACGTTTAAGTGCACGAGCACGTGAGACCCCCTGCACCTGCTCGTGCACGTGCACGTAAACGAGAAACGTACCCGAATTCAGGGTCATACAGTAGCCGACCTAAGATGTTAAAAGTGGCGGATCGGGTACGGTCACGTTTAAGTGCACGAGCAAGTTCACGTGCGACCACCTGCACCTGCTCGTGCTCGTAAACGAGAAACGTACCCGAATTCAGGGTCATACAGTAGCCGACCTAAGATGTTAAAAGTGGCGGATCGGGTACGGTCACGTTTAAGTGCACGAGCACGTGGGACTCCCTAAACCACTCCCCCATTCCCACTGATAACCTCTTCCGCCCCCACGGTCGCTAAGACCGGGGCCTCGATCTGCTGAAAGTCCATCTGGATCTTCGATATACTTCCCTGGCGCTTACCTGTTCTGACCATCGGAATATTATCGACGAACTCGACGTCAATTCGCATATCAGCACCGAGGAATTTACGTAGCTCACGCAGAACCTCTCCAAAGGCCTCATCATTGAAAGCCGAGGCCTTAATGACTTTTAGCTTGATCGATCCGACCTCTTCCTGAACTACCTGGTACTGCCTAACGATACAGTCGTAGTCCTTAAACAGGTGCGCGAAGAATGTTCCAGGAACGTAGTTGCCGTTTGTTCCAACGATGATCGCTTGCACACGCCCCTCGATCTTGCCGATACGAGGTAATCCACGCCCGCATCCGCAGGTGACGTTATTATCTACCGCCACAGCGAGGTCACCGATCCTGTAACGAAGAAATGGAAGACAGTGATTCGACAGATCAGTAATCACGATCTCACCAACCTCTCCCGGCCTGGCTGGACGTCCGTCCTTTAGGATCTCGACTATGTATGACTCCGCTACGACGTGATGTCCATCGTGCTCCTCGCACTCATACGCTATACCTGAGAACTCACGACTGCCGTATTTATCAAATACCTTGCAACCAAATGCTTTCTCAATGATCTCACGACTCTGATCGGGTAGAGCTTGCGCAGAAGAGACAAGCGCCTTGGGTCTAAAACCAGGGATACCGTGCTCTTTAACATAGTGAGCCAAGAAATTTAGCGATTCCGCGTACCCATCGATCAAGACCGGTTGATGTTTTACGATCTTCTCAATAAATAAGCGGAGATTATTGTCAGATAGCTCATACGCCGGAACAAATAGGCGGCGATTAATTAGAGCATCTAACTTTTCGCGAGCTACTTGCAAGAAGCTCATTCCGATCGTCTGATGCCAGAGGCGCGCCTGCTTATCTCCGAAACGATATCCTGTCCACTCAAGGCTTCGCTGTGTGGCTGCCCAGCGTATCTCAAGCTGATGACGATCGGCGAAGCAAACAAACGGCTCTCCTGTTGAGCCGCTGGTTTGAATTCTCAAGACCTCAGACTTCTTGTGATTATCAGACATTAGATCGAAGTAAAGGTTCTCTCTAACATCCTGCTTGGATAGCAATGGAATCTTCGTCAGATCATCGAGGGTTCTGATATCTGTAGGCTTAATTCCAGCTTCATCGAATCGTTGGCGATAAAACGGCACGTGCTGATACGCGTGCCTCACTAACTTTCTTAACTTCTGCTCTTGAAGCTCGCGGATCTGCGCAAGAGTTAACCACTGACTCTGCTTTAACTCATCGTAGTAATTGCGAGCCTTAGATGTAATTAACCACTTATGAAGCGGCATGGTCATGAAGAAGAGATCTAGCCCCCATTTGCGCCATCCTGTGAGTGGTTCATCGGTTCGTGTAGGCTTATTACTCTTTAGAAAATCCTGAAGTAAGTTCTCGTTCTTTGTAGATAATCTAAATTCCATAAATGCTGGAATAAGATCAGCAAAACACCTTACTACGGCTCTTATTGGGAATCTGGCTAAGTATGACACTCCCATCATACGATTCTGAAAGAGGGTCTCTATCTCGCGAATCGAATATCCCTTCGAGTGAGCCGATACGGCGATGAAGCTGTTAGCAAAGTTATATTCGCGCTGAAATCTGATGACATCTTGCATCACCTCTCTGGGAGCCATCACGAATCCCGACTTGTTATCACGAAGATTCATCGAGAAGAGAGAATTGAGGATGAAATTCAGGCCTCGACTTAAAAGATAGCGCGAATCCTTAAGTCTGCCGATTGAGCTACGATATCCCTGCACCATATCAGCGTTGGTGAATTTAATCTCACGGTAAAGCCTCCAAACATCCTCCGGGAGATTCTGCAAATCAGCGTCGATTAAACAAACATACTCTCCACGAGCAGCCTGTAGGCCGGAACGCCACGCCGCGGCTATACCTTGGTTCCTCTGGTGATAAACCAATGAGAGCTGGGGATACTCCTCTGTAAGACGCTTCATGACAGCGCGTGTGTCATCAGTACTGGCGTCGTCAACTAGGACTATCTCACCGTTGATTCCTTTTTTCTGGAAAACATTACATAGCCGTGAGACTAGCTCGGGAATATTCTTTGCCTCGTTAAAACACGGGGCCAATACAGTAAGCTCAAACTTATCGCTTGGTGACCTAGCGGCGGCACCATCTATCACATTATCCTGCCCGAAATTAGCTGTATCGTTGTTGCACATAGCTTCTTATCTTCCCATCACGATCGATTTAATCCACTTCCCTTCCACTTCACTAAGGTCGGCATTCGCCACCAGAAACTAAAGCGCTTCCTTTTATAGAATCCTTAATCCAGTTAGCCGTTAGCCGCAGTCCGCTCTCAAGATTAACCGAAGGGTCCCACGCAAGTGATTTTAGGGCTTTAGATATATCGCCAACCCGTCTTGTACCCGCGGTCCAATCGGCGGCTTCAAATATCGGTTGATAAGCGACCCCTGCGACTCTGCACATCGTCTTTACCAAGCTCTCGACAGATACCCCCTTGCCACTGCCGACGTTAAGAATCTCTCCAGCGGTATCGATTTCCATCGCTCTGATCGTTGCCTCAACCGCGTCGTCAACAAAGATATAATCGAGCACCTGCTGACCATCACCGAAAATCACCGGCTTCTGCCCGGAAAATATCCGTTCAAAATTTTTAACTATGACCGATTTATATCCCATGCCAGCGAATTGCTTCGGTCCATAGACAAACATGTATCTGATAGCTGAGAACGGAACTCCGTACTGGGCTTTTATAAATTGAAGAAGGTGTTCCCCGGCGAGCTTAGTCATCCCATAAACGGTTATTGGGCACGGGACGTCGCTCTCCTTTAGGTCATCCCCTACCACTCTGCCATTGGCATAGAGCGATGACGTATAAACGATCTTTTTAACTCCTGCCTTAGCAGCCGCAGTAAAGACCTCAAGACTTCCGTCTATATTAGCTCGTATGACATCGTATGGAGAATCTTTTGATTGATTGTGCTTCTCGGCAGCCAGATGAAAGAGCAGGTCATGCCCACTGATTAGGGATTCAAGTTTGCTAACAGGATCTTTTCCAAGTGTATGTTGAATTACACTAACCCTTTCTTGCTTCCCTAAATTAGCTAGATCGCCGTAGCGCAGGCTATCGATTATCGTTACCTGTGCCGCGCCGCGCTTCAAAAGAGCCTGCGTTAAGTGAGAGCCGATAAAGCCTGCCCCTCCGGTCACAAATACCCGGGCTCCTTTAATAGTTGCCGTTTCTGGTAATCTCGAAGTACCGCTCATATTTCTTAAACTTAACGCTACCTTGATATTTATGATCCCGTAAGGTGGTGATTACAAAATTAGAGGCGCCAAGTTACCTGCTTTTGGTTGGTATAATCAAATACTTACCCAAACATGCCAATTTTACGTGTCACTACACCTCGAAGTTATAGATGCGGGGATTAATAGAACAGGTGCGCGGTATTGGGGGCTTTTTGAGGGGATTTAAGCCTCTTAAAAGAGTATGAAGTTTTTGTTTTTGCGGCGGGGGATGCGAGGACGGATATGAATCCATGCTCCCCCCTCCGCGTCCTTTGCGTCCTCTGTGTTAAAAAATATCTGCTACAGTAAGAGGGATCCCCTCAGCGAATCACGATGACATGGGGGCCAATCCTAAGACGCCCACCACGCAAGCCCACACAAAGCGGCGCGGGAGCGCCGCGCTCCGAAAGATGCTCCTCTAATCCTAACCTCTGCGATCCTCTGCGTACCTCTGTGGTTTATCCTTCCTTCCCCACAAGCCTGTAGGACTATCTCAGAAGAAAGTCTACACCGAGGTCGCGGAGGGCCACGGAGAGAGACGAATCCAGATGACGTGTGCCTAGCGATATCCAATCCCACGACTCCCACCACGCAAGCCCACACAAAGCGGCGCGGGAGCGCCGCGCTCCAAAAGATGCTCCCCTAATCCTAACCTCTGCGATCCTCTGCGTACCTCTGTGGTTTATCCTTCCTTCCCCACAAGCCTGTAGGACTATCTCAGAAGAAAGTCTACATCGAGGTCGCGGAGGGCCACGAAGAGAGACGAATCCAGATGACGTGTGCGTAGCAATATCCAATCCCACGACTCCCACCACGCAAGCCCACACAAAGCGGCGCGGGAGCGCCGCGCTCCGAAAGATGCTCCTCTAATCCTAACCTCTCTGGTTCCCTCTTCTCTTGAACCACAACCCCGCATCCCGCAACATCTGCTCCGGCTCTCTCGGCGCCTGTTCGCGTCGATACTTACTGCACCGGAAAAACACCAGGTCCCGCTGGCTGTCCCCACGCCTAGCTAAAAGTCTTTCGCGCAAAGTTACTATTCTTATAATATCGCCTCTAAAAAGATCTTCGTGCGCGTCGAGCCACGATCTCTTTCCGGCATACACAGTGCTGGGGTCGCACTCACTTGAGAATGAGTCTAAAGATAGAAGCTCTACCGGTCGCCTTACATAAAACAGGATCGGATCAAAGTACTCATCAAACGGATGCTTAAAAACCGCTAGCCGCTCACCCTTGGCGGCCGTATCTAGCCAGGCCCGCGCCATATCATCAAATCCTTTAAGGTGCGCTTTGACGGCTAATCCGCCGTTAACAACACCGGTCATGATCACAACCATTAGAAACCAAACTGAAACAAGCGATCCAAATACCCCTCTTCTCGCGCCGATCACCGTTACAATAGCGATAGCTCCGATAATAATCGCTAAACGCCCTATCACCATCGGAATAGCAGCATAGGCGTCGCGTAGCTCAGCGTTAGATAAGATCCCCAACTCAACAAGCGCGCTCATTCCAAAGATAAGTATCATCGCGAACGCGGTCAAAGAGATCTCTGTCGCTCGCCCAGCGCGTAAAGTTCTGACCCGTAACGCCGCCCCTCCGCGCTCAAAAGCTGAAGAGATCTCTACCCCCAACTGCACCGCAATCAACGGTAGCAAAGGAACGAGGTATGAATGACGTTTACCTGAAGAGAGCGAGAGGAGTCCAAGTCCGAAAAAAAGAAGTATACTAGGCAGCCACCGCGACAGGGCTTTCGACCCTCGATATGAAACTGTGCTCTTAGAGAAAACGCCCTTAAATAAAAAAATCAGCAGGATTACTCCCCAAGGGAAAGTCGTCCTTAAAAGAGATGGAAAATAGAACCACCAGCTCTCAGAATTTACAAACTCACCACCTGAGAAACGCTTAATGTTCTCAAATAAGATCTGCCTCTCAACAAAAGCATCTCCACCTACGCGATAAGCTAAATAGTACCAAACAAGGGGTATCAGCACAGCAAGCCATCCAAAGCTAGGTTTTAAGAACAATCCAGCGGTTTTCTTAAAACCAACAACACAGATGCCAGCCACACCAGCTAGCGCCACCGGCAGCACAAGACCAAGTGGTCCCCTCGCTAGAACTGCTAACGCGCAAAATAACCAGAAGAACGTTCGGCCGAACTCTGAAAGGTAAGTGCCTTCTATCGAGCTACTTCTAATCCCCAGAATCACCGACGCCAAAACCAGCCACAAGGTTAGGGTAAAGGTCATATCCACCATCGCCAAGCAACCCATCTGGTAGAAGCCATACGTTAGCGATGCAACCGCGCATGCGATAAGGGCAGCTCTACGAGGATGTCTATTTCCCTGATAGGTACGGGTAAGGCTCGCGAACTTAAATGTGGTTAAGGCCACTAAGATCATTGTAACAGCGCAGCATATCTGTGAGGTAAACCGCGCGGAGAACTCGCTAACACCTCTAGCAACGATAGAAACACCGGCGCCAAGCCAGTGATAAAGCGGTGGCTTAGATGGGATTACTCCGTTACGCAGAGGCAATGTCCATGTGCCTTCTCTAAGTATTACATCAATTACCTGAACCTCACGCGCCTCTGAACTGCTACTAATACCGGATTGACCAACAAAGAGCGCCTGTAGCGATAGATAAATTACAAACCACGCTAGTATTAACGCCCATGGGAAACCGATCTGTTCGCCTCGATTATCGCTCATTGATTCAACGTAACAGATAATATATGTCCCGATACCACTGATTGAACCTTGCCATCATGGGTGAGCAATAAAGCACCACTATCAGCAACTCCCGAGTATATTCCGGATATGACTTTACCATCACCTAAATCTAGCGCGAGCTCGGTTTTATTTTCGGTAAAACACGAGCGACTAGACCAATCACTCTTTATTCCGGCGAAACCACCTGAGGTGACAAATATGTCGTGAGCCTTGCTTATTGAGCAAGCAAGCGGCTCAGTTAATTCACTAGCCTTACAACCTAAAACACCCAATTCGCTTAGTGATATAGCTATATCCCTCACACCCTCCGGGGCTGGATTTACGTTAATTCCCAAACCAACTAAAATATAGCGCTCCGGCCCGACCTCATGAACCTCGATTAAGATTCCTCCTAGCTTTCGGATTGCTCCACCTGGAGCCACAAACACAAGGTCGTTTGGCCACTTAAGTTTGATCTTCACGCCGATCGCCTCGAGAGCCCAGGCAACACCTAGCCCAACGCAGAGCGAATATCCCGAAAGCGCGGCGAGCGGGGCTCGTGACGACAAGATAAAGGTCGCCATAAAAGCACCAGCACCTGACATCCAGCTACGCCCCTGGCGTCCCCGTCCAGCGGTCTGCTCATCGGCTACGATTACTCCGCGAAAGTCACCCCTTTCTTTCGGGAGTTCCTCAATTAGTTGACGAGCTACATCCATGGTGGAGCTTACCGAGGGATATCTCCTCGCTAAATCAAAACCAGGTATCTGCTCCTCTAAATACACCTTAAATTCTTCCTTATCTCTGACGCTCAATACGCATAGAGATATCAACGTTAGGCGCCTGAGTTGTCAGCGCACCGACAGAGACGGCATCCACTCCGGTCGCTCTAATGGCGGCTAATCTTTCACGAGTAACCCCACCTGATACCTCTAGCAACGGGGAGTCGGCGGTCGCGCGAGCTAGAGCTACCGCTTCCTTAATAGTAGCGTCTGAAAAATTATCAAGCATGATTATGTTTGGCTTAAACTCAAGCGCGATCTTTAGTTCATCAAGATTTCTTACCTCTACTTCCCACGGCATGTAGATAGGCTTCTTCTCAGCTATATCTTTCAATGCCGCACGCATCCCCTCAGGATGGGCGTCGATATGATTGTTTTTAACCAGAATCATATCTCCCAAGCAGAAGCGGTGATTACGACCTCCTCCGACTCTGACAGCGTATTTATCCAAGACTCTCCAACCCGGTATAGTCTTGCGGGTATCTAAGACAATTAACTCTGGCTCGACGCTTCTAAAATTTCTGGTGTAAGTTGCCACACCGCAGAGTCGCTGCAAGAAATTAAGAATTGTGCGCTCGGCGGCTAATAGATCGCGAGTAGACCCCTTTAGCTCAGCTATTACATCATCAGACTTTAACGCGTTGCCATCCTCAACTAATACTTTTGACTCAATCGACCATCGTCCCTCACGGAGGATTACCGGTAATACCTCACACCCACACATCACCAGGTCCTGCCGCGCGATAATCCGCGCCGTTGAGCGATGATCCTCTGGCACCGTTAACGCGGCAGTTATATCACCAAACGCGAGGTCTTCCTCTAAAGCTAAATCTACCAACTTGCGGATTAAGTTCGCTCCCTTCATCTTGTTCCTCAATGACTATCTAAAACCCACTGGTATGAGTGTCGTACCAGAACCCGTAGCGTCGCGGCCGCGGGGATCGCTAAAAATATTCCGAGCAGACCAAACAGTTGTCCACCAGCAAAGAGTGACAAGATAATTATTAGCGGCGATAAACCAACCGACTCACCCATTATTCTTGGGGTAATCACCATCCCCTCAAGGAACTGCACTACACCAAAAACTAAAAACACCCAGAGAACATGCGAGAGATCGCCAAACGTAACTACTGCCATTACGCAGCTAAGAAAGATACCGAGCGCGGTGCCCAAATACGGGACCATATTACCAAACCCCGCTATCGCCGCGAGAAGCAGCCAGAGATCAACTCCAATTAAGCCCAGACCCAGCGCGTAAAGAACAAACAACACCGAGCAAACGATCGCCTGACCACGAACAAAAGACGAAACGTAACGATCGATCTCACCGCAGATTCGGTCTACTCGTGAGCGTTTAGTGACTGGAAATAAAGCCCTAAAAAATGCGTGGATTCGGGGTAAATCAACCGCGATATAGAAAATTATAAAGGGGAGCAGTAGCAGGTTAAAGAGGGCCAACGCGCCAGAGTAGCCAGTTAAAAGAGTAGCTAGAATTCCCCTTCCGACTTTCTTAATTGTGTCACCACTAACCGATGAGACAAGCGATAGGATCGATCCATTAATATCCTCAAAGTCTATCCGAGATCTTAAACTCTCTGGGAGATAATCCTTCGCCCTCTCAAGTAGGGGAGCTAACTTATCTCGGCTGGTTTGCAGATAGCTATTTAGGTTCGAGCTTAACTTGGAAAATTCATCGACTAAGGTTGGCACTGCCGTCACGCACGCCAATACTAAGACCGCTGTAACAACGGCGCAAAGAAGCGCGAAAGCTAGGGGCCTTGAAACTCCTTTGAGTTGTAATCTAGTGATCACTGGGTCAATCGCGTAAGCGACGAAGTATCCAACCACTAAAAGAACCACCAACTCCTTTAGCTGAGCTACCAACCAGATGGTCAACGCTAGTGTTGCCACCGTCATGAACCAACGTGGTGGTATAAATGAATCGCGTTCTCTAGACATGCGCGCCCCTACATAAAGGTGAGAACCGGCCGTCCAAAAACCTGCTCGATCTCCTCACACAGAGATTCTGATGGTAAAACACATACAGGGGTATTACTACCATCTCTAAGCACTATAGAGACCTCCTCGCTTTCTAGCTTAAGTCGAACTTTTATAGGGCAGGTACCTGTGTGCTTCTCAAAGATCGACTGCACCTTAGGCAGCTTAGATTCGAAGTTATCGCGCGTATTGAGGAGCAAAAAGCCCTGTGTAGCATTGCGGTCTCTTAACTTAATTAGAGACTCCATCGTGTCGACCACTAACGAACACCGTTCGGGTGTCACCTCTGCTCTACCGGTAATCAACACAGGCTCATCAGCGGCGATTAACGAATGAACCTGTCTGTATGTATCAGGCCATACAAGGGAATCGATCGTTCCTAGCCAGTCCTCAAGCACAAAACTCGCATAGCGGTCACCCTTCTTGGTGTTCTTTAGCTTAAGAGCCGTGATTACACCGCCGATTCTGACCTCTTTGATTCCGCGGGCTTTAACATCAGCGGTACTTACAGCTCCGAGTCGTCGCAGATCCCACCTAAACTTCTCTAAAGGGTGTCCAGAGATGTAAAAGCCCAAAGCCTCTCGCTCATAGGCTAACTTCTGATTAACCGGCCATTCCGGCATAGGTGCCCCTCGCCGCGGCAGAGTTGGCTTGGCGGTCGCGGCTCCGAAAAGAGACATCTGATTCGGATCGACATTTTTCTGAGAAGCGAATACTTTAAGGAGGTCTTCTAACCTCTCACACATATCACGACGAGAAGCGCCACTGTAATCAAGCGCGCCACTACGGATCATATTCTCGATAACACGCTTGTTAACCTGCGAGAGATCAATCCTACCTAAGAGATCCTCAAGATCCTTAAAAGGGCCGTCTTTTCTGGCTTTTAATATCGCCTCTACAGCCTTCTCTCCAGTACCCTTAACAGCCGCTAACCCGAAAAGGATATTGCCCTGCCTCACCGCGAAGCTAGACAAACTCTCATTAAGGTTTGGCGGCATTACCGTAATACCGCCACGTCTACACTCGTTGAAGTTTTTGAAGGTTTTGTCGCTATCTTCCATGTCGTGCGTCATCAACGCCGCCATGAACTCAACTCCGTAGTGAGCTTTTAAATAAGCTGTTTGAAATGAAATCAACGCGTATGCCGCCGTGTGACTACGGTTAAAGCCGTAACGCGCGAAGGTTTCCATCTGCTGGAAGATCTCTTCGGCTAACTTCTTATCGATCGATCTCTGAACGCATCCATCGACGAAGCGAACAGCTTGCTTAGCCATCTCCTCTGGGTTCTTTTTACCCATCGCTTTTCGGAGGAGATCGGCTTCTCCCAGGGTATATCCAGAGAGCGCCTGAGCTAGTTGCATAATCTGCTCTTGATAGAGGATTACGCCGTAAGTGTCGGCTAATATATCCTTCATCAACGGGTGAAGATAAACGATCGGCTCGCGTCCGTGCTTTCGCTCGATGTAGTGATCAACCATCCCCGCGTCCAGCGGACCAGGTCGATAAAGCGCCAAGATAGCGACGATATCATCGAAGCTGCTAGGCTTTAATCGAACCACCATCTCGGTGATACCGCTCGACTCTAATTGGAACACACCGGTAGTATTTCCAGCGCAGAGAATCGAATAGGTCTTTTGATCCGCTAGCGGCAGTTTATTGAGATCCAACTCAACACCACGGCTCTCTTTAATAATATCGAGAGCTGTATGTAATACTGTAAGGGTCTTTAGACCCAAGAAGTCAAACTTCACCAGTCCGACTTTCTCGACATAGGTCATCGAGTACTGAGTGACATCGTTACCGTCCTTATCGACCATCATCGGTAAGATATCGTCGAGCGGCCGGTCACCAATTACCACGCCAGCCGCATGGGTCGACGAGTGTCTGGTGAGCCCCTCTAACTTCTTCGCTAGCTCAATAAGCTCCTTGCCCTCACCCGCCGCGTACTCAGCCAACTTTGGCTCCATCGCGAGAGCTTCACTGAGCGGATAATCAAAGCCCTGTCTCGGCGGCGGAACTAGCTGCGCCACACGATCGGTCTCCGCGTAACTCATACCTAAAGCGCGACCTACATCTTTAATCGCAGCTTTAGCTTTTAGAGTTCCGAACGTGGCGATCTGCGACACGTTCTCTTTGCCGTATTTCTCTACGACATACTTGATGACACGTTGCCTACCGTGAATACAGAAATCCACGTCTATATCAGGCATGCTGACACGTTCTGGATTTAGAAAGCGCTCAAAGAATAGCTTATTTGAGATCGGATCAACCTCGGTGATACGCATCGCATAGGCCACCAGAGAACCAGCTACCGAACCACGACCTGGTCCTACAGGGATTCCGTTATCCTTAGCCCAAACGATAAAGTCCGCTACCACCAGGAAGTATCCAGCGAACCCCATCTTGCCGATTAGCGATATCTCAAGCTCTAAGCGATCATTGTAAGCTTGAGTGCTAGCGGGATCCCAATCACTCGCGGCCGACATGACCTCAAGTCTCTTCTTCAAACCATCACGAGCTAACTCCGCCATCACATCGATCAGCGGCCGTTCATCATCTGAGGTGAACTTAGGCATGTAGTAGGTCTTAGACTCTAAGGAGAGATCACATTGAGACGCGATTAGCCCCGTATTTTTAACAGCCTCCTCACCCTCTTTGTAGCTTGAGAACTCAGCTAACATCTCCTGCTCGCTCTTTAGATGGAGAGCGAAGCCTTCGTGGCGTAAACGGTCTGGATCCATAACCGTCTTACCAGTTGAGATGCACATTAGAACTTCCTGAGCGAAGTGATCGCCGTGCTCTAGGTAGTGGCAATCGGTCGTAGCCACAAGAGGTATTCCCATCGATTTAGCGAGATCAAGTACGGCTGTATTGTGTCGCTGTTGATCTTTAATTGGATGCGGCTGGATCTCTAGATAGAAACGATCCTTAAACACCCTCGCGTAAAACTCAGCTACCTCTTTAGCGCCTTTGTAATCATCTAGCTCAGTGGCCTGAGCCAACTCGCCCGCTAAGCAACCACTCAGCACTATCAATCCCTCTGAGTAGCGTTCAAGGATCTCGTGATCAACGCGGGGCTTAAAATAAAATCCCTCTTTGTAGGCTAAACTAGATAGCTTGCAGAGGTTTTGGTATCCGGTCTTGTTGGCGGCGAGAACAGTTAAGTGACACGTTCCCGCTCCTCCTTTTGAGGACATCTTTCGCTCAAAGCGAGAACCAGGGGTAACATAAAGCTCGCAGCCGATAATCGGCTTAATGCCAGCCGATTTAGCTTCAAGATAGAACTCAACCGCGCCGTGCATATTTCCGTGGTCGGTCATCGCGATCGCGGGCTGACCCATCTGCGCGGCGCGAATTAATACATCGGGGATCTTATTGGCCCCGTCTAAGAGACTGTACTGAGTATGAAGATGGAGATGACAGAAGCCGGACACAGCACCTCGGAAAAACAACGGCTCCGAGAGTCTACCCTGAAGATCGGGATGGGCCAAGGGTTTTGCGGGGGCTGGGCTGTAAAAAGATGCTTAAAGGGCGGCTAACGTATTTAGGGAAGGTTATGCCTCGCTTCTCTAACTTAAACCGCAATCGACCTCAACCACTCCAAACATGCGGAGGTGGCGCTATCTTGTTCGAGTAGTTGAAGCGCAAGTGGCTCAGAGAGTGTGACACATCGAGCTCCCTTGAACTGAGCCCTGAAGGCGGCTACTCCTTTGCCTGTGACTTGGCCGCCGGATTTTACCTCTACCCCCAAAACATGAGAGCCGCTCTTAATCACGAAATCTACTTCATCCCTTCCGTCCCTCCAGTAGAAAAGCTTGGTGTTCGGCAGCTTGGCAAGATGCGCGCCTACAGTGGTTTCGAGAACCCGGCCACGCCACGTGGGATTGCTGAGGATCTCTGACGGATTCTGGAGCGCATGCACAAGGGCAGGACACAGGGGGAGGATCTTCGGGCTTGAACTCTTGACTGATATCGAGCGAGTTGAGAACTTCTCAAGAGCTTGAATCAAGTATGCTGAACCGAGGATGCTCAGGTAGCTCTTAACTGTCTCAACACTTCCAGACTCCTGAAGTTGTCCAACGATCTTCTGATACGAAATCTCCTGCGCTGGATAAAGCAACGCTATCTCTAACACCTGTCTAAAGAGCGCGGGCTTCCCGATCTTCGCCAGCATAAAAATATCTTTCGCGAGCACCGATTCGATCACACTGTCGCGCATAAAGGCCTGCCACCGCTCTGCATCCGCGATTAGGTGCGCCGCTCCAGGATAGCCCCCAAACATTAGGTGTTGATTGAGGTCCCAGCCAAACGCGGCCTTGCTCTCCCAAAAAGACCAGTGCGGCACCTCAACGAGTTCGAACCTTCCGAGGAGGCTGTCTCCGAGCCCCTCTCGCAGAGCGAGACTCGCCGAACCCATCACAATAATTTTGACCGCACCTGAGCCGCGGTCTTCATCGTAGAGCCCCTTGATTACGTCGCTCCAACGCTCGATCTTCTGAATCTCGTCGAGGGCCAGTACCGTTCCTTTCCCGAGAGCTTTGGCGGCTTGCCATTGCTCGATTATCCATTCCTGAGTTGGCGCTCGCGCGAGGTCAGCATTTGCGTAGTGGCTTCGCGGAACCTGCTGAAGCACTGTCTTGACCCCTGTGGTCTTTCCAACTTGTCGTGGACCTATAACAACCTGAATTAACGGGTTGTCGTCAGTGGTGATTCTGGCGAGGAGGGTAGTGACAAACTGTCGAATGAAAGCCATGTTATATCAATAACATACAAATTTGTCAGGTGCAACTGACAAATTTGTCGAGCGGGATAGGGTCTCTATCTCTCTGGGATTTTCTTTTGCCGGCATAATAGGCGTGTGTATTGCGGCAGGCGTTGGGAGTCTGCCGTTTGGCGTCTGACCTGAAACGCCTGCCCCCACATCCCTGACTATTACCCACATCCTCGGTGATAAGTCTTCACAGAGAGTGTTCAGGACAATAAGTAGGTAAAACTCTTTCCCAGCTCGCCGTTCTCTTTTGCTCTTTGTAAAAAAATGAGCAATTCGTTAGTCCTAAACAGTTTTTTCACAACTAGGCCAGCGAAGGGAAGGTATAAGCCGCACCGTCAGTACCCCCCCTCTGTCCGTTCTCGCTGGCCTCTTTGTTTAAATTAAAACCTCAGCGGTCCTTTTTGTACAAAGAGAGCGGCGAGAGAAAAGAGGGGGGAAGTATAAAAGAGGTTGAGTCCTGCCTGGCAGGACTCAACTAAATCCAAGATTATTACCAATACATCTCCCCTCTCAGCTACTACTTGTGGGTAATAGTGAGCCCTACACCCCCTCCCCCAAACCAATGCGGCAAAAGCTCATTTCCGGCGACCTTCACAATATCGGAGCTCCTAATATAACTCTCTAAAGAATCCAGTAACCGTTGATCCTCTTCGTTTCGAGTCAACACCGCAGCTTCCCTGCTGCGCATAAGTTGCTGGACCATCTCACTTAGAGAGGTATGAAAACCAGAATCCTTATCATCTTCCTTCTCTGAAACACTCCTCGCTAACTGCAGCTTTCCTCCGTATCGGTAAAGCGCGTACTTCTTAAGAGTCTCAGCGGTCTTGGGATCCTCAATCTTAGCTCTAGGACTAGCGAGCATTCGTCTTGCCCACAAGATCTTGGCTTCAGGTTTCGTGCACTGCTCTAGAAGCTTCTTATCATTTGCCTTAATCGCGTTTATATAAACCGCTAGATTATCAAAGTCTAAGCGATAGATATCCGCCTCGACATCACAGGTCGATGGCTTAAAGAAATTCTTAAGCGTAATCGCTTTAAATTGAGTCATCGCGGCCCGAGCTAATCTTTGCAGATCTGGATCGTTTGAGGCTCGCGGAGGAACAAAAAAAGGATGCTTAGCCGCCGACCTCCACATGATGCACTCAGGGCTCTGCTTGCTTGCGTAACGTTCTAGATCAACCCACAGACCAGCTTTGTGATTCGCATCTAAAAGCGTCACCGGAGTTCGCGCGCAGAAATCCCCGACGTCTAGGTCGTACTCGGGCTGCTCTAAGAAATAAACGCTGCCGGAACGGGCTGTTGAGTGTAGCTGCAGACCTTCATAAGGCTCATGGACAACGGGATCAATGCCACACTCACGTCGTAACCACTCAGCGACTCTTATGGTTAAAACCACATCCTCACGTGACTCGTGAGCCTGGGCTCCATCTAATAAGCCTAACGCATGACCTACTGTCTCTAGAGATAAAGAGAGTCGCTTCTCTCCATCTCTACTCTTTAGAATTAGCTCTCTAAATTTATCCGAGGAGAGATACGCTTTCTGAACAGATTGAAGGAGGTCGTGAGGTAACAACTGATTATTAAAATAAGGATTAAAACCGTTCCTTATTAAACTTGTTCGGAGGTAATTGAGATCAAAACGCGATGAATTATACCCTAAGAACGATATCGCTCCACCAGATCGCGCTATGCACGACTCAAGAAACGTCGCGATCTTCCGCATCGCCTCTTCTTCGTGGTCATGCGCTTCTTTTTGATGCTTAACAACATCTGTGCGATTAGCCAGTATCGCTCCTGAATCCGGTAGTTGTAGACGCGATAATTTAACTAAGCCAGAGAGTTCATCAATAGTGTCTAGACGATCGTCTACGAATATAAAGCAGTAGTTAATAATCTGCCCAATTGGATTCTTATCCGATGTCTCAAGGTCGTAGAAAACCGCGCGCATTAAGATGCTCCTCTGCCGGCGATTAACTTTGAATCTTCGAGATCAGATCGCTAATAATCCCCTTCTGCTGTTTGGCGTGATGCTTCGCTGAACCTGTGGCTGTCTCGCCAGCGGCTTGGCGGCCGACATAATCTGGACTCATGCCAGTTAAATCCTTTAACCGAGGTGCTATATAACTCCATGCCCCCTGATTCTGTGGCTCCTCTTGAACCCAGATGATCTTAGAGAACTTAGAGCGGTTAAATAGCTCCGCTATCTCCTGATCGGGAAGTGGATGAAGCTCCTCTATTCGAGCTAGAGCGACAGATTTATCTACGCCGGCTTCCTTCATTCCAGCTGCTACGTCGTAGTAAACCTTACCACTTAAGAGCACTAAGCTCTTAGCGTTCTTAGCTAGTGGCTCCTCTACTATCACCCTCTTGAATCCACCGTTCGATAGCTCTTCGATTGAGCTCATGGCGGCTGGAAGTCGCAACAGACTCTTAGGAGTCATCACAACTAATGGCCGCTTTAGATCACGAGATCCTTGGCGTCTTAATAGGTGAAATATCTGCGCTGCGTTAGTTGGGTAACAGACGCTAATATTGTTATCTGCAGAGAGCTGCAGATATCTCTCTAATCTGGCGCTCGAGTGCTCAGGACCCTGTCCCTCAAAGCCGTGTGGTAACAATAAAGTAACTCCGGAGAGCTGTCCCCACTTAGCCTCTGAGCTAACGATAAACTGGTCGATGATACACTGAGCACCGTTGGAGAAGTCGCCAAACTGCGCCTCCCACATAGTTAAACCATTTGGCTCATTCGCCGCGTATCCGAACTCAAAACCCATAACCGCGCTCTCAGAGAGAGAGCTGTTATGAACTTCGAAACGAGACCCATTATTTAACTTCTTCGATAGCTCACCGAGTGGGCTCCAGATCTCTGGTTTCTCGTAATGGTCTAGCACCAGGTGCCTGTGACTAAAAGTTCCGCGGCGACAATCCTGACCGCTTAAACGCACTGGAACTCCGTCCTGAACCAACGAGCCAAAGGCTAACGCCTCCGCTACACCCCATTCGATATCTTTTCCGACCTCTACGTTCTCAACTCGCTTCTGAAGGATCTTCGCTAACTTAGGATGAGCTACAAAACTCTCTGGGAAAGCAACCAATTCGCGAGCCAACTCTTTTAGCCTCTCCTCCGAGACGGCCGTTTCAACTGGCTTAGGATGCAGCTTTCCGTGAGTTGAACATGCTTCACCCTCACACCCAGCTCTCACCTTCTCTCCAGCCTCAGAGAATCTCTTCTTAAAGCTATCAACCGACTCATCGATAAAGCTCTGATCTATCGCGCCTGCCGCGACAAGCTTCTCTCCGTACTGCTGCCAGAGCTGCCTTTTGGATTTGATCTCGCTGTAAGTCAGTGGCTGAGTGAAACTCGGGTCATCTCCCTCGTTGTGACCGTACTTTCGGTGACCGATCAGATCGATGATGACATCCTTACCGAATATATTACGGTAATCCAAAGCCAACTGGGTAATCCAGCAAGCAGCCTCTGGGTCTTCATTGTTTACGTGAAAAACTGGAATGTCCAAACCTTTTGCTAGGTCAGTGCAGTATCTAGTAGAGCGTCCCTCGTCAGGAGTAGTAGTGAATCCGATCTGATTATTAATCACGATATGGAACGTGCCACCCGTTGAATATCCATCGAGACCCGCGTAGTTTAAGCACTCAAATACGGTACCCTGACCAGCGAACGCGGCATCGCCGTGCATTAATAGACCGAGCACCGCGCGCCTATCGCCGTTATATAGAGAATCCTGCTTTGCTCTAGCAGCTCCAGAGACCACCGGATTTACAAACTCAAGATGCGATGGATTAGGAAGTAGCTCTAATTGAACAGCACCTGACTCGTTTGAATACTCACCTTTCATACCTAGGTGATACTTAACGTCGCCGGCTCCAACTACAGTTGCTACCGAGCGATCCTCGAATTCAGCAAAGAGTCGCTCTAACGGCATTCCAAAAACATTTACCAAAACATTCATGCGTCCTCGGTGCGCCATTCCGAAGATCACCTCTTTAACTCCAGAACGCGCGCAGCCGCTTAACAAGACCTCGATCGCTGGCATTAAAGAATCGTTACCATCTAGCGAAAACCACTTCGATCCTACGTATTTGCGGTGCAGCTCTGACTCTAGCAATCCTGCTTTGATTAACGCGCCTAGAAAAATCTTTCTCTCAGCGGTTGAGAAATCAGGTCCCGAGCCATTAACTTTCTCAACACGCTCTCGCAACCAAGCACGCTCCTCTGGCGAAGTAATATGCTCAAACTCGAAACCAATAGTTCCGCAGTAAACCGACTGAAGTGCGGACAACAATTCACTTACCGAACCAACATTTTTCCCAGCGAACGTTCGGCCCTTCAGAGTCAACTCAGTGACGCTCTTACCCGCTGTGAAGCTATTAGGGTCTATATCCGGAATCTTGCAATGACCCACTCCTCCAGCTTCTATCGGGCTTAACCTCGCCGCGAGATGCCCCCAACGCCGGAAGGCGTCGATCGCCTTTTCCGCTAGGGCGTCCGCTGAGCCAGTTGAGCTCTCGGCGATCTTTGCTTTGGCTGCGACCTGCGCATGAGAGCCGTTCGTGTACGTGGCTCCATTAGCTCCGTTTGTAGCAACCGCTCCATTCGATCCGTTGAACCCGCCGCGCGTAAAAAAATCCGCCCATTCAGGACCAACAAGTGATGGATCCTCTTTAAAGAGCTGATAAAGCTCAGCTAGGTAACCTGCATTTGAACCAAAGGAGGAGTAAACAGATTCATCACTCATAAATAGGAACCACAATCTTCAACAACAATTAACAGGCCAACCAATTGATAATACAAGTTTTTCAAGAATCGATCCAGCTCTAGTATGAAGAGTCTGGTATTTCCTGCGCTATATGGATCTAGCTGATTTCTCTCATAATTAAACCTAAATTCGCAGTTACGGGGCTGTTCTCTTCTGCTTAACCCTGACTCTTCTCGCCGAGAGCCGCCAAACCCGCCACCAGGATCGGCTCAAGGTTGTGCGCCTCAGCTAACGAAGGCCTAGCTGCGCTACGGATCTTGTCACGGATCTGAGACGCAATCTCCTCTGCGCTCTCTAGTCCGGTCATCTGATTGGAAACATCAAGGAACGCGAAACCGGCAGCCCTTACTAATTTTATGTTTTCACCAACCAGCTTAGCGGTGTCCTTCAACGCCGAAACGTTCCCCTCTAACTTTAGCTTTATGTCTTGAAGATCTTTTTTTATTCGACCAAAGAACCCCGAACGATCATCAGTTGGATCATCCGGATCAACTATCGCTGACTTTAATGCTCTCTGAAACTCAGCCAGTGGAACTGGATTACCATCAGAGACGACCTCTCCGTCGGCATTCAAGGTTGACTCAGCTGGATGCGTAAACCGTTTAAGTGAGTTGGCAAGCTCGCTAATCTTATCAGGTTCCAAACCGGCCCGCGCCAATTCAGCCTTTAATTGCTCCACATCTAAAAGATCAATGTTATCTTTTTTTGCAGCCTCAATCTTTTTATCGAACTGATTAGCAAGGGAATCAAATTCATCGCGCATCTTTTTGGCTACTGAGCCAGCGACGTTACCCTTGTTAGCTTTTGAGGCGATCTTCTCTAGCTTATCTACTATCTCAAGAAGCTTCTCACTGGTATCAAGTGAGAGATTAACAAAGGTAGCGCCAGCGCTTAGTAGCTGCATTCCTGCAGCGAAATTTTGGGCTCCCACCCGTAATGAATCGTAAAGTGCCTGGCCTGTAAGGTCCTTAGTTGCTGAGGTTGAAGAGCTCGTCGATCCGGAATTTTTTCCCGTGACCTTCGCGATCTTTTGAAATAGCGCTGGATTAATAACTCGGTCGAGACTTGTTATCGACATATACTTAGATCTGCGTGACTACGAGGATTCTCAAAGAACGGCTCTTGATCCTAAGATGCCACTTCAGCTTCTTAGGTTTCGCAGCAAATGACTGACAGGTAAGTGGCTGAATATACGAGACATAACTCCACGACTTTCACAGTTTGCGCCTACTTGCCTTCGCTGTTCTCGTTGGTGTCTTTGTAAAAAATTAACTACTCAGCAGATGCTGCCTCGATCACCGAGCTAATCCAAGCCTTAAGCGCCCTTGTTCCCTGAATCCCTATTTTATGCCCCACATCTTCCTCGACGTACTGCACGGGAACTCCAAGCTTCTTCAAAGCCTCAACTCCATCACGCGCCTGACTCACAGGGATAGTTTGGTCCTCTGTTCCGTGAGCTATAAAAACTGATGGCACCTTGGATAATTTAAGCGGAGTCTCGGGCTGAAAAACGAATCCCGCTAAAACCGCTATTCCATCGAACTCAACAAATCCACGCAAAGCCACCGCTGAAAGAAGTACACTTCCCTGAGAGAAACCCATTCCTAAAAGCCGCTCTGGTCGCAGCGAATAGAGCTTGATAAAACTCTCGATAGCTTTAGTTAATCTTCCAGCGGCTAGAACAATCGCATCTCGCTTTGAGCCGGGTAGTGTCATGTCCCACCAACTCCAGCCACCGATTGGATCCGCAAGAAACCCCTCGAACGCGACCACATGACAATCCTCTGGAATCCCGCGCTCAAAGGTCCACATAACTGACCTGTTTCCAGCGCGCCCATGGACTAACACAACAAGCGGCGCGTTATCGCGAGCTCCTGGTCGATACAAAAAACGGAGCCCTACCGCGGACTCCTCTGATTGGAGTGATTCGTGACGTGTCATGAGGAGCTATCGTACCTGGTTTGTGAATTTTGTCACGTCTGCTTAGGGAAGCGAGGTTTTGCCGGCCGTCCTTAAAACAGATGTTGCCACTTAGTGCTGCTGGCTTTTAGCATCGAATCATTGGCGTCGTTTAAAGCGCGTGCCATATCCACAAAGAGCTTCTCCATTAATTTTGGATTACCGCGCAGCAGATCTCTAAATTCATCGCGCTCAAAAATCATACAATCGGAGGGCTCCGTGGCTATCACCGTGGCTGTCCTTTTGCCTCGATTGGTCAGCGCACCTAGAGCGCCGAACACCTCATCCTCATGAATCTGACCGACAGTGGCGCCTCTTACCTGAACTGAAGCTGCTCCGTTCGTAAGTATGAAAACCTCACCGCCAACATCGCCTTCCAAAATAATCGTCTCACCGCGCGTGTAGTGACGATATTTAGGCAAAGGTGGAGCCGCGCAGATCTTTAGCTCAGCAAAGCTAGCAAAAAACCACGATGCTAGAGATGCTTGGAATTGACACCAAAGGTTAAGTTTATCCTGATCATCAGCTAAGGATTGCTCAATTACATCCCAAGAGAATCCGACCAATTCGCACGGGTGATGATCCGCTGTGACAAGCGAGAGCGGTGAACCCGATGATAGCCATGGCCCCAAGATATCTTCGGGCCTAAGCTCAAGAATAGCGCGACATCCTCTTTCAAGGGTTACTGAACCTGAATCAACTAACCAGATTAGCTGCGGGTCGAATTCGAGAACAGTATTGACTGGGATCACACGCCGCACAGCCCCTCCGGCGAGCGGGTAGAGAATATCGCGGATCACCAATCTTCTCAGAGAATCGATATCAGTGACATCTGTATCGTAATCCATATTTTTGTCTCCCCTAATCAGCACATTAGCTCCTGTATGAGAGCTATCGGCTGATTTAGGTCGGGGCTTGAGCCAATCTAAGGGGCTGGAATTATGGTTAATCCCGTTAAAGGCTTTTGTTGTAACAGCCGTGCACATAAACGCCTGTCGTGCTCTTGCTCGTGCACGAAAACCGCTAAACGTCTACGTCGACGTTATACGTTGCCGTTTACGAGCACGAGCAAGAGCCCTAATAGAATTTACATCGAGGTCACGGAGGGCCGCAGAGCGATAAATGTCGACGAAATGAGCGAAGTAAAATCTTCGTGGCCCTCCGTGACCTCGATGTAGATTATCCTTCGTAGCTGCGCAGAAGATTATGAGGAAATACCTGTGTGAAGACTATTTTGGGATTGACCGTTCATCTTTTCAAGTTGAAATCACCCCCCTTCCGCAATATTATCCAGCGAGTCTCTTCACAAATTAAATCTACATCACGATTACTCTCAATGACTCAACCCGATTGGCTCACTCCGCTAAAAGAAACAGTCGCCTCGTATCGCAATATAATTCAGAAAACGATCGAGCAGCTCTCTGACGAAGAGCTATTTACGAGGCCGTCTTCATTAACCAACTCTGTGGCAGTGATCCTTCGACACTTGGGCGGAAATCTTCGCAGCCGTTGGAGTGATTTTCTAACAACAGATGGCGAAAAGCCCGACAGGGACCGAGACACCGAGTTTGCCGACTGGTCGGGGGATCGCGCCTCTCTGATTGAGTATTTCAACTACGGGTGGCGACAACTCGAGACAGCGCTTGAATCAATTGATTCTGAAACCGCTAAAAAAACAATCTTCATCAGAGGCGAGCCACATACTGTCGCCCAGGCATTAATTAGATCAATAACTCACCTCTCCTATCACGTCGGCCAGATAACCTTAGTAGCGCGATTGGTGCATAGCGGCGATTGGAAATGGGTTACCATCGCCCCAGGCGAATCAGCGGCTCATAATAAGAGGGTCTGGGGCGAAAGACCTAAATCTCTCACCTGACGAGGCATACTACCGAGCAAAAACTCGCGTAAGCGAGGTTTTACCCCTCCCTACTTTCTCTCACTCATCGGCACATAAGGCGAAACTAGCGGCCCTGTATAGACCTGACGCGGACGGTTGATCTTGTTGCCCACCTCCTCACCATACTCCTTGGCGTGAGCGATCCATCCTGGTAAGCGCCCTAGAGCGAACATCACTGTAAAGGCGCGAGTTGGAATCTGCATCGCCTTGTAGATAATGCCACTGTAGAAATCGACGTTCGGGTAAAGCTTACGCTCAACAAAATACGGATCCTTTAACGCTGCCTCTTCTAGCTCCTTAGCGATATCCAAGAGAGGATCCGAGATCTTCATCTTAGTTAAGAGACGATCGCATGCCTCTTTAATTATTTTAGCACGCGGATCAAAATTCTTATAAACGCGATGCCCAAATCCCATTAACTTAAATTTGGCGTTCTTATCTTTGGCCATATCGATATACTTCTGGACCTTACCTCCATCAGAGCGCATCTGCTCGAGCATCTCGATAACCTCCTCATTGGCTCCTCCGTGACGAGGACCCCAAAGTGCGCAGATTCCAGCGGTAATCGCGGCAAAGATGTTAGCCTTACTACTACTCACCATGCGGACTGTTGAGGTCGAGCAGTTCTGCTCGTGATCAGCGTGAAGAATCAATAAGAGGTTCAACGTTTCCGCCATTACTGGATCAACTTCATAGTGCTCTGCTGGTGTAGAAAACATCATGTGCAGAAAATTCTCGCAGTAGTTGTTGCTGTTCTGCGGATACATAAACGGCTGCCCGATCGACTTCTTGTATGCGTACGCGGCGATAGTTGGAAGCTTGGCCAAGAGCCGTACCATGTTTAATTGAAGCTGCTCTTCTTCCGTGCGGCTTGTCTCATGCTGATAAAAAGTCGAGAGCGAAGATACAACCGACGCTAAGATCGCCATCGGATGCGCGTCACGCGGAAATCCATTAAAGAAGCTCTTAATATCTTCATGCAACATCGTGTGTCGACGCACACGTGTTGTGAATCCCTCTAACTCTTGCTCGTTCGGAAGCTTGCCATTAATTAAGAGATAAGAGGTCTCTAAGAAGGTACTCTTTTCAGCCAACACCTCGATCGGAATTCCACGGTAGCGTAATATCCCCTTCTCACCATCAATGAAGGTGATCGCACTCGAACACGCGCCGGTATTCATGTAGCCGTTATCAAGGGTGACATACCCCGTCTTTTGACGTAATGAGGACACATCGATCGCCTTTTCGTTTTCGGTCCCAACGATCACTGGTAAATCGATACTCTGATCCCCTAGCTTCAGGCTGGCGGTCTCTGTCATGGTTTCTCCTTATTCCCCTAAATAAACTTTTTTAACATCTCGGGCCGCGTACACATTCATGGGTGTGCAACTATTAGCGCGTCTACGCCGAGCTCGAACATAAATTAAGAGTATCTTACTCGCCTAAACGGTCCAAGTTTATAGGTATTAAGTCAGAAACTACAGTCGCTAAAGCAAAAAATTGGGTATACATATGGGCCAACCGTCGTTACAATACGGGTTCGTTTCTGACAGAAATCAGGCCCTCCGGAGCAAGAGATGAAAAATCGCAAATTCGACGACATGGACTCACCCGATTCTGACAAACCAGCGTTTGATGATAGGGCTCATGAGAGTAGCAAGCCGATGCGTCGCCTTCATCCGTTAGGACTTCGCGTCGTGGCCAAAATCGTAAAAGAAGCCAACGTAACCGATGGAGGGTTATATCTTCCTGAAGGCGCTAAAGAAGCCACTCAAGAGAGTGTACTGGCTCAAGTTATCGAGGTGGCTAGCGCACTCGATACCCGCACCGAGGAGGAAACAAATATTAGCGGTATCCCCCTAGGTTCAATGGTACTGATCCCTAAAACAGTGGGCGTTAAGGTCCCCTGGGATGAATCTCTTCGAATCATCGATACTCGAGAAGTTCTCGCTCTGGTGGATGAGATTCGGTTGACTTAGGGAATCTGAGTAGGCGCGCCAGAGGCGCGCGCTCCACTAACGACTACGACAGGCGGCAGGCGTAGTGCGTAGTGCGTTTAACGTAAATCGCTCTACGCCTGCCAGATGTCGAGTAAGAATGACATAATTCACTTCAGTCGCGCACCGATTAGGCCGATTGAGTACTCTGTAGTAGATAAGCCAAAGTGAGCGGATGTTAGCGCAGACTCTGGCCTAAACAGCGTACCATCAGGCAAACCATCGTCTGACATATTCACGATAATATTTATGCGAAAGCTCACCACACTATTCCTCTCGGCCGCCTCTATATTCACGTCTGGCTGCGGCTACCTAAGGATAGATCCTAATCACTTTATGATCCGCAGCGATGTCATCCAATCGGTCGAACAGGAGAAAGCGATTCTAGCGAAGGGTAAGATCGGTTGGACTGAGGATGGCAAGGTCCGAGTGTTATATGTATCTGGCACTCCTTACGAGCGTGGGTACCAACACGGCGCACTGCTCCGAGAGGAGGTACGCGACAACCTTCTGACTATGTATGAAAATCTCCTCGACAAGTTCAGATTTGAGGAGCTCTTGGACGAAAGCTACGAGAGACAACGTCCTTTTATTCCGCAAGAGTACGTCGATGAGATGCACGGACTAGCTCACGGTGCTCGTATCCCTCTAAAAGTCGTGCATGCGATTCATGCTCTTCCAGAGATCACTGAGTGGGGTGGCAAGAAAAAGCTAAAGAAAGTGATCAAAGATATGATGGAGGGGGTCTACGGCACATCATGCAGTAACTTTAGCGCTACCGGCTCAGCGACACCTGATAAGACAACTTACACCGTCCGCATACTCGATTGGGGACTGCACAAGATATCAAAGCTACATGAGTATCCTTTGATAACGGTAACCGTACCCGAGCATGGCATAGCTTCAGCTAATATCGGATGGATCGGATTCCTTGGGGCTGTTTCTGGAATGAACGCCGAGGGAATCACTTTAGGTGAGATGGGCTACGGAGATCCGGAGGGCGAGACGATGCGAGGGACACCGATGCCTTTTGTTTTACGAGATGTTCTCTCCTACTCTAAGAATCTAAAAGATGTGCGTCATCAGATTAGCTCTAAGCCTGGAACGAACTCATTTGTATTCCTTATGAGTGACGGCAAAAATGGTGCTTCAGAACTGTATGTGCGCGATCGCAACCGCTTTGAGATCCATAAACCTGGAGTTGATCTCAAAGATGACAAGAAAGTATTTCCAGCTATTAAAGAGGTTCTTTACGGAGGTCACTACGAGGACCGTATGGCTAAGATCCTCTCTGAGCGCCGCGGAGCGATCACTCCAGATGTAATCATGAAGGAAGTAATTCCATTTATCGCGATGCCTTCAAACTTTCAGAATGTTGTATATGAGCCAAAAGGCCTACAGGTTTGGTTTAATAATGCCGCTGGGCCAAAAGCTAGGGCCGCGGAGGAGCCTTATACATACTTTAACTTGAAGAAGGCCTTAGAAGATTTTAGGGGGCCTGAAACTAAGAGAGACGAGGCAAAACCTCGCTGACGCGAGTTTTGCGGCTCTTCCTTCGGGAAACGTCATGCAGATTGCTCAAGCAAAGCTACTACCATAGCCTGTGTCCGCTTCTTCCACGGGTGGATGACAGTGTAGCTTCTGTATAAATCTTTGAGCTCAAGGCCGCGCATTGATTCTTCTGTACCGATCAAGACAAATCTCTTGCGCCTCGACAAAAGGGTCACTACTTCATTTTTATCACTCAAAACTAGAGGGTGCATAGACAACATGCGGATAGATACCTTCTCTGTAGACTCAAGAGACAGATCTCCTAATTGAGCGACATCTAGCGCGTCATATTTATCGCGCAGCTCAGTTATTATTTGATCAAGCAACCTCACTCGATCCGACTTCCATACAGATGTGGCGGTATGAACCACACCTCCGATCGCGCCTACCACCAACACGACCAAGAAGGCGCGGATCATTAATAGTCTCTTCTTTGACAACTCTGGCGAATTTCGACCCAAGAAGCTTCTCAGATCATCCCAAACCGCGCCGAAAAGAATACTTCCAGCGGGGATAGCCGGATCGATGTACCAAGGCCAGCGGGTGCGAACAAAACTGAAAGAGGTGACAACAAAAGCAAACCAGAGACATAGAATTACCCAACAATGCTCCCTTGTCTTAATGGATCTCCACGCTGAATAAGCATAGATCGGTAAGATCATCAGAGGCGGAAAAAACCGCCATGGCTCAACCAGCTGCGATAAATAGAAGAAGGCGCCCTTTGACCTATTATAACTATGCGAAATACGCGTCAGTATCTCCTGTTGAATACCTACTGTGTAGAGATCTGGGTATTTCGTTATAGCTGTTACGTAATAAGCAACCGGAAGCGCACAAGCCATGACTGTGTCAAAAGCGAAACGACCAACTAATGAAAATCCAACCGGCCTAAGAGGTTTAACAGCAATTACAACCGACGTCAGAGGCAAAATTAACAGACCTCCCGCGCTTTTAGAGAGCAGCGCACACGCAAGGGAGCAGATCCAGAGCACGCGCCAGATCCCCACTTTCGAAATCTCCTCTCTCTGCCTCCATGCCGAGTATACCGCGGTTAATACAAATAGATTTAGCGGCGCGTCCAAGCACCCTCGACGAATACCGTTTAGGAAAAGAAAAACCCACGATCCCGAGAGAGTCAGCACCGCTAGTGCCGCGCCAGATCTTGAAATCCCCATCCTACGGGCCAGCGAGTACGTGACACAAAAAATTCCAAATCCGCAGGTCGCGCTAAAAAGTCGATGAGTCCACGCCCACTCGCCGAAGATATGTATAATCACCGCCCCACACCAATTAACAAACGGGATCTTGGCGTAATAAGGGTGTCCATCTACAAAAGGTCGCAGCCAAAGGCCATCCGAGACAACGCTCTGTGTGACATGGGCATAGAGGGTTTCATCCGCCGGAGAGAGAGAGGCTTCAATGTTAAAAAAACAGCAATAAGCGCACCAAACAAAGAGCAAAAACAGCGCAACTATCTCGCGTCTCTCGCCGGTAAGTTGCGGTAAGGGGAATAAATTTCTCACGGGCGTTTAAAGGGGCTTATCGAGCCCGGTAATTTATTGAATTTATGCGCTTTATGTAGCAAGACCGATAGCCTAGCAGGTCTTGCCTCACGTCTAATGTCACACTATACACTTTACCTATCATAACTAAAGGTAGAAACTAAGTTGTGACTTGAAAGATGAATTTATGAAGCACCAAAGACTTTTAATCCTTTCCCTCGTCGCCGTACTCGGAACTTCCATAAGCTCTTCAGCGAGCGCTGAATGTTACGGTGACGCCGCTGAGGCCTATGGTTGTGGAGCACAAGGAACCGCTGGAGCTAAAAGATCCAATCGTCCTGCGGCAAGCCTAGAAAGTTTTGGAATAGATGACGGGCCGGTTCTTCCAAACCTCGGATATAATCAGAACTCCGATTCAGACGACGTAATTTCATCAGAAGAGCGCCGTAGAATGATGCGCTCTATCGTACTAGGCCGCACCGGTTCAACTGCTTCTCAATCTGCCCAACAGAGCGCGATAAACAGCGCCGCGAGACCTCTGCGACGAGCAAGGGCCATGCCTGCCAGAACTCGTTAAAATGACATCAACAGATCTGGCATTGATGACGCCGAAGTTATAGGCTGCGGTCTTAGTTCTTTCACTGTGAAGGCAGCGAGGCATTAGAGACCAATACTAATATGTGGCCCTGGCGTTTGATATTAACAGCATGTTTCTTTATCACGCTGACCCCTCTTTACTCCAGTCACGCCAAACCCAAAGCTAAAAAGCCAACTACATCTATTCTAAGTTCTCACAGCAGCGCTCAAAACATAGCGCGGATAAATCTGTCGGACTTCGGATCTCATGTAGCCAGGTTTGGAAATTTAGCCTGGGGGAATTCTCTGTTTGCTATCTTCACCCAAATTAATAAAGAACGGGCTATTACATGCGTCACCGCTTTATCAGTGCCTGAGGGGAAAGTATTGTGGCAGCGCGGCACACCAAGCCGCTTAAACTTCGCGGTCTCCAGCGATATCCCTCTGCAGGTTTACGACTGGAACCAAGATGGTTCTGATGATGTTATATATCACGATTCAGGAAGGCTCGTTATTTTGAATGGTGTGGATGGATCAGAGCAGGCCGCCATAGAAGCTGAGCAACCCTACAGTCTCTATATTTACGGCACTAATCAGTTTGGAGGCGCGCCGGGTCTGATTCTGCACGGAAGAGAATTCAATAGCCTGCTAGCTCCTGACCTGAGCTTAGTTTGGCGGATAAGTAACGGGTTTTCTCATTTTCCGATGTCTGTCGATGTCGATCGTGATGGAGAGCCAGAGTTACTTGCTGGATACCTTCTTCTAAGATCGGACGGTAGCCTTATCTGGGATAGATCGAGCCTTGGAATACATAACGACGCCGCGGCTTACGGAGACACTGATAATGACAGCTCCTTAGAGATCGCCATCGCGACAAGCGGCAAAGCGGCTCTCTTGACATCTTCTGGCGAAATCCTTTGGCGCGGTGAAGAGTTCCACGCCCAACATATCGCCGTTGGAGCGTTTCAATCTAAAACCTCGAACCTACAGGTCGTCACGATGGATCGGGATAGGGCTCAGAGCGGCATCTTGCGGATGTATTCCAACAAGGGGCAGTTAATTTGGAAAATGACCAATCAAGGAAACAGATCTATGTTATCACGTGTTGATAACTGGATTACCGATTCTCCTACGAGTCTTCTCTTGGTAAGCCGATCATTTAAGTCGCCTCCTACGTTATACGATGGCTCGGGCCGAATTGTTGAGAAGTTTCCTTTCCCGCCTGCCAGCAGAATTACGAACGGGCAAGAGCGCTTTTCTCTGCACTTCGCTCAGCACTTTGATATGGATAATGATGGCCGCGAAGAGATCTTTATCTATAACGAAAAAGCGCTTTGGATCTACCGTAACAAAGCAAAAACCCTCGAGATGCAGGGCGGCAAAGCGGCGCAGTCACTGCCTAATCCCAGAATATTCAACTCAACTTTTTATACCGGGGTTCAGTGACCGGCATTCGCAGCTGAAACCAAAAAGCATCCCCAGAGCGTCCCGGAATCTCTATTCGGATAAAATTGGTCGAAGAGATATCTTTTGAGGCTAGTGCGTTCAAAGTCCCAAGACTCATTCTTCCAAACATTAGCGAGTTCATTCTGGCTTGCTCTGAATATACTGCTACAAATTGAGAGAAGGGGGTGGCGTTGAATTGCCCCACCACTAAACGAGCCTTATCACTGTCTCTCATAATCGAAGAGAGCCTTCTAGCGGTGACCCTGTTGCGCTCAAAACTCTCTTGATCTGACGATCTCTTTAAAGCGATCACTCCCAATTGGATCTCAGCGCCATCAGATAGACCCAGTGAGAAAACTCCCCCTGGCCAGGAATTGACCCCCAGATTGGTAATTCTTTCTGGCAAGAACGGGAGAGTAGAAGCGATAATAACCGAGCTCTGCCTAACTGGATCAACATTAACTATATAGCCGAACCCCAAATCTCGCAGAGGGCTCGCCAGATTCTCGAGATCTGTTCCTGCCACAAGAAGAAGCTTGGGATTTAACTTCTTAACAGGCGCCACTATCTGAGCCGGATCATCATTTCGGGACCAATTATCGATCCACATTCCGGATAGATCATCGGACCGCGAATCGAATGAAGACCACCTAGAATAATAAATATACGGGAGAGCCTTAAGCCCCATGAAACAAAATGTATAGCCGAGGCTCAAGAGCGCCACCCAAAATACTAACGAGCGACGAGATGCACGATCTCTAAGACACGAGAATAGCCATAGTAATAACGAGGCCACGAGGGGCAGCCAGTATAATGCCGAGCTACAAAACAGCTCCTGCCACCAGAAACGTGGCCTATTAGCGACGCACAAAGCGGAAAATAGTCCGAAAAGGGCTACTAATCGTTCCAGTTAAGGACCCCTTTGCGCCAAACGTAGATAAACCCTACCACTAACACCGCCATAAAAGACAACATCTGTAGGAGAGCGACAGTTCCAAGTTCTTCTAGGACTACCGCCCACGGGTACATGAAAATTACCTCGATATCAAAGAGGATAAACAACATCGCTACGAGATAGAATCTAACATTGAAGCGCTGGTCCTTAACTGATCCAACGGGAATGGCACCACACTCCCATGGCATCTGTTTTGTTTTGGTGGCGTTTTTTGGACCGAGCCATGAGGCGAGCAGTACCATCGTAAGCAAGAAACCACCTGCTGCCACTGTCAGCAACAAGATACCAAGGTAGGGATTAAGCTGTGTCATTCACGGACCTGATTGCTTTTAAGACAAAACGCACCCGAGAGGATTCGAACCTCTGACCACCCGCTTAGAAGGCGGGTGCTCTATCCAACTGAGCTACGGGTGCACATGAAGAGCTTTCACGCTGCGGTCGAAAGCCGCCGGGCGGATTGTAGCATTTTCAGGCGGCTAGCGGTACCCCACTTAAGAAACCCAAAAGGCCACCCCGAAATACGAGAAACCCTCATAAAATCAGATTATTACTATAAACGACTATTAAAGACTAGAAGAAGTGAAGCAGAGGCATCAGAACAGAGGACTATAGGATAGAACTGTTCCTACTAGGGGTGTATCCTTATGCCCCCGAAGTAGCCTTAGATTTTAGACCAAGGTACTCTAGTGATAGGGGGTCGGATCTCAACTGAGGGATCATAATTTTAAGGGAATAATAACTGGCTAACACGCATGTCTCTTCCGAATAACTCAAAAAGGAAGGTCTTTGATGGCAGGTACGAAATCCTGTCTATAGTTGGCCGTGGAGCCGACAGCGTAGTTTACCATGGACGCCACATCACTGGTGCGGCTCAAGAGGTCGCCATAAAAGTACTGATTAATCGCGACGGAAGCACGACTCTTACCGATAAGCTAAGACGCGAGGCGTTGACCTTAGTTTCATGTCGTCACCGTTATGTTGTACGACTTGACGACTTCCACTCAATTCAGGATCTCTGTTACCTGTCGATGGAATTCGCGCCTCACGGGGATCTAAATAAGTATATCGCGTCTCTGCCGGACAAACGATTGTCGCCAGATCAGGTAGAGACCTTTCTTCGCCAATCTCTCGAAGCCATCGATTTTGTTCACGCTACTGGTGTAGTTCACCGGGACCTAAAGCCAGAAAATATCCTCGTGTTGAATGAGAAGGAGATCAGAATAGCGGATTTCGGATTAGCTTTGCTACCCGGGGACGATATCCAACTAGAAGAGCTTCGCAAAGCTGTAGGCAGCTTTGACTATCTCGCCCCTGAAGTACTAGATGGCATACGCTACGACTCCGTATCAGATCTCTATTCCTTAGGCGTTTGTTTTTACGAGGCCGCTTGCGGTAGGCATCCGTTTGCCCACGCGCCGATCGCCGCGCGAAGGGATGCTCGCAGAGACTCGAGCATCACTCCTCTGTCTCAGCTCAACCCTGCATTACCACCGCATTTAGCCGCGGTAATCCAATCTTTAATGCTTTTTTCCGCGACAGATCGCTTTCAATCCGCCTCAGACGCGCTGCGAGCCTTGGGCGATAAGAGCTTTAAGGGCCTACTCAAGGAAACCGAGTCAAGGGATTCACAAGTGGAAGGCGTGGCCGCTAACTCCGATGTCGCCGAGCAAAATAGAGCTACACAAAATGGCGTCGCGATTGTCTCTGAGGGAGTTTCTGCTCCTGATAAATCTGTCGCTGCTGATGAGTCTAACGATAAAAAATACGCAGCCTCAAACTCAGATATAATAGACGCTTCTCAAGGCCCTAAGCAGTCTACACCAACGGAGAAGATCGATTTAGAGAGAGTTAAGGAGATCATCGCCCGCGATTCTCAACGCAGAGCTAATAGCGACGCGTCTGATAGATCCGGATCGCATGAGGATTCACGGAAGACATCCGAGTATTTAGCGAATCCTATGGCACTCCCTACTTCTCGCACCAAGAGTTCTATCGCTAATAAACAGTCCGGCAAAGTACCCAATAGCAAAGTTAGAATCGATGGACTCGGAGCTGGCTCGATCGCTCCCCTCCTCGGGCGCTTCGTGGGGGTAGCTCTCGCTTTCGCGCTTCTTACCATTGGAGGTTTATACGGCTATAGCGCTGTATTTAGTTCCGGGGACAAAACACAAATGGCGAAGCAGCAAAGTGATTACTCTAACTCCGATTCAAATCAGGACGTGGTGGATGAGGACACTGAATTATCTACTGCCGGAGAACCAGCGCCGTCACTGTTGGCTCTGCCAGAGGGTGTATATACAGGGGCCGTCGCAGGGTTATTCCCCGACAACAAAACGCCCCTGGCTTTGATTTCAAATCCTGAGCAACATACTTTAACCCTTTTAGTCGGCGCTGATGGATGGGCTCCTGTAACAATCAGCACGTCTCCCACTGGCGATCCGGAGACCGAGGGGCCAACGTTCCGGTCAAACGGGCTTATCTTGAGGTTTAATCAGGAGTCGTCATCCTCTAAAATAACTGGTACTGTAATCGACGTAGTTACCGGCGAGGCTGGCACCTGGCAGGTAGCGAAGTAGTGTTTTCCTTCGCTAGGATATGAATTACCGGTCTAGAATACAGCTTTTTTTTGCGATTGCTTATCTCTCTCTTCCCGCGTTTTTGGCATCGCCATCTTACGCGCAGCAGCAGGATGATACAGGCAATCTTCCAATAACCGTCGCGCACCAGCCACCCAGGGTTGATGCGATCCCAGCGATCGGCACGCTAATGCCGATCCAAGTCGAGCTTCGCAATACATTTGATATCGAGAGCAAAATACGTCTGGTAGGATCAAAGGACGGGCGCTTTATAGATATCGCATTCCCGAGGGGAGCTCTAAACTCCGCGGACCAACCTACTTTCAAGATAGAGATTCCGAGTCCTGTAGCGGCGATGACGTATCAATTCGTGATTCATCAAAGAGACGGCTCTCTCTCCGCTTCAGAGCGCTTTGTTATAAAGCGCAGGTGCATCCAGAACTATACGGTGGCAGTCCCGGAAGACGCGCCTAACGCTGAATTCAGGCGAGAGGTATCTAGCCTGGTTTCGCAAGCTAAAAATCTTGAGAGAGACACAGCGAGCCTTGAATCATCGTTGCGACTTCTTGAACAAATTAAATCGTCTTTGGCGAACTAGGGTAAGGAGTATATGTCGGGTACTAGACTAAGCATCATCCGCGCCAGAAATTTTAGGCTCAAAGCTGCTTATCAGCTAGTATTTAGCCTAACAGCTTTAATCGCTCCTGCTAGAGCACACGCAGTCGATCTATTTGGCGAGTCTGTGAAGGTAGTAGTTAGGGCCGAGTCCAAGCCTCCGATTGTAAAGGCGTCTGGGATAGTATTCTCGGCTAAATCTTCGTTTAATGTGGATGAGACTACCGTTACAAAGATTGGGGACAAGCTCTACGAGATCTCATTCTCTGTTCCGAGATCCAAGATACAACCTGATTCCGTAGCTTCCGCGATGGCCACCGATGAAAACGGCGCTTCCGTTTTTGGAAATGTGACTCCTACCCTAACCTCAGAGAGCCGGGATCTTCTGGCAAGCGTTCCGGAGTGTCCAGGAGAGGACTCATCCAAAGTGACAACTGTCAGCACTCCTGGAGCTCTGAAGCAATTGGTTGATGTGCGCGCTGAGCGGCTTGATATAGTCAGACTAAAACTAAAGCGGGCCATGGATGGAAATGTTCTGGCTAAGCTAATTAAATTTGAGGAGGCCTTCGGACTAAAGAGAGCCTCAGATCTAAGTCCGGATCTTCCAGCCGCGGAACTAATCGATCGGCTGTCAGCGATCGAGCACGCTCTGAGGAAATACCAATCTTATAAACCTGCTGGGTCGCGCTAAGGACGAGAGGCGAAGCCTCGCTATTTACTAGCCGATGAATCTTCCATCCCCCGATCTAGATATTATAAATGATACTCTCAGAACCAAGTATTGGTCCTGGGTGTTTTTTGAGCAATCGGACACACCGCACACACTGCTAGATCTATTCAAAGAGAAGCTACCACATATAGAATCTCACACATGGGAGGAACGTTTTGATTTCGGCGGGATCTATATAAACGGCCGCCCAGCTCTCAAAGATCAGCCCCTAATCACTCCATGCAAAATAGAGTACTACGAGCCTAAGTTTGAAATATCACGCGCCGCTCAGATCTTTCCTCCATTTCGAGAAAATTACATAGTTTATAAAGATGACCATATTTTGGTCGCCTACAAGCCACCTGGTTTGTCCAGTATGCCCGCGAAAGAGCAGAGACACTTCAGCATGAAGTCACACATCGAGCGCATAATTGGAAAAACTATTCACATGCCCTCAAGGCTAGATGTATCGGCGCAAGGCTTACTCATAACGAGTATCTCTACTGAGGCACACGCCGGGCTACAGCAAGCGTTCGAGCGTCGTTTGGCGAAAAAAGAGTATCGCTGCGCTACTCACTGCAATCCTTCCTGGAGCGAATTGACTGTGACCTTACCGATCGGCCGCTCTAAGGATCATTCAGTATTGAGAGTAATCAACTACGAGACCGGACAGAATGCCCACACCACATTCTCTGTACTTGGAAAATCAGTGTCTGAGGGAACTCCAGTAGCTGTCTTTTCCGCAAAACCGTTAACAGGCCGAACACATCAGATCCGTGTACATGCCGCTAGCTCTGGCGCGCCCCTATTAGGAGATCGTTTCTATGGCGGTGCCCCGGCAACTTCGCTGCACCTGGTGAGCTTCTCTATAGCGTGCGCGCATCCAGTTACAGGTAAGGAGATTAATGTCGAGCTGCCGGATTTATTAAAGCCGGAGTGGATGCGTATCTGAGGAGGCGAGGCAAAGCCTCGCTTACGCAAGTTTTTGCTCGTTAACGGCGTTCCTCGCGCCGTTTAGGGTCTGAAACCGCGATGTTTAGCACGCCTCCGCTTGGTGATTGGCGGGGAAATGGCCGCTTTAGATACACTGCTCCTATTTTTAACAAAACATCGCGTAAGCGAGGTTTTGCCGCTTTTCCCTAAACGTCAAGTCACTACTCACCAGTCTCTCAACATAGAGTAACCAAGATCATACAGCGATCTTGTGCCGACCTATTTTGAAGCACTTACGATTTAACCTAGTGAAACTATGCAGTATGATATTTGCGCTTCAAGGAAGCCAATCTTGCTCTCGTAGCATGAAGACAAGGTTACCGTTGTTTTGAGTCTTCAGATCTGGCCTACTTAAGCGAAACCTCTTGGCTAACACACTGTTAGGAAAACTATGCCCACAAATGTAATGATCGCTGAAGATGAGTCGTTGGTAGCGCTTGATATAAGTCACGAGCTAGAGGCGGCTGGCTACAATGTCATCGCCCAGGTAACTAATGGAAGGGACGCGGTCACTCAAGCGCTGCAACTAAAACCGGACGTAGTGCTGATGGATATAACTATGCCGGGTGAGATGGATGGAATCAAAGCGGCGGAAGAGATCACCAACCGCCTAGGAGACACTCCTGTCATTTTCGTTACAGCACACTCAGATGAGGCGACCCTACAAAGAGCTAAGATAACCCGCCCGTCAGGCTATGTTATGAAGCCATTCGAGCCAAATGAGCTCCGCGCGAATATCGAAATAGCTCTTCATCGCTCGAAAATGGCTAAAGAAGCCTTGGAGGAAGAGGAGGACATTCTGCCAGTTCCGGAGCCAGCTGAGGGGCTTGAGGCGGGTTATGCTGTTGACCAATACAAACTCGAGGCGCTTAGAGCCGTCTCGCTATTCAACGACATTCCAGCTCGAGAGCTAAACGATCTGACTAAGTCCGCTGTGATACAAGACGTAAGTGGAGGCGAGTATCTTTCTATGGATGGCGAACTTCCGAATTTCGGATTCATGGTTCTCTCCGGGAGACTAGCTGTAATTAAATCAACATCACACGGCAAAGAGCTTACTCTGGATCTATTAATTCCTGGTGATTGTTCCGGAATCATCCGCGCAATTGAGCCAAAGGAAGTCGACACATCGATTCGCGGACAGACAGACGCTAAATTATTGGCGATACCAACGGCGAATCTAAAAGCGCTTGCTGATAAGTATCCAGCGGTTTATCGCCAAATAACTGCTGAACTGATGCGGCGCGCCAGACGCACAAACGATCTGGCGCTTGGTCTCGCGCACTCGCGGGTAGAAAGCCGAATTATATCAGCACTGCTCGCTCTGGCTCCACGTTTTGGAAGACCAACCGCAAGCGAGGACTCAACCCGAATATTCCTGACACGAAAGGAGCTCGCGGATCTGACCGGCACAACTCCAGAGACAGCAATCAGGGTTACTAAAAACTTGGAGCGAGAGGGGCTGCTTGATCTAACGAAGCCTGGGGTTATTAAGATATTATCGCTTAAGCAGCTACGTGGAGTTATTGAGTAAATCCAGCAAGAATTGGAGCGAAGCCGGGTTGACTAGCCCGGTCTAGCTCCAGCTATCTAGCAAGTCTTGGAGTCTTCTATCCTTTACTAAAACCATAATGGCTCCCGGCTTATGCGGACCACTCAATAGGTTGCTCAATGTGCCACGAATATAATCCTGCTCGCAGAGCAGATATCCCCTATTGCACTCGACCATCTTAGCTAGCAAAGAAGCTACCCTAAAGCGTTGACTTTCGGCTAAACCAACCCGATGCCCCCAAAGGAATGCGGCTAGAAGTTCGGCGAAAGTTGACTGAAACGCGCCAACTTCAAAATTATGGGAATCAACATTACGCAGCATAAGATTGGCAACTCGCTCTGCCTCCATGACTACAGCTTGGCAATTGGTTGCGTCAATCCGCTGACGATCATTAGTAACCATTCTCGCAACGCGAGCCACCTGTAGCTGCCCATGCGCTTCCCTCTCCATCCCCTCCTGTATGTGCGATATGGAAAGCTCCATGTCAGCTACGACCACAGCGCTCGTAGCTTCTTGCGAAAGATCATTAATACACCACCGCTGCCTGGCAAGTGCTAGATGATGCACCATTAACTTGTCGGTTCTGATATGTCTTGTTACAGGCTCTGGCACTCTATCGTGAAACTTTTGACACATTAGATATAGCGCGATGGTTGCGCTTGCAGATACATTCAATTGGATATCAGAGTTTTCATTATACATGCCTATAAAGCCGGCGACTTCCTCAATGAGAATTCGATCCCCTTCTCTAAAAATCGATCTCCCTATTCGTGGTATGAGCCCTGGAATTTTAATGACTGGTAGTAGGATCTCTCCGGCCTGCTGGCATCCCCAATAGACACTAGGATTTGTTGCCCGATCTCGTCGCAGAAGGTCCCTGGCAATAAGTCCTATAGCTTTTGGCAAATCATCCGCTCCCACTCCTTCAAAATCCGGCACAACCAAACAGACCAAGGCACTTCTGAATGAATTAATTTCACCCTGCCTGTCTGGACCCAACCCTCTTTCAACCATTTTACGACAGGCTGCAAGCAGGCCAGCGCGTATCTCGCTCTGATTGGCTGAAACAAATTCATCTACTGTCTCACGCCTTAATGAATCAGACACCTGCTGCGGAAATAGCATTCTTAATGACAACGCAGACTGAAGGTCGCCATTCGCTAAAGCCTGACGGAATGTTGGCAACAGCACTCGGCTGAAGAATGAAGGGCACGTGTCGTCTTTCTCACGCTGAACATCCAAAGGAACTCTTAGCGTCTCATTCAATAATTGGTTCAAGGAATCGACAAAAGCCAAGTCACAGCTAAGAACAGGATCTGAATTTTGCATGCATGTAAACAGTGACTCGAGACTTCGAGCGATATCCGGAACGACCTCGCGCTCGAGCTTGTTTTTTAATTTGCTGCTTAGAGTCTGCTCTTCGAAGTAATCAACCAAAAATCCGCAGAGATCCTTCATACAGCGAAGGGCATCATCAAATCGCCGCGAAATCTGCTCACGATTATCGTCGTGTGACGTAATATCTGCGGTGCTCTCAGCTAAACGATACTCTGAAAATATGCTACAAAGATGCTGTAGATCCTTGCCCTCAAGCTGAATTGCATCCAGAACGGAATGAGCCCATGGTAGCAGCTCCTGGTCAGTACTAATCCTAGACAAGAGCCACTTTTGTTCCACCTTATCGAACGCGTCCCACAAATCCATGGGAATAGTTCGATTCAAACTCTTAATTCCGTCACTCTTATTGGCTTCTGGGATGAATAGTCGCAGCATCTCTAAAGCCCTATCCTTAGCCGCACTTGAAGTTAAGAGACCAAAGCAACCACTACGTAATTGAGTAGCTGCAATATAGGAACTCGGAGATGCATCAGCTATTACGCTGCTGTAACTCCAAAAAAGCGATTGCGCTGCTAGATTACTCCACCCGACAAAGGCTTCCGGCTCTAAGAATCTCTTTAATAAACATGAAGCTTCAAGCAGTTCGTCTCGTCGTGTTCCCGGGTCATACAGGGGATACATCGTCGCTGACAAGATCAAAGCTCCCAGGCAAGCCGTCTCAGGAGTGGAAAGTAAGACGTTACAAGATTTTACAAACTTATCTCGCTCAGGGTCTCCTGTCTTCTTGGAGAGTAATTTATTCACGCATCCTAGGGACAGAACGCCCTTTTCTCGTAAAGTATTGATACCTAGATAAGTCCCTAGCTCTCTTGAGCACTCCACTCCATGCACAATCAATCCAACAAGATCTTGCTGGTCAAATCGTGCTTGTTTAAACGCCTCAATTAGTTCAGAGGTAACAGCTCCCTGATCAACCGACCGGCACAGTTCATCAGAGTTATAGGTAATTAAGTTCTTAACACGATCCCAGGTGCTCTCGGCCTGATTGCATGACCTGTTGTCTAATCTAGAGGGGTCGTTATCGTTAGTTTGTCTAAACATATTTCATCGTGTTGCTGAAAGACGTTTCAGAACGGAACGACGGAGACTCTACTATATTCAGCTAAGAATTCGGAACGATATTTGCAGATATTTACTGCCGCTATCGGTATCAGTTCGAAATAGTCGGTTTTGGGAAGCAAGGCAAAAGCTCTCTGGATCATGCATCAAGATATTATCAGCCTCTGGCAACTGCAGCATCTACATAAACGGCGCGAACGCGCCGTTTCTCACAAAACATCGCGCAAGCTAGGTTTTGCCGCTCTTTTTAGGATCACTTCTGCCCACTCTCGGCCGCTTTTTTAAGCTCAAAGAGATTAAGGTCATGGATAGCAAGCAACCAGAAACCAACTATGATCATCATCAGGTAAGTTAGTCCGTGAACTAACAATGAATATACCTTAGCGTCTGCCTCAGGATATGAGAAAAGACTAGCGGCTGCGACGCAGCCTATCTGGAATACACCGACAAAACCTGGAGCTGAAGGCAGAGCGATCGCCAGAGCGACAAAAACTCCCAAAGCTACGCTTAGGAGAAACGATTGATTGAATGGGAACATCCACAGCACCACTTGAAACTGCAAGTAAGCGGTAAGCCAAACAAATAAGGTGAGGATAACGATCGCCAACAATCGAGATGGAGTCTTAATTACGGCGGCACCGGAAACTAAATCACCCGCGAACTTACGTAATGCCCCGCCGATCTTAGCTGGCAAAGGACGAGTAAATATCTCGACCAGTTGATTAATCAGCTTAGGAAAGAGACACCCACCTACCAAGAACAGCAGTAGTGCCAACGACATTCCTCCAAGTGAATACGCGGCGAGATGTAGCCACTCAGGGAGATCTGGCAAAAGCTGCACAATTATAAAGAAAGAAACTAATACGGTTGAGAGATCAAAAAATCGCTCTATCACTACAGAGATAAAAGCAGACCCGAAACTGTACTCAGTCCACCTATTTAACACTAGGGGCCTTATAAACTCCCCTAATCTAAAAGGTAGAAGGCAGGAGGCTAGATTGCCCAATATTATAGAATCGAATAGCTCTCTTAGAGCTGGCCTCCTCTGTTTTGGGTCCGGCAGTAGGAACCTCCATCTAATAGCTCGCAAAATATAATGCCCAATAAATAGGGCGATAAAAGGAATTACAGGCCACCATACGATCCGATCAAAGCTGGTTTTAAGCTCCGAGAAATTCGTATCACCAAAGACTATGTACAGCATTAGAGCACTGACAGCGCATCCAACGAGCAATTGAATAACTTTTTTCATAGAATGGCCTACGCTACCTGCTTAAGAGCGTCAAATTTTAATGGCTCACCGCGAAGTGGGCACTTAATCGTACACTCATGCTGTTTCCTCGCCTCTCCCTCAAGCCAACTTCCCAATTCCTCTTTAATAATAGCGCTAAGACTATCTAACCAAACAGGGTGATCGTTTAAGCACGGAATAACCGAGTACTTCTCTCCTCCGCACTCCTCAAACTGCTCGAGGCCTTCGTTACCCAACTCATCCAAAGTCTCTAAACAATCCGCCGTGAATCCAGGAGCCACAACAGCGATACTCTTTACCCCTGAGTGGCCAAGCTCCTCAAAGGTCTCATCTGTGTAAGGGGTCAGCCACGGGTCTCTTCCAAAACGCGACTGGAATGTATGCACCACGCGATCAACTGGAAAAGATAATTTAGCCTTAAGAGCCGCCGTCGTCTCAACACACTGACAGCAGTACGGATCGCCCTTGGTAACGTACTTTTGAGGAACTCCGTGATACGAGAGAACAAGATACTCAGGTTTCCACGGTAGCTTGGCTAGATGCTCATTTATGACTTCCGCTTGCGCGGCTATATAACGGGGGTGTTGATAATAAGGCTCGGCCACTCGCAATGTGGGAACCCAGCGACGCTTTAATATATGCGGGAACACCGCATCATAAGTAGAGGCGCTCGTCGCTGCCGCGTATTGTGGGTACATCGGAAAAAGCAGGATCTTTGAGCAACCTTTAGCGATTAACGCGTCTACGGCGCTCTCAAGGCTAGGCTTTCCGTAGCGCATACCGAACTCAACTTCTATGTTAGGAGAAATTCGCGCTAGCCGCTCGCGCACTCCATCAGCCTGTTTCTTTGTAATCGTTAATAGAGGCGAGCCATCTTTCCCCCAGATCCTCTTGTAAAGCCTCGCGGATCTGCGTGGCCTCGTCACTAGAATCACGCAATTAAGAAGCACCCACCAGAGAACGCGGTTGACCTCGATCACCCGCCAATCCGATAGAAATTGCCTCAGATAACGCCTCAAGGCGCTAGGCTCAGGGGCGTCTGGTGTGCCCAGCTGCGCCAGTAACACACCCACTTTATCTTTTGAACCGCGACACCCAAACTCACACGCCTTTAGATCCATCTCTTCATTCCCTACAGAAAAATCGCCGCAAGCTACACTACTGTCTCAACTCTAAGTCGCCTAAATCTCTTAACAGCTTCCTTTGCCAGCTTAATGCGATCAGACACGCCAACACCACCGCGGTCGACCCCAGAAAATACCAACCCTGGAAAATCATGCTCACACTGATCTAATTTAGATACAAGATTGTGGTGTCCCACTTCAAGCTGAGGTATCGCCGTTGACCACTGCCTCATCCCGATCCATTTGGCGTTTGATATATTCAATAACTGCTTTAGTAGCTCTGGTATCCTAGGTCTTAGCTTGGCTTCCTCGAATACCTTAGCTCCCGCCTGGGCGCCACCCAATACGACAGTTAGAATATGCTTATCGCTGGGTGCCACATGGGGGAAGATCAATGAATTAAACATCACCCCCAGGAGATCCTCGGGCATGCCCCCTGGAAAAAGAACTCCGAACGCGTCAGGGATTAAAGGCTCTGAACGTGGCACATGCAGATGCGCCACAGCCAAAGTAGCGTATCTGGTGTTAAGCAAAGCGTCCGCCAACTCCTCATTCAAACCTGGAACAAGTGGCGATAAACGCTGACCCGCTACTGTAATGATTACACCGTCGGCCTCAACCTGTCGCCCTCCAGCCATAGAAATTACGAAACGGTGACCACTACTAGGATTGATTCGCTGAACCTGAGAAGTAATTAACTCAACATGCGGTTCTATCTCACGCCACAGAGCGTCAGCAATTCTTTTCATTCCACCACGCACTACAAGTATCGGAGGTTTTCCTCCGGACTTGCGCGCTCTCATATATCCTAAAAGCGACTTGTGGTCTTCTGCCGCGCTCCATAAACCTGGGAACAACGAGCGCGCGCTCAATTTAGTTACATCCCCTCCGTAAATCCCCTTTAGCACCGGGTCTAATAGGTGATTTACCCCGCGCTCGCCGATAAGTGGCGCGAAAAACTCGGAGACCGACCGATCATTATCCGCGCCACTCGATAGAACTCCCGGGACGAGCGCTTTAATCGGGAGCAAAGCTTTCGAACTAATTTCAAAGAGCGGACTTTTGATGAATTCTAATAAGCCTGCTGGCACCTTTACGGGCTTTTCTTTATACCAAACGTACTGCCCATAAGGGTTTACGCTCGGATATACAGAGTCTGAAGCCAAACCTAATTCAGATAGCAACTCCTTTAGGTCAGGGCGCTCTACCAGAACGTTTGGACCGTGCTCCAAGGTGAATCCATCTAATTGAGAAGAGCTAATCATTCCCCCCAGAGAACCTGGCTCAATGAGAAAAGGTCTCTCTCCGGCCTTTACCAGTTCATAAGCGGCTACCAGCCCCGCTATTCCACCACCTACAATAGCTGCTGTCATTAAAACAACATCCTGGTTTTTATGCTTGTATCAAGCTCATCGATCGAACTTTTTACCGCCGCTGAAATATCGCTATCTACATCAATAATAAGATATCCAACATCGCCTCTAGTCTCTAGGTACTGCGCCCGGATATTAGCTCCCATGCTAGCTATAATCTGATTTATAGAGCTAAGAACCCCCGGAACGTTACGATGAATGTTCAGTATTCGATGCGAATCCTTTACCACTGGCAACTCAACCTGCGGGAAGTTAACAGCTCCCGTCGTGCTACCCGTCTCGATGTATTTCACAAATGTTGACGCCACCTCAAGACCGATATTCCTCTGGGCCTCTACAGTGCTCCCTCCGATATGTGGTGTAAGGATTACGTTGTTTAGACCACAGAGCGGCGATGAGAACGGATCATCGTTTGATTTAGGCTCTTCGGGGAATACATCGATTGCCGCTCCCGCTAATTTTTTACTCTCTAGCGCATCTCTAACCGCCTCTAAATCCACTACCCTACCTCTACTCAGATTGAGCAGAAACGACCCATTTTTCATCTGTTCTATCTCTTGAGAGCTGATCATCGAACGGGTCTCAGCGGTATCAGGCACATGCAAAGTAACAAAGTCAGAGAGCTTCAACAGCTCCTCGAGAGACGCAACCGGCGTAGCGTTACCAAGCGGCAGCTTTCCCACGATATCAAAGTAATAAACCTTCATCCCGAAAGCTTCTGCTAGTAGCCCAACCTGCGGCCCTATGTGTCCATAACCGATGATGCCGACGGTTTTATTACGAACCTCGCAACATCCATCGGCGGATTTTTCCCAAACACCAGCATGAAGCAACTGACTCTTATGTGCCGCTTGGCGGGCTAACATAATCATCTCAGCTATCGCCAGCTCAGCGACACTTCGCGTGTTGCTAAATGGCGCATTAAAAACCGGCACTCCCTGGAGACGAGCCTCATCCAGGTCAACCTGATCCGTGCCGATGCAGAAGCACCCTATGGCTAAGAGGTGCTTGGCGTGTTCTAAAACCTTCTTGGTCACGTTTGTCTTTGAGCGGATTCCCAGGATATGAACCGAGCCGATCTTCATACACAGCTCATCTTCGCTGTAAGCCGCTTTTACCATCTCAGTTTGATAACCCGATTGCCTCATCCGCTCCGCCGCGGCCGGATGAATACCCTCGAGAAAAAGTACCTTCATTTTATCAGGTGGAAATGAGAACTGCTTAGCCATGGCGCCATGGTATAGCGCCGTGAGCCCAAACGAAAGTGATCAATGATGAAATGGCTTACTATTTGGCAAGACCCCTGCCAAAACATATCGATTTATGCTAAAGTCGCCGGATGATCGGTGCTCAAACTCCCGCTAAATCGAAGATCCTGACTCACCTTAAAAGAGTCGCGCCATTCTCTATAGTAGAGCGTGGAATTCAGCTAGCAGCTCAAAATTATGTAGCTGAATGCAGTGGTACCGGTAACACAATTACCGGGATAGTCCGTGATGATGAGATAACCACACACTCAGTGACTCTCGCGGTCCTGTCAGCGCATGAAATAGATGCCACCTGCACGTGCTGCTCACGCTCAGATATGCGAGAACAGTGGTGCCCGCATGCAGTAGCTGTGCTCTACCGCGCCGCCGAACTTGATTTTTTCGATCCGCGGGCCGGTTTTAGTGAGCGAGAATCTACATTTCGGGTCACATCCAACTCCCCCACTGATGTAGCCGCCACCCTTCGTGAAATTTCGCAACTAAACTCTACACAGGACAAGAGTGAAGCTAACTTGAATTCAGGGGCGACGATCCTGACCCCAAACGTTTTGATTCTGGTAGATCTATCGAGCGACCGCCTGGGAATTAGGGTAGCTTTCGACGATCAGGAACAGGAACCCGCTATTTTTGAGGGTTTTCGCTCGGTTTCTAGCAGAGCTTTAGACAACATACTACTTCAGGTGCTCGATGACGAAGGATCCTGGGATGACCGATCACGTTACTGGTATATCAATTCAAGTCGCGGAATAGAGCTAGTCCTTGGTCTAATAGAAGAGTACAAGAATGTAGTTTCAGTAGCCGATTTGCATCCTGTAAAGGTTAGTCACGAGGTAGTAAACGCCAGACTGATCCTTAATTGGAGTGCCGAAGCATTAGAGCTATCGATGCGGTGGTTACTAGCCAACCAGCAGGAAGTCGAACGCAATCAGGAGATCTTTGGCACAGGGCCATATTGGACGATGATCCGCAACACGATCCATCGGCTGACCCCACAAGCCGCCAGAGTAGCCTCAATTTTTGGCACGTCTCACTCAATAACTATTCCACGCGGGCAGGTAGGTCCGATCTTAGAAGTGATCCATGAGCTTCAGGGCACGGAAGCGGATTGGGTTAAGATCTTAAACGCTAATGAGCAACCTGGTATTGAGGTAAAGACCCCTACCCCGGTGCTACATATCGAGAGACGAGACACTCCATCGGACCACTTCGCGTCTACCCGACAATTTGAACTTATCGCGACCGTTGATTTTGAATATCCGCGCCCGCCTGCTGGCTCTAATGTGATCTATCTGCGCGACCGTGAATATGAGAACGCATGTTCAGCTACATTAACAGATTTAGGCTTCGCTGGCCTGGCTGAAAAACGACGATACCTGATAAGCAGCGACGCAGCTCTCGATTTTGTTAACGGGAAGTATCAGGAATTAAAGAAGCCTTGGAAAATAAACAATCTCGAACAGATCAAAAAGGGAGTTAAGTTTGCCGAGTTAAACGTCTCTGTATCCTTAGCCAGCTCTGCTAAAAAGAAGGGAAGCGACGCGGCCGCCGAACGATCCAAGGGCGCGATTGATTGGTTTGATTGCTACATATCAGTGATACAAAACAACTCCAACCTGCCTCTTTCATCGGTCTTTAAAAATTCCAAGCATGATAGCGATCGCTGGACACGTCTGGATAGTGGTGCGTTCGCGAGAGTACCGGGAGGAAGCATCGGTCAATTAAAGACGATCCTGGGTATGGTGGATCCGAATTGCAGGGTCAGCAACACAATCAAGACGCAACTAACCCTCGCGCAAGCGATTAGCTTGAGTCGCGTACAGGGCCCTGGTTTCGATGTAGCGCTCGATAAAAAACTTTTAGCATTAAGCTCCAAACTCGCTTCGTTTGCTGAGATTGAGCCGTTAAAGGCGACCAAAGGATTCTCTGGCAAGCTGCGCAGCTATCAGGAAGATGGCATTAGTTGGCTTAATTTTCTCCACGAATTTGAGCTTGGTGGAATTCTGGCTGATGAAATGGGACTTGGAAAGACTGTCCAAGCGCTGGCTTTTTTTCAGGCGTTAAAAGACCGCAAAACCACCAAAAAGGCGGCGCAAAAGCCGGTCCTCATCGTGGCACCTACCTCAGTTATTACTAACTGGAGTTATGAGATCCGCAAATTTACCCCGACTGCCAAGGTGCTGATGCTGCACGGACCTGGACGCAAAGGGAACTTCGACAAAATACCCAATTATGATTTTGTACTGACATCGTACGCGCTCCTTCGTCTAGATCGTTATGATCTAGAACGTCATGAGTTCTCTTATTTGGTGCTCGATGAGGCCCAAAACATTAAAAATCCGATGACCTCCACAACCAAAGCGGCGAAGGCGCTACGAGCCAAGCATCGGCTGGCGCTGACAGGAACACCAACAGAGAACCGCCCAATGGAGCTCTGGTCGATCATGGACTTCCTGATGCCTGGATATCTGGGCTCACACGAGTTTTTCCGCAATAACATCGAGCGTCCAATCTTAGAAGGCGGAACAGAGGTTCAGGTGGCACAGACGCTTAACGCGAAAACTAGGCCATTTATTCTGCGCAGGTTAAAAGCGGATGTAGAGAAAGAGTTGCCGCCAAAAATTGAGTCGGTCCTACACGTGGAAATGACTTCTAGTCAGAAGCATCTCTACACTCAGATCCTGAATGAAGTTAGGCCTAAGGTATTTGACGCAATTAAAAAGAAGGGCATACCGGGCGCGAGCGTATCAATCCTCGCGGCTCTGCTGCGACTGAGGCAGGTTTGCAATCATCCAAACTCAATCGATGCATTCTCTGAATTGCCTGGGTTTGACTCTGGAAAATTCAATCTGCTGAAGGACTTAATAACAGAGGCGCTCGAATCTGGCCGTAAGATCCTACTCTTTAGCCAATTCCGTGGAATGCTCTCAATCATCCGCTCCTGGCTAGACGAACACGGAACCGACTATTTGTATTTAGATGGTACAACAAAGAACAGGCAGGATCTGATAGATCGATTCTCGCAAGATGAATCAGTTAGGTTGTTTCTAATTAGCCTAAAAGCAGGGGGATCAGGTCTAAACCTGATGGCGGCTGACACTGTGATTATTTACGATCCATGGTGGAACCCAGCGGTTGAGAGTCAGGCAGTCGACCGCGCTCACCGCATCGGCCAGAACAAAACGGTTTCGGTTTATCGATTGGTTACAGAAGAGTCAGTTGAGCAAAAGATTATGGCTCTCAAGGAGAAGAAATCAAAGATTGTAGACGCTCTCATCAATGAGAACGGCCTATCAACTGTAAAACTAACCAAATCAGACCTGGAGCACCTCTTTAGTCCCCTACCAGAGGGGAATGAAGCGGCAAGCTAAGTTTACTTTCTCTGAATCCTTTCGACCCCCTTATGGCGTCTTACAAGTTGAGTAACAGGTAAGCGGTAGTAATTACTGGGTTTATCGATTGCGTTTCAAATCGGCGTTTGTTTATACCGGCATTCGCTAGAACATGTAACCATCTGATATCTCGTATATTTCTCTCCTTCAAGGGACAAATCGAGATGTTTCACCTGCGATAAACCATCAGGAACTACTGTAACCACTTGTCGTCGTTACTAAAGTAAGTTAATTGACGATCTATAGAGTCCCGATTTTGGAGAACCATCATGGGTAAACCTCGCTACTGTTTAACAAAAGCTGACCTCGCTGACGCTATTTATGCCACCATCGACGTCGACAAGCAGAAGGCCGCTGATATCATCGAGGACTACATCGAGATAATTAAAGAGGCCCTGGATAAAGATTCAAAGGTAATGCTTTCTGGATTTGGCTGCTATGAGGCCAAGCCAAAGCCACCTCGTCGTGGTCGCAATCCTCAGACTCGCGAAACAATTACACTTCGCGCACGTCGAGTAGTTAAGTTTAAGCCGAGCCAGCTCCTTCGCCGTGCTATTAACGGCGAGACGATCTCTGAGGATGAGATCGATAACGAGTACAAGTAATTAAGACTCGGTAACTACTCAGCATATTTAGCCGCGATAACGCTAGCCCCTAATGAGGGGAGGCTTTGCTGAGCAAAGCGGGGTGGAAGTAATAACCACTCACCAGAAAGAGGCCCGCCGACCTAGTGGGTGACAAGAAAGAAAATGTAGTAAAATACTCGCTGTAGCAATGCTATGACTGCGACTATCTTGAAAATCAGGTGAGTATTTGCGAAAAATGGAAGCGGGGGTGGGATTTGAACCCACGACCTCCAGGTTATGAGCCTGACGAGCTAACCGGGCTGCTCTACCCCGCAATAAGGCTGATATGTTCACCGAGCCGCTTGAGCTCTGTGTCAATCGAGAAACAAGAGTGTATCCGGACTTGCTTAAAAATACAAGCTTTCGGGGCCAAATCTAAGAGGCCGCTCAACTATTAGGGAAGTCCGGCAAAAACTCGCGTAAGCGAGGTTTGCCTCGTCTACTTATGCTACCGCTCCTCGAATCCGCCCTCTACTACCCTCTTTAAGGCGATGGGGAAATTAATGTGTCTAGACCCACAGAGCGACGAGGCAACCTTTACCCCTCCATCAAAAGGATGAGTCTGCATTCGAGCCAACACCTCTTCACGGCTCAGCTTTGTCCGGAAATCTCCACCTCCGAATGCTGAATGAATCCACCGGCCAATTATATAGGCGTTGTATGCAAACGAGATCTCCTCCTCGCTTTTGTACGACTCAACATAGCGTTTCTTAAAATCACTCGGGATCGCAAGATTCGGATATATCGCCCCGCGCATAACGTTGCCCGCCGCGGCGATCTCATCGCGATTCTCAAAAACATCTGTGCCAAAAGATTCAGGATTAAAATTAATCCGGGCGGCCTCACGATAGAAAGCGCGCACCTGCCCTGGCAATAAATATACGCCAACCGCGTCAAACGTACCTCTAGAGGCTCTTAAGGTTAAAGCCCTAAGATCTAGATCTCCCGGCGCGATAGTTCCTACAATCTGAACTGCCTCTCCCGGCAACAGTGCAGCCTCGAACTCACGATATACGGCTCTAAAATAAGGATCATCAGTTACCAGGAATCCGAACGACTTCGCTCCTCTCTGACGCAGATCTTTTAATACTACCTCAATGAGATCTCTTGGATGATTAACAGCCATTACAATTCCCTTCTTGCCACATCCTGGAGAGGGATCAAATGACATCGCTATGGTTGCTGGACCCGCTCGCTCAATAATTGGAGCAGTACTCTGGAGAGGGGACTCCCCCCAAGAAAACATGAGATCTACGTTCTGTAGATCTTTTAATTTTCGATAAGCTGAGAGCGCCTCTTTCGACTCATACCGATTATCCTCAAAGACCATTTTAACGCCGCTTTTCGGAAAGTCAGCGTCACTCATCGAGAACCCGTTCCTGACCGCCCGTCCGTACGCGGCCATATCTCCTGTTAGCGGCGCTGAAACTCCAACCAAAAAAGACTCCGCGACGGCGCTCTTCAGCCATATGCAGGACGCCAAGACAACAGCTAAGAGCGCCGCGCGGAGACGGGGTTGGGGGAACAGCAGTGGGGAAGTATCAGTTTGGGGCATACAACAAGCATCCTTAACTCCATGCTACAAAATTGTCATATGTAAGCAACGTAATATACATACATATTTTTTTCACACATGATTTCAATTGCTTAAATTGCATAAATCTGTCATCATTTTATGACAACATGCAGCAGATTTTAGCCCAGTGCGGCTTTTCCAGCCACGAACAAGCGATACTAAGTTTCCTACTCGAACACACAGCGGCATCCGCGCGCGCTATTGCGTTAGCGACAAAAATAAAACGTCCAACCGTTTATCTGACTCTGCAAGGGCTAATCGACGCCGGATTGATAATCAAGAGAACTCAAGGGAAAACGACTGTATTCTCGACCATAGCGCGCGAGTCACTCCCCGAGCTACTAAAGACACGTGCTCGGGCTAAGATGGCGGCGTTCGAGCAAGCCGCGGATCAACTAAAACAAGCTATAGATAAGCTCACACCTATTCCTTCAATCCAACTCGGCGGACTAAACGTAGAGTCGCTCGAATCAGAACGTGGGCTTCTGCGTGAAATGTATGACTACCTTCTGGCGGGCGATTTCGTGGGGATATTTAACCCGCAACTTGTGCAGGGAAATCAGGGGCGCAAGCTGTTGCTTGACTACCTAAAACGTACCTCTGTTACACAACCGCGAATACGAGAGATTCTAGTCGACGGGCCTCAATGTACCTGGTACCGACAACATATAAAAAATCCGAATCATGAAGTGCGATTATTACCAGCAAGCAGCCGCTATCTTACTGATCTAATCTTAGTCGATGGCACCATTCTTTTAATTGATTACTCACCAACATCACCCGCCGCCGTGAAGATCACACACCAAAATCTATACACATCATTTAAGGCGATCTTCGATGAGGTCTGGGAGCAAGCTAAGAACAACCGTTCAGCTACTTCCCGAGCGCGAAACTAGCGCCAGAAAGTTTAACTGAAAGCGGCTCAATTACAACCTCTCTCTCAGGAGCGTCTTCAACGATCCCCGCTAGCTTGGCATTTAGCCCATGTGACTCGCATACCTGAACAACTCGCTTAGCGCTGGCATCATCTGGCACAAAAACAGCCATACCAGATCCACAATTAAATATCGTAAATAGCTTATCGTATGAGATACCAAGCTTCTCTTTCGCAAACTCAAAAACCGGCAAAATCGGCGGAAAATCCGTTATCGTGTAACGCAACGGTTTTTTGGAACGCATTATCTTTAACCATCCGTGGCCAGTTATGTTCTCTACGTTTGTTAATGTTACACCCTCTCTAATTAGCTCTTGAATCACAGGGGTATAGAGACAAGATGGGGCGTTAATAGCTCGCCAAAACTCAGTACCGTCCGAAATCTTAGTTCTGTAACCTTCCGGCAGCCGGTTCGCGAGATCTCGCATGGTCGTGAATCCATTCTCGTGAGGCCCCGAGCTCTCTATCAGAACTATTCTGTCTCCCGCGCCCAACGATCTCCCCTCACCTATCTTGGCTTGCCCTGGCGGAACGATCGCGAACACAGCTCCCGCAATGTCGAGCTTACCAGGAACAATCTTAGTTTTCAGTTGAGGAGTCTCTCCTGATAGATAGACGCACCCAACTCGCCTGCATCCGGCGACAAAACCGTCCAGGAATCCGCTCATGAACTCCTTGGTAAAAACGGTTTCAGGGGTGCTGGATGGAAGGTATAAGCCGATCACTATACTCTGCAAACCACTGGAAGCGGCGTCGTTGGTCATCACAGAGACGGTCTTAACGCCGATATTGTGCCAGAACTCGAGCAACTCCGAGCTAGAGAGATCCTCCGGTCGCGCGTCGTCTGCCGTACCCAGCCCCTCGGGGACAAGAGAGATCGCTAAGCTGCCACTTAGATTATCTGGGAGCTTAAGTGAAAATATGTTAGCGCTTGCGCCGAAGCCATCCTCAGGGATGTAGCCAAATCTCTCAGCGAATCGCGTCGTACTCCGTGCCGCCTTGATAAAACGATTCTTGGCCCAGTCAAGGGTATCGTAATCAACGTGGTCAATAATTGAGCTGCTCATAAGTTAATGCTACCTCTTGTCCCAACACCGTGCCTGTTTGTCAACCAATTAAGCCCATAAAACTTCTGAACCATTTACTCGCCCGTCTAAGAGCGCTAATATTTGCAGTCAGTTAACTGTCACTTTATATTCAGGATCACCTATGGCAACCGCCCCTAGCTCTATCACCTCTGTAACAGCCTATGAATGTCTCGATTCTCGCGGATTTCCTACTGTAGCAGCTACTGTCTCACTGGCAGACGGCACGCAGGGCACTGCGATGGTTCCGTCTGGCGCGTCCACCGGCGAATACGAAGCGCTTGAACTTCGTGATGGAGACGCCGAGAGATATCTCGGCAAGGGTGTTCTCAAGGCAGTAGAGAATATCAAAGAGAAGATCGCGCCAGTGGTTGGCGGCCACGACGTCCTCGAGCTCGCTAACCTGGACAGAAAGCTTAAGGACCTTGACGGCACGGAAGATAAGAGTCGTCTGGGGGCGAACGCTATACTGGGTGTAAGCTTGGCCGCTGCTCACGCGGGTGCTAACTATCTCCGAATCCCTCTTTTTCGCTATATCGGCGGTGCCAACGCGCGTCAATTACCTGTTCCTCTAGTAAACATCATAAACGGCGGAGCCCACGCATCGAACTCTCTCGACTTCCAAGAGTTCATGATAGTTCCTCATGTATCCTCAACCTTCTTTGAGAATATTCGCTGCGCGGCTGAGGTGTTCCATGCACTTAAAAAGAATCTCAAGAAGAAAGGTCTCTCTACGGGTATCGGCGATGAGGGCGGCTTTGCTCCAGATCTCGAGAGCCCCACAGCGACTCTTCAAGCGCTTGTAGAATCGATCTCTGACGCCGGATATGAGCCTGGCAATGACGTATCGATCGCGCTCGATGTGGCCGCAAGTGAATTCTTCAACGAAGAAAAGGGAACGTACGTATTTAAAAAGAGCACCAAAGAGGAATACTCCTCAGCGGACCTAGTGGATCTCTATGCTGGTTGGGCAGATAAGTATCCGCTTGTTAGTATTGAGGATGGACTCGACGAGAACGACTGGGATGGCTGGCGTATGATGACAGAGAAGATTGGGGACAGGGTCCAGCTAGTAGGTGACGATCTATTCGTTACCAACACGAAGCGTTTGGCTGATGGAATCGAACGTGGAGCGGGCAACGCGATCCTAATCAAACTCAATCAGATCGGGACGGTTACTGAGACACTAGAGGCGATTAACCTGGCTCACAAGAATGGCTATCGCTCGATTATGTCGCACCGCTCTGGCGAAACAGAGGATACCTCGATCGCGGATCTAGCGGTGGCAGTTGGGTGCGGCCAGATTAAAACCGGATCAGTTTGTCGCTCTGAGCGTACTGCTAAATATAATAGACTTTTGTGGATTGAGACCTTCCTCTCAGGGGCGTCTTTCTGCGCTAATCCTTTCGCGTGATAGCCTGGTTAGCAACGATATTAGGAGCGACCGCGCTCGTTAACGCCTGGTACCATCCGGGCTCGTCGCTGTGTGCCGCTCTCGGATGGACCTCGCTTCCGCTGTTTTTCGCGGCTTTGAGTATACAGAGGCACCGAGTATTTCGATTTTTCATCGCCGGCGTCATCACGTACATCGGTGGTTTCTATTGGCTTCTTGCAACCATCAGTGATTTTGGGGGCATGCCTCTCCTCCCGGCTCTAGGGATATTTATTTTCTACGCCGCATCTAGCTCAGTTCAGTTTTTAATCTGGGCATTTAGCTTCGCTCATTTGCCGCAGTGGTGCTCACGCTTAGGCTTGCGAACCGCCATCTCATGGCTGATAGCTCATCACTGCTGGATAAAGATATTTCCGTGGGACTTTGGCCATACTCAATTAGGGTTTGTGCCATTCGCGCAGATCGCGGGTATTGTTGGAGTAACCGGCATAACTTTTGTGATGATGTGGGCAACCGAATGCATCTGCGCCAGAAAAAATATCGCTAAACCCGCTCAGACCTTAGCTCTGGCTTTATTCGCCTGCTGCCTGGGCTATGGCGTTTGGATTAAGGATGCAATCAATAACTACAAGGCCAATACCATCTCAACGGTGATGATTCAGGGTAATGTTACCTTAAGAAATATCCAAGGCATGACTGTATTCACGGTTAATCGTGAGCAATATTTACGGGTGAGTGCCCTGGTAGCAGCTCGAGATACTCTAGTAATTTGGCCTGAATCAACCATTACTGAACTCACTCAAGATGAAATAACTCACGTATCTCAGACTCCTCACCTCCCCTATTTTGGCGACGGATCGGCATTTCTTGTCGGAGGTATAACAGCCCGCTCAGAGAGTGAATTCTATAACAGCTCTATCCTGATCGGGCCTGATGGAGCGATTCAAGCTCCGTACCACAAAACTATTTTAATGCCTTTTGGTGAATATACCCCTTTTAGCGACTGGTTTCCTTGGCTTCAGGAAATTAACCATACCGCTGGAAATTTTATCGCCGGCAACTCAACCAAGGTCTTCTCGTATCAACTCTCGGATGGACGGCAGGTAAAACTCTCTCCTCTTATCTGCTATGAGGATGTTGTTCCTAGGCTGGCCCAGCAAGCAACTGCAGCGGGTGCTGAGATCCTGATCAACCAGACCAATGATGTTTGGTTCGGAAATACAGTCGCTCCTTATCAACACCATATGATTGCCAGCTTCCGAGCCATTGAGAACCGGCGCTTCCTTTTGCGGTCCACTAACACTGGAGTTACTGCCGTTGTAGACCCGCTAGGCAGGACCCTTGCGGCCCTCCCGCCCTATACTGAAACGTCGTTACCGATGGAAGTATCATTACTAGACTACAAAAGCACCTTTACAAACGTGCCTATCCCATTGATCTGGTTAGCATTAGCTGCGCTTGGCGCTCTATCAGTAGTAATTTCCGCACTACGCTCTATAAGAAAAATTCTTTAGTTTATTTTCTTATATTCCGACTAAGAGAATTAAGGGGAACGCGTGATTAGCCGCGCTATAATAGACAAAATATCAGGAGCCAATGATGCTTAAGCAGCGAACTAAAACTTTACGGGTTATTATTTCAGCCGTGGCACTAAGTGGACTAATGGCATGCGCCAATCCACAGGGTGGACCAGATAAGACAGTTGCCGGGGCGCTGCTTGGAGCCGGTTGGGGCGCAGGTGCGGGAGCTGTAGTTGGTAATCAGGTGAGCACTCCTGGAAACGGCGTAGCTGTTGGATCCGGATTCGGAGCAGCGGCTGGTATGCTGATGGGGATGGGATACGACCTTGAGGAAGGTGTGCAGCTAGATCAGAATCGCCAACTAGCGGCTCTTAAAGTCCAAGCAGCGGCGAACCATAATTCTCTTCTCAAGATACAGAACAAATTGGATTCATCTCTGTGTGCCAACCCGTTAGGGGGAGTTTACACGGTGTACTTTGATGAGGATCAAACTAATCTCCGTCTAGGAGCTTATTCAGGACTTGAAGCTGCCGCCGAATCTTTAAAGAAAACTCCCAAATTCTCCCGCATTTTGGTGGCTGGTCACACCGACGATACAGGACGGCCGGACTACAATGACAAGCTAGCTCAAGCGCGCGCTGACTCTGTCGCGGCGTATTTAGCTGGTCGCGGTGTGGCTCTTGATCAGATTAAAATAGAGAGTTTCTCCGCTAAGAAACCGATCGCGACCAATCGGACTCCCGCTGGAAGACAATTAAATCGCCGTGCTGAGATATCACTCATAGAGTAGCCAGCGCCTGGCAAGTTAGTTATTGTCCCAGAGGATTTGAATAACGCGAGGCAATAAATATGAACGCAGCTTATATCGTTGACGCGGTGCGCACTCCACGCGCCCGCAAAAAGGGGAAATTCGCGGGCATACATCCTGTAGATCTTCTGACCTACCCTTTAAACGCAATCGTGTCTCGAAACAAGATAGACGCAAAATATATCGATGACGTTTTGGTAGGTTGCGTCACTCAAACCTCTGAACAGGGATGGTGCGTCGGAAGAGCTAGCGTGTTAGCCGCTGGATGGCCGTTTACAGTGCCAGCTACAACGATTAACCGATTGTGCGGATCTGGACAGCAGGCTGTTAATTTCGCAAGCAGCGCGATCCTGGCTGGGACCTACAACCTAGCTATCGGCGGTGGCGTTGAGCATATGACACGGGTGCCGATGTTTAGCGACTGCGGTGGAGAGGAGAGCCCGTTTTTAAAGAAATTTCATCCAGACCTCGTTCAACAAGGATTCGCCGCGGAGTTACTAGCTGAGCAGTATAAGATCACGCGACAAGACGCTGATGATTTTGCCCTGCGCTCACAGAAATTAGCAAAAATTGCGATTGATGAAGGGCGTTTTAAGAAAAACGTAATTGATGTCGCTTACACAGATGAATCTGGAGCTCCGCAGTTAGCAAGTGTTGATGACAATCCCCGTCCTGACACTACTAGCGCCGCGCTCGCTGGTTTAAAGACTGTCTTTAAGCCTGAAGGAGGGATCATCACAGCGGGCAACGCATCTGCGATAGTTGATGGAGCAGCCGCCGTACTTGTAGGGAGTGAATCTGCTCTGAAGAGGCACAATTTAAAACCTCGAGCTCGAGTTGTATCGCAATCCGCTATCGGCTCCCCACCTCGAGTAATGTTAACTGGGCCTGTTGAGGCTTCGCACCAGGCATTACTGACAGCTGGATTAACGGTCCAAGATATCGACGTATGGGAGATTAACGAAGCGTTCGCTCCAGTTCCGATCATGACCATCCGTGAATTAGAAATAGATCCCAACCGCGTCAACGTTAATGGAGGCGGTATCTCGTTGGGACATCCACTAGGAGCGACCGGAGCTATGCTGATAGGTATGGCGATAGAAGAATTAGAGCGCTCCTCAGGTCGATATGCCCTCGTAACTATGTGTATTGGCTTGGGTATGGGTATCGCGACCGTTTTAGAGAGGGTATAGCTGTTCCAGATGGCTTTTGATTATCGGCTGTAGCAGTTTATTAACTGGCGTAAACTAGATGTAACCTGGTAAAATCGTTTAGGAAGTACCTCTGTAGGGAACTAACTGGGCCAATCTCTTTAAGTTACCCTAAAGCACATCGGCCGGTTTAACCCTCATAACTCCTAAAGTGGTGTGGGGTCTAGAAGCTTTTTATGTTACGCGCTCTTGAACTAATCTTATTAAACTTTGTCGATTGGTTCTACCAACTGAATTGGGTAGTTGGAGTTCTCACACTCGGAGTCGGCGCGGCAGCCTGCTTCATGTATCAGTTCGTACTGGCGGGCAACACCACGATGGTCCGGACTTTCATCCCCGGCCTAGTAGGCTTAGTTCTTTTAATAGCCGAGGTATTGCACGCGGCAGACCCTGAAAGGGTGCTTAGGATAGTTGAAAATTTAATCGATACTCTTACTTCATCCAACAACGGGATAACTCCTGTACCGTTACTTGAACCCTTATTATCCGCTCTGATAGCTCCAGCGGAAACCAGATTCGCTATCGAAGAGGGGATCTTTGTCGCTCTGTTTGGTTACCTAGGACTGGTAGCTAATTACAGTTGGCAGGAATACAGGAAGACTGGGGTTCTAGTCGGCGACCTCTCCATCAAAGCTTTAATGAAAGATAAGGCCCGCCGCCCTCAGAGGTCCAAGAGTAATGAGCTAGGCTCAGGAGATCTGGCGAATACCGAACAGATTGCTCAGTGGACCAGACCGTCTGGAGAGCCGGCTGACACTGTCCTGTATGTTAGCGACCTTCGGGGTAGCGAGGGCACTGCATTTCAGAGCGCCAAACTGGTTATTCCGCGCGGGGAACGAAACAGGCACGTATTAATCGTTGCAAAAACTGGAGGCGGTAAAACCAGCCGCTTTATTCTGCCGATACTTTACGGCGACTGTTTGGATCCTACCAGGTCAAGCATTGTTATCGACTCTAAGCCAGAAATGTGGCGTCAGCTCGCGGCGATGACGCGAAAGTACAACCCAGAGAAGACTGTGCTTCTCTTTAATCCTCTCGACCGCGCGCGGTCCCTTAGCTGGAACATCCTGGGAAAGATTGATGACGACACAGATTGCAAACTGATTGCCCAAACAATTATATCCGCGACTGACGCTCCTGAAGCGAAGTCAGACACACCTTTCTTCCGTAACAACGCGTTGGCGATCCTGAACTCAATCATGGTTGGCCTCCTGCACGACAAGAATGACGTGCTGTCGATGCCGCGTATTCATGAGATCGTTCAGTCTGGAATGAAGCCGCTTTGTGAATGGCTTGAAGCGCACCCAGAGGCTCTGCGCAACACTCGTACATTTGTGGAGCTTGTTAGGTCCGGCTCTCAAAACGCGGACACAATTATGTCCGAGTTAGGTATGCGACTTTCCGCATGGGATCTAACAGCCATCCGCGCGACTACTTCAAAGATGGAACTCGATATTGAGGATCTCATTCAGAAGCCAACTCTGTTCATTATAGAGTTGCGCGAATCTGAGCTAGAAATGTTACGTCCGATGGCGAACGTAATCGTCGTCGAGATTCTGCGTTTCTTGACTAAAAGAGCAGAGCAGTGCCCAGGTGTGCGCCTACCTCGCCCAGTAGGATTAGTAATCGACGAGTTCGCGAGCGCCCTTGGACGACTACCCGATATTCACGTTAAGCTAAACACCCTACGCTCTCGAAACGTAAGTATCGTCGCGGCGATCCAGTCAACCGCGCAAGTTAAAGCTAACTATCAAGACGATTCAGATTCAGTACTAGCTGGTTTCAGCACCAAGATCTTCTTGCCACCTCTCGACTTGGTCGATGCTGAATGGGCATCAAAGGAAAGCGGTCAGATGACGATCCGCTTCCAGACCCAATCAACCGGCGCTAACAGGAAGATGATTGAGATCTTCGCCAGCCGCAACGACGGCACTCAAGAACAAGTTCAACAGCGCGCGGTTTTAACACCTGATGAGATCGGCAGACCTACCGATAACATCAGCACATTCTTCATGCCCAATACTCCAGTATTCCAAGGGCACCTGATTCCATTCTTCAAAATCCCTGAAATGCTCAAGCGTCTCCAAGAATTTGACTCCGACGAGAAGGAGCTCAAATTAAGAACGTCTCCTATTGAGTACGAGGACAAGGGACCAGTTGCCGCTAGCGCTGGTGGAAGTGGCGGAAGCAGCGGCGGGTCAAACTCCAACAACGGGCTTCCTCCGGGGATTACAAATACCGCTGGTTGGTCAGCGGAGCAGATCGACAAAAAACTCGCTGAAGTTAAAAAAGTTCTCGACTGGGATAACACAACAGGTAGCGCTCGTAAGTGGTGGGAAGCCTTTGAGAACGAAAACAAAACCAGAATGCCACTGGTTCTGCGACTAGCGGAGGAACTTCAGGTCCGTAAGGCTACCGTAACAGAATTCTTCTTGGCGTATGTATATAGCAACACGGACAACATACAGGCGAACTTAAGTTATCTCGATTACACCAGACTTAAGAAGGAAGAGGAGAAGAAGAAAAAAGAGGCAGCCGCGAAGGCGCTACAAGGCAGTAGCTCTAATGCGACCGCGGCTACCGCGAGTCAGGCTACAGCAGCTACCTCGAGTGGAAGTAGGTAAGTGCCGTTTGGCCTACCACTCTGTCACAATAGAAAAAAACAGAGCATTAACCCATCGCTCATCGTTTCCGAATCTCTTGGCGTGCTCGCCCAAGTAGCCAACTTCATAGCGAGTTTTCCCTCTCACATAAAATGGCCCGGCAAAGATCCTATTTCGGTCATATCCGGCGCGGGGACCACCTGTGGTATCCCCGATGTGAATCATTATTTCATCGAATGTGGCTATGCCAATGGTTTTATCGTGATCGAATGGGATGTTGATTTTAACTTGGAAACGAGACCTACTGGCTATGCCACCAAGCCCCTCTATGTAACGCTGCTCCTGACGCAATCTGTACTGTAAATCTAGTCCGCTCCAAGTCTGAGAAAATGATATCCCCTGCCAGCTCCTGTGCTCACTCCTAAATATCGCCTTGTATTCGGCGTCGTAGAGAAATGGAGTCCAAGCGTAACCGAGCGATACCTCCCAAGAAGATCCTAATCTACGATTTAATGCCGTGCGAATCTGTACTGTGGAGACACGCTCAAGATCGTTTCCCAGTCGTGGCTGTGTCTCTAAATAGAGGCTGTAAAGCCTGCTGTCATCAAGAGGGATCCTCGTGGCTATCAACGCCCAAAGCTCGGTGTCGGTTGGGGTGGCACAGGAACAATTTGGGAGGACACTGCAGATAAGCAGTGCGTAAATCGGCTTAATTCCCATCTGGAAGTAAGCTAATATTACCCTGATGGCTGACATAGCTCCCCTCTCGGATCCAAAAAATCGAATAATTAACGCAAATATAATCAACTAGTTAGAACATGCAGAGCCTTGACCGGTTTATTTTAAACCAACATTTTAGTAGCATCCGACATCTGACTAATCTTTTTTATAAGGCTACTCGCTTTAGCGATTTCTGATATGACAGGCAGAACAACATCAGGAACAGGCCCCAACAAATCGAATCAGTCCCTGATTTGTGATCTATTCGGTTCAATAGTGTAAGGAGATCTGAGCAAAAGCTGTGGCACAGAGATCTCGATTCGGCGCGCGATCTTCTCTCAGAAGGTGACTACTCAGGATCGATCCAACTCGCCCAAAAATGTCTCTTAAAGGCGCCTGAGCTTTTCGACCATCCAAAAAAATTACAGGCCTTGTGTTATCTGCGAATCGGCCTAGCTGAAATAAAAGGAGGCTTACTCGAGAAGGCGACAAATTCGCTCAGATCTGGGCTAAGGGCGTGTGGAAATAGCGAAGAGGTCCTATTACTGAAGATACAGATACAGGCCAACCTAGCTGGCTTACTCGCCTCTAGAGGTAAGCCTAGAGACTCTCTGGCAGCTTACATACTTAGCTTAAGATCAATTGATAAACTGGAATCACTCGACCCTGATGTGGCATCTCAGATCATCCCTCTTAAAGGTCACCTTTTAGAAGAGGCGAGCGCCATTTGCCTTACCCTGGGCAAATACCAGAAAGCTGAAGGATATCTCTACTCACTGGCACCGCTGCGGCCACCAGGAGTCGAGCGCGGCAAGACACTTCTCTTACTAGGGCAGGTATATCGCCGCAAATCCGGTATTTCATCCGCGATTAAGATACTCAAAGCATCGCAGAAAGAATTGCTAAATGGCGGGGCTGAATATTCAGAGCCGTTGATTTTAGCCAACGCCCTCATGCTAGAAGCTAGACTCCACTTCGAGAGTTCGGATTTTGTTGCTGCTCATGAAAATTACAGCGCCGCCTTCACACTCCTTAAAAACACGATGGGAGCGTCTCACGAGAGGACTCTTCTCTGCGCTTGCGACGTGGCCGTGGTGGAGATTCGTTTTAAGAGGTGGATGAAGGCGGCAAAAGAGCTCGATTCAACTCTTAATATATTGAGCCAATTACGAAAGAAAAATAGCAACGACCCAGCGATACAGCCTTATCTTGAAGCTCATGCTCAGGTCGAGCACCTTATCGGAAATGCCTTTTCTCTTGGGCTAAAATTGATAGGCAAGCTCCCGGATGAGTCTATTAATTTACGAGAAGTTAACAGATGCCTGGAGTCAAACGATTTAAAGTTAGTCTGGCAACGAGTATTTCAGCGTTTCCCGCGAGAGCTATCAAAACTCACATTAATTGATTTTTTGGCAACTCAGAAAGAGAAACATCTAAACCTCTCGCTAACCAGGTACACTCAACTAGTGTCGTCTCTGCAACATCAACACGGCAAAAGCTACCTTGGGCTTGCTAGAATATATGACCTTATGAGCCAAGCGTGCAAAAGCCTCGACCAAGACGCTTATGCTCGGCGATTGAAGGACCAGGCTGATGGAATTAGAAGCAAGAACAAAGGCCAAAACGGTGGCGATTAGTCCTTTCCTAGGCTAATATCGCCACATGGAATCTCCTGGCATAATCAAGCTAATTGGCCACACAACTCAACGAGAAGCTCTAGCCAATCTAGTTAATCAGGATAGATTACCTAGCTCTCTTCTTTTCGGTGGGGCAGCTGGAATCGGTAAAAGGCTTGTAGCTCTTGAGTTAGCTCGTCAGCTTCTGTGTTTAGCAGATGACTCTGATAACAAACACGCTCCTCAGGGTGGTTGTGGAGATTGTCAAGCCTGTCGCTTGATTCGAGCTGGTAATCATCCGGACCTCCGGCTGGTTGAATGCGGAGCGGAGGGAGCCTCGGTCGATCAATTAAGAGAGACACTAGATAGACTTAGCCTTAAGCCATTTATCAGCAAACGAAAAGTTACAATCCTGAATGACGCTGATGAAATCTCAGTAGTTGGCGCGAATATTCTTTTAAAGAGCCTAGAAGAGCCCCGTCCTGAAAATTTCTTTATCCTCATCGCGACAACCTCATCTCGTCTTCCGCAAACTGTTCTGTCACGATGCCAGAGATGGTTCTTTGATCGACTCTCAAATGATTCACTTCGCGAAATCTTGCTCGCTAATGGAGCGGGAGATGAGGAGCTAGGTCTCATCCATCTAGCCGATGGATCATGCGCTGAGCTTGAATCAATTCGCTCCAAGGGAGATCTCGGGGATGACGTACGTCAGGCACTAGATGCCGCTTGGCGCGGCGATATGGCTAGGATCACCAAGGCAGCCCAGGATTGGGGAGCCGATAAGAATAATGTGAAGCAGCGGCTAACCTTATTGAGGGCATCAATCCGCGAGCGACTCCTTAGTTCTGGAACCAACTCATCCGCTGCCGCTGTTTGGGCTCACGGACTTCAGAACGCTATCGATGCTGAGTATCTGGCGGTTGATCGACACGTTAATCCAACTTTGACGTTCCTAGAGGTGTTGAAGAGTTGCAACCAAAGTTTGGCTATTAACTACCAAGTTACGCCGAATTTCTACGCACCGATTTGGGAGAGAATGGGATAGGTTTGCGAAAGCCCTGTTTTTTAGTTAGTGTACCGGCACTATGGAATCAGATATCAAACCACAAGCAACCCCTTCAGAGACCCCAAGCCTACAACCAGCTCCAGCTGCGCCAACGGCACCTGTCGTCGCTACCAGCGACGAGATAGACATAGAGACCTTCGCTAAGATCAAATTTCGAGTCGCTACTATTGAGAAGGTTGAGGCGGTCCCAAAGTCAAAAAAACTCTACCAGATTCAGCTCGACCTAGGAGAGCTTGGAAAACGCCAGATCGTTTCCGGTATCGCTCAGTTCTATACACCAGAGGATCTAGTTGGTAAGCAGATAGTAATTGTGGCTAACCTAAAGCCAGCAAAACTGATGGGCGTTGAAAGCCATGGCATGTTGTTAGCTGCCTCAACTGAGGGCGATCAACAGCTAGCGATCCTAACGCCAGACAAGCCGATAACAGCTGGTTCTAAAGTTCGTTAATGTATGCCGATCGAGGTCATCGATACCCATTGTCACCTTGACTCTGAGCAGTTTATTAACGATTTAGATCAAGTTATCGAGCGCGCTGTGGCAGCGGGCGTAACTAAGATGATCACGATAGGAACAGGCTCAGGCCTGGCCGGAGCCTCTCGTGCCATAGATATCGCCGACAGATACCCGATGGTTTGGGCTACTGTTGGGGTTCATCCTCATAACGCTAGTGCCGAATTAGATCTACAGCCACTTGAGAAACTAGCGAGTCACCCTAAAGTAGTCGCTATAGGAGAGACCGGTCTTGATTTCTATCGCGATTGGGCTCCTGTCGATGCCCAGTACGAGACCTTTAAGGCCCAGATTGCGATCGCTCGCCGAGTTAAAAAGCCACTTGTTATTCACTCAAGAAATGCTGGCGCACAGTCCCTTGATACTCTGATAAATGAGTCTGCCGGAGATGTCGGCGGCGTATTTCACTGCTTCTCTGAGGACGTTAATTTCGCTGCCAAATTAAGAGATATCAATTTCTTGGTATCATTCCCTGGCCAGCTCACCTTTAAAAAAGCTCACGAAGTTAGAGCTATCTGCAAGGATATCCCACTTGAGCAGGTTATGGTTGAAACTGACTCGCCATATCTTGCCCCTGAGCCTCATCGGGGCAAGAGGTGCGAGCCGGCGTTTGTTGTCGAGACGCTTAAGGTTTTAGCCTCGGTTAAGGGCTTGCCTATCGAGCAGGTGGCGGCGATAACAGTAGAGAACTCGTTAAGGCTCTTTTCCGGGATAAAGTGATATGTCTCTATATTCGCAGATTACCGTTAAGATAGAAGCCAACGTAGCGACCGTCACGATAAATCGTCCCCAGGCAAGAAACGCCCTTAATTCGCAAACCATCCAAGAGCTAACAAACGCCTTCATGACTCTAGCAGCAGATCATAACGTGAATGCGATCTTACTCCGAGGGGCTGGAAGTGAAGCTTTTTGCGCTGGCGCAGATCTCCAGGAACTAAGAGGCAACTCATCACCAGACTCTCGTCGAAGCTTCTTTGAGTCGATCGCTAATCTAGTAAGGTCGATTGAGAACTGCCCTGTACCTGTTGTAGCGATGGTATGTGGGTTTGCTATGGCCGGGGGACTAGGATTAGTTGCTGCATCAGATATTGTAATAGCCGCGGACAACGCGGTATTTGCGCTTCCTGAAGTGAACGTAGGATTAGCTCCTTTGATTGTTAGCGAGCCTCTTACAAACTCCATGAGCCAGCGCGGTCTCGCATATCTGTCTCTTACTGGGGAACGAATTAGCGCTGATGATGCTTTGCGCTTTGGACTTGTAACAAAGGTAGTAAAGCTAGATCAGATCACCGAGCAGACTCAGCAGATCTGCCAGACTATCGCCTCGAAGGGTCCTTCTGCTTTACGCCATACGAAGACCGCCCTACGAGAAATACGATTAAACAACGACGCAGATTTCATTTATCAACTCGCTGACAGAAGCGCCTTAGTGAGCCTGTCTACCGAGGCTAACGAGGGAATGTCGGCTTTCGCGGAGAAACGTCCTCCTAAATGGTAAACTATATATTTTGAAGCGAGGGAATATGCGCTTTGGTGGTTACTCAGTTAAATTGATACTTTTTGGTACGTTTCGTTTAGACGGTGGCAGTATGTTTGGCTCCGTTCCAAAGAATATATGGAGTAAGAGCATCGCAGCTGACTCCGATAACTGCATACCCTTAGCCTGCCGAGCGCTTCTATTAGAGAGCGAGGAACGGAGGATATTAGTCGATGTAGGAGCAGGCGATAAGTGGAATGACAAGCTACGCAAGATCTATGAGATCGAGCTGGCACCACAAGCAACTCTAGGGTTCAACCCAGCGGATATCACTGACGTTGTCTTAACCCACCTTCACTTCGACCATGCCGGGGGCATCTCATATCTAGATCCAAATGGTGAGCTTAAACTGACCTATCCAAACGCTCAAATTCACCTACAAACAGCCAACTGGGAACGTGCTATAAATCCAACCCCTAAGGACCGCGCTAGCTACCTACCTGAGAACGTAGAGCCGCTCAAATCAGCGAACTTAAACCTCTGCGATGGAACACTTGAGGTGCTACCGAATCTTTATGTACACCGTGTCGATGGGCATACCCCTGGGCAACAGTGGATTGAGGTTGGCGACGCCCAAGACCCAAGTAGCCCCAAACTATTCTTTCCAACCGACCTAATCCCTACCAGGCACCACGTATTGATTCCGTTTCACATGGGCTATGACGTATGCGCTGATACTATAATGAGGGAGAAATTGGCGTTCCTAGAGCGCGCGGAGGCCACGAATGCCACAGTCTGCTTCCAACACGATATAGATGTCGCTTTGGCCAAGATTAAACGTAACGATAAAGGTGGCTTTGAGGCAGTTGCGGTATAACAGCGTTAATAGCAAGCCTTGAATCCTATAACTTTAAGTGCACATCCTAACTATCCGTATAATCTGAATTACGGCCCGTTAGATGACTGCTATTTCAAACCTACTTGGATTCTTTAACAAACAGCTCAAAGCGATCCTTATCGCGTCGTTAGCACTTGGCTGTGGTGGCGGAGGAGGCGGTGGCAGCAGCGATTCAAATTACGCGGGCAATATCGCGATAGACCTAGAGCGAGATCATATCGACTCTGGCGACCTGAATAACATAAAAATCGAGGTTGTCGATCTAAATCCAAATGGTTCGATACTCAAAATAAGACTTTCAAAGTCTCTGAGCTACGTACGGGGCAGCGGCTTATTGTTTGCTGGAAGAGAAGAAGAGCGAGAGATCTCAGCGGATGATAAGGCGACCACCGACAGCGAGAACTTTGTTGTATTTTTCCTCTATCATAACGAAGCGATTAACGGAGACTTCATATCGCTCTCATTTAAAGTTAAAGGGCTTTCAGGAGACAAGCGCGGATTTATCGAAGTTGACCTAGATAACAACGACCCTAGCGTTTCTGACAGTTCCGAATTCAATCCGAGCGCCCCAAGATTTACGGCGAAGGAGCGACGAAGTATCTATATCGACTCAGACACCTCTGAGCCAACACCAACTCCTACACCGTCTGGAACCGAGACACCAGGTAATTAGGCATCCGGGTCCTAAGACCTCCCTTTTCTAGCTGGGATTGTCATCTGCCATTGCCAGTTTATCCACTGCGGAAATATGTATACCCGCAACTCCTCTCCAGCTATCCGCCTACATAGATTTGTAGGTTCTAAAATATCTCGTCAGATGATAGAAGTCATCTACAAGCACGATAAACCAGAACCCTCGACGTTAGTTAGTTGCGCCAAGAATCTGGGAAGAGCCTCAGATTCGAGACCCGTAATAACCATGAAAAGCCACGTATCCCCGGTATTTTTCAACAATATCCATATCAAATTCGCCACCAATCACGCCAAATCTGTAGCCGCTCAAGAACCCTTTAAGAGGATTCTGGCCTCTCAGATCTCCGAGCTGCCTATCGATTCCGATCGTTTCGGCACCTTCTCTGGCGAGCTTGACAGGGCTGGCTCAATGTTAGACGCGCTGAGATCCAAAGTAGGTCTGGCGCGTGGGCTAACAAACGAGAGATTTATTCTGGCCAGCGAGGGAAGCTTCAGCACAGCGAGCGGTTTTGGCTTAGTCGCGCAAAACATTGAGCTACTAATGCTAAGCGATCTAGCAACAGGGGCTGAGATTATTGAACAGTACATCACATACGAAACCAACTATACAACCGAAGTCATAAAAGACTTAAATGCCCTTGATAGATTTTTAGCCCGCATATCTTTTGGTAGCCACGCCCTGGTCTTATATCCCGATGGACTCTCCCCTAAACAGTACGTCTCAAAAGGCATCGTGGATCTGGCGCAAGCGCGGAAAATTTTCACTGAGTATAGCGCACTTTCACCTACCGCTTCTGTTATGGCGATGAGCGATATGCGAGCTCATTTAAATCCAACACGGATGAAAGCAATAAAGGAGTGTTGCGAGTTGATGGCTAAGCGCTTAGCTAATAAGTGCCCTTCTTGTACTAGCGGGGGCTTTGGCATCGTTGCCACTATTCCTGGCCTACCCTGCGAGGATTGCGGTGCGCCTACAAGCTTAGCTCTGTCAGAGAAGCATAACTGCCCCTTCTGCGCTTTTATTAAGGAATATCCAAGGCAGGATGGAAAGCAAACAGCTGACTCGTCGGCGTGTCAGTGGTGCAATCCGTAGCTCTAGGGTAGCCGGATTGAGAAGATTTGTTGCTATTGCAGTTTCATTATATGACATTTATCACACGCTTTACATTACCGGCTATTTAACACCTGTTTTATGTTTCATGTATTATTATTACCTGATTTTTGTGTAATGTAAACAAACTCAACCTGCCCGGGATGGACTTTTCGCGTTGGACTGAAATTATGCCAACTAATCAAAACAGAACCCGCCCCAAGCCCACCTCCAGCCAAGGCTCAACTGCGCTCGCAACCAATCAAAATAATTGGACTTTTTTGAGTAATCACGGCCACGTTCTAATCTGCTTAGCTCAGAATCCAGAGATGCGGCTGCGTGATATAGCTATTGCTGTGGGAATAACCGAGCGAGCGGTAATACGGATAATAACAGAGTTGGAAGACGGCGGTTACGTATCGAAGGAAAGAATAGGCCGTCGAAACCGCTACACAGTGAAGGCAGATAAGCCTCTAAGACACCCTCTGGAGGCTCACCATTCAGTGAAGACCATTCTATCACTGGCTAAGTAGATGCGATGTGTCTTATGTTTTTTAGAGAGGAAAGAAAGATGAAAACTTTTTACACTTCCCGTATTAAGCCCAAGCTATTAAATACTTTTATAGCCCTAGTTTGCCTTCTAGGTGGGCATATCTCATCAGCACAAGCCCAGAAGACAGATTTCCAGAGTTGGACTCTGGTTACTGCCACTGTCAACATCGATCCAGATAAGAAATTCTTCGCCTACATGGAAGCACAACCACGAATCGGAGATGACATCTCCCGATTAGAGCGGCTCCTTATTAGACCTGCTGTTGGGTACAACTTAAATCAGAATCTAGCTTTGACTCTCGGATATGCATGGACGCCGACATTCAGCAACGCCGCGTATGAAGGTGATTTCCGAAATGAGAACAGAATCTGGCAACAACTTCTTTATAAACACGATATGTGGGGACTAAAGTGGCAGCACCGACTCAGACAAGAGCAACGTATTATCGAGGACGCTTCTAGCACCTCGAACCGAACACGTTACCTACTCCGAGGTAGTTACGGACTAGCATCTGATAGCTCATATGGGCTCACGGGATACAATGAGATCTTCGTAACAGAGAACGGAACTCATAAAGGACCGATAGGTGGATTCGATCGCGACCGATTTTTCTTTGGTCCCTATCTAGTGTCGGGACCAGGTCGTTATGAAATTGGGTATCTTGGGGAGTATGCGCGCCAATTCGGAAAAGACTCGCGAATGATCAACGCTATTATGCTTAGCGCACAGTATAACTTCTAGTGCTTAATCTCTGGGACTGCGATTTGAT